>ENA-ORXM01000077-ORXM01000077.1-marine-metagenome-genome-assembly--contig:-NODE-77-length-176823-cov-39.153220_pt1 | contig 176823 bp, 119 predicted proteins | sample MGYA00237867_ERZ511480 | MGnify/ENA primary metagenome ERZ511480 (study PRJEB26309, sample SAMN06266103) | marine metagenome | isolation source: Algal blade | place: United Kingdom:Sidmouth, United...
CCGCTGCATCGCGGCCCGGCGTCGCGCGGCTTCGAAACGGCAGCCCACCGGGGGTTCGAATAAGGCCGCCGTCTTTTTCTTGCGCAAACGTCACGGGCTTATTCAACCCCCGCAACGCCCCGGCACGGCCAGGGGTCAAACCCGGACCCGTTCCCGGCCATGGGCTGTCGGGCGTGCCCCGCGTCGTCGGGTGGTTCTCGTCAAAGCCTTGGCCGGCGTCGAGCGCGGCCGGCATCAGGTCGTGGGAATGACCCCGGTTGCTGGGGATGGGGAGCGGTCGAGTGACTGCTCTTGTCTGCTGGTGGGCGGGGGGACGGGGTTCGGGGGTCGGTTGACGCTGCCTCTTCTGGGGCGTGAACCTCGGGGTGGAAGGACGGCCATCGTGGGAATGACGCCGCGCCGGGGGCTTGGGGCCGGGCGCCCGCCGGCGCGGCGGCTGAAGGCTGCGTGTCTCGGGGCGTGTGGGTGCGGTCGGCGGTCGTCTGCACCCGCACGCCCCGAAACGTTCCGCAAGGAAACGCTGCGGTACGCTGGGCGGCATGCATGCGACTGCCGCCGCCCGTTTTGGTCTCGCGATCCTGTTGGCTCTGCTTCCGCTGGGGGTGGGGGCGTGGTGGGCGACGCCCGCGCGGGGCGATGAGGGCGGAGATGCAGTGGGGATCGAGGCGGGCGAGCCGGAGCCCGATGCGGCTCTGGCGGCCGACGTGGTGGTGGCCATCCAATTGGACGCGCTGCGTCGCGCGGCCGACGAGCCGGGTGCCATGGCCACGGTGTTCGCGTTTACCTCGCCCGAAAACCGCGCGATGACCGGCCCGCTGGAACGCTTCGACGCGATGGTCCGGGCCGAGCCGTTTGCGCTGCTGGTGGGGCACCGGGTGGCGGAGGTGCTGGTTCAGGGCGCGGGCGCGCAGGGGGCAAACCCGGCGCAGGGCGGTCCGGTGGGCGCCGAGCGCGAACCGACCGCCTGGGGCGCGGTGGTGCGCGTGCACGCGCCCGACGGCCGGACGGGCGCGTTCTTGTGGACCCTGTCGCGCCAACCCGCCGACGCCGAGCAGCACCCGGGCTGCTGGATGACCGACGGCGTGCAGCCGCTGGCGGACGATCCGCCGGCCGGCGACCGCGAGGACGTGGCGTGAGTGCGGCAAGACCGGTGTCGGGATGGGTGTCGCGTGTGGAGGCCCCGCGATGAGGATGGCCTTGGGATGCTACGCGTCTGTCGCGGTGCTGATGAGCCTCGCCACGCTGATGGTGTACGCCTGGGACAGGCGGCGGGCGCGGCGGAACGGGTGGCGCGTGTCTGAACGCACTCTGCACGGGTTGGAGCTGCTGGGCGGCTGGCCGGGGGGGCTGCTGGCCCGCCGGTGGCTGCGTCACAAGTCGGCGAAGAAATCATTTCGTCGCAAGTCGGCCGCGATCGTTGTGCTTCACCTGCTGGGGCTGGGCGTGGCGTTGGCGTGGGGGTGGCGCGGCGGCTGACGAGCGACGGGGTGGGGGTTGCGTAAGTTTTTACATACGTTAATATGTAAGCGGCGACTTACGGTTTGGTCCGCCATCCGCCATCCGCCATCCGCCATCCGCCATCCGCCATCCGCCATCCGCCATCCGCGATCCAAGGCCCGTGATCCGCAGTCTGACGATCGGCCGGATCACTCGGGGGTGGGGCGAGTCTTTGACGAGCCGTGACGTCCCCGGTGGCCCGCGGCTGGCCAGAGGCTCGCCCTACCCGGCAGACCTCGGCACGGACCACGGACCACGGATCACGGACCGCCGCCCACGCCCCACCTCCTCCCATCCCCGGAGCCCTCCCATGCCCCGTCCCGACCGCCGCGACGAACGACGAGCCGAGCTGATCCCCACCCTGGCCGCGGCCTTCGCGCGGTTGGGGTTTGCCGGTGCCACCACCGCCAGGCTGGCCGAGCAGTGCGGGCTGGCGGAAAACCAGTTGTACCGGCTGTGGCCCAGCAAGAAGGCGATGTTCCTCGCGGTAATCGACCACCTGTACCGCGTGCAGGAAGCGTTCTGGAACCAGCAGCTGGCGGAGGGCGACCCGGCGTCGGCGGTGGGGCGGATCCTGGAGCGCGAGGGCAAAGAGCGTGGCAGCACCGGGCTTCACCGGGTGCTTTTCGCGGGCCTGTCGGCCAGCGACGACCCGGAGATCCGCAGCGAGCTGAGCGCGATGTACCTGCACTTCCACGGGTTTATCAGCGGCCTGCTGAAGCGGCAGCCGGGCGTGGCGGATCCGGATCTGGCGGCCTGGGCGCTGATCGGGCTGGGCACGGTGTCGAACATCGCCCGCGAGCTGGACCTGTTTCCGGTGGCGACTCAGATGAAGCTGATGCGCCGGGTGGGCGGGCCGCTGGCGGGGTTGGGTGAGTAGGCGGGGTGTGTGGGGCCGTTCTGATCCGTATCGATGCCTTCTGAACTTTTCGCGACGTCACTGGGCGTCGCTCCTTTTGTTGATTCCACTGGTGCTCTCATGAGTCAGGCCGATGTCGCGCTGCTGTTTGCGTTTGCTGCGGGGATGCTTTCCGTCATCGGGTTGGCGGTGGGCGCGGTGGGGATCGCCGTGGCCCGGCAGGCCCGTGGGGAGATGGACGCGAATCTGGCCCGTGCGCGGGCCGAGATGGCGCGGCTGCGGGGACGGGTCGATCGGGTCGAGGCGTCGGCCGACCAGCGCGTTCCGGCGGCGCCGTCCGGTTTGGAGCCGGAGTCTGACACGCGGACCGCCGGTGCGGTGCCGGCCCCGTGGCCGCCGGTTGAGGCGGTCTTGCCGCCGATTGAAACCGAGTTTTTGGATCCGCACGCGGTGGCCGAACCTGACGTCGCGGAACCGGTGGCGGATGTGGTGGGGAGCGGCGCCATCGCAAGCGATGAAGCCGCGTCGCACGACCGGACCGAGCCCGATCGGTTGGCGGTCCGGCCCGCGGCCTTGGTGGCGGAGCACGTGGATCCGGTCGCGGACGACGCCGAGTTGGCGGACCCGCTGCCGACGCTTCCATCCCCGCGCGGGCTCGGTCTTGAAGAAGCGCTGGGCGCTAAGGTATTCGTCTGGATCGGCGGGGTGGCGCTGGCCCTCGCCGGCGCATTCCTGGTGAAGTACTCGTGGGAAAACCAGCTGCTGTCGGTGGGCGCGCGGCTGGTGATCGCCGCGGTGTTTGGCCTGGCGCTGGTGGGGGCAGGCAGCTGGCTTCGGGAGCGGTCCGAGCGGGTGGCGGCGGCGCTGGTCGGGGCCGGCGTGGCCGACCTCTACGGCGTGACCTTCGCGGCGTCGAACGTGTACCACTTCCTGGGGCCGGTGACGGGCTTCGTGCTGCTGGCCGCGGTGACGGCGGGTGCGGTGGCGTTGTCGCTGCGGCACGGCCGCTTCGTCGCGCTGCTGGGGCTGGTCGGCGGGTTCTGCACGCCGCTGCTGATTGGCGACGCCCGCGCGGCCGACGGGCCGCTGCTGGGCTACCTGCTGGTGCTGCAGATCGGGCTGGTGGTGGTGACCCGGCAGCGCGGGTGGATCGGGCTCTCCGCGGCCACGCTGGTGGGTTCGATCGGCTGGGGGCTGGTGCAGGCGCTGACCGGGGTGGACGGCGGCGACCGGCTGGTGGCCGGCGTGCTGGGCCTGGGGTCGGCGGCGGTGTTCGTGCTGAACGCGGCGTGGGTGCAGGCCCGCGAGCAGTCCAGCCGGGGGAACGCGGCGACGCGGCGGGCACCGATCTCGCCCTTCGGGCTGGCGGTGTCGGCGTTGAGCGCGGCCGGCGCGCTGCTGGGCATCGTGACGGTGCGCGGCGGCTACGGGCCGCAGGAGCTGGCGATGGTGGGGCTGCTGGGCGCCGGCGCGATCGCGTTGGCGCGGCTGGACCGGCGCTACCTGGCGATCCCGTGGCTGACGCTGGGGCTGAGCGCGGCGATGCTGCTGGGCTCGGTGTGGAGCCGGGGCGCGTCCGTCGAGGAGGCCGGCGGGTTCGCGTGGGTGGTGCTGGCGTTTGCGGTGTTGTACGCGGTGGGGGGCTACGCGGCGTCGTGGGGTGCGCGGCGCGGGGGGCGGGTGTCGGCGGTGTCGTTCGCATCGTTGGCCACCGTCGGCGGCACGCTGATGCTCGCGCTGGGTGCGGCCTTCGTGCCCACGGGCTTGCCACGCGGCGAGGTGCTGTTCGGAGCCGCCGCGGCGGTGTACGCGGCGATGGCACTGGCGCGGGCTCCGCGTCGGCCGCACGCTTACGCCGCGGGGCCGCTGGGGCTGGGCGCCTGGGGCATGCTGACGGCGGCTGTCGTGTGCGTGGTGACGCGATCCGCGGATACCGCGTGGGTGGCACCGGCGTTGGCGTTGGCGGGGGCGGGGGCGGCGTGGTCGACGCGTTGGCCGGGGCTGCGTCACCACGGCCGCTGGGCGGTGGGCTGGTGTGCGGCTCCGCTGCTGCTGGTGCTTCTTCCGTATTCGGGTTGGGTATGGACGCAGCTCGTCGGGTCGGGCGGCGCCGCCGGGGCGGGACGGCTGGCCGCGTGCTACGGGCTGGCGGTGGCGGGCATGGTCGCGGCGGTGGCCGGCCTGCAAAACCGCTGCGATCAACACCGCGCGTGGCGCGACATGCTCGGCGTGCTGGCAACGGCCCTGGCCGCCACCGGCGTGGTGCTGGTGGTCGCGGCGGTGTTCGACCGGCTGGACGCCCCGGCCGCAGACCTGTGGCGGGTCGGCGCGCTGGCCGCGGCACTGGGCGGGGCGGCTGCCACCGCGCACTTCTGGGCGGCCCGGGCTGCGCTGCCGTTCACGCGCGGCGTGTCCGCGGTGCCCGCTCTGGCCGCCGGGGCACTGGCGGGGCTGGGTCTGCCGTGGGCAACGCAAGGTTTGAGCCACGCCGCCGGGCTGGCCTGGCTCTGGCCCGCGCTCGGCGGGGCGGTGGTGGGGCTCTGGGCGTTGGGGTGGCAGCGCCGCGGCGTGCGGGGCGTGGCGGCGGCGCTGCACACGCTGGCCTGGGGCGTGCTGGTTTGGGGCGTGTTTGCCGCGGTGCGGGCGGGCTTCACCGGTCTGGTTGACCCGCCGTGGGTATCCGGCGGCAGCGCGTCCGGACGGGTGGAGGTCGCGGTGCTGACCGCAGTGCTCGCGGTGCTGGCCCCCGGGGCGGTGGCCTTGCGACGGGCGTGGACGGCGGTCGACCCCGTCGACGCGCTGCGTGGCGGCGGCCGCGTCGTCTTGGCCGTGGCTGCCGTGGTGGGCGCGCTGGGACTGGGGGTGCTGACCAACCCGCTGCTGACGCGGCCGGGGCTCGACGGGATGCCGGTGCTTAACGCGGCGCTGCTGGCCTACGGCCTCGCCGCGCTGACGTTGGCCGTGGCGGCGACCGCCGTGCGGCGAACAGTCGCGTGGGGCACCCATTCCGGAGTGCAGCGGGCGGCCTGTGGGGTGGCCGCAGCGCTGGGTGTGCTCGGCGTGGCGGTGTTGATCCGCCACGTCTTCCACCACCCGGACCTGCGGTTGCCGCTGGCCCTTGTGGCGTCAGGCGAACCGGTACCCGAGTCCGCCCGCATCGGCTTCCGCGAATACGGGACTTATGCGCTGGCGCTGCTGGGGGCCGCGTCGGTGGGCACGCTGGCCGGGCCGCGCGGGCGCCGGCTCGCGGGTCCCGCCGCAGTGGCGGGGGTGCTGGTCGCGGCGCTGGGGGCCGGCGGCACCGCCAATCCGCTGCGCTTCGCCGAGGCGGTGGGCGCGGTGCCGGTGCTCAACGCGGTGCTGTGGGTGCTGGTGATGCCCGCGGCCCTGGCGGGCTTCGTGGCGTGGCGGTTGGAGAGGACCCGTCGTCCGCTGGCGGGCACCCTGGCGGGCGGCGCGGTGCTGCTGGCCTTCGGCGGCGTGACGCTGCTGGTGCGGCAGGCCTTCGTGGGTTCGGACCTCACGCTGGCGTCGCAAGGGTTTGGAGCGGCCGAGTGGTACGCCTACTCCGCCGCCTGGCTGGGGCTGGGGGTGGCGCTGCTCGCGGGCGGGGTGCTGTCGGGCCGGGCCAGCCTGCGCTACGGGTCGCTGGCCGTGCTGCTGCTGGCGGTGGGCAAGGTGTTCCTGCTGGACACGCGACACCTCGACGGGCTGCTGAGGGCCGGCAGCTTCCTGGGGCTGGGCGTCACGCTCATGGCGTTGGGCTACGTGTACCAGCGCTTTGTGCTCGGGCGGCGTGGCCCTGCGGCGGAGGAGGCGGCAGAGCGGTTGGAGCAAGCGGTCCCCGACGGCGCACCACCCGTAAACTCCCGGCCATGACGTCTACTTCCGCCACGCAACCCGCCCGCCCGCCCCTGCGCGTCACCGTCTGGCACGAGCACGTCCACGACGTGACGAAGGACGACGTGAAAGCGCTCTATCCCGACGGCATGCACGCGGCGATGAAGTCCGCCATCGAGGCGTGCTTCGATCCGGCCGCCGGGCGTTACGACACCGTGGAAGTGCGTACCGCGTTGCTGGAAGAGCCCGAGCACGGGCTGACCGACGCGGTGCTGGACGACACCGATGTGCTGACCTGGTGGGGCCACTGCGCGCACGACAAGGTGGACGACGCGGTCGCGCAGAAGGTGATCGACCGCGTGCGGGGCGGCATGGGGCTGGTGGTGCTGCACTCGGGCCACCACAGCAAGCCCTTCCGGGGGCTGATGGGCACCACCGCGAACCTGGCCTGGCGCGTGGGTGCCGAGAAAGAGCGGCTGTGGATCCTGCGCCCCGGCCACCCGCTGGTCAACGGCCTGCCCGGCACGCACATCGACCTCCCGGTGGCCGAGATGTACGGCGAGCCCTTCGACGTGCCCGACCCCGACGAGCTGGTGCTGGTCTCGTGGTTCGAGGGCGGCGAGGTCTTCCGCTCGGGCTGCGTGTGGCACCGCGGCGCAGGACGCATCGTCTTCCTGCGGCCCGGTCACGAGACCTACCCGATCTACCACCAGCCCGAGATCCGCCAGCTGCTGGCCAACGCGGTGCAGGTGGCCGCGCCGGTGGCCGCGGCGCAGCGGGGCGGGGTGTACCGGGCAGACTGCCCGCACAGCGAGGTGCCGTGGCGGGCCATTGGCGACTGAGCGGCGGCGACGATTGGCGGGCTGCGGCGCGATGCGGTGAATGGGCACGTGCGTCGCCCAACGCAAGGCATTTATCGCGAAGTTGAGTGGCGGGCGGTTTCGGTTTGTCCTTGGCGCGCGCAGGACGCCACAGGGCCAAGCGGCAGACCCCAAGTTGACAAGGCAAGCCGGACCCGACGCAGGCGGTTGGGAGAATCGCGGCGGGCGGTTGATGCGTTGCCGTTGGGAAAGCAGATCTGACCCATGAGTACGGACTGACCCGAGTGGCCCGCGCCGAACGCGCTCAACAACGAGCCGGCTCTCCCGCCAGCCTGCGTCCCCGCCGTCTTGCCTTAAACACTTGGTGTCTGCGACGAGGACGTGGGGTGCAGCATGATGGGTGGAACCCGCCCGAGAAAGCAGTTCACTCAACTTCGCGATAAATGCCTTGCGTTGTGAGACCCAACCCGCGCCACAAAGGCGACCGCAGGCCTCACACCCCGCCGACCGACACCGGCACCGGCTGCGAGCGCACGCGGTGGGTGGGATCGACGACGACGTTCAGCGGGCGGCGCAGGCCGTTGGGCCCCTTGGGCGGGATGCCGTCGTTGTCGATGATGCGCTGGATGGCCATGACGCCCTCGATCAGCGTCTCGGGCCGCGGGGGGCAGCCGGGCACGTACACGTCAACGGGGATGAACTGGTCGATGCCCTGCACAGTGGCGTAGGTGTCGAACACGCCGCCGGTGCTGGCGCAGGCGCCCATGCTGATGACCCATTTGGGCTCGCACATCTGCTGGTAGATGCGCTGCAGCACCGGCAGCATCTTCACACTGACCCGGCCGGCGACGAGCATGAGGTCGGCCTGGCGGGGGCTGAAGCGCATGACCTCGGCGCCGAAGCGGGCCAGGTCGAACCGGCTGCTGGCGGTGGCCATAAGCTCGATGCCGCAGCAGGCGGTGGCAAAGGGCATGGGCCAGACCGACGAGCGGCGTGACCAGTTGATGACCTTCTGCAGCTGCGTGGTCATGACCCCGTCGACGGGAAGTGCGGCTTCGATGCCCATGGGGGTTGTCCTTCGGGAGGGCGGGGTGGAGGGCTCTATCCTAGCCGGCAGGGGGTTCGAAAGTACGAAGTTCGAAGTACGAAGTTCGAACGGCCCGCACTCCCTTCTTCCCACTTCGTACTTCAAACTTCGAACTTCGCACTTTCTAAGTCGGATTCGCGACCGCGACATCCTCCGCCGGATCGGTCTCGGCTTCGGTTTCCGTCGCCGGCGGCCGGCTCACGGGCAGCAGCACCGAGAAGGTGGCGCCGCGGCCGGAGGACGAGTCGACCTCGATGCGGCCGCCGAGCATCTGGGTGAGGTCGCGGGCGATGGTCAGGCCCAGCCCGGTGCCGCCGTGGGCCTTGGTCACGCCGCGGTCCAGCTGGGTGAACTTGTCGAAGATCCGCGCCTGGTCCTCGGTGTCGATGCCCGGTCCGGTGTCGGTCACCGCGATGCGCAGCCGCGGTCCTCCGGAAAAGGGGACAGGACCCTTTTCTGCCGCAGAAAAGGGTCCTGTCCCCTTTTCCGGAGGTGCCAGCTCGGCCCGCAGGGTCACGCGGCCGCGGGGCGGGGTGAACTTCACGGCGTTGGCCAGGAAGTTGAAGACCACCTGCTGCAGCTTGCCCGGGTCGGTCTCGATCAGCGGCAGCCGCGGGCCCATCAGCACCCGCAGGTCGATGTCTTTCTTCTCGGCCTGAGGCCGGATGAGCGTGATGAGCCCCTCGACGGTGTCGGCGACCGAGATGCGGTCGATACGCAGCTCGACCTTGCCGGCCTCGATCTTGGCCAGGTCCAGCAGGTCATTGACCAGTTCCAGCAGCCGTCGGCTGCTGACAATGATGTTGGCGGTGTAGCGTTTGCGCTTCTCATCGACCGGGCCGGTGCGGTCGGCCAGGGTGTCCTGCAGCACCTCGGCGAACCCGATGATCGAGTTCAGCGGGGTCCGCAGCTCGTGGGTGACGTTGCTGAGGAAGTCGCCCTTGAGCTCGTTGGCCTCGAACAGCGCGACGTTGGACTCGGCCAGATCCATCAGCTTCAGGTCCAGGGTCTGGTTGGCGTTGGCCAGCTCGTCCTGTTTTTCTTTGAGACCGCCCAGCATGGTGTTGAACATGTCCGAGAGCTGCTCGAACTCGTCGCCGGTGTTGATGTCGCTGCGGATCGACAGGTCGCCCTCGCTCACGCGCTCGGCGTAGCCGCGCAGCACCCGCACCGGCGAGAGGATGATGCGGGTGGTGATGTAGTAGAAAACGGCGATGGCGAGCAGGCCGGAAAAGAGCCCCGCCGCGACCAGGGTGACGCGGTTGACGGTCTGCTGCCGCGCGGCCTCGTGGTCGCGCAGCTGAATGAAGAGCACCCGCCGCAGCGGGTCGGCCACGCCGGCGGGGGTGAGCCCGGCGTTGAAGGCTGACTGCAGGCGGGCGAGATCCGACCCGCGGACCGCGCGGGCGTAGCGGTAGTAGGTGCGGCCGCCGGCGTCCCGGGTGCTGTCGAAACGCTCGGTTTCGGTGGCGACGCTCTCGAAGCGCTCGATCGCGTCGGCCAGGAAGGGGTTTTCTTTGGCCTGGGCCAGGAACTCGTCTTCGTGGATGAGCGAGAGCACGACGCCGGTTTCGGCCGGCGGCGGGTCGGGCTCATCGACCAGGCGGATGGGCGCCCCGAAGGTGATCTGCCCGCTCAGCCACATCTCGGCCAGATCCTGCGCGCGCCGTTCGGGCCCGCGATCCACCAGCGCCTGCATCCGCAGCGCCACCACCGTCAGCGCGGCGGTCATGACCAGCAGCACGGCCAGGCCGAACAGCAGCTGGCACTTGTTGGCGAGACTGATGCGGATGCCTTTGAGCATGGCGAGCAAGTTCGAAGTTCGAAGCGCGAAGTTCGAAGTTTAAGGCAAGCGGGTCAAACACCCTCATGGAGCCCGCGAGGCACCTCGCACCGCCGGCTTCTTACTTCGCACTTCAAGCTTCGAACTTCGTACTTTCAGCTCACCCCGGCGGAAGATCCGCCGCATCCACCCCTCCGCCACCGCTGTCGGCGGTCGCCGCCGCCCGGCCCATCGCGACCTTGCGGAAGGGGCTGGCGTTGCCGCGACGCATGGCGATGATGCCGGTGCGGGCGAGTTCGATGATGCCGTAGGGCTCGATGAGCTGCAGGAAGGCCTCGAGCTTCTCTTCGCTGCCGGCGACCTCGATCATGATCTGGTCGGTGGCCACGTCGACCACGCGGGCGCGGAAGAGCTGGGCGAGCGAGGCGATCTCTTCGCGCTTGTCCGCGTCACCGGCGGAGCCTTTGCTGGAGACCTGCACGAGCATGAGGTCGCGCTCGACGTAGGCGGCGTCCTGGTAGTCGACGACCTTGACCACGGGCACCAGCTTCTGCAGCTGCTTGCGGACCTGCTCGAGCACGGCCGAGTCGCCGGTGACGACGATGGTCATGCGCGAGAGCTCGGGGTTCTCGGTGCGGCCGACCACCAGAGAGTCGATGTTGAAGCCGCGGGCGGCGAACATGCCCGCGACGTGGGCCAGCACGCCGGGCTCGTTGGTGACCAGGGCCGCGATGACGTGCCGCATCACCAGTTCTTGGGGGTGGTTTTCGTTCATGGGGCGACCAGCATACGGGCGGAGCGGGCGGGGGGCGGGAGGGTCGCGGGCCGGCCCGGCGGCGGGGCCCCGCCGGCGACGGGTGCGGAAGAAGCCCGGGCCGTCGGGGTGTTGCGGGGCCGGCCGCCAGCGGTCTGGGGAAAACGTGTGAACAAGCCTCGCTTTTGGTCTCGCCGCGGTGAACGTACCCTGGGATCCGCGGACTGCGCACCCCAGTTCAGGCGACGGACGTGAAGAATAAACCGGCGATATTAAAGTTTAAGAAACTAAAAGGCAATGACTTACATTGCTTTTTTTCGGGTGTGCATCGACGCCCACCCTTCGGCGAGCGGGGGCTCGACCGCGGCCCGTGCTCCGCCACGACGTCGGCTGGGGCGGGTGGAAAACCTCGCCTCAGCGTCCGGGCTTAACCCGCCTTTAACAAGCTTCTTAAGGGAGTTTCCGCATCCTTCGGAGGAAACACCGGGGCTTGGCGAGCGGGTCAGTAGATCCGTCGCAGGTCGCCGAAGTTCGGGACGATCTGCTGGCCGTCGCCTGCGAAGGGGTAGGGCGCAGGCCAGTACACGAAGAAGGCCCGCCCCACGAGCATGCGCCGCGGCACGAAGTGCGCGTAGTCCGGCACGCGTCCGTGCGGGCCCGTGTGCGGGTAGGCGTCGGGTCCTCCGGGGTAGGCACGCGACTCGAGCCAGGGCTCGACCGAATCCCAGAAGCGCGCATCGTTGCTGATCGGGCCGTTGTCGCCCAGCACGAAATAGCGGTCGGTGGGCAGGCTCAGCGGTGCGGTTTCGCGAAGATCGCCGCGGAAGTCGCGGTAGATAGCACCCAGCGGTGCGCGCTCGCCGCTGCTCTCGAGCCGGCTGGTGTAGTAGAGGTCGCGGTCCAGCTGCACGTCGTGCACCACGGCCGCGCCGCCGGCCACGTCGATGCGCAGCGCGGGACGCTCGGGGGGCGCCGGGCGTTCGCGGGTCTGCTTCAGGGGCAGATCGAAGGGGTGGCGGATGATCAGCTCGCCGTCGCGCCACACGAGGGCTTCGGCGTCCACGAACCACAGCTCCAGCCGCACGGGCCGACCAGGATCGCGGCCGTGCCCCGGCGCCTCGGCGAGCAGCTCGGTGGTGCCGCCGGGCACGTTGCGGGTCAGCCGCACGGCGCCACGGGGGTCCACCCGGGCGCTCAGCGCCCGCGGGGTCGCGTTGGGCGTGGGGTCCAGCCGGGCGTGCGTGGTGAGGGTCATCGACACGAGCGCGTCAGGTGGGGCGTCCGGCGTCGTTCCGGGCTGCAGGGTGGCGGCCAGGCGCACGTCCTCGATCGGCTGGCCGCGCACCAGGCCATCTCGGGTCAGCGTCATGTTGTAAGGGTGATACAGCCCCGGGTCGGGGTAGACCGACCAGTCGAAGGTGAGGCTGCCGCGGGGGTCGACGCCGCCCCCCGCCCCGCCGGGGGTGAAGGCGTAGCCCGGCGTGCCGCGGGTGGACCATTGAGCCGCGCGCTCGGGCGTCCAGGGGTTCCGCCAGGCAGAGCTGCGGACCGAGCGTTCGCCGTCGTCGGCCACCCCGTCGTCGAGCGGGCGGTAGCGGCTGTGATAGACCGGACGCCAGACCGCACGCTGGATCTTCTCCCACCGCGGGTTGGCCGCGGGGTCGGTCTTGCGGGCAATCTGCCACGGCTCCGCGTCGTCGGGTTCGTCGCCGGCCCCGCCGCCGTGGTGACCGTGTGCCCGCACGTACACGTTGCCCTCAAACAGGGTGAGGTCCTCTTGCGGCAGGCCCACCAGCCGCTTGATGTAGTTGGCAGTCGGCCCCGGGCTCTGGTCTTCGCGGTTGACCGCCTGGGGGTTGCGGAACACGATCACGTCCCACCGGCGCGGAGCGACCACGTCGTAGAGATACTTCTGCACCAGCAGGCGGTCGCCCGCGCGGGTGGGCGTGCCCCGTGGCACGGTCACCCGGTAGAAGCACATGGGGCAGGCGGCCTGCACCGTGCGCCGAAGGTTCGACACGCCCGACTCGTCGAAGTCGAAGCCGTAGCCGCACTGGGGGCACTGGGTGCGGATGTGCTGCCCCAGCAGGGTGGGCGCCATCGAGCCGGTGGGGATCACGAACGCCTCCATGACGAAGGCGCGGAAGATGAAGGTGAGGATGAAGGCGATGACCACCGACTCGAGAGTCTCTTTGATTGACTCGTCGGTGGAGCGCCGCAGGCGGCGGTCGCGCTTGGGGCGGGCGGGCGGCTTGGCCGCGACCGCGGAACCGCCGGCCGACGCGGTCGCGCCGGTCGGGTCGGTCTCGGCGGACTCATCGGCCGGGCCGGGGGGCGGGGGTGGCGGGAGGGGGTCGGGCAAGGGGCGCGAGAGCGGGGAGGGCGGCTCGGGTGAGGGCAGACGAGGGACGCGGGGCGGTGGTCGCGGCGACGATCCGCGGGAGCGGGCGGCCCCGCACCTCCCTGATCGTCCGCCGCGGCGCCAAAGGGTTATCCTAAGCCCCCACGGCGCGGACGGTTTCCACCCCGCGGCCTTGCCGCACCGCGACCGTTCGATCGTCTGCTCCCCCGTTGGTTCGCCACCCCGTTTGTTCCCCACCCCCGTCCCGCCCCGCGAGTGCCCATGCTCAGCGCCCAGTTCTTCGTCAGCCTCGTGGTCATCGGCGTCGTCGTGCACACGATGCTGGGGGCTACGGCCTACCTCATCTTCCTGGAACGGAAGGTCGCCTCGTGGGCCCAGGACCGCATCGGCCCCAACCGCACCAATCTGTCGTTCGGGCTCGACGATCTGTGGCAGAAGCTCGGCATCGACGGCTGGTTCGAGGGCCGCAAGCACTTCGGACTGGGCCAGGCGCTCGCCGATGGCATCAAGCTGCTCGTGAAAGAGGACTACACCCCGCCGCGGGTCGACAAAGCCCTTTTCATTGCGGCGCCGGCGTTGGCGGTGATCCCCGCACTCATCGGCTGGGCGGTCATTCCCTGGGGCGGGTTGTGGGAGTTCCCGGGCCTGGTCGCCTGGAACTGGGTCCCTTTCGTGGGCGGAGAACGGCTGGTCGAGGCGGGCCGCGTCAGCGTCGCCGTGCTGCCGATCCAGGTCGGGCTCATTTACATCCTCGCCGTCAGCTCGCTGGCGGTCTACGGCATCGTGCTGGGGGCCTACGCCAGCAACAACAAGTACTCGTTTTTGGGCGGTCTGCGGGCCACCGCCCAGATGGTCAGCTACGAGATCCCGATGGGCCTGTGCGTGCTCATCATGATCCTGACCTTCTCGGGCACCGTGGATGTGGGCCTGATGATCAACCTCCAGGCCGGCCCGATGTCCGAGGGCGTCTGGGGCATCTTTATCCATCCGCTGCTGGCGGTGATCTTCTTCATCTGCGTTCTGGCCGAGTGCAACCGCGCCCCGTTCGACCTGGCAGAGAGCGAGCAGGAGCTGGTGGGCGGCTTCCACACCGAGTACAGCAGCATGAAGTGGGCGCTGTTCTTCCTGGCCGAGTACATGCACATGATCGCGGGCAGCGCCTTCTTCTGCGTCATGTTCCTGGGCGGGTGGGACCTGTTGCCGTTCATCGAAACGGATGTGCTGCCCCGCGTGATTGGTGCCGTGGACGCCGACGGCAACGCCACGGGAAGCCTGCTCGGCGGGCTGCTGGCGGTGTTGTTCAAGTTCGGTACCTTTGCCGCCAAGGTCACGCTGCTGCTTTTCGCCATGATGTGGATCCGTTGGACGCTGCCGCGGTTCCGCTTCGACCAGCTGATGAAGCTGGCCTGGCGCGGCCTCATCCCGATCATGCTCGTGATGCTGCTGCTCAGCACGCTGGTTATCCACTTCGCCCCCGGCGGCATGCCGCGGGTGGGCCTGCTGGTGGTGAACGTCGCGGTGTTCATCGGGGCCATGCTCCTCGGGCCCAAGCTGCCCAGCGGTCCGGCGGTCAACCGCCGCGTGCCGCTGGAAGGCTCGCGCTACAGCCCGGCGTGACGGTTCGGCGGAGATCCGTTGGGGTGGGGCGTGGCGGCGGCCGCCGAGCCGGCCGCCGCCACGCCCCACCCCAACGGACCACAGCGGCGAACCGCACGGGTCGCCGAGGGCTGGACCCCATCACTCAAACTGCTTCTCTCTTCCAAGTTTTCTCACTTTTCACTTTCCATATTTTTCGAAGGAAACCGCCATGGCCGAAGACACCCACGACCAGACCTACAGCTCCTCCACCCCCACCGCCGGCCAGGCCGCCGACGGGGCCCAGCGTCAGGTGCGTGTGCAGTTCAACGAGGTCAACCTCAGCACGCTGTATGCCAACGCCTTCCGCAGCAGCGTGGGCAGCAACGAGCTGTTCCTCGACCTGGGCATCAACCACTTCACCGGCGATCAGCCCGCGGCGGAGGGCAGCGACGACAAAGTCGGCACCTTCCGCTTCGACGTGAGCCACCGCGTGGTGCTGAACTTCCAGACCGCCAAGCAGCTGGCCCAGCACCTGACCCAGGTGGTGGCCGACCTGGAGAAGCGCGCCGCCAAGTCCTGAGAACGGTCGGCGGAAACGCCCCCCTCGGCGGGCGGGGAGCGGCGGCGAAGCGCCGCCGCTCCCCGCCCGCCGAGGGGGCGCCACAGCACGAGCCGCTCAGGATTGAAGCGCGACATGGGCGGGGCGTGGGCGTCCCCCGGTTTCGACGGGGTCGTTCCGCTGGAGCAGTACGTATTTCGTTTCATATTGACGTGGCGTGGGTTTCCCAAGTGCTTGGCGGTCGGCAAGATTCCGGCGTCACCCCGCGTTCACACGAAATCGTTTTCGTAGTAAGAGCCCGACTCGCGAGCCCGGGCCATGCCCATCGCGACCGGTGGGGCTCGACGGATAGCCATACGCACCTTCCTTCGGCGAGTCGTCGCACGCGTCTGGCCGAGAAGTTTTGCGTTTCGACCGGATTTTCTTGCCGTGCCGCCCACGTGGGGTCTGTTCAGGCATCGCCCGTCGTGGAGCCCACCCGACGCGAGGCGGCCCGTGCGGTCCCGGGGAAAGCCCACCCATGAACAGATCGGACACCCCGCAGCTTCCCGTCGACACCGCGATCCTGGTCGTGCTGATGGCGTGCACGCGGTACGACGGCCACGTGGCCGAGGCCGAAACCCGCAAGCTGCGCAGCATCCTGCTGTGGAGCCCGATCTTCGCGGGCAACACGACCGAAGAAGACGACCAGCTGCTCGCGGCGGCCGGGGACATTCTGAGCCGCACGGATCTCAACCACGCCGTCGACCTCGCCGTGGCCTCCCTGCCCGCCCCCCTCAAAACCACCGCTCTGTGCTTCTCCTTCGACATGGTCTACGCCGACGGCCACGTGGACGACGCCGAAAAAGAGTTTCTGCTGGTGCTCGCCAAGAAGATGCAGGTGCCCGCCAGCATCGTGGAAGCGATCGACCTGGTCACCGTTGCGCGACACGCCCCCGGCTGAGGGTTGGGGCGCGTGGGCCGACGCCCGCGGGGGAAGCCGGGCGGCCTGGCCGGCACACTTCTGGCCGGGTTCGAGTTCTGGGAAAGTTCCCATTTCCCGGGGGGGGCGGTGGCGATCCAGTGGCCTCCCGTGTGGTGAAAGGGGTCGAGCTCACGCACATCCACCGCCGAGACTTCGGGTCACCTGATGGCGGGTGGGGGCCGGTGGAATCGCCCGGCCCACCCTCTTGGATAAAAACCTAACGGACGCCTTGACACCCCCCGAACATACGCTATCGTACGCAAACCTAACACCGCGGCGATGTGCCGCGGCCGCACCTGCCACCTCCCCGGCAACTCAGTCCCAATCCTCAGACCCCCTCCGGAAGGATCCTTACCATGGTCACCGCCGCTCCCAGCAAGCTCAACGGCACCTCCGCTTCCACCAAAAAAGCCCCGTCAAGAAAGTCTCCCATGGCCCGCAGCAAAGCCGCCTCCAAGCCCAGCAAGCTCACCGAACCCGATTCCAACCGCACCAAGGCCCTGGATTCGGCCCTGGGCCAGATCGAGCGGGCCTTCGGTAAGGGCAGCATCATGCGGCTGGACGACGACCCGTCGAACATCGCCGAGGGCATCTCGACCGGGGCCATCAGCATCGACCTGGCCCTGGGCGGCCGCGGCATCCCGCAGGGCCGGGTGATCGAGATCTACGGCCCCGAGTCGTCGGGCAAGACCACCCTCACCCTCCACACCATCGCCAACGTGCAGAAGAAGGGCGGCGTGGCCGCGTTCATCGACGCCGAGCACGCGCTGGACCCCAGCTGGGCCCGCCGCCTGGGCGTGAACCTGGAAGAACTGCTGGTCAGCCAGCCCGACACCGGCGAGCAGGGCCTCGAGATCTGCGAGCTGCTGGTCCGCAGCAACGCGGTGGACCTGATTGTCGTTGACTCGGTCGCCGCGCTTATCCCCCGGGCCGAGATCGAGGGCGAGATGGGCGACAGCCACGTGGGCCTGCAGGCCCGGCTCATGAGCCAGGCGCTCCGCAAGCTCACCGGCGCCATCAACCGCAGCAAGTGCACCGTGGTCTTCATCAACCAGATCCGCGAGAAGATCGGCGTGATGTTCGGCAGCCCCGAGACCACGCCCGGCGGGCGGGCGCTGAAGTTCTACGCCTCGGTGCGGATCGATATCCGCCGCATCGGCAGCATCAAAGAGGGCGACAAGGCCGTGGGCAACCGCACCCGCGTCCGCGTGGTCAAGAACAAGATCGCTCCGCCGTTCCGTCAGGCCGAGTTCGACATCATGTTTGACGAGGGCATCAGCGCCAGCGGCGACTTGATCGACCTGGCCGTCGAAGAGAACGTGGTGCAGAAGAGCGGCGCGTGGTTCAGCTTCGGCGAGATCCGCCTGGGCCAGGGCCGCGAGAACTCCAAGGCCTTTATCCGCGAAAACCGCGACGTGTTCGACGAAATCCGCACCCTGGTGCTGGAGGCCAAGGGCGTGGGGCCGGCCAAGCCAGAGAGTGAGCTGGACGACCTGGACATCGCCGATGGGCTGGGTGGCAACGGTGACGGCGGCAGCGATGGCGACGGGAGCGACGACGCGTAGCCCGCGAGATCGGTGAGAGCGGGGCGGGCTGGAGAAGCACCGGCTCGCCCTGGATTGCCGGTCGCCTGGCCGACTCGTTTCGATATCCCCACCTTCTTCCTGAAACCCCGGCTCTGCCTCGCGGTCGTTCTCGCTCACGCGGGACCCCCGCCAGCTGAGGAGCCGGGGTTTTCGTGTGGTTCGCAGCCGACGGTTTCGGCCGTTCTACTTCGTGTTCGGGTTGAATCTCGATCGGCAGTGCGGCGAGACATATTGGCGAACGACTCGGTTGGTAGGGCGAGGCTCGGCAGGAGCCTCGCCCTACCAGAGAATTCCCCCCACGAAGAGGTTCGGATGCCTTGCTCGGTGCCCGCATCCGGACTCCGTGCGCGACACGGAAGAACGATTTGGTCGTGGCCCCACCCCGATCGAGTTCATGGCAGGGGCCACCAACTCGTGAGTGCAGCGAACCAACCCGCCTTACCTGCCCGGGTCGACCTGCGACCGACAACTCCACGTCATTTGGCTCGCTGCGCTCGCAAGTTGAGCGAGCGGCGCAATCGAGGACGAAATCGGCGCCATCCGGTTCCCACCCACGGTAGCGATTCGCCGCAGTGACGCGTGCCGGGGTGGGGCGGGCGCAGGCTCGGCGGAGCCCGCCCCGCCCCGGCACGCGTTTCCGCCGAAATGCGACCCCGTCAGCCGGCCTCGAAGAAGCGGTTGCCGGTGCCCCCCGGCCCGACCTTGACCCGGATTGGCCCGCCGCAGCGCGGGCAAGCTCCCACGTATTCGGTGGCGTCGGGGTGGCGGTAAACGCGGCTGTAGGTCGAACAGCAGCGCCAGCGCACCGCCAGCCAAGGCCGGGGCGCGGGGCTCGAGGCGGATTCGACCGGCGTCGCAGCAGCCGGACGGGCGGCGGAGCTCAGGTCCAGGTGGTAATCGGGGCGGTGAGGCACGGGGCCTCCATCGGCCGGGGGCGGCCCGGGCCCGCAACCGCGCCTAAACAACGTTCGTTCAGGCCGGGTTGCGTCTACCATCGGGCACCGGGACCCACGGTCCTGCCGCGCCATGCCCACCGTCAGCCACTCAAGCCGGTTCAACTTCTCGACCCGCCGCCGCCAGGCGAGGATCCAGCACCTGCTTGCGCAGGGCCTGACGGCGGGGCTGCTGGCGCTGGCCTTTCCGCAGCCGGGCTGGAGCCTGCTGGCCTGGGTGGCCCTGGTGCCCGCGGGCATCGCGGCGGTCCGCACCCGCAGCTGGCGGCGGCTGTTCTTCACCGCCGCGCTGGTCTCGGCGGTGTGGTGGGGCCTGATGCTGCGGTGGATGTGGCCGGTCACCGGTCCCGGGGTGGGCGTGCTGGCGGTGTACCTGGGGCTGAACGTGGGCCTGGCCCTGCTGACGGCCGGGGCGCTGGTGCAGAAGCTGCGGTGGCCCATGGTCGCGGCGCTGCCGCTGTGCTGGGTCGCGGTCGAGGCGCTGCGGTCGGTCGCGCCTGCGGGCGGCTTCGCCTGGTTCACCCTGGCCCACAGCCAGGCCGCCTGGGCCGACGGGTCGGTGGGGCGGGTGGCCCAGACCGCCGACCTGGTCGGGCAGCACACCGTGGGGCTGGTGGTGGCGGTGGTCAACGGGGCGCTGATCGACCTGGCCACCCGCCGCTCGGCGACGGCGCGCCTCTCGCTGGGCGTGGCCGGCCTGCTGCTGGCCGGGGCGCTGGGCTACGGTCAGTGGCGCCTCACCCAGGCCACGGGCACGACCGGGCCGGGGCCGGTGGTCGCGGTGGTGCAGACCTCGGTGCCGCACAGCAACAAGCTCTACCCCACGGTTGAGGGCATGACGACCGACTTCAACGACCTGGTGGCGCTGCACGGCGAGGCGGTCGCCGAAATCGGCGAACGGTTCGGTCCCGACGCCGCGGCCCGGGCCGCGGTGGTCTGGCCCGAAACGGTGGTGCCCGCGCCGCTGAACCCCGCCGCGCGGGCGGCGCTGCGGGCCGACGCCGCGGATCTGACGCAGACCGAGGGCTTCCGCGCCTACCACGGGCTGCGGTCGCAGATGGCCGAGCTGGTGCCGCAGATCGTGGCCAGTGGCGGCGTGCGGACTTTCGTGGGCGCGTCCTTTCGGGGCGCGGACGGCAGGCCACGCCACAACGCCGTCTATGCGCTGGACGCCGGCGGCGCCTACGCCGCGGCGCCCTACTTCAAGCAGCACCTGGTGCCGGTGGGCGAGTACGTCCCGGGCCCGGGCTTTGTCAAGGGGCTGGTGCTGAAGCTCAGCCCCTACGGCGAGGATCACGACTACACCATCGACCCGGGGACCGAGCCGGTGGTGTTCGATCTGCCTGGGCCGGACGGCCGCACGCTGCGGGCCGCGACGCCGATCTGCTACGAAGACGCGGTGGCCGGCGTGTGCCGCGACATGGTGTACGGCGGCGAACGCGGCCACGGCGACGCCCCCAAACGTGTCGACCTGCTGCTGAATCTGACCAACGACGGCTGGTACCCCGGGCTGGGCCAGCGCCGCCAGCAGCTGGGCCTGGCCACGCTGCGCTGCATCGAGAACCGCGTGCCCATGGCCCGGAGTGTGAACACCGGCATCAGCGGGTTCATCGACAGCAGCGGCCGGCCCCACGGCCTGCTGGAAAGTTACGACCCGGCCGCGGCCGCCTGCACGTCGGGCGTCAGCGTGGCCGAGCTTGCCACCGACTCGCGGGTCAGCCCCTACGGCCGCATCGGCGGCTGGCCGTGGGTGCTGTTCGTGCTGGGCGCGATCGGCGCGGGCACCTTCGCGGGGCTGTTCGGGCGGCCGCTGGCGCGGCACCGGATTGCTTGATCGCTTGCCGCGGTGGGCGCGGAGTGCATTCGGGTTTGCGTCGTTCTAGAGTGCTGCCGACGAGGTGTTAGGTCCTAGGCGTTAGGTCTTAGGAAGACGCAAGCGGATCGTTGACGGCTTTCGGGAGGGCGAACCTTCCGGTGAGCCGGCATCGCAGGGGACTCGGCTCACCGGAAGGTTCGCCCTCCCGGGGAAGCCGGTACCCGCGTCAGCGCTTCGGCCAACACCTAGGACCTAACACCTAGCACCTCGCCAGCAGTCTCTGCGACCCCGCCAACCTCGCGCACGCGCGCGACCAACGACTCACTTCGCCTCGAACCAGTCCTTACCCACCCCCGGGTCCACCTTCAGCGGCACGTGCAGCTCCATCGCGTTCTGCATCTCCTCCACCAGCACCGCCGACACCGCTTCGGCGTCGGCCTCCGGACACTCCAGAACCAGCTCGTCGTGGATCTGCAGCAGCATCTTGATGGGCACGGCGTCGCGGGCGTGCACGGCGTCGCGGGCGTGCACGGCGTCGCGGGCGTGCACGGCGTCGCGTTCGATCCGCCGGTGCAGGTTCACCATCGCCAGCTTGATGAGGTCCGCGGCCGAGCCCTGCACGACGCTGTTGATCGCCAGCCGCTCGCCCAGCGCCCGCTGGTTGGGGTTTTTGCTCTGCACCTGGTCGATGGCGCGGCGTCGTCCCAGAATCGTGGTCACATAGCCGTCGGCGGTGGCCTTCTCCACGCAGGCTTCCATGAAGCGGTCGATGCCGGGGTAGCCGGCCTTGTACTCGTCGATCAGCGTCTGCGCTTCTTTCTGACTCATCCCGTCGATGCGCCGGGCCAGGCCGAAGGCGGTGACGCCGTAGATGATGCCGAAGTTGATGGTCTTCGCGTGGTTCCGCTGGTCTTTCGTCACCTCGTCCAGCGGCACGCCGTAGACGTGGGCCCCGACGGCGGTGTGGATGTCCAGGTCGCGCCGGAAGGCGTCGATCAACGCGGCGTCCTGCGAAAGGTGCGCGAGCACCCGCAGCTCGATCTGCGAGTAGTCCGCGCTCACCAGCACGTGGCCGGGCGCGGCGACGAAGGCCTTGCGGATCTGCCGGCCCACCTCGGTGCGGATGGGGATGTTCTGCAGGTTGGGGTTGCTCGAACTCAGCCGGCCGGTGGCGGCGCCGGTCTGGTGGAAGCTGGCGTGCACGCGGCCGTCGGCGGGGCGGACGGCGTCTTTGAGCGCGACCAGGTACGTGCTGACCAGCTTGGTGAGCGTGCGGTATTCGACGATGAGTTTCGGCAGCGGGCGGGCGTGATCGGGCACGTCCAGCAGCTCGCCGTCGGGCAGCCCGGCCAGGGTCTCCAGCACCTCGGCGTCGGTGCTGTAGCCGGTCTTGGTCTTGCGCTGCACCGGAAACTTCAACACGTTGAACAGAAGTTCGCCCAGCTGCTTGGGGCTGTCGGGGTTGAACGGCGGGGCGGCCTCTTCGGTCAGGCCTTCCGTGGGCTCGTCGGAGGCGGCGTCGAGCGGCTGGGGCCGGGCCACCGCCAGGATCTGCTCGCGCAGACCGTCGATCTGCGTCTGCAACCCCTCCCGCTGGCGGTCCAGCTCGTCGGGGTTCACCACGATGCCGTGGTCTTCCATCGTCGAGAGCACCTCGACCAGCGGCATCTCCACGTCGTTGGCCAGGGCGGTCATGCCCATAGCTTCAAGTCGCGGGGCCAGCACGCCGTGCAGCCGCAGCGTCACGTCCGCGTCCTCGGCCGCGTAGGCGGTGATGAGCCGCAGCGGGATCTGGTCCATCGTCTTCTGCGGCGGGTCCGCCTTCTTCCGGGGTTTGTCCCCGATCAGAGCGTTGATGGGTACGGTGGTGCGGCCCAGCTCGGCCAAGGCCAGGTGGTCCATCTTCAGCCCCGGCGCGCCGCACAGAAACGCGGCGACCATCGTGTCGAAGGCCATGCCCCGCATGGTGACGCCGGCGTGCTTGAGCACCAGCCAGTCGTATTTGAGGTTGTGGCCGACCTTGTCGATGGCCGCGTCTTCCAGCACGCCGCGTAGCGCGCCGAGCACCGCATCGGGCGTCAGGTGCGCGTCGGGTTCGGGCGAGCGCATCGGCACGTAGACCGCCTCGCCCGCCGTCCACGCCAGGCAGATGCCGCACAGCTCGGCGGTGGCGCCCAGGCCGATCGTCTCGGTGTCGACGGCGATGAGCGTTTGCTTCTTGAGCGTTGCGACGAGCTTCTTCAGTTCGGCCGCCGTGGTCACGGCCCGGTAGTCGCCTTCGATCGATTCCAGCCACGCGTCGGGCGCCGCCGGCTCGTCCGCACCGCTCTGGTCGAACAGCCCGCCTGCGCCGGCCTCCGGCCCCCGGCCGACGGGCTTCTGTCGGGGCGGTTCGGGGTCGGCGGCGGCCGCCGCCCCCGAACCGCCCCGACAGAGTGCCTTGAGGTCGCTGCGGTGGCGGTTGAAGCCCAGGCGTTCGAAAATCGTGTCCAACGCCTCGGCGTCGATGCGGTCGGGGCTGACGGCCGCGTCGTCCAGCGTCAACGCCACGTCGCAGTCGGTCTTCAGCGTCACCAGCCGCCGGGTCAGCTCCAGCGTGCCGTCGGACACCGCGGCCGCCAGGTTTTCCTTCTGCTTGCCCTTGAGCTGGTCCAGATTCTTCACCAGCTCGGCCACGCTGCCGAAGCGCTCGATCAGCGTCTTCGCGGTCTTGGGTCCGATGCCTTTCACCCCGGGGATGTTGTCGGTGCTGTCGCCGATCAGCGTCTGGTAGTCGATCACCTGCTCCGGCGTGATGCCGCGTTTTTCGAGCAGCCCGGCGGGGTCCATCTCGACGTCGGTGTGCGCGTCGAACAGCGTGATGCGGTTCGAAAGCACCTGCTCCAGGTCCTTGTCTTTGGCGACCAGCCGCACCTTCAGGTCCGGGTGCTCGTCGGTCAGCCGCTGGGCCAGGGTGACCATCAGGTCGTCGGCCTCGTCGCCCGGCACGCCCAGCACCGGGATGCCGAACAGCCTTGCGGTCTCCAGCATGGTGGGGATCTGCGGCTTGAAGTCCTCGGGCGGATCGCTTCGGGTGCCCTTGTACTCGGGGTAGAACGCGTGGCGAAAGGTGTCGCCCGGGCTGTCGATGGCCATGGCGACGTACTTGGGCCGGTACTGCGAGAACAGTTTCAGCAGCAGACCGGTGAAGGCGAAGGTGGCGTTGGTCGGCTCGCCGGTGACCGGGCTGGTCATGCCCCCACGGATCGCGTGGTAGGCCCGGAACATCTGGGCGTGGCCGTCGATGAGGTAGAGGGTGCGGTCGGGGTCGGCGCTGGCTTCGTGGCTGGGCATCACGGGGATTGTAGAGCCCTGCCGTTCCCGTTCAGCGCCCCCCGGCGTACAATCGTCGCTCCCACTTCGCTCTGATCCGCGGCATCCGGCCGCCCCTCCTTGGAGAGACCCCGTGACCCCACGCACCCTGCTCGTTGCCACCCTCATCCTCGGCCTCGCCGCCGCCCTCCGCCTGTCGCCCGCGCCCGCAGCGCTGGCGATGAGCAAGACCGTCGGGCCGCCGAGCGCGGCCGACGCGGACGCGGTCAGGGGCCAGGCCCTCACCGCGGTGTTCAAGACCAGCAAGGGCGATATCGTGCTCGAGCTTTTCACCGACGACGCGCCGCTGACGGTCGCCAACTTCAAGAACCTCGCCGAGGCGGGCTTCTACGACGGGCTGGCGTTTCACCGCGTGATCCCCGACTTCATGGTGCAGGGCGGGTGCCCGCGGGGCAACGGCACCGGCGACGCCGGCTACAAATGGGACGACGAAAAGAACGCGTTGAAGCTGAAGCACGATCGGCCCGGCATCCTGTCGATGGCCAACGCGGGTCCCAACACCAACGGCAGCCAGTTCTTCATCACCCACAAGGCCACCGATTGGCTGGACGGCAAGCACGCGGTGTTCGGCCACGTGATTGAGGGCCAGGGCGTGGTGAACGCGATCGAGGGCGGCGACACGATCGAGAGCCTGACAATCGTTGACGCCGGGGGCTGAGTTTGCCGGATGGCCGCATCGCCCCTCGAGTTCAAACCCCGCGCGATAACCGCTTGACGCAACCCCGCCCCGCGCGGGGTTGTTTTACGATCCGCCGCACCGATCTGCCGCTGAAACTCGGCGGCGACGACGGCCAGCTGTGGGTCTTCACCGCGACCCGTTTTCCCCGAGTCCCCCGCAGACTAAACGTGTGATCGCTTTGGCGCTACTCGAACCGGGCAGCGTTACCGCCCAAGCGGCTGAGGCCGCACACCAGACCGCGCGGCTTCCAAGGGACTTACGGGCGCCAGGGGAAATAACTGGATTCCGCCGCATGACGGCTTCAAGACGGTCCGCACCCCAGTTTCCAGTTGGCCCGGGGCCCTTGACAGGTTAGAATGCAGATCTGTCGGACAGTCGTTTCCGCCGGCCTTTGTCGTTCCTGTCCCAGGTGAGAGAAAATCATGGTTTTGCCCCGTCGCCGTCTCGCCGCCCTGGGTCCTCTTGCGGCGGCCATCTCTGCCGCGCCGCTGGCCTCGGCTCTGGTGCTGGAACTTGACTATGGCAATCAGGCGTTCTTTAACGGCAACGTCACTGCCAAGGCCGCGGTCGATGCCGCGGCGGCGGATCTTAGCGCGGCGATCACGACGTTTCTGGCACCGCTCAACACCGACGTGTTCACCGGCACCGCACCGGACACCTCGTTCGCAGAGTTCGACTTCAGTTTCGGCTACACCAACCCCTTCACCGGGGCGGCTGAGACCATCGCGACCCCCACCTCCGCGGCCGATACCGTGACCATTTATGTGGGACAGCGGTTCCTGACCGGCAACACGCTCGGGCAGGGTGGCCCCGGCGGAGCGGGAATCGGGATTCAGACCAGTTCCTTCAACCAGACCTCGCTTGCGACCGCGGTCGCCGACGCTAACGCCCAGTCCAACGCGGCGTTGTCGCGAAACGCGGGCCCGACGATCGGCAGCCTGAGCGGATCGGTCGGGTCGGCGAACTACGACGTGAGTTACGGCATCCACGTCGGCAACCTCTGGTTCGACTCGGACACCGACAACAACAACGTCGAAGACTTCAACGGCTGGCATCTGGACCACACCGCGCCGGTCGCCGCGGGCAAAAGCGACCTCTATTCGGTGGCGCTGCACGAGCTGTTGCACGCCATCGGCATCGGGTCCAGCGAGAGCTGGGACGCAATGGTGGACGGCACCGACTGGCTGGGCGCCAACGCCAACGCGCTGAACGGCACTGGCATCGGACTCATCGATGCGGATGGCGGCCACATTGCCGCGGACGTCCAGAGCGTCACCATCGACACCAACATGATGCAGGAGGTGGTGATGGATCCAAACCTGACCACCGGCACCCGCAAGACGCTCACCCAGCTCGACCTCGCCTTCCTGCAGGACATCGGCTACGAGACCGTCGCCATCCCCGAACCGGGCACGGCCCTGCTCGCCGCGGGGTTCGGGCTGCTGACGCTGCGGCGCCGCCGGGCGGGCTGAATCGGCCGACCGCCGTCGTTCTCCACCGACGCCCGGCCCCGGCCGGACGTTCTTGTTCTTATTGGCACCGCAAAACGGTCCGTGAGAATCTCGCGGTTCGTACGCATCGCATCTGATTCTCAGGCAAACTCGATCGTGTGCCACTGGCGGCTTGTCCGCCAGTGCCCGTGACTCGTGCAAGCACTGGCGGACAAGCCGCCAGTGGCACACTGCGGAAGACATGAGAATCGAGGAGAATCCGTTTCAGCGGGCTGAGCCGCCGTCGGCGCCGACGGCCGCGTCGATCAGCTCCGGCAGCCGCGAGGTGAACGCGCCGCGGGCCAGGCTCTGATGGGCCCCCGCGTCGCGGGCCGCGGCCAACGCCTCGACCATCACGTGCGGGCCGAACGCCAGGATGTGCGGTGGGGCGGCGGCGTGCCCCGCCGCCTGGCGGATCAGCTCGATGGCTTCGTCGCCCCGTTCCAGGTCGACGAAGAACGCCGTCACCGGTTCGCTGGGCTTGCCATCGTCCACCCGGTCCAGCCGGGCCCGCAGCATCGCGGCGTTGCGGACCGGCCGCGACACGCGTCCGAGGTCTTCACACGCGGCGCGAATACGGGTCGCAAAGATCAGGTCCTGGCAGGTGTAAACAAGCATGGGCGGCGGTGTGCAGGGGCGGGATCAAACGGTGGGACACGGTCGGCCGATAGAGTGCCAGACGGACCCGACGAGCATAGAGCGCCCGAGTCCCGCGGTCCGAACGCGTTTCCGGGTTCGCGGATCCCTGTCATCTTCCATCCCCCTGCAGATCGCCCCATGAATGAATCCACCGCCCGCGTGCTCGAAGAGCTCGGCTTCCGCTGGGACCCGGAAAACCTTTATCACCAGGTGATCTCGCAGGTTCTCGGCGCGGCCGAAGGCATGGAACTGCCCTACCACCTGCAGCTGATCATGGCCCAGCCCAAGGCCGAGATCATGGTGCACTTCCCGGTGAAGATGGACGACGGCCGCTACCGCCTGTTCAAAGGCTACCGGGTGCAGCACAACAACATCCTGGGGCCGTACAAGGGCGGCGTCCGCTTCCACCCCGAGGTGAGCCTGGACCACGTAAAGACTTTGAGTGCGTTGATGACGATGAAATGCGCGCTGGCGGGGCTGCCCTTCGGCGGGGGCAAGGGCGGCGTGCAGGTCGATCCACGGGCCCTCAGCGAGCCCGAGCGGATGCGCATGGTCCGCCGCTTCACCGCGGCGCTGGGCGACAACATCGGTCCGGACCACGATATCCCCGCCCCGGACGTCGGCACGGGCGCACAGGAGATGGGGTGGATGGCGGACACCTACATCAACATGACGCAGGTCGCCCACCGGGGCATGGGCAACGCGGTGGTCACCGGCAAGCCGGTGGCCTTCGGCGGCAGCCTGGGCCGCGAGAAGGCCACCGGCCAGGGTCTGGTGTTCGTGCTCGAGGACGTGCTGCCCGAGATGGGCCTGCCGCTGGACCAGCTGACCTACAGCGTGATCGGCTTCGGCAACGTGGGCAGCTGGACGGCCCGGCTGCTGGCGAAGCACGGGGCCACCCTCACCGCGGTGACCGACCACAAGGGGGCGATCCTGTGCGACGACGGCATCGACCCCGAGCGTCTGTCCGAGCACGTGCGGGAAACCGGGTCGGTGCTCAACTTCCCCGGCACCCGGGCGGGCGCTCCCGAAGACTTCTACGCCCACCGGGTCGACCTGATGGTGCCCGCCGCGTTGGAACAGATGATCGGCTCGGCCGAGGCGAAGATGATCAACGCCAAAGTGATTGCCGAAGGGGCCAATGCGCCGACCACCCCCGCGGGCGACCGCGTGCTGGCCGAGCGCGGTATCAAGGTGCTGCCCGCGATTCTGTGCAACTGCGGCGGCGTGACGGTGAGCTACTTCGAGTGGGTGCAGAATCGCACCGCAACCTACTGGGATGCGAAGCGGGTAGACGAGGAACTGCAGCAGCACATGCGCAGCGCCACCGCGCGGGTGCTGGCACTGGTGGACGTGTGCGGTGGCGACATGCGTAAGGCGTCGTATTCCGCGGCGCTGAAAAAGCTGGCGGAGGTGTACGCGGTACGCGGCATCTTCCCTTGACTTCGATTCGGCGGAAACGCCCCGCCGGGCGGGCGGGCCGCTGCGCCGAGCCTGCGCGGCCCGCCCGCCCGGCGGGGCGTCACAGCGGCGAATCGACGCGCCACGTCGCGGCAAACCGCTCCCTTGTGCGACTCTGGGCGAGTCACGGTGTCGGCGTCCACTCCGTTTCGGCGGGGTCATTCCGCGGACTACGCCCCGGCTTGGGTCGTGGGCGAGGCTCACGCCGGCTTCGGATCGGTCGCCGTGGGCATGGCTTGGCTGCTTGCGCCGGGGACTTACTCCGGCGCAATGACCCCGTCAAAACTGACCGGGGCTCCGAATCGTTCCGGGGTCCGGCGTCGGGGGTGAAGGCAATTCGAGCATTTCTTAATGGTTGTTCGGGATCCGAGACCCGTGAGCGCACGACCCCCGTGAGCGCACTCCGTGCCTTTTGTGCCTCGGCTGGTTTCGCGTCGTCAACGCCGGCCAAAGACCACGGCAGACCTCGCGGGCACGGCTCAACGCCGTGCCCTCCGTGATCCGCGTGAGCGGTGCCTTGGCGGCGCACCCCTTGGGCAGCGCAACTCCCCCCGGGCGGCAGGCCACATGACTCCCCGGGAGGGTGGGGGGCCGCGATGGGTACGAAAAAACCCACCCGGGTGGGTGGGTCGTGGTGGGTGCGGGTCGCGGGGGGGGATCAGGCTGCGCTCACCTGGCCGTTGGCGATCGTCACCCGCACCTGCGAGACGTTGTTGGTCTCGTCGGACTCGAGAATCCGGTTGGTGGGGTCGGCGGTGATCTGCAGCCAGTACGTGCCGTCGCTCAGGCCGGTCACGTCGATCCACTGGTCGTCCAGCGAGGCGGAGTAGACATCGGAGTAACCGGTGCTGATGCCCTGGACGTTGCCGCAGGTGGTGCCGCCGCGGCCGTGGACGACCGCGGCGTTGGCGGTGACATCGGGCAGCGGGTTGCGGATGTTGATCAGGCAGAAGCTGGTCTTGCCACCGCTGGCGATCACGGTGCCGCTGGCGTTCAGCAGCTTCAGGTCGTAGGTGGCGAAGGCCTCGAAGTGGATGTGGCCGTGGCCGGGGTGGTAGACGAACTCGCCGGCGAGGATGTCACGCGAGCCGCCGCCTTCTTGATAGATGCGCTGGAAGACTTCCTGCGAGCTGCCCGAAGCGGCGCCGCCCCAGATCTCCAGCGGACCCGTGCCGGCGTTGGCGATCTCGGTGGAGAATCGCATGAGCTGGCGGCCGGGCTGCTCGGAGGTGTCGATGCTCAGCCGCTCGGTGAGCGTCGAGGCGATGGGCACCAGGTCGGGCAGGTAGTCGGCGGTGGCGTTGTCGTTGTCGACGATGGTGACGGTGGCCACGTCGGCGTCGGCCAGCAGCGCGCCGCCGCCGGGGTTCGACAGGACGACGGTGAAGGTTTCGAGCGGTTCCTCGATCGGGTCGTCGGTGACCGGCACGCTGATGAAGGCCTCGGACTGGCCGTCGGCGAAGGTGACGGTGCCCGAGAGGCCGCCGAAGTCGTTGCCGGTGGCGGACCCGCTGACGGTGGTGTAGTTCACGGTCACCTCGCCCACCCGTCCGTTGTTGCGGAACAGGCGGATGTCGGCGGTGCCGGCCGATTCTTCGACGCTGACCGCGGGGGTGGCCACGCCGATGGTGCCCGGCAGGTCCGGCAGCACCTGCACCACGACGTCGTCGACCGCGGCCTCGACCAGGCTGCCGGCGGCCGCGTCGGCGGCGGCGAAGTAGACCTGCACGGTGCGCCCGGCGAACTGCGAGAGGTCAAGCTCGATCAGCCGCCAGCCGGCGGCCTGGTCGGTGTTGTGCGCGTGGTCGCGGTAGAGCTCGATCGGGTCGCCGTTGATCATCACCCCCGCGTGGAAGTAGTCGTCGCCCGTGGCGTTGCTGGCGTAGGCGAAGCTGTACTCGAAGGCGAGCTCCAGCTCATCAACCACCGGCAGGTCGATGGGGGGTGAGACCACACTGGTGACCCCGCCGTCGATGTCGTAGGTGCCGGCGGTGGTGCCGCCGGCCAGACCGGTGACCAGGGCGCGGCTGCCGGTATGGCCCGCGCCGGGCTGCAGGTCCAGGCCGCCGCTTTGCGTTGCGGTGGGTGCCCCGGCTTCCCAGGCCCCGGTGGTGGCGGTGTCGGTGCCGTTGGGGTTGGTGGTCCAGGCGGTGCTGCCCTCGAAGCTGTCCTGGAACAGCACATTGTTGGTCACCTGGTCGTCGTCTTCGATGGTGACGGTCTGGGTGGTGATCGCCCCGAGCGTGGCCCCGCCGGTGGGATTGAACAGCCGCAGGGTGAAGGACTCGTTGCCCTCGACGCGGTCGTCGTTGGTGATGGCCACCGAGACCTGCTGCCCGGCGATGCCGTTTTCGAACACCAGCGTGCCCGCGCCAGTGGCGAAGTCCTCGCCGTTGGCGGTGCCGGTCCCGGTGACGTAGTCCACGGTCACGCGGCCGTCGGTGCCGCCGCCGCGGAAGACGACAAAGTTGATCTGGCCCGCGGCCTCGCTGACGCTCACCGCGTCGAGGGTGAGGCCGATCGTGCCGGGGCTCGTCGTCGGAGGGTTGACCGGCGGGTGCACGGTGGTGCCGGCATACTGGAAGTACCCGTTGGAGTGCAGCGTGTCGCCGCGTCCGTAGCCCGGGACGATGTCGCCGTCGGCCGCGGTCCACGTGCCGGTGGACAGCACCCCGGGGTCGAGCGTGTCGTAGCGCACGCCGTTGAGCGCGATGGCTTCGACGCGGAGGTTGTAGTCGATGTCGTTCGCCTCGTCGTACACGTCGTTGGTGAAGGCGACGCGGACCTGGTCGGCGGTGACGGGGCGCTCGACGCGGTGGGTCAGGGCGGTGGTTCCGGGGGCGAGGTTGTTCCAGCTCTGCACCACGGCGCCGTTCACGAACAGCTGGGCCGACTCGTTGCCGGTCTCGCCGGCGGCGTAGACAGTGATGTCGGTGTAGGACCCGGCGGGCGGGTCGACCGGCGGGTCGACCGGCCCGCCGGCGTACTGGAAGTGGCCGTTGGAGTGCAGGGTGTCGCCGCGTCCGTAGCCCGGGACGATGTCGCCGTCGGCCGCGGTCCAGGTGCCGGTGGAGAGCACGTCGGCTGACTCGCTCTCGTAGCGCACGCCGTCGATCGCGATGGCGTCGACGCGCAGGTTGTAGTCGATGCCGTTGGCCTCGTCGTACACGTCATTGGTGAAGGCGACGCGGACCTGATCGGCAATCACGGTGCCGGCAACGTCGTGGGACAGGGTGACCACGGGGCTGCCGGGGGTGGCCTGGCTGACGTTGTCCCAGGTCTTGACCACGGCGCCGTTGATCAGAAGCTGTGCCTGTTCGAGGCCGGTGTCGCCGGCCGCGAACACCTGCACGGTCGACATCAGCCGACGCGGCTCAAGGGGGTCAAACTGGGGGCCGGCGGAACGCAACGGGGGCGTCAACCCCTCGGACGGGGCATCGGTCAGGCAGCGGTAAACGTGTTTCAAAGCGGGGGCCTCTCCTCGGATTAGGTGGGGGGAGAGGGCGGGTCTGGCCGGGCCGCGGAGACAACCGCGGGAACCAAACGCCACGGATCCGTGGCGCTTCCTCCCCCTGATGAACTTAACTCAATATACCGCAGGACCTGTCCGGGGCAAACTCTTAAAAAGATGTCAAGCTGGGAAAACCCTGCCCGCGGTGGTCGGAGGGCACGCCAGCGCGTCAGGCTTCGATGGCGACACGGCGTGAGGTCGGCAGGGGCTTGCCCGGCCACTGCGATCCCGCGTCAACCCCGCGCGAAACCTTGAGCGGCTTCGACGTCAGTCCCGCGCGGCCCAAAGCATCCCCCGGCGCACGATCTCGCGAGCGGTGGGCTCGTCGAAGTCCTCGTGGGTGTGCCCCCAGGCCGCACAGAAGACGCGCCCCTTGCCCCAGGTCTTGGTCCAGGCGTAAGGCATCACCACGTTCTGGTGGTACAGGCTCGGGTCGCCCGCCGCCTGGTCAAAGACAGTGCTGCACAGCACGGTGTTGCCCGGGTCGACGTGGCAGTAGTACTGCTCGGTGCCGGCCAGCTCGAAGTCGCCCAGGCCGCGGGTGATGGGGTGCTCGTCGTCTTCGAGGTAGACGGTGTAGTGCATGTGTTCGTTGCCGGGGTGGGCCACCCACTGGCCGCCGGTCATCCACTGGTACTCGGTGTTGGCGCGGAAGGCGTCGATCATGGCGCCGTGGAAGCCGGCGAAGCCGCAGCCGCTCTGCACGGCGTGATTCAGGCCCTTCCAGGCGTCGTCACTGATCTCGGTCATGGTGTGCATGGGCACGATGAGGTGCTGCCGGGCGAGCAGTTCGGCGTCGGCGTAGGTGTCGGTGCCGTCGCGCACGTCGGCGTGGTAGCCGGCGTCTTCGAGGATCTGTTTGAAGAGGGCGGCGGATTCTTTGGGCGTGTGGCCGTCCCAGCCGCCGGTGACGATAAGGGCGTTCTTTTCGTCTTTTGTGGTGCTCATGTGAGAGAGTCTAGCGAGCGGTAGAGCGGTCCGGGCGAGGTGTCAGGGGTCAGGTCCTAGGGTTTAGGAAGAGCGCAAGCGGGTGCCGGGCGCCTCGGTAAGGCGAGCCATGCGACCGCAGGTCGCACCCGGACAAGTCGCCGAGCCGCGCGTCCGATGCGACAGCGGCTCGGTCGAAGCCTCGCCCTCCCACCGACCCACGTCCAATCGCTTGCGCTCGGGCGAACGCCTAAGACCTAACACCTGCTCAGCGTCATCTCACGCCCAGCGTTCTCGGCGACTCAGCGTCGCGAGGGCTCACCGTTTTCGTCCGTCGTGGCCATCTCGTCGATCACGGTCTGGTCCCACAGCGAGCCGCCGATCGCGTAGGCCGCGCGGGAGATGAGGTGCGAGGCGACGGGCGCGGTCAAGAACAGGAAGGCGATCACCAGGCTGGCCTGCAGACCGGTCACCGCGTCGCGGAAGTGCAGACCGACCGAGGCCATGATCAGCGCGATGCCGAGCGTGCCGGCCTTGGTCGATGCCTGCATGCGGGTGTAGACGTCGGGCATGCGCAGGATGCCCACGCCCGCGAGCAGGCAGAGCCCGACGCCCAGGAAGAGGGCGGCCCACTCCAGCCAGGTCAGCAGGTCATTCAGCATCGTTCTGTTCCTTCTCCTGCCCCTTGCGTTCGAGGTAGAGGGCGAAGGCGGCCGTCCCCATGAAGGTGAGCAGGGCCACGACGACGGCCACGATCACCAGTTCGGCCCGGTCCGAGACGACGGCGGCCAGGGCGACCAGACCGGCAGAAAAGAACGCCAGCAGGTCGAGGGCGACCACCCGGTCCGCCAGCGTGGGGCCGCGGAGCAGGCGGACGACGGCGAGCACCATCGCCACGCCGAGCACCGCCATGGCGACGTCGTGGAAGGAGAGGCTTGAGGCGTCGACGTCCGCGGTCGCCGCGGCCACGCCGATCAGACTGGTGAGAGGTCCGCCGCTCATCGCAGGATCCCCTTGACGCGTGCTTCGAACCCTTCCTTGACTTCCGCCCGGACCGCGCCGGGGTCCGAGGCGTCCATCGCGTGGACGTACAGCGTGCGGCGGTCGGGGGTCACGTCGAGCGACAGCGTGCCCGGGGTGAGAGACACCAGGCTCGCGAGCGTGGTGATCTCCAGGTCCGAGAGGTCGTCATCGAGCGGCACCGCGACGATCCCGGGCGTCATGGCTCGCAGCGGGGAGACGGTGAAGCGCATCATGCGGAAGTTGGCGACCGTCAGCTCGCGGGCGAACCAGGCGACGAAGGCCACCGCGTCGAACACCTTGCGGAAGTACGTGCCGCCGCCGCGGTCCCCGCCCCCACCCAGCCCCAGCCGCCAGGCGGCGGCGAGGACGAGGTAGCCGGCGACGAAGCCGATGAACAACCCGCGCGGCGAGAGGTCGTCGAGCACGACGGCCCAGATCACCGCCAGGATGAGGTTCCAGACGAGGGTGGTCACGGCGTCGATCCTCCCCCGGGCCGGGGCGTGGCCGGTGCGTTCCCGGCCGCCGGTGGTGTCGGCGTCCGGTCCAGCGCCGCGTCGCGGTACGCCCGGCCGTCAATCAGCTGCGCCGACCCGCGCTCGGCCAGCGCGACCGCCGGCCCCGCCAGCAGTCCGATCGCCAGCGTCACAAGGGCCAGGAAGGCCGAGCCGGCTTCCATCCATCCGCGGCCGCCGATCGCCTCGTCTTCAAGCCGGGCGAGCTCGGCGGCCGGCACCGCGGCCGGGTCCCCATCCTCGGGGGCGGGCTTCCAGAAAGCGCCCGACCAGATCTTCATCATCGAAAACAGCGTCATCACGCTGACCAGCAGCGACACCGTGACGATCGCCCAGGCCTCCGCCGCCAGGCCCGCCCGCACCAGGACGAACTTCGACCAGAAGCCCGAGAGGATCGGGATGCCCGCGAGTGAGAGGGCCGGGACCATGAACAGCACCGTCAGCTTCGGGCTGGCCGTGCTCAGGCCGCCGATGCGGGCGAGCGTGCCCGAGCCGCAGCGCCGCTCGATTATGCCGGCGACCAGGAACAGGTTGGCCTTGACCACGATGTGGTGCAGCACGTAGAAGACCGCACCGGTCATGGCGAGCGCACCGGCGGTCCGCAGGGCCTGGGCCCGCTCGACGTCACCCGCCGCTTCAGCCACCCCGGCCGCGGCGAGCGCCCCGCCGGCGATGCCCAGGCCCATCAGCATGTAGCCGATCTGGCTGATGATGTGGAAGGAGAGGATCCGCCGGATCTCGCCCTGCGCCGCGGCGGCCAGCACGCCGGTGACCATCGTGAAGGCGGCGACCCAGGTCAGCAGCGAGGCGACCACCGCGGCGTCGGGGTGGGTGGCGGGGATCATCAGCGTGGTGAAGCGGATGATCACGTACACGCCGACCTTGGTGAGCAGCCCCGCGAACACGGCGGAGACGATCGGCGGCGGGGTGTGGTAAGAGGCTGGCAGCCAGGCGAAGAAGGGGAAGGCCGCCGACTTGATCAGGAACGCCACCAGCAGGATGGCCGCCACCGGCGAGTAGCGCTGCGGCTCGCCCGCCTCTGCCAGCCGCTCGGCGAGGTGGGCCATGTTCAGCGTGCCGAGCATCGAATACGTGAGGCCGATGCCGGCGAGAAAGAAGGTTGACCCGACGAGGCTCAGGATGACGTAGGTCAGGGCCCCCTTGAGCTGCTCCCGCGCCCCGCCCAGGGCCAGGAGCACGAAACTGGACATCAGCATCACTTCGAACCACACGTAGAGGTTGAAGAGGTCGGCGGTGAGGAAGGCCCCCGAGACGCTGGTGAACAGGCCGAGCATCAGCGGGTGGAAGCCCGCCGCCTCGCGTCGCCGGTCGATGCCGCCCAGGCCGTAGACCGCCGCTCCGAGGGCGACCAGGCCGTTGAGCAAGACCATGATCGCCGAGGTGATGTCCGCAACGAAGGTGATCGCCATCGGGCTTGGCCAACCGCCCAGGTGCACGGCCAGCACCTCGCCGCCGGCGGTGCGGCGGAGCAGCTCGCCCGCCGCGAGCAGCAGCAGGCCCGAGGCGATCAGGTTCGCCGCGCGTTGCACCCGCACGTGGTTCCAGGCGGCCAGGCCGACCAGCGAACCGAGCACCGGGATCAGCACCGGGAGCGTAACGAGAAGTTCAGGGTTCAGGAGACTCACGCTCCGCTCCGCTCGATCGCGTCCACGTCGTCGCCGGCAACCTCGTAGACACCTTTCACAAGCACCGCGGCGTAGCCGACCAGCGCGAACGAGATCACGATCGCGGTCAGGATCAGCGCCGGCGGCAAGGGGTCGGTGTGGGCCACGAGCAGCTGCTCCTGGCCGGGGCGGACCAGCGGCGGGGAGCCGCGGCGGAGGCCGGCGGTGACGAAGATCAGCAGGTTCGACGCGTGGCCCATGAGCGTGAGCCCGATGAGCAGCTTCACGATCGACCGCCGGAGCATCATGTAGACGCCCGCGGCGTAGAGGAGCCCGACGGTGAGGGCGAGGGCGAGGGTCATCGCTCGGCCTCCCCGTGCCCGGGTTGAGGATCGTCGACAAACCCGCGTTCGGCTCCGGCTCCGGCTTGCGGCCACTGGGCGATCGACAGGATCATCCACAGCACCGAGCCCATGACCGTCAGGTACACGCCGACGTCGAAGAAAAGCGGCGTGCCGACCTTGACGCCGGGGATGGGTTCGAAGTCGGTCCACAAGCCGGCGAACAGCGGCTCGCCGAGCAGGGGCGCGGCCAGGCCGCTGAACAGGGCCACGAAAAGGCCGGCGGCGATGATCGCCTCGGGCGGCAGCGGGAGCAGCCGGCGGCACCGGGCCGGGCCGTAGGTGAGCATGTGGAGGAGGAAGGCGGCGGCGCCGGTGAGGCCGCCGACGAACCCGCCGCCGGGCTCGTTGTGCCCGCGGAGCAGGATCACCACCGAGGCCAGCAGCAGCAGCGGCAGCAGGGCGGTGGTGGCGGTGCGGAGGATGATCGAGTTCACGGGACCACCTCGTCCCCCGGCTCTGTCCCCGCCCCGGATCGCTGGCGGCGGGCGATGAGCAGCGTGGCCACGCCCATCCCGGCGAGGGCGAGCACGAAGAGCTCCCCGAAGGTGTCGGTGGCCCGGAAGTCCACGATGATCACGTTGACGATGTTGCGGCCTTTGCCCCCGGCCACCGACTGCTCGCTGAAGAACGCCGAGATCGGTTCCCCGAACCCGGTATCCACCGCCAGCAGCACCATCACCGTCATGAAGGCCCCGAACGCGAGGCTCAGCACCAGGTCGCCCGCGCGGCGGAGGCGGGACGTGTAGACCCGGAACTGCGGGAGGTGGTGGAAGACCAGCACGAGGATCAGGACGGTCAGCGTCTCGATGGCGAACTGGGTCATTGCCACATCGGGCGCCCCGAACAGCAGGAAGATCAACGCGGCGCAGAGGCCGACCACGCCCAGGGCCGCGACGCTGCCCAGGCGGTGGCGGAAGACCGCGGCCGCCACCGCGCTGCTGGCCATGAGTCCGACGAGGATCGCTTCGACCGGCCGGATCGCCTCGTGCGGCGGCAGGAGGGTGGCCGTGCCGAGCCGGCCGATGAGCAGAGAGCCCCCGATCACGAGCAGGCCGACCACGCAGGTCCGGACGTAGCCGGTCAGCGACCCGTGCTGCAGCAGCCGCGTCTGGCCCCGGCCCAGCGCCAGCACGCCGGCGAGGCCGCGGTCGAAGAGGGCCGGGCCCTCGAGCGGGCCGAGGCGATCGAGGACGGCCGTCGACCGTCGGAACCGGTCGCGGAACACGTACAGCACCACGCCCCCGAGCAGCGCGATGCCGGTCGGCCCGACGAGGGCCGAGGCGGAAAAAAGGTGCAGGCTCGAGAGCTCCGCGTCGCCCGGCAGCCCCGTCACGGCGTCGGTGGCCCCCAGCACGATCGGGTCGGCGAAGAGCCCGGGGGCGACGCCGGCGAGCACACCGAGCGTCGCCAGGATCGCCGGGCCGACGAGCAGGCCGGGCCCGGCTTCTCCGGTGCGGGATGCGGGCTTGCCCCCACCTACGCCCCCACCCACGCCCCCACCGCCACCTTCACCCCCGACTCTGGGGCCGAAGAACGGGCGGACGGCGACGAGCAGGGCGGCCGTCATCATCCCGACGCCGGTGATCGTCACCGCCACGAGGAGGGCCGAGTCCCAGGGCGACTGCTCCAGCCCGCCCTTGAGCAGGTATTTGCCGGTGTAGCCGAACAGCGGGGGGACGCCGGCCAGCGAGAGCGCGCCCAGGAGCGCGGCCGCGGCGGTGATCGGCATCCGGCGGGCCAGGCCGCCGAGGCGTTCGACGTCCTTCTCGCCGGTTCGGTGCTCAACCGCCCCGGCGACCATGAACAGCGTGCCCTTGTAGAGGGCGTGCGCCAGCAGGAAGGTCATCGCCGCCGCGTCGCCGGGCACCCCCAGGCCCAGCAGCATCACCATCGTGCCCAGGGCGCTGACCGTCGTCCACGCGAGGATGCGCTTCATCTTCGTCGAGCGGGCCGCGAGCACCGCCCCGTACACCATCGTCGTGCCGCCGACGACCTTCAGCGTCCACGTCCACTCCGGGGTCCCGCCGAGCACCGGCGTGAGCCGGGCGAGCAGGAACACGCCCGCCTTCACCATCGTGGACGAGTGCAGGTACGCGCTGACCGGCGCCGGCGCCTCCATCGCACCGGGCAGCCAGAAGTGGAAGGGCAGCTGGGCGCTCTTGGTGAAGCAGCCCAGAAGGATCAGCGCGAGGATCGGGAGGTAGCGCGGGCTCTGCGTGATCTGGTCGCCCATCGTCAGCAGCTCGCTGACGCGGAACGTGCCCGCCTCCAGCCCGAGCAGGATCAAGCCCGCGAGCAGGGCCAGCCCGCCTGCCCCGGTGATGACCAGGGCCCGCATCGCCGCCAATCGGGCCGCCTCTTTCTCGCGGTAGAAGCCGATGAGCAGGAAGGACGTGATCGACGTCAGCTCCCAGAACACGAAAAGGAGGATCAGGTCGTCCGCGATGACCAGCCCGAGCATCGCCGCCATGAACGTCAGCAGGGCGGCCATGAACCGCCCGAACCGGGCGTGCCCGCCGAGGTAGCCGCTTGCGTAGATGCAGATCGCCGCCCCGACGCCGGTCACCAGCAGGGCGAAGAGCAGGCTCAGGCCATCGAGGCGGAAGGCGAGGGTGATGCCGAGCGACTCGACCCACGGGACCGGGTCCGGGGCGAGAACGCCCCCGGCGGCGATCGCCCCGATCTGACTGGCGAACCACACGAACCACCCGGCCGGCACCGCCGCTGCCATCCAGCCCGCGTACCGACCGGCCGCCCGCACGAGCCACGGCGAGAGGGCCGCGAGCGCGAGCAGCGAGATGACCGACAGGGGCAGCACCATAAAAACACAATCCGACCAGCAGTGCCCCGAACGCCAGTCGGGCGTTCGGCGAGGGGCGGGATTGTACCGGGATCCGCCGCGTCGGCGCGGTCGACGACGCCGAGTACGCGGTGTTCTGGTGCCCGCAGTCGCCCCGGTGTTTCCACCACCCTCAGAAGCCGGGGCGAATCGTTCTGACGCGTGGCCCAGATCATGCCGCGACGCACCGTCTCTCGCCCAGCGATCCCTGCGAGCTGAGGTCCCAAGTGGTCTGTCTCATCGCGCACCCACCGCCGCCGACGGCTCAGCGTTCCGAGGGCTCCGCGTCGTCCCGCAGCGTGCCCTCCCACACCGGGGCCCGGGCCTTGAGCGCGGCTTTGGCGAGCAGGTGGCTGCCGATGGGGTTGGCCACGAAGATGAACCCCATGACCCCGATGGCCTTGACGCCGACCTCGGTGGTGCCCATGTGAAAGGTGGCGGCCAGCAGCAGGCCCATGAGGCCCAGCGTGCTCGACTTGCTGGCGGCGTGCAGGCGGTGGTAGACGTCGGGCAGCTTGACGATGCCCACGGCGCCCACGAAGAAGAAGAACAGCCCGACCAGCAGGAAGAACGCGGCGAGGGTGTCGAAGAGGTTGTTCATGCGGAGCCTGCGTCGGCGGGGTGGAGGGGAGTTGAAGGTGGCCGGCCCGGGTTGAGCGGGGGAATGCCGCCGCGGCGGACGTTGGCCGGGTCCGGGGCGTCGGCGTGCGGGTGCTCGGGGTTCCCGGCGGTGGCGTGGATGTACTGGGCAAAGCCCACGGTGCTGACAAAACCCAGGATGCCCACGGCCAGCGCGGCCGGAAAGAACACCATGTCGTTGAGGTAAATCGTGAGGGCAATCACGATGCCGACCACGTGCAGGGCCAGCAGGTCGGCGGCGAGCACGCGGTCGCTGAGCGTGGGGCCACGCACCAGCCGCCACATGCACAACAACATGCCCAGGCACATGCCGGCGAGGGCGATGTAGACGGCCACGGCGAGGATCGGGCCCGTGGGGGCGTTGGCGTGGGGCGGCGGGTCGCCGGCGTGGACGCCGGCGAGGTTGGCGACGGAGTCCGAGGCGGCCAGCAGCGCGGGCAGGGGCGCGTTCAGGACCGTTCCCAGCAGTTCAGCAGTCATGGTTGAATACCTCGCGGAGCAGCCGGTAACGGAGCTGGTCGATCGCGTGGATGGCCGCGTCGTGGTCCCGGGCGTACATGGCGTGGACAAGAAGTGTTTCGCCGTCGTCGCTCACGTCGGAGCTGAGGGTTCCGGGCGTGAGGCTGATGGCGCTGGCAAGGGTGGTGAGTTCGACGTCGGTGAGGCCGGCCACGCGGTACCTCAGAAAGCGAGGCTGCATGCTGAAGCCCGGGGTGATGATCTCCCAGGTCACCTCCAGGTTGGCCTTGACAAGGATGTACAAGAAGTAAACCGCGAAACTGAATATGCCCGCGATGCGCCGCACGTAGCCGCCGTCGCCGGCGGCGTTGGACAGCAGTGACACCACGCCCAGGCCGATGACAAAGCCCACGACGAAGTCGAAAAGGGTCACGCTGCCGGTGAGCGCGACAAAGACCGTGGCGAGCACGAGGTTGAGCAGGAACTTCTGGATCACGGGCGGTCCTCTCGGGCGGGGCGGGTGATGGACGACAGCCGAGAGTCCGAGGACGCCGCGCGGGTGGGAGCGGCGTGGGGACGCGAGACGTGGAACTCGGGCGCCGCGGGGCGGACCGGCGGGGCGGGTTCGAGCGGGTCGGGTGTCGGTTCGGGGGCGGGGGGGCGTGTGGGGGTGGCGGGCGGTTCCGGCATCGGCTCGAACGCGGGGGTCGGTTCGGGTTTGGGGCCGGGCGGTGCGGGGGGGAGCGCAGATCCCGCGGCGTCCCGCGTCTGGTTCTTCGACCGGGGGGCTTGATCGTTCGCGGCGCTCGGCGGTGACCCGGGCGGCGTGCCCAGCACGGCGGCGATATAGAGGTCGGGATGGGTGACCTGCTCGCCGGCCATGCTGGCCAGCTCCGACACCCGCTGGGGCAGAAAGCCGATGCCCAGCGAGCTGACGATCAGCAGCACGACCGCGGCGTAACCCGACTCTGAGGGCGGCCGGGCCAGCGCCGCGGCACGGGCCGCGCGGTCGCGGGGGGCCGGCGTGGGGTCGGGCCCCCAGAAGGTGTCGCACCAGATCCGAAGCACCGCGAGAATGGACAATGCGCCCACGCCGATGGCGATGATTGCCGTCCACGTGAAGCCGACGCCCAGCGCGTCGCGGATGATGGCGAACTTGCCGTAGAAGCCGCTGGTGGGCGGCAGGCCCGCGATGCTCAGAAGCCCGATCAGAAAAAGCACGCCCAGCCACGGGTGGGTCTTCTGCAGAGCGCCGCCGTCGCGCAGATCGTCGCCGTGGAGGTGGGACTCGATCAGCCCGCAGGCCAGGAAGGCCGCGGCCATGACCAGCATGGACTGGGCCATGTAGAACACGCTGCCGCCGATGCTGCCCGGCTCGCCGATGGCCACGCCGTAGAGGGCGTAGCCCACGCCGACGATGATGAACATCGCCAGGCTGCGCCGCAGGGTGCGGAAGGCCAGGGCGCCCAGCACCCCCACCGCCATGGTGAGCACGGCGCCGATGAGCACGATCTGCTGCAGCACCGGGCCCGCGTCGCCCGCCGGCGTTTCGACAAAGAACACCAGCGGGAAGATCCGCGCGACGGCGTAGGCGCCGACCTTGGTCAGCACGCCGCCGAAGAGGGCGGTGATGGCAATGGGACAGGTGGGGTAGGTGTCGGGCAGCCAGAACCACAGCGGGAACACGCCGGCCTTGAGCGTGAACACAAACAGCAGCAGCACACCCACGGAGGTGAAGCCCGCGGGCAGCGCGTCGCGTGCCGCCAGTTCGGTCGTGAGGCGGGCCATGTCGGCCAAGTTCAGGGTGCCCAGCAGGCCGTAGATCATGCCCGCGGCGATGACGAACACCGACGAGGCGACGAGGTTCAGCAGCACGTACTTGTAGGCCTGCGCGAGCTGGGCCTTGCCCCGGCCCAGCACCAGAAGGCCGTAGCTGGCCATCAGCATGATTTCAAAGGCCACGAACAGGTTGAACAGGTCGCCGGTGAGAAAGCTGAGGATGACCCCGGCCATCATGAAGTTCACCAGCGGATGGAAGTAGCGCCGCTCGCTCGCGTCGGGCAGACTGCCCGCCGCGTGGATCAGGCAGGCCAGGGCCACCAGCGACGCGGCGGCCACCATGAGCCCGCTGAGTGCATCGAAGACCAGCGAGATGCCGTAGGGCGCGGACCACCCGCCCATCTGGCTGACGATCGCGCCCCCGTCGCTTTGCTGGCAGGTGGCCAGCAGGCTGAGCGCGAGGCCCAGGTTGAGCCCGAAGCCCAGCACGCCGACGACGCGGCACGCGCGCAGCCGGTTGACCAGGGGCACGCAGATCAGCCCCGCCGCGGCGGGGATAATGACCAGCAGCACGGTGAAAGAGCTGTTCAAGACGACGCCCCCGCAGACGGAAAGGGATCGGCCCCGATGTCGGCGCGGCAGGCGGTGACCGGTTCGTCGGCCAGGTGGTCAACCACCAGCGTGCCGGCCGAGCGGTTGGTGATGATCAGCAGCGTGAGCAGGAAGCCCATCACCGCGAAGCCGATCACGATGGCGGTGAGGATGAGCGCCTGGGGCAGCGGGTCGGCGAGGCTGGCCAGCGCGACGGTGGGCGGGTGGTCGCCCAGAATAGGCGCCGCCTTGATGTGGGTGGGGTTCAGGGCGCCCCGGTGGGGAAGCACCGGCGAGCCGCTCATCGCGATGATCGAAAGGTTCGCGGCGTGACCCAGCAGGAACACGCCCATGGCCACGCCCTTGAGATCGGTCCCCAGCAGCAGATAAACGCTGACGCCAAAGCAGACGGCGACACAGACCGACAGCACGAAAGTCATCGCGGGGTTTCTCCGGTGGGGGCGGGGGCCGCGGCCGACGGATTGACGTCGCGGGTTCTCTTCTTGAGGTCGTAGGACTCAACCTCTTCGCTCAGCCGCTGGATCATGCCGACGGTGACCCCGACCACAACCAGCAGCACCCCGGTGTCGAAAAACACCGCCGAGGCGAAGTGGATGGTCTGCCCCAGGCCGATGTAGAGCCCGTCGATCACCAGCGAGGTGAGCAGCGGCCGGCCGAACACCAGCGGGACCAGCGCTGTGGCGTAAGCGATGCCCAGGCCCAGGGTGACCAGCACCCGGGGGTGGAAGGGCAGCAGCCGCTGGATGGCATCGCGGCCGTGGGCGAGGTGGTACAGAATCAGCGCCACCGAGGCCATCAGGCCGCCGATGAAGCCGCCGCCGGGGCTGTTGTGGCCCCGCAGCGCGATGTACGCGGCGAAGACCAGCGTGAGCGGCACGATCAGGCGGGCGGCGGTTTTGAAAAGTGGGCTGGTCATGTGGTGGTGGCCTCCGGTGCGGTGACGGCCTGGCTGCTGCCCCGACGGCGGTGCCGCCCGGGCAGCATGGACCACACGCCCAGGGCCGCGAGTCCCAGAACCGAGACCTCGCCCAGGGTGTCGAAGCCGCGGAAGTCCACGAGGATGACGTTGACCACGTTCTTGCCGCCGCCGCCGCGCTCGTAGCCCAGCTTGTCGCCGGCCGCGTCGTAGAGCGCCGGGCCGTGGTAGCTGTACTGACTGAACCACTCACCCAGCAGCGCCTCGGGCTGGGCGTGAGCGCACACCAGCGTGATCCAGCCGAATGCCAGACCCACCGACACTCCCACCGCGGCACGCCAGCCCCGGCCCACCCACCTGCCACGCGCTTCGGGGGGGGGCTCGGGCAGCAGCCGCAGCACCAGAACAAACAGCAGCACGCCGATGATCTCGACCATGAGCTGGGTCAGGGCCAGGTCGGGCGCCTGGTACACGACGTACATGGCCACGACGTTGAAGCCGCACGCCCCCAGGATCAGCACGCGGATGATCCGCGAGTGGAACACCGGCAGCAGCAGGGCGGTGACCACAATGATCGAGCCGATGATGACGCCCAGCGGAAGCTCGAAGGCCCGCGCGGCCTCGGCCGCGATCGGCGCGCTCATGCCCGGGTCTTGCCAGGAGGCAACGCTCAGGCAGACCAGCAGCGTGGCGAAGACGACCAGCAGGTAGACCCGGAGGCTGCCGTTCTGCAGCAGGCCGAAGACGCCGCGGCCCAGGGCGACCGAGCCGGACTCGACCGCGGGGTAGATGGCGTCGTTGACGTCGACGTGCTGGCCGCGCAGCAGCCGGCTGAATCCGAGGGCGACCCCCAGCACGATGGCCACGCCCGACGCGATCAGCGGCACGCCAACATTGGAGAACGCGTAGAGCAGGCTGGGCACGCCGTGGTCGAAGTAGTAGCCGAAGCGTTCGAAGCCGCCGAAGAGCCGGTCCCACACGCCCGGGGCCAGGCCGCCGACGTACTGCAGCGCGACCAGCGGTACCGCGGGCAGCCAGATGAGCGCCCCGCCCAGGCCGCCCTCGGGGGCGTGGTGGTGGTGATCGTCGTGGGCGTGAGACGCGTCGTCGGCCCGGCCCATCGAGCCTTTGAGGCCCAGCAGCGTGGTAAACAGCCGCACGAAGATCGCCACGTTGCAGGCCGCGGTCACGACGGTCATCGCCAGGATCAGCCAGAGCCACGGCCGCCCGTCGGCCGCGTGGTGGACCGCGTAGAGGAACAGCTCCTTCGCCTGGAAGCTGACCGTGCCCGGCCCGGCGGCCAGCGCGTAGGCGGCCAGCAGCATCGTCACGCAGATGGCGGGGAACTTGTAGAAAGCGCCGTGCAGGTCAGGCAGAGAGCGCGAGGCATAGTGACCAATCGCGCCGGCGGTGATGAACAACGGGGCCTTGTAGAACGCGTGGTTGGCGATCTGCGTGATGTCCAGGTCGATGGCGGCGGCGACGACGTGGCCGCCGTGGTTGAAGCCCAGGCCCGCCAGCCCGTACATCGCCATCAGCAGGCCCAGCTGGCTGACGGTGGTGTAGGCGAAGATGCGTTTGAGGTCGTGCTGGTTCACCGCGGTCACGCCGCCGTACAGCATCGTGACCGCGCCGAACCAGGTGATGACGCCGGGCCAGATGTCGAGGCCCGCATCGGTTGCCCCGGGGATCACAAACAGCGGCAGCATGCGTCCGACCAGAAACACGCCGGCCTTCACCATCGTGGCCGAGTGCAGGTAGGCCGACACCGGGGTGGGTGCGGCCATGGCGCCCGGCAGCCAGTAGTGCAGCGGCCACTGCGCGCTCTTGCTGGCGGCGCCCACGAACATGAGTAAGAAGGCGATCTGCATCGCGCCGCCCGACCAGTCGAGCCCGGCCGCGTTCTGCAGCAGTTCGCTCCAGCGCCAGTACCCGGTGTGGTGGCCCAGCAGGCCGATGCCCCCGAGCAGGAACATGCCGCCCAGGCCGGTGGTGAAGAAAGCCTGCTTGGCGAGCTTCAGCGCTTTCTTGTCGTAGCGGTCCCACCCGATCAGCAAAAAGCTGCTGATGCTGGTGAGCTCCCAGAACACGAGCGTGAGCAGGGTGTAGTCCGCCAGCACCACGCCCAGCATGGCCGAGGCGAAGAAGCCCAGCGTGGGGTAAAAGCGAAAGAGGTCGGCGCGGGCCTGGTCGGTGGCCGCGCCGAAGTAGCCGCGCGCATAGAGCACGATCAGCACGCCGATGCCCGCGACCAGCAGCGCGAAGAAGCCGCCGAGGCCGTCGACCAGGAAGGCGACGTTGAGGTCCAGGTCGGGCACCCACTCGATGACGGCGGTGCCCTCGGGCGTGGCCGCCAGCAGCGCGGGCGCGGCGTGGGGGTCGATCAGCAGCTGCCCGTCGATCACCTCGGCGGCAACCTGTTCCAATCCGGACCCGGCGGGCGGTGCGGCCGCGGGCTTGATTGTGGCGTCGTGCGGGGCGGGCGCCGCCGGGGCGCCGGCAACGCCGTGGCTGCCCACGTGCGACAGCACCAGCACGAACGCGAGCGCCGGGCCGGCGGCGGCCAGCAGCACGCGGGGCGTGACCGCGACGCGGGGCAGCAGGAGCGTGGCCAACCCGGTAAGGACCGGGGCGAGGACGGCGAGCAGTAGCAATCCAGCGGGGGCCATAGGCGGAGGCGTCCTTAGGGCACGGCCATAAGAAGGGCGGAGGGGCGCAGAGCGGCCCTATCGGCTGCGCGGCCCGGGTTTCACGATTGAGCGAAAACCGCTCGGCGTGATGAACGAGGATCCTGCCGCGATCCGAACGGCCCGCGCGTCGTCTGCGGGCCCCGGCGGTACGCTGCGGCGATGAGCGAAACGCAGAGCCAACCCGCCGCGGCAGGACAAGCCAGCGGCGGCCGCAAAAATCTGTGGGCCCCCTGGCGGATGAGCTACCTGCAGCAGCTGGGCGTCGACGCGCCGCCGTCGGCGGGTGACTGCTTTCTCTGCGCCGCGGCGCGGCGCGGCGTGGCATCGGCCGAAGCCGGGGTGTTGCACCGCACCGCGCGGGCCACGCTGCTGATGAACCGCTACCCCTACACCAATGGCCACCTGCTGGTCGCCCCGCACGCGCACGTGCCCGACCTGTTTGATCTCGAGCCCGCCGACCGCGCCGAGCTGATGGAGCTGGCGGACCTGGGCTGCCGCGCGCTGCGCCGCAGCCTGAACTGCCAGGGCTTCAACGTGGGGGCCAACCTGGGCGCCGCGGCGGGCGCGGGCGTGCCCGGCCACCTGCACCTGCACGTGGTGCCGCGCTGGCTGGGCGACACCGCCTTTATGGACGTGATCGGCGACGTGCGGGTCATCCCGCAGGCGATGGAGCACGCCACCGCGATGATCGCGGCGGCGGTGAAGTCAGAGCTGGCTTAGCGTGGCGCGGGCGCGGCTCGGCGCCGGACCCGCGCTTCGCAAAGCGAAAACGCAAGCCCGCCTTTTCGTCCGCCGCGGGCTGCGCCCGGAGCGGGCCGGCCACGGCTGGGAACGGCCGCGACGGGGGGCGTCCACCGAGCGTTCGGCGTGTCGGACTCGGACGGCTTTCGCAGGGTGGGTCGAGGCTCTGTCGAGAAGGCGGCGTCGGGCTCCGGCTTTGCGGAGCCCGATGCCGGCGCCCAGCCGCTACGCCGCTGCGCGGCCGACCTGGAGGTTGATGCCGATCGACCAGCGGTCGGCTTCCTTGAGGCTGCGGACCACCGTGCCGTAGGCGTCGTAGCCCGAGTCGGTGCCGTGGGCGGGGAAGTACAGCGAGACCTTGGCGCCCATCGGGATGGGGTGGTCGCTCCAGCCGCCGAAGCCGGTGGCGGATTGGTCGAAAAGCTCCAGCGACCCGATGCTGCCGGTGCAGTGGGTCTGGTCGCCGTCGTTGTGGGCCACCGCCGTCACCCGGGTCTGCACGCTGTGCCGCGGCGCCAGGCGTCGCTCGAACTTGAAGCTGTCGGGCACGTCGGTTTCGCTGACCAGTCGCAGGGTGGATTCGTTCATGGCGTTCTTTTTGACGTGGGCTCAGGGCAAACCAAAAGAGTGTCCGGACGGTTCTCTACGGGAACCCATCGGCGGGAAATCCGCTACGGTTCACCCGTTGTGACACGCGAGGCACCCTTGAACGCCGTTTCTGCCGCTGGCACCGTTTATCTGGTCGGTGCGGGCCCCGGTGACCCCGGCCTGATCACGGTTACCGGACGCGATCTCTTGCGTCGGGCCGACGCGGTGGTCTACGACGCGCTGGCCAACCCGGCCCTGCTGGCTCAGGCCCCGGCGTCTGCCCGACGGCTGGACGTGGGCAAACGGGCCCGTCACCACAAGCTCACCCAGGACCAGACCAACCGCCTGCTGCTGGATCTGGCCCGCGAGGGCCTGACCGTGGTGCGCCTTAAAGGTGGCGACCCCTACCTTTTCGGCCGTGGGGCTGAAGAGTGTGCCTTTTTGGCCGCGCGGGGCGTGCGCTGCGACGTGGTGCCGGGCGTGACGGCGGGGCTGGCAGCGCCCGCCACCGCGGGCATCCCGGTCACCCACCGCAAGACCGCCAGCACGGTGACCATCGTGACCGGGCACGAGGACCCGACCAAGGGGCGGACCTCGGTGGACTACGGCGGGCTGGCTGCGCTCATCAAGACCGGCGGCACCGCGTGCTTCTACATGGGGGTGGGGCGGCTGCCGGCGATCGCCGCCGAGCTGACCGGCGAGGGGCTGAGCCCCGACACGCCCGCGGCCGCGGTGCAGTGGGGCACGCTGCCGCGGCAGCGCCGCGTGACCGGCACGCTCGCCACGCTCCCGGACGCCGTGGCCGACGCCGGCCTGGGGGCGCCCGCCATCATCGTGGTCGGCGCGGTGGCGGCCCTCGACGAGCCGGGCCTGGACTTCTTCACCGACCGGCCGCTGTTCGGCGTGCGGGTGCTGGTCACCCGTACCCGCCAGCAGGCCAGCGGGCTGTCGGACCGGCTGCGCGACGCCGGGGCCGGGGTGATCGAAGCGCCCACCATCGAGCTGGTGCCGCCGTCGGACTGGGACGCCGTCGACGCCGCGCTGGGACGGCTTGCCGGAGCGCCCGCGGCGGACGGCTACGAATGGCTGGTGCTGACCAGCGTAAACGCGGTGGATACGCTGGCCGACCGGCTGGACGCGACCGGCCGCGACGCGCGGGCCCTGGCGGGCGTACGCCTGGCGGTGGTGGGGCGGGCCACCGCCGACGCGCTGCGGGCCCGCCTCGCGGTGCGGGCCGACCTGCTGCCCGAGCGTTTCACCGCCGCGTCGCTGGCCGACGAGATGGCCGCCGACGGGGGCCTGAGCGGCCGACGCTGCCTGCTGCTGCGGGCCGACATCGCCCGGCCGGGCCTGCCCCGGGCGCTGGCCGATGCCGGGGCCCAGGTCGACGAGGTGGTGGCCTACGAGACGCGTCCGCCCGCCGTCCTTGACCCCGCAGCGCTCGACGCCCTCCGCGCCGGGGAGATCGACTGGATCACCTTCACCAGCTCGTCCACCGCCCGCCACCTGCACACGTTGCTGGGGGACGAGGCGGCGCTGCTGGCGGGCGTGTCGACCGCCTCGATCGGCCCCGCGACCACCGACACCCTGCGTGGGCTGGGGCTGGGGCCCACCGTGGAGGCGTCGGCGGCCACCCTCGACGACCTGGTCGCGGCCATCGTCGGCGCCCGACGCACCCCGGCCCCGGCCACCCGCCCGACCTCCGCCACGCCCCGTTGCCGCCCATGAATGCCACGCCGCCCCCGACCTCGACCGCGACCCCCACGCCGCCCCTGCGGCTGGACCCGCGCGCCAGCGCGGTGGTGCTGATCGACCTCCAGGAGCGCGTGATCCCGTTGATGCACGAGCGGCGCACCCTGGTGCGGCGGGCCTCCCGCCTGATCGACGGCGCGAACGTGCTGGGCGTGCCGGTGTGGGTCACCCAGCAGCACCCCCGCAGCCTGGGCGACACGGCCAACGTGGTGACGCCGCAGCGGAAGGGCGCGGTCTTCAGCGACGAGGCCTACCGCTTCTCGGCGCTCGGGCCGGCGCTGCGTGACGCCATCGCCGCGCGGGGCGTCCGCAGCGTCGTGCTGGCCGGCGTCGAGGCCCACGTCAGCGTGCTGCACACGGCCCTGGACCTGCTGGATGCCGGGCTCACGGTCGCGGTCTGCCAGGACGCGGTCTCGGCAAGGCGTCCGGCCGACCTGCGGGCCGCGTTGCGGCGCATGGAACAGGCTGGAGTGCTGCCCGCCAGCGTCGAGGGGGCCCTCCTGGAGATGCTGGGCACCCCGGAGGACCCCCGATTCAAGCCCCTGCACGCCGTGATCCGCTCGGACGGCTGATCCGGGCCGGCCGACGGGGCGCCCCGTGGACCCCGCCGGCCGGGTTTGCCGGTTTTTGGGCCCCCGGGTACGCTTCGGGCCGCCCCGAGTCGGGGCCCACCGGCCCGGACGCTCCCGGACGCCGCTTTCCAGCCCCCCCGCACCCACCCCTTTCATCAAGGATTACCCCATGCTCGAAACCTACGAATCGCTCAAGAACGCCGTCGCCGCCGTCGAGGACGACCTGAAGAAGGCCGCCGGCGGCAACCGCGCCGCGGGCACCCGCGTCCGCAAGCAGATGCAGGACATCAAAAACATCGCCCAGGACCTCCGCAAGAAGGTGCTGGAAGGCCGCGAGGGCGACGCGTCCTGATGGCCCCCTGATTGAGCGTGAGTTTTCATTCCCGAACCGGGAAATCGGAATGCTCCCGGGAGCGGCCGGGCCAAGCCCGGCCGCTCCCGTTTCGTTCAAGTTCGACGCCCGATCCGGCGTTTCCGGCAGCCTTGCTCAATCGGACATCTCAGAATGGCCCCCACCCTGCTCTTCCCCCTCGACGGCCTGGACCTCGACACCCCCGTCTACGACGTGGAAGCAATCAAGGCTGTCAACCCCCACCGCGGGGACATGCGCCTGCTCGACGCCGTGGTCCACGAGTCGGACTGCCGCACCCGCTACGCCGCCTACTTCGACGCCAAAGAGGACCAGTTCTGGGTGCCAGGCCACATCCCCGGCCGGCCCCTGTTTCCCGGCGTGCTCATGATTGAGGCCGCCGCGCAGCTTGCCAGCTTCATGACGCTGCGCAAGCTCGAGGGCGAGGCCTTCATGGGCTTCGTCGGCGTGGACGCGGTGAAGTTCCGCGGACAGGTCACCCCCGGTGACCGGCTGCTGATCCTGCTGGAGGAAACCAAGCACTCCAAGCGGCGCTGCACCAGCAACGTGCAGGGCTGGGTGGGCGGCAGCCTCGCCTTCGAAGCCGTCATCCACGGCATGCCCTTTTAGGGCAGGTCGTCTCCTCGCCACGCCCACGTTCGGCCGCGGCCCGCCGAACGCAGGCGTACCTCGTCGACGACGCGGCCCGGACGGGCCGGGAGCAGCCGGCGCCGCGCGGCGCCGGGTCGCCGGTGAGGGTCGCGCGGGGGAGATGAAGGATCCGCCTGCGGCGGGGGAGTTTGTTCACGGACGGGACGTCCGTGCCACGGGTCCGTCCGTGCCACCAAGTCATCGGTGCCGCCGGGGCTCAGGGGTATCCGAAGCACAAGAACCCCCGCGCGACCCCCGCCGAAGGCGGAGGCGGTCGAGAAGGCACCCACCCGTTCCGGCTCGGCGGAACGGGCGGGTGGCGCCGAGCCGCTCACCCGCCGCAGGCGGAGGCGGTCGAGAAGGCGGATGCACGCTCCGGCTTTGCGGAGTGTGCATCCGGCGCCGAGCCGCCTTCTTACGCGTGGGGTACTATTTCGGGCCCGTACCCCAAGAGAAACGCATGCCAAAGCCACTCCATATCGGGCTGATCGGGTCCAAGTTCATGGGCCGCACCCACAGCAACGCCTACCTGAACGTGGCGAAGTTCTTCGACCTGCCGCGCCACCCGGTCATGCACACGCTGGCCGCACGCAACCTGGAAGAAACCCAGGCCTTCGCCGACCGCTGGGGCTGGCAACACGCCACCGACGACTGGAAGGCGATGGTTGAGAACCCCGACATCGACCTGGTCGACATCGGCACGCCCAACCACGTGCACCGCGACCAGGCCCTGGCCGCGCTCGAAGCCGGCAAGCACGTCGCCTGCGAGAAGCCGCTGGCCAACACGCTGGAGTCGGCCCGCGAGATGGTGGCGGCGGCGAAGAAAGCGTCTAAGCACAAGCAGAAAACCTTCGTCTGGTACAACTACCGCCGCTGCCCGGCGCTGGCCTTCGCCCATCAGCTGGTGAAGGAAGGCCGCCTGGGCCGCATCTACCACGTCCGCGGTTTTTACCTGCAGGACTGGGCGGGGCCCGACACACCGATGCTCTGGCGTTTTCAGGGCGACAAGGCCGGCTCGGGATCGCTGGGAGATCTGTGTGCGCACTCGATCGACGCGGCCCGCTTTGTCACCGGCGACGAGTTCGCCGTGATCCACGGCGGCGTGCTCAAGACGTTTATCAAAGAACGCACCGTGCTGGAAGGCGGCGCCGGCGGCGAGATCAGCGGCCGCGGGGCCAGCACCAAAAAAAGCAGGAAGGCCCGCAGCACCGTCGACGACGCGGTGGTCTTCACCGCCGAGCTGAAGGGCGGCGCCGTTGCCACCTTCGAGGCCACCCGCCTGAGCACCGGCGACAAAAACGGCAACCGCCTCGAAGTGCACGGCGAGAAGGGGGCCGTCAAGTTCGACTTCGAACGCATGGCCGAGCTCAAGTGGTACGACAACACCCTGCCCGAGAAGCTGCAGGGCTGGAGCACCATCAACGTCAGCAACGGCGGCGCCGGCCACCCCTACGCCGAGGCGTGGTGGCCCACCGCCCACTCGATCGGGTACGAGCACGGCTTCATCAACCAGGCCGCCGACATGGTCCGCGTCGTGGCGGGCAAGAAGCCGCTGGTGCCGATCCCCGATTTCGCCGACGCCTACGTCACCCAGCGCGTGCTGGAAGCCGTGACGCAGGCCGCGAAGAACCGCTGCCCCGTGAAGCTGTCGGAGATCAAGTGATTTCCGGGCTGCCGTTGGCGACGCGATGTCGCAGGCGTCGGCGGCGCGACAGAGCGATCCCGGCGAGGTGTTAGGGGTCAGGTCCTGGGTGTTAGGAAGACTCACGTAGCGCTCTCGGTTGCTGGTCGTTCAGCTCACTGCGACCTCTCACCTCGTACAACCCCAATGCACCGGAGCCCACCGCTTGCGTCTTCCTGGGACCTGACACCTGAAACCTAACACCTCCTCAGCGCTGTGTGCGACGCGACAACCCAACCCAACCGAACCCCGAGCCCCAGAAACCAGAACGCATGAAAACCCCCACCCGCTACGGCTTCATCGGCGCCGGCGCGATCGCCCAGCGCCGCCACCTGCCCGAATGCCTCGCGAACGACGACTCGGTCGTCGCCGCGATTGCCGACCCGAGGAAGGGCCGCGCGGCCGAGCAGGCCGGGCATTTCGGCGGCGAGGCGTACACGAACTGGGAGAGGATGCTGAACGAGGCCGAGCTGGATGCCGTGGTGGTCGCCACGCCCAACGCCTTCCACGCCCCGCAGACCATCGCCGCGCTCAAGCGCGGCCTGCACGTGCTGGTCGAGAAGCCCATGGCCACCACCCGGGCCGAAGCCCGGCAGATGATCGCCGCCGCCAAGAAGGCGAAGCGTTACCTGATGGTCGGCATGAACCAGCGGCTGATGCCCGTCCACGTCAAGGCCCGTGAGGTGCTGGAGCGCGGCACCCTGGGCCGCGTGCTGGCTTTCGAGACCAGCTTCAAGCACGGCGGGCCCGACGGCTGGTCGGTGGACGGGGCTTCCAGCTGGTTTTTTAAGAAGAAGCTGGCGGTGATGGGTGTCAACGGCGACCTGGGCATCCACAAGGCCGACCTGATGCGCTACCTGCTGGGCGAAGAGTTCACCCACGTCGGCGGGCAGGTCACCACCCGCGACAAGAAGCTGCCCGACGGCCGCGACATCCCGGTTGACGACAACGCGTGGCTCACCCTGAAAACCGAGTCGGGCATCATCGGCTCGATCAACATCTCCTGGACGCACTACGGCAGCTACGAGGCCAACGGCACCACGATCTTCTGCGAGAACGGAGTGATGCGTATCGGCGAAGACCCGCAGTTTGGCGTGATCGTGCAGCTGAAGGATGGCCAGCAGGAGTGCTACGTGACCGGCGCCATGGCGAGCAACACGCAGCAGGTGGCTTCCGGTGTCATCGACAGCTTCACCGACTGCATCCGCAGCCGCCGCAAGCCGGTCATCGACGGCCTGGAGGGCTACAAGGCTTTGAATGTGATCCTGACGGCAGTGGAAGCGTCGAAGGAAGGCAAGACAAAAAAGATCCCACGCTAGCGGGGAGGCGGCCCGGCGCGGACCCGCGGCGGCCGCGGGCCCACTTGGGGCCGCTCGGCCAGACGGCCGCGCGGACGCAGGCGGGTTCCACGTTGAACGGCCCCCGGCGACTTGGGCGCGGGGGGCTGTGCTTTTTTCAGGTTCATCCGAAGTTTCTGTGAACCTGCTTGGATCGCAAACTCATGCAAGACCACGAAATCCGGATTGAACCGCCAAGACGCCAAGACCGCCAAGAAAGGCCGTGGCCGCCGGCGCAACGACCACTGGCGTGCCGTGTCCACGCACACGGGAAGGTCTCCATGGTGCTCTTCGCCCGGAAGCCTGCGGATCACTCTGATGATCCAGACATACCCGGCAGGTGCCTTCCTTGGCGGTCTTGGCGTCTTGGCGGTTAAAAATGCCTTATTGCCTCACAAGACGTCCCCGAAAATCCTGGAAGAACCGTTTTTTTTAGCGGGCGAGGCAGGCAACGCGGCGTGAGGGGGGGGGACTAGCCCCGGGATCTCCAACCACCGAAAAGCTAAAAAAAGCTTTCGACCACTGCCCACTCCCAGCAACCGGGGTCCGGGTTTGCCCCCTGGCCGTGCAGGGGCGTTGCGGGGGTTGAATAAGCCCACGACGGCCGACGAGGGCGACAACGTCCGCCTTAATCGAACCCCCGGTGGGCCGGGGCGTCGAAGCACTGCAGGTCGTTCGGTCTGCCGAACGGTCAAACCGTCACCCCGTGAGGCCGGCGACCGCGGCGAGCAGTGCATCCACGGCCGGACTGATGATCGGGCCCACGCCGGGAATGCCTTCAAGCGTCTCCACGATCGGGGCGATCGAGTCGGGGAACCGGTCGATCAGCTGGCGTGCGGGGCCGCGGGCGGCCTCAGGCATCGCGTCCATGTTGAACGACTTCAGTTCGACGGTCACGGCTTCGATCTGCGGAACTGCTTGACGGGCCGACTTCTCGTCGGAGACACCGGCCACCGACGTGGTGGCCCGGTCCAGCAGGTCGATGAGCTCAGAGGCCGGGTCGGACACCATGTCGGGATTGGCGGGCGGGAACACTGCCGGCTTGGTGAAGTGGGTGTAGGCCCAGTAACTCAGCCCACCCAGGATGACCAGTGGGATCAGGAGCTTGAGGATGCCCCCGCCCCCGCCGGACGGGGCCGGGGCGGGCGCCGCCGGACGCGGAGGGGCCGCGGGGGCAGGGCTCGGGGCGGGCGGCGGCGCGGCGAACCCGAGCTGGTCGCCCATGCCCGCGGGCAGGGCTCTGCGGACGGGTTCCTTCTGCTCGGCGAGCAGCCCCGCCACGCCGCCGGCGTCCAGGCCGGCCTGCGACTGGTGCTTGCCCAGCACCCCCATGATGACCGGTCCCAGCAGGCCCAGCAGCATGCCGAGTTTGCTGTCGTCCAGCCCCGTCACCCTGGCCAGCACGCCCATCACGCCGCTCTGCCGGCCGCCGAAGATCAGCCCCAGCAGGCCCGATCCTCGCTGCAGGACGTCGCCGAGCCCTCCGCCCGTTTCGCCCCCGGCTCCGGCCCTCAGGAGGTCGCCCAGCTGGTCCAGCAGCCCGCCGTCGTCGTCCTTGACCTGGTCGAAGACTGCGTTGGCGCCCTCGGGGCTGCCGGTCTTGTCGATCAGGCCGCCGAGCACGGAGGGCAGGGCGGCGCTCAGGCCCGCGCCGGCCTGGGCGCGGTCGCTGCCGAGCAGGCCGCCCAGCTGGTCCTCAATGTCGTCGGGGAGGGCGGCGCGGATCATTTGCATAAGGTCGAGAGCCATGGAAGAGATACCTTTTTTGGGGGGAGTGACACACGGTTTGAAGAACGCAGAACACGTGGGCGGGGCTCCGGACGCCCGCCGCTCCGGACAGCGTAACCGGAGCACCCTGCGGAGGGTTCCCGGCGCGCCCCACCGCTGCCGCGGCGGCCGGCGCCCTACGCAGAAGGCCCCGCCCTACGCAGAAGGCCCCGCCCTACGCAGAAGGCCCCGCCAAGTGGCGGGGCCTTCTGCGTGCGGGAAGCGAGAGTGACGGGGGTCGAACCCGCAACCTCCGGATCGACAGTCCGGTGCTCTAACCAATTGAGCTACACTCCCGTTTTGAGGGAGCCGGCCGCTGCGGACCGGGCCACACAAAATAGCGTTGCCCACCGTCCTGTCAACCGCGGCCGGGAGGCCGTGGACCGGCGGGCGTGGCCGGTCACTTGAACATTTCGGGGGCGTCTTCGTCCGATACGGGCGTGACGTCCAGCAACTCGCTCACGCCTCCGCCGTCGGATGGTTCGGCGACCGGGTCGCGGGCGGCGTCGGTGGTGGGAGCGGGAGCGGTGGAAACAGAGGATCCACCCGACGCGGCGGGCATCGGTACCAGGTAGATCTCGACCCGGCGGTTGCGGGCGCTGCCCTTGTCGCCGTTGGGCTCGACGGGGCGGTGCTCGCCGTAGCCCGCGACGCTCATGCGTTGTTCGGGGATGCCGGCGGTGGCAAAGGCCTTCATGACCGACACGGCGCGGGCGGTGGAGAGCCCCCAGTTGTCGCCGTACTGCTGGCGGTTCATCGCGTTCTTCATCGGCACGTTGTCGGTGTGACCCGCCACGCGTACCTCGTAGTCGGCGGCGACGGGCGCGTTGAGCACCTTCGCCAGCTTGTTGATGATGGTCACGGCGGCCGCACGCACGTCGGCTTTGCCCAGGGCAAAGGTCACATCGCTGCGGAACCGGATGGCCCCGGTCAGGCTGTCGTAGCTCATCAGGTCGGGATTGGCCTGGGCGAGCTTCTCGAGCTCATCGGCCAGCTCGACGGGGATGGGCGTGGTGCCGGCGCGTTCCAGAAGTCCCTGGAGACGAACGATCTCGGCCTCCAGCTCTGCGCGGCTGGCCTCGGCGTCGGTCAGCTGGCTCTGCATGTCCAGGTTGGGGTTGCGGGCGCCCCGCATGATTTCGAGCTGGCGGTCCTTGTCGGCCAGGCGGGCCTGCAGGTCCAGGATCTGGTCCTGGGCGGTTCGGTACTGCGTGCGGTACTTGTTGACTTCGCCCTGCGGCTGGCAGCCGGTCAGGGGCATCAGGGCGGGCAGGGCCAGGGCGGCCGCGGCGAGGAGGTGCTTGCGGGTCATGTCGGGAGGGTCCTGAGATGAAGGGGAGCGTTCGGCGTGGGGGGGGGGCGGGGGGGGGGGGGGGGGGGGGGGGGGGGGGGGGGGGGGGGGGGGGGGGGGGGGGGGAGTAACCAGGCCTGATGATGGCGGGCCGGGGCGTCGTCCGGTCGAACCCCGCAGCATCCTGCTCCGGGGCGACCAGGACGGGCCGATCGCTGTTCAATCGGAGTCTACCATGAGCGTTTGCCGCCTGTCCGTCAGGATGGATCCTGCGTGCCCGCCCCCATCGGTTTATCCCCGCCATGCACGAGCCGGTCTTCTATCACGCGGCGGCCGCCCGCGGCTTCGGCCGGGACGCCGACGCGGATGCCGACACGGTCGTCGCGCGGGGCGGCCGAGTGGTCGACGCCGGGCCGCAGGTGTGGATGCGGCGCACGCACGGGGCCCCCGCGGTGACGCACCGCCTGCCGGGGCACCTGCTGCTGCCGGGCCTGATCAACGCCCACACCCACCTCGAACTCACCGCCATCGGGCCGCAGCCCTACGGGGGCGACTTCATCGGCTGGGTCGCGATGCTGAGGCGCTGCTGGTCGGACGCCGCGCGGACCCCCGCGTGGTTCGCCCACGCCGCCGCCGCGGGCGCGTACGCCGCCGCGGCGGCCGGCGTGGAGGCGGTGGGCGACATCGCCCGGTTCGACGCCGCCCGCGACGCGCGGGTGCGTGCGGGCCTGCGCGGCACCACCTTTGTTGAGCTGTTGGGCCTGGGCCCCCCGCACGACGCCGCGGCACTCGCCCGCGCGGTGCAGCCCGCCGACGGCTTCCAGCCGCACGCCCCGTACTCGGCGGGCCCCGCCGTCTTCGCAGCCGCCGTGGACAGCGGCCGGCCGGTCTGCACCCACTTGGCCGAAACCCCTGACGAGGCCCGCTTCATCGCCTACGCGTCGGGCCCCTTCCGCGACCTGCTGGAGCGGATCGGCAAGTGGTCGCCCGGCTTCGCCGACGCCTACCGCCACGGGGCTTCGCCGGTGGGTTGGATGGCCCCGCACCTCCGGCGGGCCCCGTGGCTGCTGGCTCACTGCAACCACGTGGACGACACGGACATCGCGCTGCTGGCCGAGACCGGGGCCTCGGTCGCGTACTGCCCGGTGGCCAGCGACTACTTCGGCCACCGCGGCCACCGCTACCGCGACCTGCTCGACGCGGGGGTGAATGTGTGCCTGGGCACCGACTCGGCGGTGTGCCAGCCGCCCGACACCGATCCCACCCAGTGGCTGAGCGTGCTGCCGCAGATGCGGCATCTTTATCAGCGTGACGGTGTCGACCCCGCACACCTGCTGGCGATGGCGACCGCCCGGGGGCGGCGGGCGCTGGGGCTTGACGCAGCCGTGACGCGCCTGTGCGCGGTGCCGATCTGCGTCCGGGGGCGCGACGACCCGCTTGCGGCGGCGCTGAAGAGCGACGCCCCGGGCGTCGCGGTCCAGCTCGCCGCCCGCCAGGACGCGGCGACCGGTCCGGGTCCCGACCGGTAGCGGGCCGGAGCCTGCGCGGTGACCCCCGGGGCGGGGGTGACCGCCGAACCCAATCAGGCGGCACGCCCCCCGGGCGTCCCTCGGCAAGCTCTCGGTGACGACGTGCGGGCGGTGCGGAGTGTCCCCGCGGTTTACACTGGCTCCACTCCGCGGGCTTTCCGCGGTGACCGCCGCGCTGCCCCCCACGCGGCGGACCGCCCCCCCCGGTCTCCCAAGGTCGACCCCGCATGCACCCCGAAGACGCCCCGCGCGCGCCCCTTCTGCTCTCTTTGCCCCGGGCGTCACGCCGGCTGGCCCGTGTGGCCCTGGCCGCCGCTCTGGCACTGGCCGTGCCGGGGGCGGTGACCGCGCAGACGGAGGTCGCCGCCGTGGCCGCCCCCCCCGGTCCCACGCCCGCCCAGATGACCGCCGACCTGCTGGCGAATCTGGCCCTCGAGACGCTGACCCCGGCCGCTGCGGACCCCGACGCGGTCGTCCCCGTAGCGACCGACCCCGCGGCCGGGGATCCGGTCCGCCCCGACCAGTACGCACGGGCCCAGGTGCTGCTCGAGCTGGCGCTGGAGCAAGCCCCCCGGGACGCCGCGCTGTGGCGCCTGCGGGCCGACCTGGCCGACCGCCTGGGCGACCGGGCGGCCCAGACCGCCGCGCTGCAGCGCTACGTCGAGCTGCGTCCGGGCGATGATGCAGTCCGCCTGCGGCTGGTCATGATCGAGCTGACCGACCTGGAAACACTCGACGGGCGGCTGGCACTGCTCGAGCGTTACCTCGCCGACCCGTCTCTGCCCGGACGCACGCCCGCGCTGGTGTCGCGGCTGGCCTCGGCCGCCGCCGCGGCCGCCCGCGAGCTGGGCGACCACGAGCGTTTCGTCAAGCACCTGCGCACGTCCGGGCGGCAGGGCGTGGCCAACCCCGAGGCGGCAGGTCTCACCCTCGCCTTCGCCGAGTCGCGCGGCGCCCGGCCCGAGCAGCTGGCCGCCGCCGCGGTCAACCTGGTGCGGGCCGACCCGATCAACCCCGACGCCCGGCGCGTGCTCGCGTCGTACCTGGCGGGCGTCACCGCCTACGCCCGCGCCGCGCAGCAGTACGACGTGTCGACCCGCCTGCCAGGCGCCCCGCCGCTGAGCAGCGGCGAGCTGGCCGGGTGGGTGAGGGCGCTCATCGGAGCCGGCGAGCTGGACCGCGCCTCGGCGCAGCTGGCCGCGTGGGAAAGCTTCACCTTCGACGCGTCGACGCCCCCGGAGGAGCCCGGCCGCGAGGCCCCGCCCCACGTGGTGCTCTTGCGTTGCGTGCTCGACGGCGACGGGCTCGGCAAGGGCGGGGCTGCGTCCGCCGCGTTCGAGCGGGTGGTCGCCTCCCTGCGACCCGCGGCCGATGCGGGCGACACCGACGCCGCCCTGGACCTGGCCTGGATCATCGCGGTCTTTGGCCCCGACACCCAGCCGGTGGCCGAGCTGCTGCGCGGCTGCGATACCCAAGACGTCCGCTATCTGCGGGCCAGCGGCTTCGTCTACCTGCGCGAGGACGCGACCGACTGGGCCCGCCGGGCCTTTGAGCAGGCCGCCGACCGCGATGCAGTGGCCGCCTACGGCCTGGCCAAACTCACCGGACGCGACGACGCGGGCACCGCCCGCCAGCTGCGGCGGGTCGTCGCCGACTTTCCCGACAGCTTCGGCGCGGCCCTGGCCAACCACCGGCTGCAGACCCAGGGCCGCGACGTGATCCCCAGCCCCGCGGGCCGCGGCGTGCTGGATCTCATGAACCGCCTGCCCGGCACGCTTTGGGCCTTCGACACCGACCGCAACCCCTGGGTGGGCGTGCGGGCCACGCTCGATAAAAGCCGTCACGCCCAGCTCGAGCCGGTCGGTGCGCGGATCACGATGCAGAACCTCACCGAACTCGCGCTGCCGCTGGGGGGCGTCGGCGTCGGGGTGGGGGGGGCGCCCGCGGCCGCGGGGCCCACCGCCGTCATCTCGGTCTCGACGTACGCCGGCGGTCGGCCCACGGGGGCCGCGCCCCCGATCGTTTCGGACCTGGGCCGGCGGCTCACCCTCATGCCCGGCGAGCGGCTGACCTTCGACCTGCGGCTGGACCGCTCACGCTACGGCCTGGCCCTGGCCCGCCTGTACCCGTCGAGTGTGACCTTCAACAGCACCTTCATCGTCGGCCCCGAGATCGATGCCGGCGGGGGGTTCACCACCGGCCCGCTGGGCGGCATCGACACCGTCCGCTCGGCCCAGGTGCTGATCGAGCCCGCCACGCCCGACAACATCGCGGGCTGGATCGCGCGCCTCGGGGCTGAAGGCGGCGCTGCCGCCGGCTCGGCCCCCGACGACCCCCGGGCCTGGTTCGCGGCCCTGGCCCGCGCCGGCGCCGCCCACCCGCAGATGCAGGCCCCGGCCGTGGATGCGGCGCTCGCGAACCGGGCCGTTGCCGCGCTCAACGACGCCTTCGCCGCGGGCGACGCCCGCGTCCGGGCGTTCACGCTGCTGACCCTCGCGGCCGACGACGACGCCCGGTCGCCCTTTCGTACCCTCTTCGATCTGGCCGTGCGCAGCGATGACGACGTGGTTCGCGTCGCACACCTGGCGGCACACGTCACCGACCCGCTCGACCCCGCCCTGGTCAGCGCCGCCCGCGACGGTGGGCCACGGCTGCGACGCTTTGCCCAGGCCCTGACCGACGCACTGAAGCGCGACCCCCTCCCGCGGGGGGCCCGCTGACGTGGTCGCGAGCCCGCCCCCGTGCAACCCCCGCGGCGCGCTGAGGAGTGCCCCGCCCCGAGTCCCCGACCTGCCGGCGCCGGAGGCCGCGGCGTGAGCCACGCCGCCGACCCGCTTGCGCCCGCCGTGATCCGGCTCGCCCGCCGCGTGTTGACCCACGAGCCGCTGTTCCACCCCGACCGGCTGGCGGTGTGGGATGCGGCGTCCGCGTCGCCGCACGCCGCGGACGCCGGTGCAGCGGCACCGCCCGGAGATCGGTCCGGCAGTCCGTCCGACGGTCCATCGACCGGACTCTCCACCGAAGAAGCCCTCGCCGCCGCCGCCGAGGACTTCCTGGTCGTCGACACCGATGCCGCGGGCGAGTGGCCTGCCCCCGAAGACGTTTTCCCCCGTCTGACCTGGGGCGGGCAGCTGCTGCTGGTCGCCCGCGACCGGGCGCGGCTGGACCAGGCGGCCCAGCGCTACGCCCGCCACGACTGCTTCGACCTGGAAACCCCGCCGGCCCGCGTCCGGCGCGGCTTCAAGTTCTGGGCCCCGCGCCGGCACTTCGCCCTGGTCCGCCGCGTCACCCTGCTCGCGCCAGGCCAGCACACCGACCGCAGCACCTTCGACGTGCGACTGGTCCGCGACGCCCGCCTGGGCCCGGGCTACGTCGTTCGCAAGCAGGTGCCCACGCACCGCCGCGTCGCCGCCCGGCTGCACGAGCGCTTCCCCGACGCCACGCCCGACCTGCTGCTCAGCCGCGCGACCAAGCTGGTGAGCAAGGTCTTCCCGGTCTTTCTCACCCGCGAGGCCGGTTTTCTGCAGGTGCTCGCCAAAGAGCTGCCCCCCGAACACCGCGGCCGTGTGCCCCACGCCCTGGGCATGGAGAGGGCGCCCGACGGCACGGTCAAGCGGCTTTACATGACCTGGCTGCGCATGGACTGCGCCCCGATGTCGCAGCTGGACTTCGCCCTGCAGGCCACTGAGCTGCTGGCCGCGGTCCACGATGTGGCCAAGGTCATCCACCTGGACCTGCGCCTCGACAACATGGTCATCTCCGACGGCCAGGTCTGCTTCATTGACTTCGGCAGCAGCGTGCAGGTGAACGAGAACATCGCCCGCAGCCCGATGCTGCACAGCCTGTTCGAAGAGATGATGAACACCTCGCAGATTCAACGCACCATGGGTCGCATGAAGGACGCCGGCCGGCTCACCTCCGACGTGCTGCTGAGCGCCCACGGCAAGATGGACCGCGCGGTGGACATGTTTTACCTCTCGCTGCAGATCACCCACCCTGTCAGCAACCCCGAGCTGCGCCACCTGATCCAGTACGAGAAGGGCGGCCCGGTGGCCGTCGCCATCAAGGGCCTGGTCGCCGAGATCCTCCGCCCGCCCGACCCCGAGCGTCCGCGCTTCATCTCCGCCGCCGACGTGCACCGCGGCCTGGTCGCGCTCTCGGCGGGCAAGACCGTCAGCCGCCGCCGCGGGCGCCGCGCGGCAGTGGCGGCGGGGTGAGAAGCGGGCTGAGAAGCGGGTTGGGAAGCCGGGCTTCTGACCATGCAAGTCAGGTGTCGCGAAGGCCGCGAAGAGCGCGAAGAACGCGAAGCAAGGCATCCGATCGGCAGGATTCATCTGCTTCACCCGGCCGTTCGCCGTCGGGCCGGCGGCCGCGGCCTTCCTTGACGCCCTCGGCGTCTTGGCGGCTACAAATGGTTCATCCGGGAGTTCCGTGGACTCCGGTGGGGTTCACGTCCTAGGCAGCAACCGGCGAACGGACTTAAACGCCAAGAACGCCGAGGGGGCCAAGCAAGGCAATCACCGCGGATATCAAACGGGATTCGCGTGCATGGCCCGGCGGAGAGATGAAGGATTTTTTTCTGGACAGCGACTCTCCGCCTCGGAATACCCCAGACTCCGCTGCGGCGGGAGTCTGAGTTTTGCTTGGCCCTCTTGGCGCACTTGGCGTTAAAAACCGCCTTGAAGTTTCAAAGGGAACCCCGGAAAACCCGGATGAAACCTAAAAGTGCCCTGCCGCCCTTACCGTCGTCCCCGGAAACGCCGGATCAGCGACCCGCAGGCCCGCGCCCCCGGTTCTTCTTTGCGGCCTTCGCGCTCTTCGCGGCCTTCGCGATACCTGCCTTTCATTCCCCGTAACCCTATGCTGTCTCTACCCGCCGTCCTTCTCTTTGGATTTTTTCGATGCGCCTGACGCTCCCCACCCTCCTCGCCGCCTGTCTCGCCGCGTTGCCCGCGCCCGCCGCCACGCCCGCCACCGATCAAGAAGCCCCCGCCACCCCCGCCGCCGACGAACCGAGCGAACGGATCGACCGCAAGGTCGGCTGGATCACCCTCGACGGCCCGCTGCGCAGCGGCCCCGTGCCCTTCGCCTGGGTGCCCGAGGCCGACGCAGGCCCGTCGCTCGCCGGCGTGCTCGCGCAGATCAAACAAGTCGCCGACGACGACGCCTACCCCGGGCTGGTCGTCTCGCTCGACCAGGCCGAGCTGACCCTGCCCCAGACCACCGCGATCGCCGACGCGCTGCTCGCCGCCCGCGAAGCCGGCAAGCACGTCATGGTCTTCGCCGAGTCTTACGAAGGGCTGAACGACTACCTGCTGGCCAGCGCCGCCGACAGCATCCTGCTGCAGCGCAAGGGCTCGGTGTGGCTCACCGGCATCGCGGTCGAGGAGATGTTCCTGGCCGACACGCTGAAGAAGATCGGCGTGAAGCCCGACTTCGTGCAGATCGGCCGCTTCAAGGGCGCCGACGAGCAGTTCATGCGCACCGGCCCGTCTGACGCCTGGAGCGAGAACTTCGACGGCCTGCTCGACGGGCTCTACGCCGAGACCCTCGAACGCATTTGCGAAAACCGCGGCTGGACCCGCGACGAGTTGGAGGGCTTGTTCCTGCCCAGCTTCACCATGACCGACGACGACCTGCTCAAGGCCGGGCTGGTGGACCGCCTGGTCACCCGCGACCTCACCCAGGCCACCGAGGTCGCCTTCGGCGAGGACTGGGAGTGGGACACCGACCTGGGCGCCGCCGCCGGTGGCGGGCTGGACACCGACAACCCCTTTGCGCTCTTCAGCGCCATCTTCGCCGAGCCCGAGAGCCGAACCACCCGCGACACCCTTGCCGTGCTGCACGCCGACGGCCCGATCTACTCCGGCGACAGCCAGGTGCCCGGCGGCTTCATGAGCGACAGCACCATCGGCAGCCGCACCGTCACCGCCGCGCTCGAAGACGCGCTGCTCGACGAGAACATCCGGGGCGTGGTGATCCGGCTCGATTCGCCGGGCGGCAGCGCCCTGGCCAGCGAGGTCATCTGGCAGTCGGTGCGCGAGCTGCAGGCCGACAAGCCCGTCTACTGCGTGATCGGCAGCATGGCCGCCAGCGGCGGCTACTACATCGCCTGCGCCACCGACCGCATCTACGTGCAGCCCCACAGCATCCTGGGCAGCATCGGCGTGGTGGCCGGCAAGATGAGCCTGGGCGGCCTGTACGACTGGGCCGGCGTGCACGTGCACCGCCGCACCCGCGGGCCCGGGGCCGACCTGTTCAGCAGCGTGGACCCTTTCACCGACGACCAGAAGACGCTGCTGCGCGACGCGATGACGCTGACCTACGAGCAGTTCAAAGACCGCGTGCGTGAGGGCCGCGGCGACGCGCTGCCCGACCTGGACGCCGTGGACGAGGGCATGCTGTTCACCGGCACGCAGAGCATTGCCAACGGCCTGGCCGACGCCGAAGGCGGCGTGGAGCTGGCGCTCACCGACCTGGCCGACGACCTGGGGCTGGGTGAGGGTGACTACGACGTCATCCACCTGCCCGGCCCGCTGGCGCTGGGCGACTACCTCAACGAGGTCTTCGGCGGGGGGGTGGCGGCGCCCCGGGCCGGGTTGTCCGCGGCCGCAACGCTGCGGGAAACCCTGCGTCAGGCCGTCGGCGACGGCGCGTTCGACCAGGCCGCGGCCGTGGTCGACGGCCTGCGGCTGCTGCAGCGTGAGCACGTGTTGACGCTCATGCCGTCAGCGATCGTGGTGAAGTAGGGTTTGGTGATCGCGGCGCCGTGGAACCCAAGTCAGGGCACGCGAAGGACGCGAAGAGCGCGAAGGCCGCGAAGCAAGGCCGGGAAAACGAAGCCGGGAGAGGCTTGTTGTTCGGGTTGTGCCCATAAGGAAACAAGCCGGCGAACGAGGCGGTTTGTAACGTAACTCGGCTCAGTTGCCGGCCGCCAGCGGGAGCAGGCGTTCAACCGACCACAACATTCTACTCGCGGGCGTCGCCGGTCAACTGCAGCCGCTGGTTAGGTGCCGCCGGCGTGGCTTGGCGGCCACCTGCCAACCATCTTCGTAAATGATGATTCCGGGATCATCGGTCGTGAGCATCTGGACATGGAGCCCATGTTCCTCCAACAACGCTGCGATACTGCGCACCTTCTCGATGGGTCGCTGCGCTCGGGGGTGGAACCAGCAGATAGCTCTATGATTACCGTCTTCACGTAGACATGAGGGGGACTTCAAGTGCATGCGAAGCCACGACAACTCGGATTTGAGCCAGTCGTACTCGTGCGGAGCGAGCTTGCCAGAGTCTCGCAACTCGATAGCGGCTTGGAATACGCCATCCGCGGTGTGGGATTGCTCACTGCGGGCCAGAATGGCAAAACGCACATACACAAAGGCACCTAACCATTGATTATACGGATCAAAGTTGCCTATCAGCCCGACCAAATGGGCATTTCCGTCGGGGTCTTTCGGACCCAAGTGCAGTGTATCAGGCGAAATAGGGAATGACCCCCCGTTCATATTGGAATCACGTATTGCCGAACCGATTGGCCGGGGACAACGCGTGGAACCGGGTTTAACGGATCCCGGCGCCGGGGGTGCCGGTCGCACAACCCCAAGGCATCGCTGCGCGAACCACGGAGGGCACGGAGTTGAAGTTTGCCCTCGACCGGCGACGGGGTCGTTTGCCGGCGTTGGTCGCGCGGCCGCCGCCGAGGCGCGGAGGGCACGGAGGAAGGCAGAAGACCCAGGCGGTTGGGAGGGCCGCGGTGGAAGTCATACGCTTTTCGTTTTTTCTTGACGCGGGTTGAGTTTTCTAAATGATGGCGGGCTGGCAGGATCTCGGCGTCACCCCGCGTCAAAACTTAAGCGTTCTCGTATAAGTCGTTCGGGTTCGAGCGGTTTTCTCTCTCCCCACCGCTTGCGTGCCTTCCTCCGTGCCCTCCGCGCCGGGGCTTGAGACGTGAAGAAGACGGAGCGAAAAGACCACGGCAGGCAATTGCGGGCCGGGCTCAACTCCGTGCCCTCCGTGGTCCGCGTGAGCGGTGTCTTAACGCGTGCCGACGGACGCGTCGTATCCAAGTGTGCTGTCTCCTTTCCGGCTCCGCGCCTTCCCTCCCGCGCGCACCGCCCACCCACGGATCAGGGATCACCGTCCACGGATCACCGCGCCGCCACCCCCGACCCCAGGTCGGTCATCAGCTTCAACCCCGGCGTGGCCGCCAGCAGCCGCGGCACCACGTTGACCAGCGAGGCCACCGTCGCGGTGTCACCGGCCACGCCCGCCCGGGCTTCGAACTCGATCACGGGGTCGCCCTCGACCCGCACCAGGTCGTGCGGGTTCGGTTCCGCGAGGGCCATCGTCAGGTCCAGTTCGATGACCGGTTTGGATCCGTCGAAGACCTCCACGATCTGGTGCAGGCCACGGGTCTGTCCGGGCTTCACCGAGAAGTGATCGGTCTGGATCGCCGCGTCGGCGACCACCGGTTCGCAGGTCTCGCGGATGTCGTCGGTCGGCCAACCCAGGCAAGAGGCCACCAGCGCGGCCGACTCACGAAAACCCGCGTGCCCGGCTTTGCCCGCCGCGAAGAGTTCGCGGAACGTCGCCGGTTCCATGCCGCTGCCGACTTTTTTCTGCAACGGCCCACGCCGCGTCGAGGCGTCCACCACGCGTCGGGCAAAGATGCGGTCCACCCGCCGGGTGACGGCCGTCAGAACGACCGGAAGCAGGTCCATCACGAAGCCCGGGTTCACGCCGGTGCCCACCACCCGGGCCCCGCCTGCCCGGCAGGCCGCGTCCAGCGCGGCCGCGCCCTCGGGGGCGGTCAACGCCGGAAACAGCATCGGCTCGCAGGTCGTCGCCACGCTCACCCCCGCACGGACCATCGGTTCGATCTGCCCGAGGGTGGCGTTGACATCCGACCCCGCGGTGTGGAGCACCACGTCGATCCGGCCCGCGGCCTCGCGCAACGCCGCGAAGCTCTCGAACACGCGGCCGCTTTCCGACTTCAGCCCCGCCACCTCCGCCACGGGCCGGCCGGCCTTCGCGGGGTCGATGTCGATCGCCCCGACGATCTCCATCCCGGCCCGCTCGGCGACGAGTTGCAGAGAAGCGATCCCGATGGGTCCGAGGCCGAACTGAGCGCACTTGATGGGTGACATCGCAAGGGGTTCCGTGGAGGGGAGGGGGATCTGGCCTCGCCCCGTGGGGTGACGGCAGAGCGGCTACGACGGGGCCGATGATAAGTGACGGCGTGGCGAATCGCGTCGAGCGCCGGGGGCTCCGACGGTCGATCATGGAGAACTCTCACCCGTGTCGGAACCCATACGGCGACGTGTCGAAGCCCGCGCCAAAGTCCACGACCCCCACGTCGGTCACCTCGCGGGCCTTCAGGTCCTCGGGCACTGCGAAGCTCAGCGTCCCGTCTTCAAACGCGTGGTCGATCGGATCGCCGGTGCGCATCAGCGTGACCGACACGGGCCTGGACGCGTCGGTCAGCACGACCGGATCCTTGTCCGTCGCCTGCTCGGCGGTCGCGTGGTCGCCGCCCTCGCCGCGGTGGTTCGGCACGATGCCGGGGCTCAACGCGCGGATCTGGTCGGCAAAGGCCCCAGCCGGCCCGTCGCCGCCGCTGCGAAAGGACTGAGCCCAACGCCCCCGCTCGGGCTCGTAGACTCATCCGATGGGACTGCTGGACGACCTGAACGCCGGACCGAACGCCGCCGCCGCGCCCGACTTCCGCGTGGCGGTCATCTTGCCGGCGGCCGGCCGCGGCGAACGCTTCGGCGGCGGCGGCGGCGGAGCGGACGCGGGGCTGCTGGGGTCCGGCGCGCCCCCCAGCAAGATCGAGCTGCTGCTGGATTCGCGGCCGGTCTTCATGCACGCGCTGTCCGCCTTCTGCGGCCGGGCCGACGTGGTGCAGGTGATCCTGGCGGTGGCCCCGGACCGGCTCGACGACTTCAACGACCGCTACGGCGATCGGCTGGACGACCTGGACGTGACGCGGGTGGCCGGGGGCACGGCCGATCGTTGGCAGACCGTCGCGCGGGCACTCGCCCACGTGGACCCGGCGGCGACCCACATCGCGGTCCACGACGCCGCGCGGCCGCTGGTTGAGCAGACTCTGATCGACCGGGTGTTCGCGGCGGCCGCCCGCTTCGATGCCGTGGTGCCCGGGCTGCCGGTGTCCGACACGCTGGTGCGGGCGGGCGACGCCGTGCCGTCCGCATCGGGCGGACGGGCCGAGGCGATCCTCGGGTGGGACGACGGCCCGGCCGCGGAGGTGCGGCCCGTGACCGGCGGCCTGGACCGGGCCGGGGTATTCGCGGTGCAGACCCCCCAGGTCTTTGCGGCGGCGCTGCTGAGACGGGCCTACGCCCTGGCCGGGCGGCCGGATGACCCGGCGGCGGGGGCCACCGACGACGCGTCGCGGGTCGCCGCGCTGGGAGAGACCGTCCACCTGGTGAACGGCGATAAGAAATCACTTAAGGTCACCCGGCCCGGAGACGTCGAGCTGCTGGAGGCGCTGCTCGCGAACCGCCGGGCCGAGTCCGCCCGGCGGGCGGCCGACGGGTTGCTGGCCGATGACGAGGACGATTGAAACGTCTGCGTGGCGCGACCCGCTCGCTTCGCTTTCACCAGGCCGTCCTGCATGACCGACTCCTCCCACGCCGCGCCGTCCGCACCCGTCCGCTCCGGGTCTCCCAAACAAACCCGCGGCCGAGTCGGTGCGCTGCTGCTGGGCGCCGCAGCCGCCCTGGCCGGCTGCGGCGAACCCGGCCCCAGCCCCGATGTGCTGGCCCTGGGCAAAGAGGTCTACCACCGGCCCGCCTCGTGCGTGACCTGCCACCAGGAGGGCGGCCTGGGCGTGGCCAACGCGTTCCCCCCGCTCCGCGACAACCCCGACCTGAGCGAGGCCGACCCCACCAAGCTGATCAAGATCGTCACCCACGGGCTGGGCGGCGAGATTGAGGCGCTGGGTGAGACCTACGACGTGCCGATGGCCGGTCTGGGCTCGCGGCTGTCGCCCGAAGAGATCGCCGCGGTGCTGACCTACGTGCGCAGCAGCTGGCGCAACGTCGGCGGCCCGGTCACGGTCGAGCAGGTCATTGCGGTGCAGGAGGCCTACCCCGACCGAACCCATCCGTGGACCGTCGCGGAACTGGAAAGCGCAGCCAGCCCCGGCCCGGCCCCGGGCCGCACGGTCGACCCGGTGGCGGTCGCCGCCACCGGCGCGGCGCTGCCGATCGCGGGCGGGGCGGCGGCGGGCGTTGCACTCGCGTCCGCACAAACACCCGACATCCTCGACGGCCCGGCATTGCCGGCCGCCCCACCCCGCGACCCGGTGGCGTGGGGCGAGTCGCTCTACCTCAACGCCGCGCAGTGCGCCAGCTGCCACATGGCCGACGGGGCCGGCGTCGCGGGGGCCTACCCGCCGCTGGCCGACAGCCCGTGGGTCACCGGCGAGGCCGACCGGCTGATCAAGGTGGCCCTGCACGGGGTCGGCGGCGAGATGGAGGTCCTGGGCGAGACGTACAACGCCGAGATGCCCGGCCAGGGCGCGCTGCTGGACGACGAGCAGATGGCCGCGACGCTGAGCTACGTCCGCCAGGCCTGGGGAAACCGCGCGTCGCCGGTGTACCCCGACCAGGTGCGGCGCGTGCGCGAAGCACACGCCGGCCGCCACGAGGTCTGGCCCGCGGCCGAGTTGGCGAAGCTCGACGAACGCTCGACGCTGACCGGCCTGCGTTACCGCCGCTACGCGCCGCCGGCGGAGCTCGACACGCTGGCCGACTTCGACCCCGCCGCGGCCAAGGCCGCGGCGGAGGGGTCGATCGACGATGGCTACATCGACCTCCACGGCGTGGACGGCAAGCCCGACGGCGAGGACGAGTCGCCGATGGTCGTCGTCTTCGAGGCCGACTTCGAGGTGCCGGCCGAAGACCAGTACGTCTACAGCGTCGAGTCGTCGGGCGGGGTGGTGCTGGAGGTCGACGGCTCGCGGGTGCTCGGGCGCGACACCTTCAGCGGGTTTTTCCGAGGGTCCGCGACCGTGCTCCTGTCACCGGGCACGCATCGGCTGCGCCTCGTCTCGGGCACCGTGGGCAAGTGGCGGGTGGTCAAGCTCTCGGCCCAGGCCCCGAGCCTCAACCGCGCGCTGCACCGGCTGTCCAAGCAGCCCACCGAGGCCCTGCAGCTCGAAGACCCCTCGTTCCTGCTGGTGCCCGAACGCGACACGCCGATCGTGCTGCGCGGCCGCTTCGAGAACCAGAGCAAGCGCGGGGTGGGCGTGGGTCACCCGCTGCGCATCAACTGGGCCTTCGATTTCTACCGCGGCCAGCTGACCCGCGCCTGGCGGGGCGACTTCGTCAACGCCGCCGCCCGGTGGAACGGGCGCAACGACAAGTACATGACGCCCGCCGGCGACGACGTGCTGGACCTGGGCTTCCGGCCGCCGCTCGCACGGCTCGCGTCGCCGGGCGACGCCTGGCCGGACGACGCGGGGCGCGACGAGCCCGCGCCGACGTACACCTCGCTGGGCATGGCGGTCGTCGACGGCGTGCCGCAGATGTTCGGCCGGGTGGGCGACGTGGTGCTGCGCGACGCGCCGCGGGCCGAGTCGGGCGTCGACGGGGGCGCCGCGCGGCTGGTCCGCACCCTCGACGCCTTCGCCGGCGGGGCCGAGGCGGAGGGCGACCCCGTGATGCACGCCCTGCTTGCCGACGGCGCCGAAATCAAAAACCCGTCCGAGGTCGTCTACGAGGTCGACGGGGCCTACCGCGTCACCCTCGACGGCGTAGCCGACGCCCGCCTGCACGAACAGGACGGCCGCACCCTGCTCATCGCCCCGGCCACGTGGGAGAGCGCGTCCGAAGGCCCGCCGGCCTGGAGCACCGACGGCCTGGATTGGGCCCCCGACGCCCCGGTCCGCCGCGCGCGGTGGGGCCTGACGATCGAATGGATGGACTGATTTTTCCCCGTTCGCAAAGCCGCGAACGGGACGCCCGCGTGAAACGACCTTCCATGACCCAGTACCCTTTTCTACGCCGCGCGACCCGCCCAGCGTTCGCCGCGCTCGCCGCCGCCGCGCTGTCCGCCCCCGCGGCCGCCCAGGACGACAAGGCCCCCGACGCCGAGCAGCAGCGTTACTACACCATCGAGAACATCGCGACCCCCGAGGGCGTGACCTTCGAGGCCGGAGCGATGGGGCGGATGCCCGGCGACCGCATCGCCGTCGCCACGCGGCACGGCGATGTGTACCTGACCGAGAACCCGTTCGGCCCGATCGGCGACGTGAGCCTGCGCCGCTGGGCCGCGGGTCTTGAGGAGCCGTTGGGGCATCTGGTCTGGAAAGAAGGCTGGCTGTACGCCACCGAGCAGACCCAGCTTGTGCGGATCAAAGACGCCGACGACGACGGCACCGCCGACATCTACCAGACCTTCTGCGACGACTGGGGCGTGAGCAACGACGACTACCACGAGTACACCTTCCTCGCCCCGCCGGACGCCGACGGCAACTTCTGGGTTACGCTGTGCCTGACCGGCAGCGCCAACAGCGACAGCTACCTGCGTGGCTGGGCCGTGCGGGTCACCCCCGACGGCGAGATGTGGCCCAGCGTGGCCGGCGTGCGCTCGCCCGGCGGCATGGGCTACGCCGAGAACGGCGAGCTGTTCTACAACGACAACCAGGGCCTGTGGAACGGCACCAACGGGCTGAAGCACCTCAAGGTCGGCAGCCACCAGGGCAACCCCAGCGGCAACAAGTGGTGGGGGCAGGCGCTCGACGACCTGAAGGCGAAGAACAAAAACGGCATCGCCGAGGCGTTGGGCCCCGACCCCGGCTGGCCCGCCGACCCCGGCCTGCCCGAGGCCGAGCGCGAGCGCAACCCGCACTACCTGCCGCCCGCGGTGCTGTACCCGCTGGACCTCATGGGCCGCTCGCCCACCGGCATCGTGCACGACACCAGCGGCGGCGCGTTCGGACCCTTCGCCGGGCAGATGTTCATCGGCGAGGTGACCCACAGCATGCTGCACCGCGTGTTCCTCGAAGAGGTCAACGGCGTGCAGCAGGGCGCCTGCTTCCCGTTTCTCGCCGGCTTCATGTCCGGCCCCGTGGCCGTCACCTTCGCCGAAGAAGGCTTCGTGTTCGTCGGCCAGACCGACCGCGGCTGGGGCTCACGCGGCGGCAAGTCGTTCGGCTTCGAGCGCGTGAAGTGGACCGGCGAGACGCCCTTCGAGGTCCACGAAATCCGCGTGACCGCCGACGGCTGGGACCTGACCTTCACGCAGCCCGTGGACCCCGCCACCGCCGCCGACGTGGCGAGCTACGGCGTGAAGAGCTGGATTTACTGGCTGCAGTCCGGCTACGGCAGCCCCGAGATCGAGCACACCGACCAGGTCGTCACCGCCGCGGCGGTGGCCGACGACGGGCTGAGCGTGCGGCTGACGGTTGAGGGCCGGGTGAAGGGGCACGTGCACGAGATCAAGATGGACGGCGTACGCAGCGCCGCCGACCCCGACGCGGGCTTGTGGCATCCGGTGGGCTACTACACCCTGAACGAGCTCCCCTGACGGGGGGGGCGGCTGGGCACCGGATCCACGTCCCGCAAAGCCGGAACGCGGACCCGCCTTCTCGTCCGCCGCGGCGTGCCGCCGCACGAGGCGCCGCGGGACATCGGGGCCGTGTTTTGTAGGGTGGGTCAAGGGCAGCCGGACCCACCGCGCCGCGGGTCGAGTGCACCGGTGACCCGACGCCGAAGGCCCCGCGACATCGCATCACGGTGGGTCCGCCGAGCCTTGACCCACCCTACTAAAGCCATTCGCGGCCACCCGGCGCCCATCCGCCTGCGGCGCCTCGCGTCGCACCAGCAGCACCGTCACTTCGTCCTCCAGGGGATGCCCGTGGCGCGGGCGGTGAGTACCCACAGCCCGCCGTCGCGGTCCAGCTTGGCGTCGCAGGTGTCGCCCCCCGCCAGCGGTTGCTGGTGTGGCGAAGCTGGCCAGCTTGTAGCCCGGGGGTTCGGGCAGGGTGCTGGGCCAGCTGGCCTGCTGCACGTCCCGGGCCACCTGCAGCTCGCGCTGCATCAGCTTCTTGGCATTGCGGTCCTCTTCAGCCACGACGCGCTGCCACACCACCGCGGCCTGAGCCGCGAGGATGCCCTACTTCGCGTCCCCTTCGTGGAAGGGCCCGTCGGCCTTGTTCAGCGGCGGCATCACGCCCACGAAGGTGCCGTCGGCCGCGTTCATGGGCAGGGTCAGCAGGGTGTGGGTGTGGCAGCCCGTGGCCTTGTCCACCGCGCGGTTGAAGCGAGGCTCCACCTCTTCATCGGGCACCAGGATGACCTCGCCGGTGGAGAGCGCCTCGCCCACGATGCCTTTGTCCGCGGGCCCGCGCAGGACCGGCTCGCCGTCGGCCACCCGGGCTACAACTCGTTGGTTTTGGCGTCGTGCACGAAGACGCTGAAGCGGCCGGCGACCGTTGGAGGTCCGAGCGCGAACCCCGGCCCCACCCCCCGCGTATCCTTCGCCACCGATCCGTCCGCTCTTGATCCGTCCGTCCCGCCCGGAACCGCTCCGTGAATGCCCCCGATTCGCCGACTCCCCCCGCCCCCGACCCCGCCGGGCTCGCCGCCGACATCGAGCGGGCCAGCGACCCGTTCCGCCGGATGATCCACGAGGTGGCGAAGGTGGTGGTCGGGCAGGGCGGGCTGCTGGAAGCCATGGTCACCGGCGTGCTGGCCCACGGCCATCTTCTGATCGAAGGCCCGCCCGGGCTGGCCAAAACCACCGCGATCAGCACGTTGGCCCGGGCGATGGCCGTGGACTTCCAGCGCATGCAGTTCACCCCCGACCTGCTGCCGGCGGACATCATCGGCACCCAGGTCTACCGCCCGCAGACCCAGGAGTTTGTGGTGAACAAAGGCCCGATCTTCAGCAACCTGGTGCTGGCCGATGAGATCAACCGCGCCCCGGCCAAGGTGCAGGCCGCGTTGCTGGAGGCCATGCAGGAGCGACAGGTCACCATCGGCCACGAGACCTTCCCGCTGGCCGACCCGTTTATCGTGATGGCCACGCAGAACCCCATCGAGCAGGAGGGCACCTACCCGCTGCCCGAGGCCCAACTCGACCGCTTCCTGATGAAGCTGATGGTGGACTACCCCGACCGCGACGAAGAGCTTGAGATCCTCGACCGCATGTCCGGCATCGCGCCGACCTTCGACGTGCGGGCCGTCGTGACGCCCGCCTCGCTCGCCGCCGCCCGCCCTCTGATCGACGCCGTCCACCTGAGCCCCGAGGTCCGCGGGTACCTGGTGGACGTGGTGATGGCGACGCGTGACCCCGCCGCGCACGGCGTGAAGATCGGGCAGTACCTGGAGGCCGGGGCCTCGCCCCGCGCGACGCTGGCGCTGGCCGTCTGCTCACGCGTGCGTGCCTTCCTCGCGGCCCGCGCGTACGTGCTGCCCGAAGACGTCAAGGCCGTCGCGCTGCCCGTGCTGCGGCACCGGCTGATGCTCAGCTACGAAGCCGAGGCCGAGTCGATGGACGCAGACGACGTGGTGCGCCGGATCCTGGACACGCTGCCGGTGCCGTAGGGGCAAGTTCGAAGTTCGAAGTCCGAAGTGCGAAGCTCCGGACCACCGAACTACAGCCTCCCCCGGTCTTGCTTCCTACTTCGAACTTCGCACTTCGAACTTCACACTTTGCTCTCCCCCGACCAGCTCGCCCAGCTCCGCACCATCGAGATCGCCACCCGCCGGCGCATGAACGCGCTGCGCATCGGCGAATACCGATCAGGCTTCCGCGGGCAGGGGATCGAGTTCGAAGAGGTTCGCCCCTACGCGCCCGGCGACGACGTGCGGGCGATCGACTGGAACGTCACCGCCCGCAGCGACGAGCCCTACATCAAGCTGTTTCGCGAGGAACGCGAGCTCTCGGTGTGGCTGTGCGTGGACGTCTCGCGGTCGATGGACTTCGGCACCCAGCGCACCAGCAAGCGGCAGACGCTGTCCGAGGCCGCGGCCCTGGTGTCGTTCAGCGCCATCGCCAGCCGCGACCGCGTGGGGCTGGTCCGCTTCACCGACCGGATCGAAGGCTTTTTACCCCCGCGCCGCGGGCGCAACCACGGCATGCGGGTGCTGCGCGACGTCTTCACCGCGCCCGCCGCGGGGCGCGGCACCGACCTCACCGCGGCCCTGGGGCGGGTCGGCAAGGCCGCCCACCACCACGCGGTGGTGCTGGTGATGAGCGACTTCCTCGGGGTCGATCCCGCGGCCGCGAAAACCGCGTTCGCGCGGCTCGCCCGCAAGCACGACGTGGTGCCGGTGTGCGTGACCGACCCCCGCGAGCGCGAGCTTCCGGACGTGGGGCTGATCGACACCGTCGATCCGGAAACCGGGGCCCGTCGGCTGCTCGACACCTCCAGCCGCTGCGTGCGGCGGGCCTACGCCGCGGAGGGCGCGCGGCTGGAGGCCCAGCGCGATGCGCTGATGCGGGCCACGGGGCTGCGGGCGATCCGGCTGACCACGGGCGAGGACGTGTTCGGGCCGGTGCATTGGTTTTTTTCGCAACGCGAGAACGCGCGAGCGAAAGGAGGCGCAGGTTGAGAGTGGCTTCTGGCGTTCGATGTTTCGGAAGGTCTCACGCAAAGGCGCAGAGGCGCAAAGCTCCGACGCGCCGACCGAGGTGCTTTCCTTTGCGCCTTTGCGCCTTTGCGTGCGAAAATGACTTGTTCCGAATGATCTCCGTGGCTGCGTTTTTCTTGATTTCTCACGTCACCGCCGAGGCCGCGCTGCAGCTTCGCGTGGAACCCGGCACCGTGCGGGTGGCCGAGCCGCTGACGCTTACCCTGGTCAGCGAAACCCCCGGCGTGACGTGGCCCGACTGGGCGGAGGCGTTGCCTGAGTGGGACGTGGTTCCGCAGAACGTCACCGACCACACGGCGACGCTGACCCTGCGGTCCTGGCTGCCGGGCGACATCACGGTCCCCGCGGTCGCGGTCACGACGCCCGGCGGGGTGACGTTCACCAGCGAGCCCCGCGTCGTCGCGGTGAACTCGGTGCTGCCCGAGGACGCCGACGTGGCCGACGCGGCAACGCTCCGCGAGGCGGCGGGGGCGCTGCCGCTGCCCGATGACGGGACGCCGTGGCCGGTGGTGGTGGCCGGGATCGTCACGGGGTTGTGGGTCGTCGGTGGGGCCGCATGGCTGCTGCGCAGGATCGCGGGGTCGCGAGCGGGCGATCCCGAAACGCAGGTGGACCGGATGGTGAGTGAGGCGGTGCAGCACCGCGACGTCGCGCTGGCGTCCGCGGCGGTGCGGCGGAGCGTGGAGCAACAGTTCGGCATCGACGCGTCGCAGCAAACCACCGAAGACCTCAAAAGAGACCCCCGGCTTCTCGGCACGCTCGGCGGCCCGCTCCACGACCGGTTGGTCGAACTGCTGCAGCGCATCGACGCCATCCGCTACGCCGAGGCCGCCGACGACCGGTGGGCCGCCGCCGCGGACGCCGGTGAACTCATCCGCGACCTGCGGGAAGTGGCCGCACGCGAACCGGGGAAGGGGGATCGCGCATGACCACCTTCACCCTCTTCGAACGGCCGTGGGCGCTCGGCCTTCTTGTGCTGCCGCTGCTGCTGGCCGCCTGGGCCTGGCGCTCGGCCCGCCGCCGCCCGGCGGTCGCGCTGCCGACCGCGCACCGGCTGGGCGCGATCGCGCCGACCTGGCGTACGCGTCTGCGCTGGCTGCCCGCCGCGTGCCTGCTGCTCGCGACCGCGGCGCTGATCGTGTCGCTGGCCCACCCGCAAGAAGGGCGGCGCCAGACCCTGATCGACAGCGAGGGCATCGCGATCGAGCTGGTGGTGGACCTGTCGGGATCGATGCGGGCGATGGACTTCCAGCTCGACGGCCAGCCGGTGGACCGGCTGACGGCCGTGAAGCGCGTGGCCGGCAACTTTCTGCGTGGCGATGGCGACGGGCTGTCGGGGCGGCCCACCGACCTCGTCGGCCTGGTGACCTTTGCCCGCTACGCCGACGCGGTCAGCCCGCTGACCCTGGACCACGCGTTCGTGATCGACGGGTTGGAAGAGGCGCAGATCGTGCGGGACCAGAGCGAGGACGGCACGGCCCTGGGCGACGGGCTGGGGCTGGCCCTCGAACGGCTGCAGGCCCTGGACAACGCACGCGATGGCGCTCCACGCACCAGCAAGGTCGTCATCCTCCTCACCGACGGCGAGAACAACGCGGGCGTGCTCGACCCGCTGGCCGCGGCCGAGCTGGCCCAGACCCTGGGCGTGCGGGTGTACACCATCGGCGTCGGTACCCAGGGCACCGCCCCCATGCCCCAGACCAACCCGTTCACCGGGCGCACCACGCTGCGTCAGATCCCGGTCAGCATCGACGAGGACACCCTCACCCAGATGGCCGAGGCCACCGGCGGCGCCTACTTCCGCGCCACCGACACCGACTCGCTGGCCGGGGTATACGCCCGCATCGACGAGCTGGAGAAGGTCAGACTCGAAGAACGCACCGTGACCGACGTGCGCGACCTGGCGGTGGACCGCTGGGGGCGGCTGCCGCCGGTGCTGGCGATCGCGGCGGCGTGCATGATCGGTGGCCTGCTCCTGGAGAACCTTGTGTTCCGAAGGGCGTAGATGTGCTTCGGCAGGGCGAGTGTCCCGCGGGCCGCGTGTCGCACGCGGCGCGCGGATCGCCCTGCCAGAGACGGTGACCCGCTCCCCTTGCCATGACCTTCCTCGAACCCGCCCGCTTCCTTTGGCTGCTGCTCCTGCCCGCCCTCGCGGCGGTGGCGCTGTTCGCCGGCCTGCGGCAGCGGCGGAACCTGCACCGGTTCGCCACGCCCGAGCGGCTGGGGCCGACGCTGCCGTCCCGGTCGCGGGCCCGGGGGTGGGGCCGCGTGGTGCTCCTGCTGGGCGCACTGGGCCTGACACTCGTGGCCCTGGCCGACCCGCGCCGCGGCGAGCGGGAACGCGACGTGCCGCCGGGCGACGGGCTGTCGTTGGTGTTTGCCTTGGACGTGTCGCGATCGATGCTGGCCCAAGACGTGAGCCCCACCCGGCTGGACCGCGCCAAGCAGTACGTGCGTGAGCTGACGCGGGTGCTGGCGGAGCAGGAGGACGACGCGTCGGTCGGGCTGGTGGCTTTCGCGGGCGCGGTCAAACGGGTCGCGCCGGTCACCCGCAACGTCGGCGAGGTCGAGCTGGCGCTGCAGGCGACCGACGTCACCACCGCGGGGTTGGGCGGTTCGAACCTGGCCGACGCGGTGCAGTCCGCCGCCCGCTCGTTCGTTGCCCGCCGCCCGGGGCATAAAGTCGTGGTCATGCTGACCGACGGCGAAGAGAACCAGTCGGGCGAGCCGGCCGCCGCGGCCCGGTCTGCCTTCGACGACCGCGGCGTGCGCTTCTTCACGCTGGGGCTGGGCAGCCCCGACACCGGGGCGACCATCCCGCTGGGCGAGGGCCGCGTGATGATGCACAACGGAGAACCGGTGCGCACCACCCTGGACGCCGCCGCGCTGAAGGCGATCGCCGCGGGCGGCGGCGGGGTGTACCTGCCGGCGGAAACCAAGCGGGTGGACATGGACGAGGTCTACCGCCGGGTCATCCGGCCCCGGCTGCGGGATGCTGATCCCGACGCGGCCACGCCTTACTCCACCACGGTCAAGGCCATGATCCCGCGGTTCGGATGGCTGGTCTGGCCGGCGTTGGGACTGCTGCTGATGGAGCGGCTGGCCGCCGGCTGGCCGGCGCCGCGGCGGGCGGCACGGCGGGCCCAGGGAGTGTCGGCGGCGCTGCTGATGGCTTGCGTCCTGCCGGCGATGGGGCAGACGATCAGCACCGACCCGCGGTCGGCCTACAACGCGGCCGTGGCCGCGCGGGACGCCGGCGATGACGGTGCGGCCCGGGCCGGGTTCGCCGAAGCCGCGCTGCGGGGCGTGGGTGAGGTTGAGGCACGGGCCCGCTACAACCTGGGGCGGGCGGCCCACGCGATGGCACTGAAGGCATTGGCCCCGGCACCGGTCGAGCGCGAGGCAGCCGACTCGGTCAGCGCGTCGCCCCCGGAGGCGGCCGGTCCCCCCGTCGATCCGATCCCGCTGCTGGACGAGGCCGTCCGCGAGTACGCGGCGGCGTTGGGCGCCGACCCCGCGTACGCCGACGCGCGGGCCAACCTGGAGGCGGCGGCGCGTCTACGGGCACAATTGCAACAACAACGACAACAACAACAGCAGGAAGACCCGCAGCAAGATCAGCAGCCACCCGACGAAAACCCATCGGAGTCCGACCCCTCGGAGGACGCAGAGTCGCAGGAGCAGGAGTCGTCAGAAGGGCAGGAACAAGATTCCTCCGAAGGACAGGAACCGGAACCCCAGCCGTCTGAGTCCGGTGATCCGTCTGAAGGCGACCCGGAGTCTTCAGGCACCGATCCGAACGCGGATCCGGAGTCCGAATCCGGCACCGACTCCGAAACCGTCTCGGAGTCCGAAGCCGAAGCCACCAACGGGCCCTCGGATGCCACGGCCGGATCGGAGCGCCCCGAAGCCGCTCCCGAGACCGATAGCGCACCGGAGGGCGAGCCCGTTGGCGCCGAGGACGCATCCGCAACCCCCGACGAAGCCGGCGAGCAAGCCACCGCCGGGGCGCCCGGCGAAGCCGGCGAGAGGCTGCTCAGTCGGGACGAGGCCATGAAGCTGCTGCAGCGGATCCGCGACCAGGACCTGCAGCGCCGGATCGAGCAGTACCGCCGGGACGCCCGGCGGCAGCAGCGGGTGGAGAAGGACTGGTGAGCCGCGTTCTGTCGCACCTGCTTCTGACGCTCGCCTGCGGGCTGCTCGCCCCCGCGGCGGTGGCGGCCCAGGTCCGGCTGAGCGCGTCGTCATCGAACGCGTGGGTCGGCTTGCCGGTCACCGTCACGCTGGAGATCGAGAACGCCGCGAACCACGACGCCCCGCAGCTGCCCGACGTGACGAACGCCGAGGTGCAGTCGCGTGGGCAGGTGAGCAACAGCACCCGGCTGTCGATCATCAACGGGCGGCGGTCGCAGACGCAGACCGTGACCTACGCCTGGAACCTGACGCCAAGCGCCGCCGGACCCGTCACGGTGCCCGCCTTCCGGGTGCGGGTGGACGGGGCCGACCGGGAGATCCCCGGGCTGACCCTCGACGCGCGGGCTCCGGACGTCGGCGACCGCGTGTTCGTGCAGGTCTCGGCCGACCACCCGGAGGTCTACGTCGGCCAGCCGCTGGAGCTGACGCTGGACGTGTTCATCAAGGCTTTCACCGACGAGCGTTTCAACTACGCCTTCAGCGCCCGCAACCTGTGGGGCCAGATCGATATGCGGGCCAGCCGCTGGGGGCCGTTTGCCGAGACGCTGAACGACCCGGCGCGGCGTGGCCGCGCGATCGAGGACGACCCGGTGCAGCGACCCGACGCCGGGGGCCAGCCCGCGGACTACTTCCGCTACCGCATCCGCGCGCGGGTGTACCCGGACCGCGCCGGCCCCCTCGAACTGGACGGCGACGGCGTCCGCATCGTCGGGCAGTACCCGGTGGCGCTCGGACGGTCCCGCGGGCTGTTCGGCCGCGACCAGCTCGAAGTCACCGAAGCGCAGCCGATCGCCGTCAGCGCTCCCAACCCCGGCGTGCGCGTCAAGCCCGTGCCCACTGCCGGCCGCCCCGACACCTACCGCGGCGCAGTGGGGCGGTACCGCATCACCGCCGCCGCCGACCCGCTGTCGGTCGCGGTGGGCGACGCGGTCACGCTGCAGCTGATGGTGCTGGGCTCGGGACCGGACGCGTCGCCGCTGGACCGGCTTTCGGCGCCGCCGCTGGAAGCGATCGACACGCTCACGGCCGACTTCGACGTGACCGCGGGCCCGATCGCCGGCGTGGTCCGCGACGGCGCCAAGGTGTTCACCACGACGATCCGGCCGCGGCGGGCCGACGTGACCGCCATCCCGCCCATCCCGTTCGTGAGCTTCGACCCGGAGACCGAGTCGTTCGTCACGAGCGAGAGCGAACCGATCATGCTGGCGGTGCGGCCGGCCGAGCGGCTGTCGCTTGACGGGCTGGCCGACGCACCGGCGCGGGCCGCGACCTCGACCTCCCGGCCCACCGACGCCGGGACCGCCGCGCAGGGGTGGCGGCCGCTGCCCGACACCGCCCCCGCGGCCCCGGCGTGGCCGTGGTTCTGGCCGCTGCTGTACGCCGGGTTGCCCGCCGCCGCGGCGCTGGCCCGGGTGGCGTGGTGGGGCGTGTCACGTCTGCGAGGACGCGAGCAAGCCGTGGCCTCCCGCGCCGCGACGCGCGCCCGCCGCGCGTTGAACCGCGCCGCGGACGCCGAGGGCGTGGCCGCGGCCCTGCGCCGCTACGCCGGCGACCTCACCGGCCGGGCCGCCGCCGCCCTGACCGCGGCCGATGCGCGGGCGGCCCTCGGGGCGGCCAGCGCCGCGGACGCGCCGTCGATCGACGCATTCGTGTCGGCACTGCGCGACGCCGAGGCCGCGGCCTGCGGGGCGTGCCCCGCGCCGGTGGACGTGCTGTCACGCCGCGGCCGCGCCGCGATCGACGGGATGGCGAGCCCGGCCCGGCGACGCGCCCGCCCGGCGTCGGTGGCCGCGTCGCTGCTGTTTCTGCTGGTCGCGGCGGCGACTGGCGGGGCTCCAACGCCCGCTCCGGACCCCGGCCCCCCGCGCGCCGTCGCCGAGCGCTTCGAGCAAGGTCCCCCCAGCGGCGCCGCGCTCACCCACGCCGCCATCGCCTGGAACCTGTCCGACGAGCCCGCCCGGGCCCGGGCCGCGGCGCTCGCCGCCGTGCGGTGGGACCCCGCCTCGTCCGCCGCCCGCGCAGCCCTGGCCGACGCGGAGCGTGCGCTGGGACGCGACCCCGCCGCGACCGCCGGATTCGACCGACTCACCGCGCACTGGCTGGGCTGGGGCGGACGACGCCTGGTCATGGCCGCAGGGCTGGCGGGCCTGGCGGGGGCCGGCGTGGCGTGGGGCACCAGGCGGGTCCGGCGGGGCCCCGCCGGCCTGATCCGCGGCGTGCGTCGGGGGTCGATCGCGGCCGGCCTCGCCTTGGCGGCCGTGGGCGGCGGGCTTTCGCTGCACACGGCCCTCACCGTTCCCGCGGCCCACACCGCCGTGCTGCTGCACGACGAACCACCGCCGAGGTCGGGTCCCGGCGCCGGGTTCGCGGCCCCGTTCGGCGACGACCCGCGGCCCGTCGCGGGCACCCTGCTGCGGATCATCGAGCACCGGTACGGCTGGGTCCGCACGCCCGCGGGCTGGCTGCCCGCCGACGCGCTCGCCACCGTGGACCGGACCCCACGCCCGCCGCCATAAGATGCTTGGGTCTCTTCTGATTGTTTTTCAATCTCGCGTCCCCTCCCGGAGCAACCCATGACCGGTCCCCGCCCCCTCGTCGCCGCCATCCTGATCGTTCTCACCGCCGTGCTTTCCGCCCGCGCCGGCGTGAACGCCGGCGACAAGGTCGATTTCACCCTCAAGCTGATGGACCGGTCCACCGTCTCGGTCGCCGACCTGAACGATAAGCTGACCGTGGTTGAGTTCTGGGCGACGTGGTGCGGGCCGTGCGTGCAGATGCTGCCCCACCTTAAGGAGATGAACGAGACCTACGCCCCGCGCGGGGTCGAACTCATCAGCGTGAGCCTGGACCGCAAGGCCGCCGATGCGCAGCGCTTTATCCAGAAGAACCAGATGACCTGGGCGCAGGCCCACGAGGGCAGCCAGCCCCGGCCCCTTTCCGACCAGTGGGGCGTCAGCGGCATCCCCCACGCGTTCATCATCGCGCCCGGTGGGGAGGTGCTCTGGCGGGGTCACCCGGCGCGGATGGAGGCCGAGATCGAGAAGGCCCTCGAAGTCCACGGCGACAAGCTGGTGGCCTCGTCGCTCGAACTCAAGCCGGCGATCCGCGAGATGCTGCGTGCCCGCCGCGAGCTGGCCAAGGGGCCCGAGGCGGTGCCCGAGGTGATGCCCAAGGTAGCGCAGCTGATCCTCATGATCCCCGTCGAGCACTACGAGAACCGCGTGATGGCCAAGACCGCCGTCAAGCTGCACGCCGCCCTGGATGAGGCCGACCCCGACGGCACGCTGCTGCGGGCCGCTCTGGACGCCCGGTCGCCGACCGAGGCGCAGACGCCGCGGATCGACGCGTTCATGGAGGCCGGTGAAGCGGAAGCCGACGCCGAAGCGTCCCGCGAGGCTGCGTGACCCGGGAATACACCCCGCCGCGACGCGGTTCGAACTCCAAGCCATGACCGACCGTCCCCCACGTCTTGCCCCGCCGTCTCGCTCCGCACCGTGGATCGCCCTGCTGACCGTGCTGTTCACCGCGTTCACCGCGGGGGCGCAGCCCGGGGTGATCCGGCTGGGTCCGACGGGCACCGGAGCGGGCCCCGCGGTGGTGCGCGCTCAAGCCGTTTTCTCGGCCCCGCGTGTGGCGGCGGGGGGGCCGGCCGTCATTGCGGTCAAGGTCAACATCGCGGCCGACTTCCACATCAACCCCGACGCCGCGCGCAGCGGCCCCGACTGGTTCCCCGGCCAGTACCCCACCACCCTGACGGTCGTGGTGCCGCCCGCCGGCGTACGGGCGGGGGCGGTGCAGTACCCCGCCCCGCACGCCTACGAGGTCGAATATGCCGACCGGGCGATCGACGTGTACGACGGCGAGGTCGTCTTCTACGTGCCGCTGCTGATCGACGCCGACACCCCACCCGGCCCGCTCACGCTTCAGCTCGAACTTGAGTATCAGGCCTGCGACGCCCAGCGCTGCCTGATCCCCGACACCCTCACCCTCACCGCCGGGGCCGAGGTGGTGGCGCCCGGCGTCGATCCGGGCGTCACCGATCCCGACCTGGCTGCGCGGTTCGCGGGGTTCGACCCGGCCGGATGGTCGGAAATGGCCGGGGAGACCGCGACCGATCCCGACGATCCCGCGACCCGCGGCGACGTGGCCGACCCGGCCGCCGCTCGCGCCGCCGCGCCGGCCTCCCTGCTGGGCCAGCTCGCGCTCGCGCTGGTGGCCGGCGTGCTGCTGAACTTCACGCCGTGCGTGCTGCCGGTCGTGCCGCTGAAGGTGATGAGCCTGGCCCACCACGCGGGCAGCCGCCGCCGCACGCTGCTGCTGGCTTTGGTGATGGCCGCGGGCATCGTGGGCTTCTGGCTGGCCATCGCCGCGGCGCTCGTCGGACTCAAGCAGTTCGGCGCGGTCAACCAGCTGTTCCAGTACCCGGCCTTCACCCTCGGCGTCGGCGTGGTCATCGCCGCGCTCGCGATCTCGATGATGGGGCTGTTCACCCTCAACCTGCCCCGGGCCGTGTACCAGCTCAACCCCACGGGCGACAGCGTCGCCGGATCGCTGGGCTTCGGCGTGATGACCGCGATCCTGGCCACCCCGTGCGCCGGTCCGCTGATGGGCGGCGCGGCCTTCTGGGCGACGCAGCAGGGCGTGGGCACCACGCTGGGCGTGTTCGCCGCGCTGGGCGGCGGCATGGCGTTGCCCTACCTGTTGCTGGCGGTGTTCCCGGGCCTGATGAGCAAGCTGCCCAAGGCCGGCGCCGGGAGCGAGCTGCTCAAGCAGACCATGGGCATCCTCATGCTCGCCGCCGCCGCCTTCTTCGTCGGCACCGGCGTGGTCGGCCTCACGTCCGACGGCAGCGCGGCGCCCAGCGGCCTCTACTGGTGGGTGGTCGGCGCCCTGATCGCCGCCGCCGGCGCGTGGCTGCTGATCCTCGGCGCCCTGAAACTTGCGACCACCGCCCGCGGCCGCATGCTCGCCGGCGTGCCCGCCGTGCTGCTGATCGCGGCGGGGGCCTGGGTCGGGATCAACCTTTCGCACACGGGCGAAGGGTCCAGCGGAGGAACCGCCAACCTCACCCCCGAGCAGGCGGTCGCCGCCTACACCGGCGGCTGGATGTACTACACCCCCGACCGCCTCGCCGCCGCGAACGCTGCGGGCCGGGCCGTGGTCATCGACTTCACCGCCGACTGGTGCCTCAACTGCAAGGCCCTCGAAAAGACGGTGCTGGAAACCGACGCGGTGCAACGCGCCTTCGCCCACCCGGACCTCATCACCATGAAGGTCGACATCACCAGCGCCCGCAACGTGGACGGCAACGCGCTGCTGAAAGAAATGGGCCGCATCACCATCCCCCTGCTGGTGGTGCTCGACGGCGTGGGCCACGAGGTCTTCAAGGCCGACTTCTACACGCCGACCGACGTGGTCAACGCGGTGGAGCGGGCGGTCGGTCCGTAGCGGCCTCCCGCAGCCACGCCGCCGGCGAGCCCAGCCGGTGCCACCGGCTGAATCCGACGACAACCATCGCCACCCCCACCGCCGCGATCACCGGCCCCAGCCACGCCATCACCCCCGGCGAGGGATGGGAACGCACGTCCCTCCGCGAAAAGCCCAACCCGCGTTCTCTGGGGGCCTGACCACACGATTTCCATCACGTTCTCCGTTGAAAGACAAGAGCCCACGCCCCCACCCAGCTTCGACGGGGTCATTCCGCCGGAGTAAGACCCCGGCGCAAGCAGCCAAGCCGTGCCCACGGTCAATGATCTCAAGCCGGTGTGAGCCGCGCCCGCGACCCAAGCCGGGGCTTGGTCCGCGGTTTGACCCTGGGCCGTGGGGCGGGGCTTTGGACTTGTCGGCGGTGCCCGCCCGCGACGCGGGTGCTTGAAGCCGACGCCCCCCGCGTTCCTGTGCGAGCGACCGTCGGTCGCCGAACGACGAAGACACGGCGCCCGCTCCGCGACCTCGGGCGATGACGGCGACGCGTGCTTCGTTGAAAGACAAAAGCCGCGGGCGTCTGACCACCCCGGACCTCCGTTCCGCAAGCCGACTGGCTCTCGCGGAGCGGGCACCGTGTCTTCGTTCCGCGTGCAGGCGAGTCGCCCCGTGGAACACGCGTCGTGTCCCAGAGTGCTTCCCACCCACGGGCCCGGCGATGGCCTAACGAAGAAGTGTTCAGCGGCCGGCCAGACCGACGACGGGCTGGAGCCGGGAGAGCAGTGTAAACCCGTGAACACTGCCGGTCCGCTGCAACGCCTGGTTAGGCGGCTGGCTGGGCCGTGCGAGGGGCGAGAGCGGCGACAACGAACGCGCCGACGATCACGGCGAACGTGATGAGCACGAGCACTGCCGGAGGTATCCATGCGTAGAGCGCGTCCGGCTGACCACGCAGGCGGATCGATGTTGACACGTGCAGCCAGAACGCGACGAGCTGAATGCCTGACGCTGCGGCGATGAGGAGCCATCCGCGAGTGGTCCGTCGACGGGCCGGCAGTGCCCGATACGCGACGGCCGCAAGCAACCAATTGAAGTAGGCGACCGCGAAGTACCAGATGGGAAGCCGCCTAACCATTGATTATACGGAGCAAAGTTGCCTATCAGCCCGACCAAACGGGCGTCTCCGGCGGGGTCTTTCGGACCCAAGTGCAGTGTATCAGGCGAAATAGAGATCGGCCCCTCGTTCATATTGAAATGACGTATTGCCAATCCGATTCGGGATGGGACGACGCGGTGGGGGAGAGGGTGGGGGCGGGCTTGCCGGATCCGCGGTCACCCGCTGCGTCGATTGCGTGACACGAAAACCTCGCTTCGCTTTATCACAGAGGCCGTCGCGGAGCATGAGCGACGAAAAGAAGCTGGTTCGATTCGCTAGCTTCATCCTTTTCGAGAACACAGAGGGCACAGAGGGCACAGAGGAAGACAAAAAAGTCGAAACTCAAATGTATTCCTCTGTGCCCTCCGTGCCCGCCACGCGGGTCCTGCCATCGGGTCGAAACCCCCGGGGGTCCGCGTCGCGCAGGCCACACGGCTCTGTGGCCTCTGTGTTAAAGCGGAGCGCTGCCTTGAAAACGCCAGAGGGTTGGCGGGGGCTTGAAATCTGAAAACGAGGTCTCAGGTACGCGGGCGGGACTCGTCGAATCTAAGCGTGTTGTCCCCTTTTCCGGCTCCTTTTCCGGCTCGGACGATTGACCCGACGAGCTGGATTCCCGCCTGCGTGGGAATGACGGAGACGGTGGGTCTTTCTTCAGGGCTCTCTCGGAGCCTGGGCCCGCGATTGCCCGGAGGGTCTTGCGTAGGGTGGGTCAAGGGCGGCCGGACCCACCGTTGACCGACTTCGCGGGGCCTTCGGCGTTGCGTCGCAATCGGGCCGGGGCCCGCGGCGCGGTGGGTCCGCCGAGCCTTGACCCACCCTGCGAAAACCGACCGGGCGCGACGCGCCCGGTGCTCGGTGGACATCGTGGCCGCGGTCAATCCCAAGCGTAGCAGGCACGCTCCGCGTGCCGTCCGCCGCGGGGCTTTGCGGGCGCTCGCCAAAGTGAAGTTCAACGTGAGGTCGAGAGCAATGGCACGCGGAGCGTGCCTGCTACGTGCACGGCGGGCGCAGCCCGCGGTGGTCGAGAAGGCGGGTACGCGTCCCGGCTTTGCGGGACGTGTATCCGGCGCCGAGCCACCTCCCGGGCGCAGCCCGTGGCGGACGAGAAGGCGGGCACGCGTTACGGCTCTGCGGAACGCGGGCCCGGCGCCGAGCCGCCATAGGCCAGCAGCCGCAGCGCGTTCACCAGCACCAGCAGCGTGCTGCCCTCGTGGAAAAACACCGCCGGCCCGATGCCGATGCCGCCGGTCGCGGTGGCCACGATCAGGATCACGATCACCCCCATCGCGATCGCGAGGTTCTGCACGACAATCCGGCGGGCCTGACGCGACAGCCCCACGGCAAACACCAGCGTGTCCAGGTCGTCGCCCATCAGTGCGACGTCGGCCGTTTCCAGGGCCACCGCGGTGCCTGCGCCGCCCATGGCGATACCGACCGTGGCGTGGGCCAGCGCGGGCGCGTCGTTCACGCCGTCGCCCACCATCGCCACGCGGCCGTGTTCGGCCAGCAGCCGCTTGACGCAATCGACCTTGTCTTCGGGCAGCAGGTCGGCATGCACGGCGTCGACGCCCACGTCCCGGCCCACCGCGTCGCCCACGCCCGCGTGGTCGCCGGTGAGCATCACCAGCGGCCGCAGGCCCAGGTCCCTCATACGCTCCAGCGTCGCGCGGGCGCCCGGGCGCGGCGCATCGGCCACGCCCAGCACGCCCAGCCAGCGGTCGCCGTGGCGGACCGCCATCACGCTGCGGCCCGCCGCGCGCAGCGCCGTCAGCTGCGCCTCGATCGCGTCGGGCACCGCCACGCCCTCAATCTCCCACAGCCGCGGGCGGCCGATCTCGACGCGTACACCGTCCACCGTCGCCCGCACGCCGCGGGCGGTCAGGCTCTCCAGGTCGGCCGCCGCGGGAAGGTCCAGGCCGTCGGCCTCGGCCCGGCGTACGACTGCGTCGGCCAGCGGGTGGGCCGACAGCGCCTCGACCGCGGCGCTGACGCGCAGCAGCTCGGCCGCGTTCACCCCGTCGGCGGGCACCACGTCGGTCACCTCGGGCCGGCCCACGGTCAGCGTGCCGGTCTTGTCAAACGCCATCGCCCGCAGCACGCCCAGGTTCTCCAGCGACTCGCCGCCCTTGATCAGCACCCCGCCCCGCGCGGCGCGGGCGATGCCCGCCAGCACGGCGGCCGGCGTGCCCAGCGCCAGCGCGCACGGCGAGGCGCCCACCAGCAGCGCCATCGCCCGGTAGAACGCGGTGCCCCAGGCCCAGTCCAGCAGCAGCGGCGGCAGCACGGCCATCAACGCCGAGGCCACCAGCACGATCGGCACGAAGACCTGCTCGAAGCGGTCGGTGAACCGCTGGGTCGGCGCCTTCTCGCGCTGGGCCTCTTCCACCAGCTTCACCACGCGGTCCAGGGTGCGGTCGCCCTCCGCGGCAGTGGTGGTGACCTGCAGCGCGCCGTCGCCGTTCACCGTGCCCGCGTAGACCGGATCGCCCGGGGCCTTCCCCACCGGCACCGACTCGCCGGTGATCGAGGCCTGGTTGATTGCCGAGTGGCCCGACGCCACGTCGCCGTCGACCGGCACGCGATCACCGGGCCGGACCACCACCACGTCGCCGGGGCGGACATCGGCCACGGGCACCTCGCGGTCGGTGCCGTCGGGCTGCCGCACGCGGGCAAACGCCGGGGCCAGCTCGGCCAGCGAGCGGATCGCGTTGCGGGCCCGGTCCATCGCGTAGTGCTCGAGCGCGTGGGCCAAGGCGAAAAGGAACAGCAGAAACGCACCCTCGGCCCACTCGCCCAGCGCCGCCGCGCCGGCGGCGGCCAGCAGCATGAGTAGGTGCACATCGAAGCGGAAGCGTCCGCGGCGCAGGTCGCGGACCAGGTCCTGCACCAGGTCCCACCCGCCCAGCACCCCGCTGACCAGATACAACGCCACCGCCACGCGGTGGGGCAGGCCCAGCCACCGTTCGCCCGCCCACGCCACGATCAGAAACACGCCGGCCAGCAGGGCGACCTGCACCGCCCGCGACGCCCAGAAGCCGCGGCGCGGGCCGTGGTCGTGCGCGTGGTCGTGGTCGTGGTCGTGGTCCGAATCATGGTCGTGATCGAGGGACATGGCGTGCAGCCTACGCGGCGGGCTGCGACGCCGGCGGGCCGAACGGGTTGCGGTGCCACAGGCGGAAAACCTTGGGCAGCACGACCATGGTGGGGCAGGTCGCGCCAGCGGTGCCGCCGATGAGGACGGTGGCCAGGGGCTTCTGCGCCTCGGCTCCGGCCCCGACGCCGACTGGGTATGCCGGCAACGCTCAGAACAGCAGCAGCGCCAGCATCACCGCGGCCATCGCGGCCATGGTGAGGTCCTCCACGAGCGTGACGGTGGTCATGGGCAGGTTCAGGGCGGTGCCAAGGCAGGCGCAGCGGATCGCCCGCTTGTCGGTGATGGCTTTGAGCACGCCGGCGGCGCCGATAAGCATGAGAATCAGAGCGACGGCGTTGACGGCGACGGGGAAGAGGGCGAGCAGGTACGCGACGCCCAGGGCGAGTTCGACGAAGGGGTAGGCGTGGGCCCAGGCGGACGAGCGGCGGGCCAGCAGGTCGTAGCCGCGGTAGGCGGACACGAAGCCCGGCACGTCGAGCAGCTTGAAGAAGCTGAAGACCAGGAAGAAGCCGGCCATGAAGTGACGCATGCCCTGCATCCAGGACGGGGCGGCGGAGAAGGCTTCAGTCAGCACGACCACGCCGAGGATGTAGCCAACGATGAGAAGCAACGGGTAGAGCGATTCGGGTGGATTGTCGGTTCCGCCCGCGGCGTCAGCGGGGTCGGCCGGTTCGACGGCCTCGGTCGGCTCCACCGCGTCGGGCTCGGGTTCGTGAAGCTCGTAGCTGCCGGCGTCGGACACGGCTTCGGCGAGGCGGTCGGTCGCGACGTGGCGGTCCATCGTGACCACCGCGCGCATCGGGTCGAGCGTGACCTCGGCGTCGCGGACACCGTCGACGGCTTTCAGGGCGGCGGTGATTTTTTGCACGCAAGATCCGCAGTGCAGGCCGGTGAGGGGGTAGGTGTGTTTCATCAGTGAGTTGGGGTCAGAGGTTCGGGGATGCCGAGGTCTCGATACGGCTGCCACTTTGCATCGCGCCGCGTCGTCAAGCGGTGGCCGTCGGGGTGGGAGGAGTGCCGGCAAGGCTTGGCCGCTTCGCGATGTAAAAGATCACGGGGTACAGCAGCAGCTCGGCGATGAAGCTGGTGGCCAGGCCGCCGACCATGGGGGCGGCGAGACGGCTCATGGTGTCGGCCCCGGCCCCGGTGGCCCAGAGCAGGGGGAGCAGGCCGATGAAGGTGGTGCAGACGGTCATCGTTTTTGGCCGGATGCGCTGGACCGCGCCGTCGTGGACGGCGGTGCGGAGGTCTTCGGGGGTATTGAGGCGTCCCTCACGTGCAAAACGCTCGTGGCTGTCGTCGAGGTAGAGCAGCATGACCAGGCCGGTTTCGGCGTCGAGGCCGGCGAGCGCGATGATGCCGACCCAGACGGCTAGGGACATCTGGTAGTCGAGCAGCCAGACGGTCCACGCGGCCCCGACCAACGAGAAGGGCACGGCGAGCAGCACGATGCCCACGCGGAGCCAGCTTCGGGTGGCGGCGTAGAGCAGCAGCAGGATGGCGACGCCGGCGAGGGGGATGGCGATCTGGAGCTTGGCCCGGGCGGATTGGATGTATTCGTACTGGCCCGACCAGGCGAGGGTGTAGCCGGGGGGCAGGTCGAGGCCCTCGGAGATGACGGCCTTGGCTTTGGCGACGAAGGTGCCGATGTCGGTGTTCTTGATGTCGACGTAGACCCAGCTGGTGAGGCGGGCGTTTTCGCTCTTGATCATCGGCGGGCCGCGGTGCTCGTCGATGCGGACGAGCTGGCCGAGGGGGATTTGCGCTCCGCCGGGGGTGGGGACGAGGACCTGCCGGAGCGCGTCGGGGTCGTCGCGCAGCTCGCGGGCGTAGCGGACGTTCACGGGATAGCGCTCCTGGCCTTCGACCGTTTGCGTGACGTTCATGCCGCCGACGGCGGTCATGATGACCGCCTGCACATCGTTGACGCTCAGGCCGTAGCGGGCGATGGCGTCGCGGTTGACGACCAGGTCCAGGTAGTAGCCGCCGACGCTTTTGTCGGGGAAGGCGCTGGCGAGGGTGGCCCGGGTCCGCTCGTCGGTCTGCAGCAGGTTCGACGCCTCTTCACTCAGCCGGGCAAGCTCGGTGAGATCGTCACCCATGATCTTGATGCCGATGGGGGTGCGAATGCCGGTGGAGAGCATGTCGATACGCGTGCGGATGGGCATGGTCCAGGCGTTGGCGAGGCCGGGGATCTGCAGGGCGTCGTTAAGGCCGGGGACGCGCTCCGCTTCGGCTGCGCCGGTGAAGACCGGAGACAGGTCGTAGCCGTAGATGAGTTCGTTGGTGGTGATGACCCGAGTGCTGGGGAACACCTTGGCGGGCAGCCACGCCAGCCAGTCGGGCCAGCCGGTGTGGAAGCGTTCGACGGGGCGGTGCCGCCACTTTGCTTCGTCGCGGTGGAGGGTGAGGGTGGTTTCGAGCATCGAGATCGGCGCGGGGTCGGTGGCCGTGTCGGCCCGGCCGATCTTGCCGAAGACGGCGGCGACCTCGGGGAACTGGCGGATCAAAGCGTCGGTCTGCTGCAGCAACTGGGTGGCGCGCCCGACGCTGATGCCCGGATCGGTGGTGGGCATGTAGAGCAGGTCGCCCTCTTCGAGCGGCGGCATGAACTCGCTGCCCAGGTGCGACCAGGGGTAGAGGGTGCTGGCGATCAGCGCGAGGGCGCCCAGCAGCGTGACCACGCGGTGCCGCATGGTGAAGTTGAAGAAGGGCTCGTAGGCCCGGCGGAGCAGGCGGCTGATGGGGTTGACGTCTTCGTTCTGGATCCGCTGACGCGGGGTCAGAAGAAGCACGGCGAGGCCGCCGGCCAGCGCGATGGCCAGGCGGTGGTCCTGCAGCGGGCCGAGGGGAATGAGGTAGAGCACCGCGGCGGTCAGGGCCGCGAGCCCGGCGGCCACACGCCAGCGCGGCCCGCGCTCGCGGAGCACGTAGACCATGACGACGGGGATGAGGGTGACCGCGACCACCGCGGCGGCGGCCATGGCGACGGTTTTGGTGATGGCCAGCGGCTTGAAGAGCCGGCCGGACTGCTCGCCCAGCACGAAGATCGGCAGGAAGCTGACCATGATGACCAGCAGCGAGAAGAAGAGCGTGGGGCCGACCTCGGCGGCGGCGTCGGCGATGACGGCGGCGTGGGGACGCGGGGGTTCGCCGGACCGGCGGCGTTCGTGCTCTCGTTCGAGGTGCTTGTGGGCGTTCTCGACCATGACGATGGAGCTGTCCACCATGACGCCGATGGAGATGGCGATGCCGCCAAGGCTCATGATGTTGGCGTTCAGGCCCAGGGCGTACATCACGGTGAGCGTGAGCAGCACGCCGGCGGGCAGCACGCAGGCGGCGACCAGGGCGCTGCGGGCGTGCAGCAGGAAGACGAGGATGACCAGGCCGACGACAAGGATCTCTTCGATCAGGGTGCCGGTGACGGTCTCGACCGCCCGTTCGATGAGGTCGGAGCGGTCGTAGGCGACCTCGACGGCGACGCCGGGGGGCAGGCCGCGCTCCAGTTCAATCAGGCGGTCGCGGACGCCTTCGATGGTGTCGCGGGCGTTCTCGCCGAAACGCATGACGATGACGCCGCCGACGGTCTCGCCGCGGCCGTTCCACTCGGCCACGCCGCGGCGGAGGTCGGGGCCGATGGCGATGTCGGCCACGTCGCCCAGGTACACCGGCGTGCCCGCGGGGGTGGCGGACAGGGCGATTTGGCGGAGGTCTTCGAGCACCTTGTCGGTGGTGCTCTGGTCTTCGGCGGGGTCGGTGCCCAGGTAGCCCAGGCCGCGGACCATGAACTCGGTTTCGCCGCGTTCGACGAGGCGGCCGCCGACGTCGAGGTTGGAGTTGCGCACGGCGGCACGTACTTTCGCCAGCGGCACGCCGTAGGCGAGCAGGCGGTTGGGGTCGACGGTGACCTGGTACTGCTTGACGAAGCCGCCGATGCCGGCGACCTCACTGACGCCTTCGACGGCGGTGAGTTCGTAACGCAGGAACCAGTCCTGCAGGCTACGGAGCTGGGCGAGATCGATGTCAGGCTCGGTGAGGGGGCCGCCGGTCAGCGGGCAGGCGGTGAAGCCGGGGCGGACGGTGACGGGTTCGAGGCGGTCGCGGACGCGCTTCGGGGCATCGGTTTGCCGCGTGTATTGCATGCCCGTGCGGGGGTCGCGGAAGGCGGTTTCGGGGGCGGGGAAGATGCGGTGATGAGTGAGATTCGCGTCGGTCGTTGCGTCGGCGGGTTCGGCATGCCAGGTGTTGTGGGCTTCGTCGTGCCACAAGCCATTGGGGTGCTCGGCGCAGTAGGGGCCGGTGTTCAGGACGTACTGGTAGACCCAGCCCACCGCGGTGGCGTCGGGGCCGAGCTGGGGGGCGATGCCGTCGGGCAGGCGGGCGCTGACGACGCTGAGCTGTTCGAGCACGCGGCTGCGGGCCCAGTACAGGTCGGTGCCGTCTTCAAAGATGATGTAGACGAAGGACGTGCCGAACATCGAGTAGCCGCGGACGACCTTGGCCTCGGGCACCGCGAGCATCGCGGTGGTCAGGGGGTAGGTGACCTGGTCCTGCACGATCTGCGGGGCCTGGCCGGCGTAGTCGGTGCGGATGACGACCTGGACGTCGGAAAGATCGGGGATGGCGTCGACGGTGAGGTGGCGGGCCGACCAGAGGCCGCCGGCGGCGAGGAGGGCGGCGAGCACCAGCACGAGCATGCGGTTGGCGATGCAGGCGCGGATGAGGCGGGCGGTGAGGCCTTCGGTGCGGTTGGGGGTGGGGAGCATGGGGTTGGCTTTTGGGTGCGGAGGGTCGGTCAGCGAAGACCGCTTCGCGGATCACGAAGAACACGAAGGCACGAAGGGCACGAAGAAGACCTGACGGATGGCTGAGTGGTTCCAGGGAGGGCGAGGCTGCTGCCGAGCCTGGGCCGCGGCGTAGGGTCGGCAGCTTGTTTAAGTTCGCCCTGCGGTCGAATGGCTCGCTTTCTCATGACAGCTGAGTTCCGGTGCTTCTGCCTTTCCTTCGTGGCCTTCGTGGACTTCGTGTTCTTTGTGATAAGCGCAGCGCTGTCTTGGGGGCCGCGGCGTGAACGATCATTTGGTTTCAATCTCTCCGCGAAACACGCCGCAGCGGAGCATCGACGGGTCGTAGGGGTTCTCGATGGCGTCGCTGAGCTGGAGCCAGTTGGCGTTGACCATGGGGCAGTGGGTGACGCGGAGGACGTCGCCGTCGTCTCCGGAGGGAGGCGACGTTTCGGCGAGGGTGATGACCGCGTCGGAAAGGGTCTTGAATCCCTCACGGAACGCGGCGAGGTCGTCGGTGTGGATGTGGGCGGCGGCCACCACGTCTTCGGCATCGACCGCGGCGGCGGCGGTGCGGAGTTTTTCGAGTTGCGGCCGGGCGTCGGTGAGGTCGTTCTGGATGAGGCCCTGCTGGAGGTCGAGGTAGGCGTTGAAGAGGGTGTCGCGGGCCGCGTCGGCAGCAGGTTGCGTTTGGGCGGCGGGCGGTGCTTTGGACGGTGGTGGCGAAGACTCGTTCGCCGACGCGGTGGCGGCGGCCATTTCCGGTGCAGCGGCGCATTCGGTTTCGCGCGACATCGCCGTTACCGGGAAGGGCACTTCGCCCCCGCCGACCATGCGGGCGAGCGAGGCGCGGACGCTGGCTTCGCTGTCGAGCAGGAATTGGCCGCTGGTGACCACCTTCTCGCCGGCGGTGAGCCCGGCGTCGATGACCACCTGGCCGCCGGCGACGTTCGCGCCGGTGCGGACTTCACGGGGCTCGAAGCGGCCCTGGCCCAGGGCGACGAAGACGAGGCTGCGTTCGCCGGTGTGGTTGACGGCCTCGCGGGGGGCGAGCACTGCGTTGTCCGCAAGGGTCTGCTCCAGGATGACGTTGGCGAAGAGTCCGGGCTTGAGGCGGTTGTCTGGGTTGGCGAAGGCGATGCGGACGCGGGCGGCGCGGGTCATCGGATCGACGACGGGATCGACGAAGGCGACTTCGCCGGTGAAGGTCTCGCCGCCCAGGGCGTCGACGGTCATCGTGGCGGTCTGGCCGGGGGCCACGCCGGCGAGCTGAGACTCGTAGACGGGGACCTGCACCCATACCGTTGAGAGGTCGGCGATGCGGAAGACCCGCATGCCGGGCTCGACGTTCATGCCCGGGTTCGCGTGCTTGGTCAGCACCACGCCGTCGGCCGGGGCGAGCAGGGGGACGTTGCGCCAGGCCTCGCCGCGGGCGGCGAGTTCATCGACCTGTTCCGGCGTGAGGCCCAGGTTCAGCAGTCGGTCGCGCGCGGGGGCGACCAGCGGGTCGCTCGCGTCCTTGTTCTGGAGGGTGAGGAGGAACTCCTCTTCGGCGGCGTAGAGCTGCGGGGAGTAGACGGTGAGCAGCGGCTGGCCGGCGGTCACCGGCGCGCCGACGTAGTCGATTGCGATGTCTTCGATCCAGCCGGTGATCCGCAGGTTGACGTCGTGGACATTGGGCTCGGCAACCTCGACGGTGCCGACGGTGCGGAGCGTGGCGACCGCGGGGCCCTCGATAACCCGGGCGGTGCGGACGCCGATGTTCTGGACGACCGCCGGGTCGATCGCGATCTCGCCGGTGAGCTTGGCGGGGTCGATGGGTTCAAGCTTCATGCCGCATATGGGGCAGTTGCCCGGCTCGGTGGTGATGATCCACGGATGCATCCCGCTCTGGTAGAGCTGCGTGGCGAGCGGCTCGACCGGATCGTCGGCGGCCGACGACCCGACCTCGCCGGTCGCGGTCGGCGGGGCCGACCCTTGGCGGTTGAGTGCGCTGTGGATCGTGGGGGCGAGGAAGACGCCGGCGATGAGGGCGGCGAGGGCGATGGCGGGGGTGATGAGGGTTTGGCGGTTCATGGGTGGACCGGTTTGGGTGGCACCGCCGCGTGCGGCGGTGGGTTTTGGACTTGGGGGCGAGCGGGTCAACGAAGACACCGCCGCACGCGGCGGTGGCACCCGGCAAGGGAGTGCCGACGCCGCGGGTGATTCCGCCCGTCAGGGCGACGCGGCCGAAGAGGTCCCGGCGTCGCCCGCCGGCTTTGCGGCGGGGGATGACGGGGGCGATGAGCCGCGGGCCGCCGCGAGGTCGGCGCGGTCCTGGTGGAGCTGGGTTTGGGTCCGTAGTTCCATCAGCCGCAGGCTGGTCATCCGGCGGGCGGTCTCGATGAGGGCGGTGAAGTCGCCCCGGCCCGCGCGGTAGCTGCTGGTGGCGGCTTCGACGGCCTGCCGGGCTTCGGGCAGCATGCGTTCGCGGTAGAGGGCGAGGGCCTGTCGGCCGGCGTCCACGCGGGCCCCGGCGTCGGTGACCTCGAAGGCCAGGCGGTTGCGCTCGTCGGCGAGGGCGGCGGCGGTCTCGTGGCCGCCGGCGATGGCCTCGCGGATCGCGGCGGTCCGTTTGTTCTGGTTCAACGGGAGCGTGAGGCCGAAGCCGACGGACCACTGGTCGTCGCCGTCGGCGACCGGGGAGTCGCCGCGGTCATCCACCCGTGCGTAGTTCAGGCTGGCGGTGAAGTCGGGGTAGCGGTTCAGGCGGGCGAGGCGGCGGCGCTCCGCCCAGGCGGCGGCGGTGGCGTGGAGTTCCCGCAGCCGGGGATGCGCTTCGAGCGGGGGCGGGGCGTCGTTCGAGTCGAGGTCACCTCCGCCCACGCGGGCCTGGGCGACGGGCAACGGCGCGTCGGAGGGGCGGTCGAGCAGGCGGTTCAGCCGGGCGGCGGCAGTGGTGCGCTGGGCGTCGAGATCGAGCAGCTGCTGCCGCAGGGCATCAACCTCCACCCCGGCCCGAAGCAGGTCGGCCTGCTCGGCGGTGCCGGCGCGGTAGCGGGCCGCGGCGGCGTCGCGGAGCTGTTCGCGCAGCCGCCGCTCGTCGTTGAGCACGACCCCGGCCCCGCGGGCGTATTGCAGGGCCCACCAGCTCTTGCGGACCGAAGTGGCGACCGTGATCCGCAGGGCGGCGAGGCGGGCGTGGGCGGCGGCGGTCTCCCGTCCGGCGGCGGCGGCCCGGGCGTCGAGCTTGCCGGGGAAGGGCAGCTTCTGGCTGAGGCCGGCGACGAGACCAACCCGGCCGGCGGCGGTCTGGGCCTGCTCGCCCAGCGGGACGACGGAGAGGGTCGGGTCGTCGAGCGCCTCGGCCTGTTCGGGCCGCTGAGCGAGGCGGGCAACCCGCGCTTCGGCGGCCCGCAGGGCGGGGTTGCGCTGCATCGCCAGGGCGACGAGCGCGTCGGGGTCGGCGGGGAGCGGTCCGTCGGTCGCGGCGGAGGGGGTGGGCGCCGCGGCGGATGATTGCGGCTGGACGAACGATTCCTCGAACGTCCAGCCGTTCGCCGGCGGGTGCAGCGGGGAGCGGCAGCCGACGCCGGCGAGGGCAACGATCAGCAGCGGGCCGACCCGCGTGAACGGGCGGGGGCAATGGGAAAGCATGGGAAGACCTGAGCGGGGCGACGGGCGCGCAGCGGGCGCGCGGAAAGAACGCCGGGGGCGGGCTTCGTGCGGCTCAGATCAAAAAGAGGATGCGTTGGGCGTGCAGAGACGTCCGGTCGACCAGACCGGGTGGGTCCGGGCCACCGCGGGTTCGTGGGGCGGTGGGGTCCGCGGTCCACGTCAACGTGACCGACGCGGCGACCGGAAGCGGGAAAGACGGCGGGGGCGAGGCCCACGCGGTCGCGACGTCGGATCCGGCGTTCGGGGCGGTGAACGTGAGCGACTGGCAGTGCGTGCAGTCGTCGGGCCGGTCCGGAGACGGCCGCTCGGGGTCTGGCGTCGATGCGGAGAGCGGGCAGCACGTGTCGGGCCCCGCGGTTTCGGCCATGGCCGTCGACGGGCACGGGCACAGATTCAGCGTCCCCGCCAGGGCGAAGGCGATCATCAGCAGGATGCGGATGGGGCTGGACGGCATGGGGGTCACCGGTGGAGGGTACGCCGCTCGGCGGGGTGCGGGGCGGGGCATTCCGGGACATGGCGGCCCGGCTTTCATCGTGGTCACCGTCGTGCCGGGCGTCAGGCCGGCACCTTCGATTCGGCCTGCGGCCGCGTAGCGTCCTTGCGGTGCCACAGGCGGTACACCGCGGGCAACACGACCAGCGTGAGGGCGGTGGCGCTGACGATGCCGCCGATGACGACGGTGGCCAGGGGCTTCTGGACCTCGGCCCCGGCGCCGGTGGCGATGGCCATGGGGACGAAACCGAGCGCGGCGACGAGGGCGGTCATGAGTACCGGACGCAGGCGGACGAGGCTGCCGCCGATGATGGCGTCTTCGAGTTTGTCGCCTTTTTCGATGCGCTCGTTGATGAAGGTGACCATGACCAGGCCGTTGAGCACCGCGACGCCGGAGAGGGCGATGAAGCCCACGGCGGCGGAGATGGAGAAGGGCATGCCGCGCAGCCACAGGGCGAGGATGCCGCCGGTAAGCGCGAGCGGGACGCAGAGGAAGACCATGACCGCGTCCTTGGCGTTGCCGAAGGTGGCGTAGAGCAGGCCGAAGATGAGCAGGAAGCAGACGGGCACGACGACGAGCAGGCGCTGGCGGGCGCGTTCGAGGTTTTCGAACTGGCCGCCGTAGGTGAGGTACGTGCCCGGCGGCGGCGGGGCGGTTTCGGCGATGCGGGCGCGGACCTCGGTGACGAAGCCGCCGATGTCGCGGCCGCGGACGTTCACTTGGACGACGACGCGGCGCTTGCCGTTCTCGCGGCTGACCTGGTTGAGGCCTTCGGTGACGTTCAACTCGGCGATGTCCCCCAGCGGGACGAAGGGGGCGGCTGCGGCGCGGACGTTGCGGCCGGTCATGGCGTCGTCGTCGACCGTGCTGGCGTGCTTGGGCAGCGGGACGGGCAGGTCGCGCAGGGCTCGCACGTCGGAACGCAGCCGTTCGGGCAGGCGGACGATGAGGTCGAAACGCCGGTCGCCCTGGAAGATGAACCCGGCTTCCTTGCCGCCCACCGCGGCGGCCACCAGGTCCTGCACGTCCTTCAGTTTCAGCCCCAGTCGGGAGATGGCCTGGCGGTTGATCGCGATATCCAGCACCGGCAGGCCCTCGGTCTGCTCGACCTTCACGTCGGCGGCCCCTGGGATGTCGGCGATCACCGCGGCGATGGCGTGGGCGGCGGGGAGCATGACATCGAAGTCGTCGCCGAAGACCTTGACGGCCAGGTCGCTGCGGACGCCGGAGATCAGCTCGTTGAAGCGCATCTCGATGGGCTGGGTGAACTCGTAGTTGTTGCCCGGCACGGTGGCGACCACGGCGCGGAGCAGGCGGAGCAGGGCGTTCTTGTGCTCGGAGAAGTTTCCGCCGCCGCCATGATCGTCGTGCCCGGCTTCTTCGCCGTGATCGACGTGGCCCGCGTGCGGATCGGCCGGCAGCATGGCTTCGAAGCGTTCGGCCGCGGCGATCAGTTCTTCGGTCGGCCGCCAGTTTTCCTCGTCGGCCAAGATCATGAAGTTGTCGCTGACGCTGGGCGCCATGGGGTCCGACGCCATCTCGGCGGTGCCGGTCTTGCTGAAGACGTAGGCGACTTCGGGCACGGCGGCGATCTTCATTTCGAGCATGCCCTGGTTCTCCTGCGAGGTGGACAGCGCCGTCGCGGGGATACGCATGGCGTGCATGGCGATGTCCCCCTCGTCGAGCTGGGGGACGAACTCCTGGCCCAAGCGAGTGAAGAGCATCAGCGACAGGACGAACGCAACGACGGCCACGGCGATGACCGCAATGCGGGCCCGGACCGCGAAGCGGACGACCGGCTCGTAGGCGGCGCGGGCCCAGCGGAGCAGCACGACTTCTTTTTCGCTCACGCGGCCGGCCATTCCGATGGCCACGGCGGCGGGGATGAAGGTGAGCGAGAGCACGAACGCTCCGATGAGGGCGAAGATGACCGTGGCGGCCATGGGGGTGAACATCTTGCCCTCAACGCCGGTGAGAAACAGCACCGGCAGGTAGACGGTGATGATGATCGCTTCGCCGAAGGCGGTGGCGGTGCGGACTTGTTTGGCGGCCTGGAAGGTGGTTTCCAATCGCTCTTTGAGCGTGAGCTTGCGGCCCAGTTCGTGCTGCCGCTCGGCGAGCCGTCGGACGCAGTTCTCGACGATGATGACGCTGCCGTCGATGATGATGCCGAAGTCGATGGCTCCCAGCGAGAGCAGGTTGGCGCTGATGCCCGCCTGCACCATGCCGGTGGCGGTGAGGAGCATGGAGAGCGGGATGGCCAGGGCGGTGATGAGCGCGGCCCGCAGGTTGCCCAGTAGCGCGAAGAGCACCACGATTACGAGGATGGCGCCGAAGAACAGGTTGTGCTCAACGGTCTTGATGGTTTTGTCGACCAGCCCGGTGCGGTCGAGCACGGTGCGGATGGCAATGCCGGGCGGCAGGGTTTCGCCAATCTCTTCGAGCCGGGCCCCGACGTCCGCGGCGACCTGGCGGCTGTTGCCGCCGATCAACATCAAGGCCGTGCCGATGACGGCTTCCTCGCCGTTGAGGCTGGCCGAGCCGGTGCGCAGCTCACGGGAGATCGTCACCTCGGCCACGTCGCGGACGCGGACGGGCACGCCGGCGTGCTCGCCGATGACGATGCCGGCGATGTCCTCAATGCTGGTGAGCAGCCCGCTCGCGCGGACCTGCAGGGCTTCGCCGGCGGTCTCGATGTATTTGGCGCCTTGGGCGACGTTGCCGGCTTCGAGGGCGTCGATGAGGTCGCCGAAGGACAGGCCGTAGCCGACGAGCTTCATCGGGTCGGGTTCCACCCCGTACTGCTTGGCGTAGCCGCCGATGGCGTCGACTCCCGCGACGTTGGCGACCTGGCGGAGTTGCGGGGCGATGACGTATTCCTGCAGGGTGCGGAGGTAGGCGGCCAGTTCGACCGGCGTCCGCAGCCGCTCCCCCTCTGGCGTCGCGTAGCTGCCATCGGTGAGCCAACCCGGGCCGTCTTCGGCAGGCTCGGCGTCCACGCCGCCGGGGTGCGTGTACTCGACCGCGTACATGAACACCTCGCCCAGGCCGGTGCTGATGGCCCCCATGGCCGGCTCAGCGCCGGGCGGGAGGGTTTCGCCGAGGCCCACGAGCCGTTCAAGCACCTGACTGCGGGCGAAGTAGATGTCGGTGGCGTCGGTGAAGACCGCGGTGACCTGGCTGAAGCCGTTGCGGCTGATCGAACGCGTGTAGTCCAGGCCCTCGATCCCGGCCAGCGCGGTTTCGACGGGGAAGGTGATCTGCTTCTCCACCTGCTCGGGGCCCAGGGCCTCGTATTCGGTGTTGATCTGCACCTGGTTGTTGGTGATGTCGGGCACCGCGTCGATGGGCAGTTGCGTGAGCGAGTAGACGCCCAGCAGGGCGGCGGCGGCGGTGAGGATGACGACCAGCCAGCGCTGGTCAATGGAAAATCTGAGGATGCGTTCGAGCATGGTTGAAAGTGTGAAGTTGGAATTTTGAAGTAGGAAGTAAGACGGCCGGTCCGGAAGGGTGGGTCGAGAGGTTGAGGTGCGATAAGCCGCGGCGTGAGGTCCGAGACTTCACACTTCCGACCTCACACTTCACACTTTCAGTGCACGTGTTCGGCGCCGGCTTTGCCCAGGTCGGCCTTGAGGATGAAGCCGCCATTTACGACGACCTGATCGCCTTCTTCGAGTCCAGCGAGCACCGGCACCCGGTCGCCGATGCGGGGGCCGACGGTGACGGGGCGGCGGGCAAAGGTGTTGGGCTCGCCCGCGACCGGGACGAAGACGCTCGGTTCGCCTTCGACGGTCATCACGGCGTCGGCGGGGAGGGCCAGGGTCTGGTCGGACGGCCGGTTGGGACCGACTTTCGCCGTGGCGAACGTGCCGGGGCGGAGGTTGCCGTCGGGGTTGTCCATCTCGACCCGCAAGCGGGCGGTGCGCGAGCCGGCGTCGATCCGGGGGGCGACGTAGGTCACGGTGCCGGTGAAGGCGCGGTTGCTCAGGCCCGGGAGCGAGAGCGACGCCGGGGAGCCGACGCCGACGCGGTGGAGCCGCGCCTCGGGCACGTCAACGCCGACCCAGACGGTGCTCAGGTCGGCGATGACCAGCAGCGGCTCCTGGACGTAGCCCAGGCTGGGGCCGATCAGCTCGCCGGGGGTGGCGTGACGCTCCACGATCTCGCCGGCAATCGGGGCGGTGACTTCGAAGACCGGATCGACTTTGCCGGTCTCGCCGAGCTGCTTCAGCGCGTCGTCGGACACGCCGTACAGGCGCAGCGCGTTGGCGGCGGCGGTGGCGTCCGCCCGGGCGGCGGTGAGCTCGCGTTCGGCCTGGCGGAGTGCGGCTTCGCGCTGCTGGACCTCGGTGCGGCTGATGCCGCCGGCGCCTTCGAGCAACTCGCGGGCGCGCTCGAAACTGTCGCGGGCGAGGGTGACCGCGGGCTTCGCCGACTCGGCGGCGGAACGGGCGGAGAGGTAGTCGGCCTGCCGCTGGCCCAGCTCGGGGCTGCGGACGGTGAGCAGCACGTCGCCGGCGTTCACCTGCTGGCCGAGGCGGGCGGAGATGGTGTCGATGCGGCCGGGCAGCAGGGCGGCGACGTGGGCCATCGCTTCTTCGTTGAAGCCCACGCGGGCGGGGGCGGTGACGGTGTCGGCGAGGGCCTGCTTCGTGACCGGGGCGGTGCGGATGTTGTAGGCGGCGATGGCTTCGTCGGTCAGACGGACCTCATCGCGGTGCTCGGCTTCGCCGCCGTGGTCGTGTCCGGCGTAGTCGTTGGCGGGTTCAACGGCGCCGTGATCGTGGCCGGCGTGATCGTCCGCGGGCTGGGCGGCGGCGTTCGAGCGGTCCAGGCCGGTGCCGGCGGCGGCGAGCAGAGCGGCGGTGGTAAGCGTGGCGAGAAAGAAGGGCGTGTTTCGGGGATTCATCGGGAGTCCTCCGCGGGGGTGGTTTCGGTTTGAAAGGGGGTGTTCACAGAAGAAGCGGGATCGAACGGGGCGGCGCCGCCGGCGGCGCGCCGAAGAGCCGCGGCGGCGAGCCGGGCCCGGAGGCGGGCGTCGATCAGCCCGGCCTCGGCGCTCAGCAGGTCGGCCTGCGCCAGCAGCACGTCGTTGACTTCGGCAAAGCCGGCCTCAAACGCGGCCCGGGTCCGGGCGACGCGCTCGCGGGCGAGCGGCAGCACGGTCTGCTCGGTGGCGTTGATGAGCCGGGCCGCGCCCCGGGCGGTGGCGTGGGCGCGGCGGACGTCTTCGACGATCTCGCGCTGCAACCCCAGCAGCCGGTGTCGAGCGGCGAGCACGCCGGCCCGGGCGGCGGCTGTGCGCTGGGTGCCGAAGTCGAAGAGCGGGATCGGGCTGGCGATCGCGGGGCCGAACGTGGTGTCACCCTCGGGTTCGCTGACGACGCCGGCTTCGAGTCCCTCGTAGAGCGACCACTCGGCGAGGCGGACGTCGTCGCCCAGGGCCCGCAGTTCCCAGACCGCGGCGGCGAGTTCGGGGCGACGCTCGGCGGCCAGGCGCAGCCAGTGGGATTCGGGCTGATCCGTGGCGGTGACGGGGGACGCGCCGGCGTCGAGGGGAAAATCCAGGTCGGCGGACGGCCGGCCCAGCACACGCAGCAGGGCCAGGCGGGCGGCGTCGCGATCGAGTTCGAGCAGCACGGCCCGGGCGTCGAGGGCGGCCCGGCGGGCCTCGAACCCGATGACTTCAGTGGCGGAGGCCTCGCCCGCGTCGCGGCGGGCGCGGGCCAGTTCCAGCAGCCGATCGAGCAGGGCGGCCTGCGCTTCGAGCGATTCGAGACGCAGGCCGGCCGCGAGCGCCTCGGCGTGGGCGGCCTGCCCGTCGTGCAACGCGTCGAGGGCCACGGTCACGGCGTCGGCCGCGGCGGCCCGCAGGCGGGCGTCGGCGGCCGACGCGCGGTCGGGCCGGCCGAGCAGCTCGACCAGCGGCTGGGCGAGGCCGGCCTCGACGATGTCGTCGGCTCCGCCGGAGCCGAAGCGCACGCTCAGGCTCAGGACGGGGTTGGCGATCAGGCGGGCCTGCTTCGCGTCGGCGAGGGCGCGTTTCACGTCGGCGAGCGCGGCCTGCACGGCGGGGCTGCGGCGGACCGCGGAGTCGGCCGCCGCGGCCGCGGTAAGCGGGGCGCCCGCAGCGGCGGGTTGGTTCAGCGGGTCGGGATCGGGCCGCAGATCGACGGTGTCAATCAGGCCCGCGGCGTCGGCGAGCCGCCGCCCGGGATCCAGGGCGGGCGGCGGGCCCACGCAGGCGGCGGACAGTCCGGCCGCCGCCACGAAGGCGGGGAGGGTGAGGGTTTTCATGGGAAGGCGTCAGGAAGTTGGAAAACCAGCCGCGCAGAGCGCAGCAGAACCCGCCGGGCCTGCAAACACAGGCCGGCGGCGGAGCGGGCTTTCTCAACTAGACGCGCAGCACGATGCCCGAGACCACGCCGAGCCACGGCGGGGGTCGGGGGGCGGCGACATCGAGCGTCGTCGCCGGGCGGGGCGGCGCGAAGCCACCCGTGAAGCAGAGCGGGGCGGCCGGCGCGGGCAGGGCGAGGGCGTGAACCGGGCTGGGCGAATACAGATCGACCGGGACCACGGCAACGTCAATGCAGTCGGATTCGTTGGCGCCGACTAGGGCAGAGCCTTCGCCGGCGTGTTCGTGGCAGTGGTCGCTGCCGGTGGGTTCGATCGCCAGGTGATCGCTGCCGATGCACACCACCGCCGCGGCGCGGCCCACGCCGGAAGACCCGAGGGTCACGGCGATGACGGCCAGCAGAGCGGGCAGGTGGCGGAAGAAGCTCACGCCGAAAGGGTAGGTCGCTGGCGGCGGTGCGGTCAAGGAGCGTGCCGCGGCAGCGCACAGGAGGCGACGCGCGGCGGGGCCTCAAGGTATGACGCTCAAGCCAGGGGGCGCGAAGTTCGCAAAGAGCGCGAAGAAAAACCGTCGGCCCCACACCCCTCTTCCTTGGCGCTCTTCGCGTCCTTTGGGTCCTTCGCGATACCTGACTTGAAAGCCACCGACCCCGGCCCCCGCCGCGAACTCAGACCGCCGGTCCCGAAGGGTGTTTCGCGGGGTGGGTCAAGGCTCGGCGGGCCCAACCGTTGACCGACCCCGCGGGGCCTTCGGCGTCGCGTCCCAACTCAGTCCACGCCGCGGCACGGTGGGTCCGGCGGCCTTGACCCACCCTACGAAAACCGCCCGATCCCAAGGCCACGTAGCCCCCGGCGGGCGCAGCCCGCGGCGGTCGAGAAGGCGGACACGCGTTCCGGCTTTGCGGAACGCGTGTCCGGCGCCGAGCCGCCACCCGGGCTACAGCCCGTTCGCGGCGATCACCTTCTTGTACCAGTGGTACGAGTCTTTCGGCGTGCGCTTCTGGGTTTCGTAGTCGACGTGAACGAGCCCGAAGCGGAGTTGATACCCCTGGTCCCACTCGAAGTTGTCCATGATCGACCACTGGAAGTAGCCGCGGATGTCGACGCCGTCGCGGGACGCCCGCTGCAGGCTGGACAGGTAGCGGTGCAAAAAGTCCACGCGGTGGGCGTCGTGCACCTCGCCGTCGACGTGCACCCAGTCCATGCCGGCGCAGCCGTTCTCGGTGATGTAGATCGGCAGCTTGTAGCGCTCGGCCAGGAACTTCGGACCCCAGTAAAGCGCATCGGGGGTGACCGGCCAGCGGAACATGGTCTGCGGGCCGCCGGTGGGCTCGGGCACGAGTACGGGCTCGCCGTCGTCGCCGGCCTTCATGGTGGGGCTGCTGTAGATGTTGCAGCCGTAGAAATCCACCGGCTGATGGATGACCGAAAGGTCGGCCTCGAAGCCGTCGGGCAGGTGGTGGCCGTGCTTCGACAGGCCTTCTTCGGGGTAGTGGCCGTTCAGGGCGGGCTCGGCGAACCAGGCGGTGCTGAAGAGCCAGCCGGGCTGGTCGCCGGTGGCGAAGGTGGCGCGGCGGGCGGCTTCGATGTCGGCGTCGCTCTCCGTGGCGGGGATGAACGAGCAGCCGACCGGCGCGAGGCCGACCCGGGCGGTTTTCTTGCTGTGCTCGCGGATGATCTGCACCGCGCGTCCGTGGGCCATCATGGCGTGGTGCGCGCAGCGCAGCAGGGCGGGGGTGTCGTACTTCAGGCCCGGGGCGTGGAAGCCGTGGCCGTGGCCGTTCTGCAAAAAGACCTGCGGCTCGTTCAGCGTGAACCAGTGACCCACGCGGTCGCCCAGGCGGTCGACGACGATGCGGGTGTAGTCGGCGAACCATTGGACGCTGTCGCGGTTGAGCCAGCCGCCCCGGTCGAACAGGTGCTGCGGGAAGTCCCAGTGAAACAGCGTGACCCACGGGGTGACGTTGCGGGCGAGCAGCGCGTCGATCACGCGGTCGTAGAAGGCCAGGCCTTCTTCGTTCGGGGTGCCGTCGAGCTTCACCACCCGCGGCCAGCTGATGCTCAGGCGGTAGGCGTTGGCGCCCAGATCCGCGATCAGCTCCGCGTCTTCTTCGTAGCGGTGGTAGTGGTCGCAGGCCACGTCGCCGGTGTCGCCGTCTTTCACCGCGTCGGGCTTGCGGCAGAAGGTGTCCCACACGCTGGGCAGCCGGCCGCCCGCGCGGGCGGCGCCCTCGATCTGATACGCGGCGGCGGCGACGCCCCAGGTGAAGTCTTTCGGAAACGGCATGCTTGGCTCGCGGGGTGATGTAACAGCGGAGAACAGTTTCGTGCAGCCGTACAACATAGCACCGGGGGCCACCGGGGGCAGGCCGACGCGGGGTAGAGTTCACCCGGCGGTTTCCTCTACCGGGCCCACCCAACGCCATGCAACACCACGCCGCGACGCTTCCCACCGGCTACCCCGCCACGCCCCGCCGGCGCTTGTGCATCAACGACGGCTGGCGTTTTGCGCTGAACGGCCCCCGAAGCGGCGACCACGACGGGGCCGCGCTGTCCCGCCCCGGCGCCGACGTCTCGGGCTGGGAGCCGGTCACCGTGCCCCACGGGCTGCGCCTCACGTCGCTGGACCTGGACGGCTGCGACGACGACAAGGCCCAGCCGACGTTCCTGCGCGACGTGGGCTGGTACCGGCGCGCCTTCACCGTCGATCCCACCGGCGGCGAGCGCGTGGTGCTGGAGTTCGAGGGCGTGCACCAGGTGACCGACGTGTGGGTGAACGGACACCACGCCGGCACGCACGACCTGGGCGGCTACACGCCGTTTCATTTCGACGTCACGCAGTGGGTCAACCGCGACGCCGACGGTACCGACGAAACCAACGTGGTCGTCGTGCGGGCCGACAACACCCGCCGCCCCGACGTACCGCCCGACCCGGGTCCCTTCGACTACGTGAAGTTCGCCGGGCTGTACCGCGACGTGTACCTGGTGCAGACCCACGGCACCCGCGTGACGTTCCCGTGGGAGAAGACGCTGGCGGGGGTCTGCGTCACCACGCCGTCGGTCAAAGACGACTCGGCGACGGTCACCGTCCGCACGACGGTGCGTACGGACGAGGGCGGCCGGGTCGAGCTGTACACCCGGCTGATCGACGCCGACGGCCGCGTGGTCGAGCGGCTGCGCAGCGCGGCCGACGTGGCGGCTGGGACCGAGCGCACCTTCACCCAGACCGGCGGCATCGGGACGTACGACGACCCCGTGCGGAAGTGGTCGCCGGATCGACCCTACCTGTACCGCGTTTTGGCGACCGTCTTCGTTGACGGCGAAGCGGTCGACGCGGTCGAGCAGCCGCTGGGCGTAAGCACGATCGAGCTGCGCCCGGGCACGGGCGTGCTCATCAACGGCGAGCCCACGATGCTGATCGGCGTCAACCGACACCAGCAATTCGCGTACGTCGGCGACGCCGCGCCCAACGGCCTGCACCGGCAGGACGCGTGGCAGTTCAAGCAGTGGGGCATCAACCTGGTGCGGCTGGCCCACTACCCGCACGACGACGCGTTCCTGGAGGCCTGCGACGAGCTGGGCCTGCTGGTCTACGAAGAGCCGCCCAGCTGGATCCAGCTGGAGGACGAGCCCTGGCGGGCGAAGCTGGAAACGGTCGCCCGCCGCATGGTCCGCAACCACCGCAACCACCCCTGCGTGTTCGCTTGGGGCGCGGGCATCAACCACCGCGGCACGATCGAGCGCCTGCACTACGCCGCCAAAGAAGAGGACCCCACCCGGCTGACCGGAAGCAACCACGCGCCGTGGACCGGCGACCAGACCGCCGGCGTGGCGGATTTCTTCACGCAGATGGACTACCACCACATCCCCGAACCGTCCGAGCCGATGTTCGCCAACGAGCACCGCAGCGACGACGACGGCACGGCCAACCGCACGCTGGTGTCGCGCTACCGCGCGTCGGGCAACCGGTTTGCGATGGCGGCGTGGACCGCGCACGCCTACTACACCTTCCACCCCGCCAACGCCGGGCAGGAGTGCTGGCAGGGCCGCACCCGCGGCGGCATGACCGACATCTTCCGCCGGCCGCGACCGGTGGTGGACTGGTACCGCAGCGAGCTGATCCCGGTCGAGCGCGAGCCGGTGGTCGCGATCGCCGACCGCTGGGTGCCCGGCACCACGCGGGTGCGGGTGTTCAGCAACGCGCCGCGGGTGGCGCTGGCGGTCGACGGCCAGACGATCGCCGAGCGCGGGCCCGACGACGACCACGACCTGCGGCACCTGAACGCGCCCGGCTTCACCTTCCCGGTGGTGTTTACGCCCGGCGAGTTGACCGCGTCGGCTTTGTCGCAAGACGGTGTGGTACTCGCCTCCGCACACACCCGAACGCCCGGCGCGGCGGCGCGCCTGAACCTGACCGCCGACCTCGACGGCCGCGTGTGGCACGCCGACGGGTCGGACGTGGTCTGCGTGTTCGCCGAGGTGACCGACACGGACGGACAGGTGGTGCACGACGCCGCGGCCGACATCACGCTGTCGGTGGACGGCGACGCCGCGGTGGTGGGCGACGCGTCGATCGGCGCGAACCCGTACGCGGCGTACGACGGCGTGGCCGGATTTCTGGTCCGCGCCGGGGCCAGACCCGGTCCGGTTACGCTCCGCGCGTCGGCCGCGGGGTTGGACGGCGCCGAGCTGACGCTCTCCGCCGAGCCGGTCACGCGCGACGACCTGGCCCGCCGCGCCCGCCCGGTCCGAGACTTCCCGGCCCACCGGGTCGACCTGGGCGGCGCCCGTCAGCACGTGCAGCCCGGCTGGACCGGCTGGACCCACGACGCCGACACCGGTGCGCCCGCCAAGCTCGACCTGGGGGCGGGGGCGTCCGCCGCGCTCACCGCCGAGGGCGACGCCACGCTCCGCTGGTTCGGCGTCTCGAACACCCCCGGCCCGCTCAGCTTCGTGTGCGAAGACGCGGTGATGGCCGTCGCCGGGCCCGACGCCGGGCTGCGGCTCACGTTCCGAGGTCTCGCTCCGGGGCGCTACGCCCTGAAGACCCTGCACCACGCCCGCGAGCACCAGACCGACGTGATGGACGTCATCGACGACGCGGTGGCGGACGGCGTTGCGGAGCCGGCGGACGTGCTGCACGTTCGCTCGCCCGCGGGCGCCGCCGCCGCCGAGCAGACCGCGGGGCCGCGGGTGCCGTCCGCGGGGCCGGGTCACGGGGCGTGGACGTTCGATGTCCCCGACGACGCGTGCGAGCCGGTCGCGTTCATTTTCACCAGCCCGGAGCCCGGGCGCGAGCTCTGGCTCAACGGCTTCGTGCTGGAGCGGCGGGACTGACGCCCGGCTCCAGCACCCGCTGCCGCAGCAGCGACACCCACGGCGCGCCGGTCCAACCCGCGTCCGCCAGCGCCGCCCGCAGCGCTCCGGCGTCGGCCTCCCGCCCGTCGTACACCGCCACCACCGCCTCATCGCCGGGCCGCAGGAAGGTGGCCTCGCCGAAGGGCAGGTACCGCGTCGCCCCGATCGCGATGAGCGCCCGGTCCGGCCGGCCCGCGGCTTTGAGCATCGCGCCGACGTCCTCCAGCGGCCCGTCGTCGCGCTGGTGCCGCAACCGGTCGACCAGCCAGTCCAGCAAATCGCCGTACAGCGTGCCGTAGCCCGCCACCGGCGCGTCCTCGCCGTAGGGGTGCAGCATCCCTTCGCGCCGCAGAAACGACGCGAGCCGGAAGTGTTCAAGCGGACCCGACGCGGAGAAGTTTTCCAGCGGGAACAGTTGACCCGCCGCCAGCCCCTGGCTCTGCGGCCCCCAGTTCTTCTTCTCGCTGATCTTCGTGGCGAGCGGGTTGCGCCAGGAGCAGTCGTTGAAGGCCCCGAAGGCCCGGGGCGTCACCGCGGTCACGCGGCCTCCGGCGTCGTAACCCAACGCGCACCACAGCGCCAGTTCCGGCTCGATCTGTAGATGGGCCGAGGCGTCCGCGGGCGTTCGGATCGTGTCGGCACTGACCGGCGGCACCCGCAGACGGGCGGGCACCTTGTCCGCGTCGCCGGGCAGGTAAAACGGGAAGACGCCCTTGGGCCGGCCCGCCGCGGCCCGCACGCCAACGAAGTCCGCCGCCTCGCCGGCCTGCTCCAGGTGCCCGGCGAAGTTCCCCGCCACCCCCAGCCCCGCGGCCCGGCGGAGGGTGTCGCCATCGAGTCTCAGGCCAACGGCGGGGCGGTTCATGGACGGGATGATCGGTGATCGGGGCCGGGGCCACAACGCCCGCCCGACCTCACCGGCTCTCGGTCGAGCCGGAACGGCACCGCCACGCCGCCACCCCGAGCGTCGCCCACCCGGCGAGCAGACAGAGCCCGCCGACCGGCGTGACGGCCCCGAGCCAGCGCTGCCCCGTGAGGGCCAGCGTGTAGAGCGATCCTGCGAAGACCAGGATGCCGGCGAAAAAGCACCCGGCCGCCACCGCTCCCACCCGCCCCAAGCGGTCGCCGCACGCGGCGAGGGCCAGCAAGGCCAGCGCGTGGTAGGCGTGGTACCGCACGCCGATCTCGAAGGTGACCAGCAGTTCGGGATCCACCCGACCCTTCAAACCGTGCGCTCCGAACGCGCCGATCGCCACGGCCGTGAAGCCGGCGATCGCGGCGAGCAGGAGCGGGGTGCGGGCGGGCGGCATCGGCGTCAGCGTAGCCGCCCGGCCTGGGGATTTTCTCCGGCGTGGCCGGCTTGACGACGCGTGGGTGAGGGCTACAATGGTTCCCCTACCTGTTTGCGGGGTAGAGCAGTCTGGTAGCTCGTCGGGCTCATAACCCGGAGGTCAGTGGTTCGAATCCACTCCCCGCTATTGAAACTGGACCGGCCCCATCGGGTCGGTCCAGTTTTTTTGTGCGCTCGGCGCAAACGGCACCAGCGGGGAGCGGATTCGAACCATTGACCTCCCCGCCGCGCAGCGGTGGTACGGAGGTCAGCGGTGCGCCGCAGCATCGCCGAAGGCGATTCGAAACAAGCCCAAAATCCGAAACGTGTGAAAGGGAGGGCGCTTCGCCCGACCGTCATCCACTCCCCGCTATTTAGAACTGGACCGGCCCTGAAAAGCCGGCCCAGTTTTTTTGTGAGTTCAGCGCCAAGCACGAGAGCGGGGAGCGGATTCGAACCACTGACCTCCCCACCGCGCAGCGGTGGTACGGAGGTCAGCGGTGCGCCGAAACCAAGACTTATCGGGGGCGTGAGGTACTTATCGCCCCGTTCATCCGCGGCTGTGCCCGCGTTTATGAACTCCGTTTCTCAGGCCGTCGATGATTCCGGTCGGGGAAACCATGCCTGCACAACGCCGAAACCACCGCCGACGACGATCCCGCACCCATCCGGAGAACCTCTGCGTGGCCGGTCCGGAAGGGCCGATCATCGAGACCCTCGAGGCGCGGCAGCTGTTCAGCACGGCCGTTGTCACCACCACCTCCGACATCTCGGACGGTGACACCGGCTCGATCGCTGCCCTGATCACCGATCCGGGGAGCGACGGAAGCATCTCCCTGCGCGAGGCGATCCTGGCCGCCAACAACACGCCCAATGGGGCGGTGGCGGACACCATCGCGTTCGACATCGCCGGCGCGGGCGTGCACACCATCGCCCTCGACTCCGAGCTGCCCTACCTCACCGACGAGGTCATCCTCGATGCCACCACCCAGGCCGGCGGGTCGTTTACCACACCGCTGATCTACCTGACCAAGAGCGATGCGTACACCGGCGGCGACACCGCCGCGATCATGCTTCGGGCAGACAACAGCACCGTCCGCGGATTCATCGTCGGCGGGTTCGGCGACGACGGTATCGAGATCGATGGATCCACGGGCTCCGGCGACGACAACCTGATCGAACTCAACCACGTCGGGTTCGACGCGGCGGGCGGCGCCGACGGCGTGGGCGACGAGGGCGTCCTGATCAGCGGCAACGCCGACCGCAACGTGATCCGCCAGAACGTGATCGGCAGCAGCGGCGCGTTGACCAGCTACGGCGACGGCATCCGCATCGACGACCGCTCGGACAGCAACTGGGTCTGGGGCAACCTGATCGGGCTGGCCCCCGACGGCGTGACCCCCCGTGGCAACGTCGGCCTGGGCATCTATGTCCAGGACAAGTCGAACGCCAACCGCATCGGTACCAACGGCGACGGAACGGACGACGGGCTCGAACGCAACATCATCGCCTTCAGCCACACCGAAGGCATCCGCATCGACAACTCCGACGGCACGCTGATTCTGGGCAACCTCATCGGGAACGACGGTGTCAGTGACCTGGGCAACACCCGCCGCGGAGTCTTCGTCAACGACGCGCCCAACACCCAGATCGGTAACGGCACGGCGGCGGGCCGCAACGTGATCGCCGGAAACGACGCGGGCAATATCAACATCAACGGCAGCTCTTCAACCGGTACCACGATCCTGGGCAACTACGTTGGGTTGAACGCGGCGGGCGACGCCGCGATCGCCAGCGGGGGGCCGGGCATCAGCGTTTCGGGCGGCGCGGTCGACACCGTCATCGGGGGAAAAACGACCGGTCACGGCAACGTGGTGTCCGGATCCAGTGGGCACGGGATCGTCGCCAGCCACGGCAGCGGAACCGTGATCCGGGGAAACTACATCGGCACCGATGCCACCGGCCTGCGGAAGATCGCCAACAGCGCCGCCGGCGTCGTCGGCGTCAACGCGGTGGGTCTCAAGATCGGCGGTGATCAGCCCGGCGAAGGCAACGTGATCTCGGGCAACACCAACAGCGGCATCTACCTCGATCAGATTGACGGCGCCAGCATCCTAGGCAACTTCGTGGGGGTCGGGGCCGACGGGACGAGCCCGATCGGAAACGGCGACGGCATCCACCTGGACGGCAGCGTGACCGACACGGAGGTCGGTCGCATCACCGCCGGCGCCGGCAACCTGATCGCCCACAACAGCACCGTGGGCGTCCTGGTCAAGGGCGCCACCAGCACCGGCAACACCGTCCGGGGCAACGTGATCCGCGATCATCCGGGGCTGGCGATCGATCTCGGCGGCGACGGCGTCAGCGCGAACGATGCGGGGGACCCCGACCCCGGTGCCAACCGCCTGCAGAACGCACCGGAGCCGCAGACCGCCCGGACCGACGGCAGCGCCGTCACGATCACGGGGGTCCTCCAAAGCGGTGCGACCCGGGACTACCTGGTGGATTTCTACGCGACGGCCACGGCCGCGGCGTCAGGACAGTCGGAAGCCGGGCGGTACCTCGGATCGGCCACGGTGACGACCGACGGGCTGGGGCGGGCCTTCTACGACGTGACGTTCGCCCAAGCGGTCTCCAGCGGCGAGCTGATCACGGCGACGGCGACGGACTCCGCGACGGGCGACACCTCGGAACTGGGCCCCGCACCGATCGCGGCCACGTCCGGCGATCCGCCCGTGGCGACCGACGACCCAGTCGACCTCAGCACCTACGTGGAGTCGCTCTCGCCGCTCAGCCTCTGGCGGCTCGGTGAGGCGTCGGGAACAACCGCCGTGGACGCCGGAAGCGAAGGCAACGACGGAACCTACATCGGCGCGGTCACCCACGGCCAGAGCGGGGCGGTCATCGGAAGTTCCGACACGTCCGTCCGATTCAACGGCGCCGACCAGTACGTCCAGGTCAGCCACGACGCCGACTACCTGATCGACAGCGGGACCGTCCAGGCGTGGTTCAACACCGACGCGATCGGCGTCCGCCAGGACATCTTCAGCAAGGACGACACCGGATATGGCACCGGTGGACACCTGTCGGTCTGGATCGCGACCGACGGGGTATTGACGGCTCGGCTGCAGACGCCTTCGACGTCGTACACGTTGGTGTCTGCCGCGACCGTGACCGCTTCGACCTGGCATCACACCGCGGTGTCGTTTGGCGAGAACGGTTTCAGGCTTTATCTGGACGGCGAGGAGATCGCCCGGAGCACCTACACCGGCGGGTGGGGGGCCTCTTCGGGCGGAACCGGCAACGAGGCGCTTCTGTCCATTGGAGCGGGGCGATCGACGGCCGCGCAGGGTGCCTGGTCACCCATGGACTACTTCTTCGACGGCGTGATCGACGAGGTCGCGATCTTCGGAAGTCAGCTCGACGCGAACGCCGTCAACCGCCTGTACTCCGCAGGATCTCAGCCGGCCTATCAGGTCAGCGAAGACGGCGCGCTCTCGGTGGCGGCGGCCGGCGGGGTGTTGCCCAACGACTTTGACGCCGACGGCGACGCGTTGACGGTAGTCGAGGTCAACGGTGCGGGATCAGCCGTCGGGAATCAGGTCACCCTGCCGTCGGGGGCGTTGCTCACGCTGAACGCCGACGGCAGCTTTGACTACGACGTGAATGGCGGATTCGACGATCTGGCGGCGGGTGCCACCGGCACCGAGACCTTCAGCTACACCGTGAGCGACGGCACGTCGACCGACACCGCCCAGGTGTCGATCACGATCGACGGCGTGAACGACCCCGGGTCGATCAACACCGGACACGGCGACGTGACCGCCGAGTTTGGCGGGCTCACGACCAAGACCACGATCGGGAAAGCCACGCTGATCGCCGACGACCTGATCGCCGTCGACACCGGCCTGACCTACGGCCTGTCCGTCACCGCGTCGGCCGCGAACATCGATCCAAGCGAATACCACTACATCGGCTTCACCAGCCACGACAGCGACGGGTTCGCGATCACCGGCTACAACTACGGGCTCTACGGTGGCGCCGCTCAGACCACCTTGGCGGTCGACCTGGTCGCCGGCGCGACCCAGATCGTGCTGAACGATGCCACGGGCTGGTACAACGGCGCGAGTTCCAATGGGCAGTCGCTGGCCTGGTACGGGTACACCAACCGCGACGGATACACCTACGCCGACTACACCTACACCCGAAACCTCGCCAACGACATCTGGGACGCGGGCGCGATCTCCGGCAACGTGATCACCCTCAGCAGCGCCTGGACCGGCCCCACCCTCCTGGCCGGGCAGGCGGTCGGTAATTCGTTCTCACCGAGCGGAACCTACCAGTACGCGTTGCTGTCGGCGTCCGCGATTCCGGCGGGCCCCACGACCTACACCAGCACCATCGGTGGCGGCGAGATCGTGGGCGGCGCCGCGAGCAACACGCTGTTCAGACCCGGCACCGCGTACATCAAGCCGCTGGTGCTGGCCAACTACACCGACACCACGACCGAACTGACGATCAGCAACTTCACGGTCGAGGCCGCGACCGGCACGACGATCTTCACCGAGGACGGACCGGCGGTGGGAATCTTCGAGGGCAACGGGCAGGTCACGGACCCTGACGACCTTTACACCGAGTCGATCACGATTCAGCTGACCAACGGCAAGATCGGCGACCTGTTGAATGTTGACGAGCCGACGATCAACGCGTTGGGCATTTCGGTGGCCGGCGTACCCGGCGGCGCCCTGACGGCCGACGGGGCCGTCACGCTGACGCTGACCAGCGATGCGGCAGACACGGTCACGCACGACGACTACGAAGCGGCTCTGGCGGCCATCACGTTCGAGAACCTCTCGGACGACCCCGACACCACCGACCGGGTGATGACGCTGGTTCAAAACGATGGCGACGATGATTCGGCAACCGAAACGCTGATCATCCAGGTTCTTCCGGTAGATGACGCCCCCATTGCATCTATTACCGGAGACTCACCGACGTGGACCGAAAACGGTGGGGGCGTCGGCGTTTTCAGCAACGCCTCCATCGACCTGGTTGAAGCGGGCGACCTGGTCTCGTCGTTGATGCTGACCGTTGCCGGGGTCGTCGACGGCAGCGCCGAAACGCTGACGGTTGACGGGCAGGCGATCCAGCTGACCGACCTTTTCACCGCGACCACCCTGGCCAACGGCTACACCGTTGACGTAGCGGTTTCCGGCACGACCGCGACGGTGACGGTATCCAAGGCGGCGGGATTCACGAGCCACGCGGCCGAAACGCTGCTCGACGGGATCGCCTACAACAACACCCGCGAAGACCCCTCGGGTGCGACGCGCACCGTTGCCTTCGTCAGCGTCACCGAAGCAGATCTCGACGGCGTAAACGACACGGCGACGGTCGGCACCTCATCGGTGGTGACCGTCACGGCAGTGAATGACGCCCCGGTACTCGGCGGAAGCAACCCGGTACTTGATGCCATTACTGAAGACGACGTGTCCAACACGGGCCACACGGTAAACGAGATCATCGCCCGCCTGGGGACCAACGCGGTCACCGACGCGGAAGGGGACCCGATCGGGATCGCGATCCACGTCAACAATGGCAACGGCGGCACCTGGCAGTACCGCCTGGCGAGCCAGAGCGACTGGAGCGACGTCGGCACGGTGTCCAACGGGTCGTCGCTGCTTCTATCCGGACTGGACTCGGTGCGTCTCTTGCCCAACACCGAAGAGGGATCCCCGGCCAACCTGGGGTTCCGGGCCTGGGACCAGACCTCGGGAGCGGCCGGCACGTACGTGTCGGTGATGCCCACCGGCGGGTCATCGGCCTTTAGCCTGGGGGCGAAGTCTGCCCAAGTGTCGGTAAGCGACGTCAACGACGCGCCGGTCTATGACACCACCGGAACCAGCACCCTCACCACGGTGACCGAGGATCAAACGAGCAACGCCGGCCAGACGGTGGCATCGATCATCGGAAGTGCCGGCGGGGATCGCGTTACCGATGTCGACAGCAACCCGGTGGAGGGCATCGCGATCACCGCCACGACCAGCGGCAACGGCTCCTGGCAGTACTCAACCACCAGCGGATCGACATGGAGCGATGTGGATACGGTGTCCAACACGTCGGCCCTGCTCCTGAGCAGCAGCGACCTGGTGCGGTTTGTGCCCAACGGGCAGAGCGCCACCACCGGCAGCATCACCTTCCGGGCGTGGGATCAGACCTCGGGCACCCGGGGAACCAAGGTCACCACAGCGGTCAACGGCGGAACTTCGGCATTCAGCGCCGCCATCGAAGACGCGCAGATCACGGTCACCGACGTCAACGACGCACCTACCGGTTCGGTGACCATTGACGACACCACGCCAACCCAGGGCGACACACTGACCGCGTCAAACACCTTGGCCGATCCCGACGGGCTGGGCACCATCACCTACACCTGGAAGGCCGACGGCGCCACCGTCGGTACCGGCGTGACTTACGTGGTGACCGAGGCTGAGGTGGACAAGGTCATCACGGTCGAAGCCAGTTACACCGACGGACAAGGAACGCCTGAGACCGTCAGCTCCGCCGCCACCGCCGCCGTGGTGAACGTCAACGACGCGCCGACCGGCTCGGTGACCATCGACGACACCACGCCCACCCAGGGCGACACCCTCACGGCCAGCAACACCCTGGCCGACCCCGACGGCCTGGGCACGATCACCTACACCTGGAAGGCCGATGGAACCACCGTCGGCACCGGCGCCACCTACACCGTGACCGAGTCCGAAGTCGACAAGGTCATCACCGTCGAAGCCAGCTACACCGACGGACACGGCACCCCCGAGACCGTCAGCTCCGCCGCCACCGCGGCAGTGGTGAACGTCAACGACGCGCCGACCGGCAGCGTCACCATCGACGACACCACGCCTACTCAAGGGGACACGCTGACCGCCAGCAACACCCTTGCCGACCCCGACGGGCTCGGGACGATCAACTACACCTGGAAGGCCAACGGATCCACCGTCGGCACCGGCTCGACCTTCACCGTGACCGAGTCGGAGGTCGGGCAGTCGATCACCGTTGAGGCCAGCTACACCGACGGACACGGAACGCCCGAGACCGTCAGCTCCGCCGCCACCGCGGCGGTCATCGACGTGAACGACGCGCCCACGGTCACGCTGACCAACGCCGTGATCACCCTGCCCGAGGACGCTGCCACCACCCCACGGGTCAAGGTCGCCGACATCGTCGTCACCGACGACGCCCTGGGCGTCAACGACCTGACCCTCACCGGCGCCGACGCGGCCCTCTTCGAGATCGACGGCAACGAGCTCTATCTGGTGGCCGGAACCGCTCTGGACTTCGAGACCAACCCCACCCTCGACGTCACCGTGCAGGTCGACGACGCCACCGTCGGAGCGAACCCCGACGACACCGCGGCCCTCGCGATCGCCGTTACCGATATCAACGAAGCACCCTCGGTCACGCTGGCCAACACCACGACCACGCTGCCCGAAGACGCCGCCACCACCCCACGGGTCAAGGTCGCCGACATCGTCGTCACCGACGACGCCCTGGGATCCGAGACCCTCGCCCTGACCGGCGCCGACGCGGCGTTCTTCGAGATCAGCGGCAACGAGCTGTACCTGGTGGCCGGCGCCGCCCTGGACTTCGAGACCAACCCCACCCTTGACGTCACCGTGCAGGTCGACGACACCACCGTCGGAGCGAACCCCGACGACACCGCGGCCCTCGCGATCGCTGTCACCGACGTCAACGAAGCACCGTCGGTCACGCTGACCAACGCCACCACCACGCTGCCCGAGGACGCCGCCACCACCCCACGGGTCAAGGTCGCCGACATCGTCGTCACCGACGACGCCCTGGGCGCGAACGACCTGACCCTCACCGGCGCCGACGCGGCCCTCTTCGAGGTCAGCGGCAACGAGCTCTACCTGATGGCCGGCGCCGCGCTGGACTTCGAGACCAACCCCACCCTTGACGTCACCGTGCAGGTCGACGACGCCGCCGTCGGAGCCAGCCCCGACGACAACGCTGCGCTCGCGATCGCCGTCACCGACGTCAACGAGGCGCCGGCCGTCGCCTTGGTCAACACCTTTACCACCCTGGCGGAAGACCCCAGCACGCCGCGGGCCAGGGTCGCCGACATCGTGGTCAGCGACGACGCGTTGGGCACGTACACCCTCAGCCTCACGGGTGCGGATGTCGCGTTCTTCGAGATCGACGGCAACGAGCTCTACCTCCGCGCTGGAACCGACATCGACTTCGAGACCAACCCGGTGCTCGACGTGACGGTCCGTGTCGACGACCCCGCGATCGGCGGCACCCCCGACGACACGGCCGACCTGGTAATCAACGTTGTCGACGTCAACGAAACGCCGTTCTTCGTCAACAACCGCCTGACGATCAACGGCGGCGAAACCGTGACGCTGACCCGCGGCGACCTGTTTGCCGACGACCCCGACGACACGCCCGAGCAGCGGGTGTTTACCGTGGACACGTGGTCGGGTGGCCGCTTCGAACTCGGCACCAGCCCGGGTGTGGCCGTGACCTCGTTCACCCAGGACCAGGTGGACCGGGGCGAGGTCCGCTTCGTGCAGCTGACCCCGACCCGGGCCCCGGCCTACACGCTGACGGTCAGCGACGGGGCGTTGAGCGACGGCCCGATGGTGGCCCGCATCGATTTCACGCCGGCGACGATCCCGACCGGACCGACCGAGCCGGTCGGCCCCACCCTGCCGACCGAGCCGGCGATAACCGATCCGTCCGCGGACGGCCCCGAGGTGACGCCACCCGCAGTCGATCCGCCGGCTGCCCCGACGCCGGTCCGCTTCAACGCCACGGTGCCGACGACAAATCCGACGCCGACGTCGACCTCGGCTCCGACTCCCGAACCGACTCCCGAAACGACGCCCGACCCGACGCCCGACTCGACGCCCGACTCGACGCCCGAACTTGAGCCAGCGTCCGAGTCAGCGTCCGAGCCAGCGCCTGAGCCAGCGCCCGCCCCGGAGCCCGAGCCCGCTGCGGAAGCTGCTCGCGAGCCGTCGCCCGAACCCGAGCCCGAACCGACCACGAACCGCGAGCCGGTCGACGCCACGACGCCCACGCCGGCCATACCCGCCGGACAGCCGCCGGCCACCTCCGATTCTCGGACCGGGCGTTCGCTCGAACGATGGACCCCCCGCACCGTGCGGCCGATAGTGAACGAGGGGGTGGCCGACACCCTGGCAGAGGTCCGCGACCAGTTTGACGCGATCGAGGAAGAGCAGACGCGTCGGGAACAGCTGGTGGTCGGGCGGGCGGTCACGGTCAGCGGACTGCTGAGCGCCGGTTACCTGGCGTGGATGTTCCGCGGAGCGTCCATCCTCGCGGGCGTGCTGTCCAGCATCCCGGTCTGGAAGATGATCGACCCCCTCGCGGTGCTGCCTGCCCCGCAGCCCGGGGTCCGGCCCCGACGCTGGTGGCAACGCAAACCCCCGGCCCGGGCCTTGACACCCCATGAGGTCGACACTGATTTTCTTGACTGATGCCCGCCCCACGACCGCGCACCGCAACCCTCCGCCTGACGAATCGCCGTGAAAAAGATCAGCAATCCAACCCGCATCGGCATCGGCCTCACGCTCCTGACCCTGAGCGTGTTAACGGGCGCCTATGCGCTGGGCTTGGCCCCTAAACGCAGTGCGCTGGAGTCCGAGCACCGGCTGCGGATCAGCGAGGCCATCGCGATCCAGTTCTCGGTCGGGCTGGACAACGACGACCCCGACCAGATGCTGCGTCTCGCCGGGTCCGTCATGGGGCACACCCCGGAGATCCACTCGCTCGCGGTCCGCCGCACCGACGGCTCCTCGCTCTTTTCCAGCCCCGGCCACGACCGCGTCTGGCAGACCCCCGGCCAGCGTCAGCGGATCGAGGTGCCGCTGCGTGACGGCGACGGCGCTGACTGGGGGTCCGCGGAGCTGCTCTTCTCCGAGCTGCCCCGCACCTTCGTGGGTGAGTGGGGGCTGTTCGCCTTCATCGCCGCGGCATGCCTGCCGGGCTTTGTCTTCTATATGCGACACACGCTGCGGGCACTGGATCCCTCGAAGGTGGTACCGGCCCGCGTCCGCGACGCCCTGGACACGCTGTCGGAGGGCGCGTTGGTCATCGATCTGGAAGACCGGATCATGCTCGCCAACCGGTCGCTGGCGGAAATGCTGAGCTGCCACCCCGACGATCTTCTGGGGGTCACCGCCTCTACCCTGGGCTGGATGGCGATCGACCACGACCAGGCTCCCGAAAGCCTGCCCTGGGCCAAACCGGCGGCGGGGCAGGTCTGCCGCGGGGCCTCGATCCGCCTGCGCGGCGGCGGTGAGACCCGCACCCTGACGGTGAACGCCACGCCCGTGCTGGGGGCCGGCCAGCAGGTGCGGGGCACCTTGGTCACGCTGGACGACGTCACCGCGGTCGAGGAGAAGAACCGCCAGCTGGTCGAGATGGTGCGCCAGCTCGGCGAGGCCCAGGAGCGGCTTAACCGGCAGAACGATGACCTGAAGTGCCTGGCCACCCGCGACGCGTTGACGGGCTGCCTGAACCGCCGGGCGTTTCAGGAGCAGCTCGCCACCCTGATGGAGCTTGCGGGCCGCCGCGACGAGCCTTTCTCCGCGATGATGGTCGACGTCGACCATTTCAAGCAGGTCAACGACCAGCGCGGCCACGCGGCGGGGGATGCGGTGCTGCGTGGGCTGGGGACCATGCTGATCGGCCTGGCCCGCGCGTCCGATGTGGTCTGCCGCTACGGCGGGGAAGAGTTCTGCATCCTGATGCCCGACACCACGGCCGACGGGGCCGCCGTGCTCGCCGAGAAGATCCGCAGGACCCTGCGGTCAGAACCGATCGCAGACCTCAAGGTCACCGCGAGCTTCGGCGTCGCGGAAATCGACGCGGCGTTGCGGCTCGACATGAGCGGCGGCGAGAAGCTGATCGACCGGGCCGACGCCGCGCTGTACGCGGCCAAGGAAGCCGGGCGGGACCGGGTGGCGTGCTTCGACGCCGAGACGATTCATGGCGCCGCTGCGCGTCATGCGCCCGCCGAGTCACTCGCACCGGGCGACCACATTCCGATCCACGCCGTTTCCGCGCTCTTCGCGGCCCTGCGTTACCGCGACCCGCAGACCGCCGAGCACTGCCGCCGGGTGGCCGACCTGTGCGTCCGCTTCTGCGTTTCGCGGATGAGCACCCGCGATCTGTTCGTGATGGAAGTGGCCGCGATGCTGCACGACATCGGCAAGATCGGCGTCCCCGACGCGATCCTGCTCAAACCCGGCGAGCTGGACGAACACGAGTGGGCCGTGATGGAGCGCCACGACCGCATCGGCATCGAGATCCTGGGATGCTTCGACTGCCCGGAAATGATCGAGATCGTGCGTCACCACCACGCCTTCTTCGATGAGTCGGCGGGTGGAGTCACGGGACGAAAGTCGGCCGGACGAAAGCTCGCCGCAGAAAGGCCCACCGGCGGCATGCCGCTGCGGGCCCGCGTGCTGAGCATCGCCGACGCTTACGACGCCATGGTGACCGACCGCGTCTACCGCTCGGCCATGCCCCGCGAAGCCGCCTTTGTCGAACTCCGACGGTGCGCCGGGACCCAGTTTGATCCGGCCCTGACCGAGGCCTTTATCGCGATGGTTCAAGGCGAGCACGGACAGATCGCCGGCCAGTCGCAGCTGGAGTTCGACCTGCGGATCGGGCTGGAGGTCGAGCGGCTGTCGGGGGCACTGCTGCGACGCGACGTCCCGAGCATCGGGGCGCTCGCCCAGCGACTGCAGAGCACCGCCGCCTCGCTGGGGCGTGATGAGATTGCACGGATCGCCGACCGCGTGGGCGCGGCCGCCGAGGTGGACTTCAACCTGGAGAACCTGCTGGGCGAGGTCAACGACCTGCTGGCGATCTGCCAGTCCGCATCCCGGCGCGGCCCGGGACGGACCGCCGACGCGGGCGGCCCCGACCGCCCGCAAAGCGGCGCCATCGCCAACGACCGGACGCCGGCGCAGGCCGGCCCCCGCAGCCAACCCCCTGTCTGAACCGGGGGCGGATGAACCCCGGCGTCGGGCGCCGGGCCGGTGGGCGTGACCCGCCCCGGTCCGGGCGGGAGCACCCAGTAACTCCCGCACGCTGACCCGACCCGAACCCACCCGGTTTTTATCTTGCGATGGCGACCGGGCCGACACCGGCGGCACCCCTCCGGGCCGCCGGCTGCCACGGTGACAGACCCACGGGGGAGCGGGCGACGCCTGGCTGCGGCGCCGATCCTGTCCCCGGATACCTATCGCGTTTCAAAAAAAAGATTTATTGCGATTGCGGCCTAGCGGCGTGGTGGTGCAGACCCGGCACGGGGGTTGCATGTAGGATGCCTCGCCCCCATCGGGCCGGCCGCCTCGTGCGGCGCGACGCTCCCACCGACAACTCACTTCCTCACTCCGAAGGACGCAACCCCCTCATGGCCGTCAAAGAACTGACTTTCGAAGCCGAAGCCCGCGCCGGCCTGCTCGCCGGCGTCGAGAAGCTCGCCGCCGCCGTCAAAAGCACCCTGGGCCCGCGCGGCCGCAGCGCCGTCATCGACAAGTCCTGGGGCGGACCCACCGTCACCAAGGACGGCGTGACCGTTGCCGAAGAGATCGAGCTGCTCGACAAAACCGAAAACATGGGCGCTCAGCTGGTGAAAGAAGCCGCCAGCAAGACCAGCGACAAGGCCGGCGACGGCACCACCACCAGCACCGTGCTGGCCGAAGCGCTCTTCAAGGAAGGCCTGCGTCAGGTCACCGCCGGCGTCGACGCTAATGCGCTCGTCCGGGGGATGCGGAAAGCCGTCGATGCCGCCGTCGAATCCATCGCCAAGCTCAGCAAGCCGGTCAACGGCAAGCCCGACATCCAGAACGTGGCCACCATCTCGGCCAACAACGACCCCGAGATCGGCAAGATCATGGCCGACGCCATGGAGAAGGTCGGCAAGGACGGCGTCATCACCGTCGAAGAAGGCAAGGCCCTGGATACCTACGTCGACGTCGTCGAAGGCATGCAGTTCGACCGCGGCTACCTCTCGCCCAACTTCGTCACCAACCCCGACGACATGGTTGCGGTGCTCGACAAGTGCCTGGTGCTCATCTATGAAGACAAGATCAGCAGCATCCAGAAGCTGGTGCCGCTGCTCGAAAAGGTTCAGGGCACCAAGAAGCCGCTACTCATCATCGCCGAAGACGTCGATGGCGAAGCGCTCTCGACGCTGGTCATCAACAAGCTCCGCGGCGTGCTCAACGTGTGCGCCGTGAAGGCCCCCGGCTACGGCGACCGCCGCAAGGCCATGCTCAACGACATCGCCGTACTCACCGGCGGCACGGCCATCATGAAGGACCTGGGCATCGAGCTGGACAAGGTCGAGCTGACCCAGTTGGGCACCGTCAAGAAGATCACGGTCGACGCCGACAACACCACCCTGATTGAAGGCGCCGGCAGCACCAAGGACATCCAGGCCCGCGTGGCGCAGATCCGCAATGAGATCGGCACCACCACCAGCGATTACGACCGCGAGAAGCTGCAGGAACGCCTGGCGAAGCTCGCCGGCGGCGTGGCGCAGATCAACGTGGGTGCCGGCAGCGAGGCCGAACTCAAAGAAAAGAAGGCCCGCGTCGAAGACGCCCTGCACGCCACCCGAGCGGCGGTCGAAGAGGGCATCGTGCCCGGCGGCGGGTTGAGCTTTATCCGCTCGCTCGCCGCGGTGAGCAAGCTGGAAGGCGACGGCGACGAGGCCGCAGGCATCGAGGCTGTCAAGAAGGCCCTGACCGTGCCCCTGTTCACCATCGCCGACAACGCCGGCGAACGCGGCAGCGTGGTGGTCAGCAAGGTCGCCGAGCAGAAGGGCAGCCAGGGCTTCGACGCCCTGGCCCTGGAGTACTGCGACCTGATCGAACGCGGCGTCATCACGCCCGCCAAGGTGGACCGCACCGCGTTGCAGAACGCGCTTTCGGTCGCCGCGTTGCTGCTGACCTGCGACTGCACCGTGTGCGAGGCCCCGGCCGACGACGAGCCCGACGACCACGGCGGCGGTGGCGGCGGGATGGGCGGCGGGATGGGCGGCATGGGCGGCGGCATGCCGGGCATGGGTGGAATGGGCGGCATGGGCGGCGGCATGCCGGGCATGGGCGGAATGGGTGGCATGGGCGGCATGATGTAAGCCGCGTTCGATCAAGCCCCTCGCAGGCCGCTCCGTACCCGCTTGCGTCTTGCTGACACCTAACTCCTAACCCCTAAAACCTTCTTAAGCCCAAGCCGCGGCTTACCCCAATCAGGAAACCAGACCGATGGCCAAAAAGAAAACCACCGCAATCACCCCCCTCGACGACCGCGTGCTCGTGAAGCCCCAGGAAGCCGAAGAGAAAACCGCTTCGGGCATTTACCTGCCCGAGGGCGCCAAAGAGAAGCCCCAGAACGGCACCATTGTCGCCGCGGGTCCCGGCAAGCTGAACGACGACGGTGACCGCACCCCGCTGACAGTCCAGACCGGCGACACCGTACTCTACGGCAAGTACGCCGGCACCGAGATCGACATCGACGGCGACACGCACATGATCATGCGCGAGAGCGAACTGCTCGGCGTCTTCAAGTAAGCGTTCCCGCGACCAAGGCGCAGGCCGAGTGCTTCGCCGACGTGGAAGACGGGGGCAGCTACCTTTTCTCAGAGCAGAAAAAGTACCAGCCCCCTGAAGCCTCCCCGCAAACTGATACCTACTTTTTGAGAAACGGAGCCACATTATGGCAACGAAGCAGATGATTTTCGGCGCAGAAGCGCAGGCGGAACTTAAAAAGGGCCTCGACAAGCTCGCGGCCGCCGTCAAGGTCACGATGGGCCCCACCGGCCGCAACGTGATCCTGCAGAAGAGCTACGGCGGACCCGCCGTGACCAAGGACGGCGTCAGCGTCGCCAAGGAAGTGGACATCAAAGAGCCCTTCCAGAACATGGGCGCTAAGATGGTGGTCGAGGTCGCCAAGAAGACCGCCGACAAGGCCGGCGACGGCACCACCACCGCCACCGTGCTTGCCCAGGCGATCTACGCCGAGGGCCTGCGGCACGTCGCCAGCGGCGCCAACGCCATGGCCCTGCAGCGCGGCATCACCGCCGCCGCCGCGGTCGCCGGCGACGCCATCAAGGACATGGCCACCAAATGCAAGGGTCTGGACGACCTCAAGGCCGTCGCCAGCGTGTCGGCCAACCACGACACGGAGATCGGCCACCTGATCGCCGAGGCCATCCACAAGGTCGGCAAAGACGGCGTGGTCGAGGTCGAAGAAGGCAAGTCGTCCGAGACGACCCTGGACTACGTCGAGGGCATGCAGTTCGACAAGGGCTTCCTGTCGCCCTACTTCATGACCGACCCCGGCAGCCAGGAGTGCGTGCTCGAAGACGCGCTGATCCTGGTCCACGAGAAGAAGATCAGCAACCTGCCCGACCTGCTGCCGCTGCTGAACAAGGTGGCCATGGCGCAGAAGCCGCTTTTGATCATCGCCGAAGACGTCGAGAACGAAGCACTCGCCGCGCTCGTCGTCAACCGCCTGCGCGGCGTGCTGAAGGTCGCCGCCGTCAAGGCGCCCGGCTTCGGCGACCGCCGCAAGGCCCTGCTGGGCGACATCGCCAGCGTGACCGGCGCCACCTTCGTCAGCGAAGACCTGGGCCAGCAGCTTGAAACGCTGGAGATCGACGCCCTGGGATCGGCCAAGCGGCTGGTGGTCAGCAAGGACAACACCACCCTCATCGAGGGCGCCGGCAAGAAGAAGGACATCGCCGCGCGGGTCGAACAGATCCGAAACCAGATCGAGAAGACCACCAGCGACTACGACCGCGAGAAGCTCCAGGAACGCCTGGCCAAGCTGACCGGCGGCGTGGCCATGATCCGCGTCGGGGCCGCCACCGAGACGGCGATGAAGGAACGCAAGGACCGCGTGGACGACAGCCTGGCCGCCACCAAGGCCGCCGCCCAGGAGGGCTACGTGCCCGGCGGCGGCGTCGCTTACATCCGTGCCATCGAGGCGGTCAAAGCCGGCCGCAAGAGCGCCAAGGGCGATGCAAAGACCGGCTACGACATCGTGGCCGCCGCCCTGGAGGCCCCGCTGCGTCAGATCGTCGAGAACGGCGGCGTGGACGGCCACGTCGTGGTCGAGAAGGTCCTGTCGCAGAAGGGCAACCACGGCTACAACGCCGCCACCGGCGAGTACGTGGACCTGGTGAAGGCCGGCATCATCGACCCCGCCCTGGTCGGCCGCACCGCGCTGCAGAACGGCGCCTCGGTCGCCGGGCTCATGCTCACCACCAACGTGCTGGTGACCGACCTGGCAGACGGCGAGCAAGCCACCGCGGGTGCGACGAGCTGACGTTGCTCGTTGTTCTCTGAGACCTTTGCGTGCCCGGAGGTTGATTCCTTCGGGCACGTCTTTTGGCGAAAAGGTGTTAGGTGTTAGGTCCTAGGTGTTAGCCCGAGCGCTGACGCGGGTACCACGTTCCTCGGGAGGGCGAACCTTCCGGTGAGCCGGGTCCCATGAGACGCCGGCTCGGTCGCAGCCTCGCCCTCCCCAAGACGCAAGCCGATCCGCTTGCGTCTTCCTAACGCCTAAGACCTAACACCTAGCACCTCGCCCGCAGCGCTCTCACGCCCCGCCCACGCCCGCCGCCCCGCACGACCCACCCGCACATGATCACCCAACGCGACTACTACGAAGTGCTCAGCGTCGAGAAGACCGCCAGCGGCGACGTCATCAAGCGGTCCTACCGCAAGCTGGCGATGAAGTGGCACCCCGACCGCAACCCCGGCGACAAAGACGCCGAGACGAAGTTCAAGGAATGCGCCGAGGCCTACGAGGTGCTTTCCGACGCCGAAAAACGCAAGCGTTACGACCAGTTTGGCCACGCCGGGCTCAAGGGTCAGGCCGGCCACGACTTCAGCCACATGAACGCCGGCGACATCTTCTCGATGTTCGACGAGATCTTTGGCGGCGGAGGTGGCCGTCGCGGACGCCAGCCGCGTGGCGGTCCGGCGCGGGGGTACGACCTGGAGACCCAGACCGAGATCACCCTCGAAGACGCCTTCGCCGGCACCGAGGTCGACATCGAGTTCACCCGCCAGGACCGCTGCGCGATCTGCAGGGGCTCGGGCGGCAAGCCCGGCACCGAGCCGAGCTCGTGCGTCCGCTGCGGCGGGGCGGGGCAGGTCGAGCAGGCCGGGCTGGGGGGTATGTTCCGCATGATGGCACCGTGCCCCGCCTGCAAGGGCGCCGGCAAGACCTTTCTGGACAAGTGCGGGTCGTGCAGCGGCAGCGGGCGCGAGGCGAAGAAACGCAGCCTCTCGCTCAAGGTGCCCGCGGGCATCGCCGACGGCCAGGCCATCCGCGTGGCCGGCGAGGGCGAGCCGGGCGCCGCGGGCGGTCCGCACGGTGACCTGCACGTGCTGGTCCGCGTGGCCGAGCACGACCTGTTTGAGCGTCAGGACCAGCACCTGGTCATGAAGCTGCCGATCAGTTTCACCCAGGCGGCGCTGGGCGCCGGCCTGACCATCCCCACCCTCGACGGCGAGGCCGAGATCACGGTCGAGGCCGGAACCCAGCACGGTGAGCTGATCCGGCTGCCCGCCCGCGGCATGCCCTCGCTCCGCAGCGGGCGCCGCGGCGAGCTGGTTGTCGCCCTGATGCTGGAGATCCCCAAAAAGCTCAGCGAGCGGCAGTCCGAGCTGCTCCGAGAGTACGCCGCGCTGGAAGACCGCGACGTACTGCCCGAAAACGAGAGCTTCTGGTCTAAAATCAAGAGCTATATCAGCTGACCCCGGGGCGGCTTGCCCCTTCCAAACGCCACACCGAGCGTTTCACCCATGAACGACACCCATCCCGACGACCTGACGCACGGCGACGACGACGAGAGCGCCTTCGTGGACCTCACGCCCGAGGGTGATGAGCCGGCCTTCGACCCCGATACCGAGTTTGCGGAGATGGAGGCCGGCGGCGCGGGCCCCGATCTGAGTCTCGTCGAGGAAGGCGACGACGAGTCGCCGGCGCTGGCGGCCGCTCGCTCCGAGTTGAATGCCCTGCGGGCGAAACACGAGGAGGCCGAAAGCAAGCTGCTTCGCACCGCGGCGGACTTCCAGAACTTTGTGCGGCGCTCGGGGCTCAACATCGACGAGGCCCGGCAGGAGGCCTACATGAAGGTCGCCAGGTCGCTGGTGGGCGTGCTGGACAACTTCGACCGCGCGATGGAGAACTTCGATCCGGCAACCGCCTCCGCCGCGGACGTGCTGGCCGGCGTCGAATCGACCCGCGCCGCCCTGGTGCAGGCGCTCGGCTCCTTCGGTCTGGCGAAGATCGAGGTCGCCCCCGGTGACGCCTTCGACCCGAACCTGCACGAAGCCCTGATGCAGCAGCCGTCCGAAGACGTCGAATCCGGCTGCGTGTCGCAGCAGTTCCTCCCGGGCTACACCATGAATGACCAGCCGGTGCGGGCGGCGCAGGTGTCCGTCGCCCAGTAGGGCGGACGGACAAAGTGAAAATTCGGACGCAGGCGTTTTTCCGAGCGCCGGCCCAGTCTGAACCGCACCGGACACGACAACTTTCACTTGACGTACGTTCTGCCCTTCTGATTTTCACTTTTCGCTTTTCACTTTGGAGCGGAGCGACCCATGCCCACTTACGACTACGTCTGCGACGCGTGCGAGTACGCGTTTGAAGAGTTTCAGATGATGTCCGCCAAGGTGCTGAAGAAGTGCCCGGAGTGCAGCAAGGCGAAGCTGCGTCGGCTGATCGGTACGGGTGCGGGGGTGATCTTCAAGGGCGGCGGATTCTACGAGACGGACTACCGGTCCGACGCTTACCAGAAGGACGCCAAGGCGGACAAGCCGTCGGAGAGCAAGCCGGAAGGCGGCAAGGGCGGCGGTTCGGAGAAGGGCTCGGGCGACGGCGAATCCGGCAAGTCCGGCGGCGAGGTCAAGACGCCCGACACCAAACCCGCAGCAAAGACCCAGAAGCCGTCGTCAAAGAAGAGCGACTCGAAGCCCTCTGGGAAGAAGGACTGACCCTCCGACGGGGGACACGGGTCGGTTTGGGCGCATGAACGAGAATGACCTGCTCCAGCACGTCTACGCGGCGAACGGCGGCCTGCCGGCCGGCGTGCTGATCCCGCCCGGCGACGACCTGGGCGCGGTGCGCTTCGGCAACGACATCCTGCTGGTGGGCGTGGACCAGTTGATTGGCGGTGTGCACGTCGACCCCACCACCGCCACCCCCGAGCAGATCGGCCGCAAGGCGGTGACCCGCAACCTGTCGGACGTGGCGGCGATGGCCGCGGTGCCCGTCGCCGCGGTCGCCGCGGTCACCCTGCCGCGCGGGTCCGACGACGGGTGGACAAAACGCCTGTTTGACGCCACTCGGCAGACCGCGGCGGCGTACGGCTGCCCGCTGATCGGCGGCGACATCGCGACCTCCGACGGGCCGCTGGTGGTCACCGTCACCGTGTGGGCCCGGCCCGACGGCATCGACCCCGTGACGCGGAGGGGCGGTCGGCCCGGCGATGTGGTCTGGGTCAGCGGGGCGCTGGGCCACAGCCTGCCCACGGGCCACCACCTGGACTTCGAGCCGCGGCTGGAGTTGGCCCGCGAACTCGCGGGTCACCCTGCGCTGCGGCCCCGGGCGATGCTGGACCTGTCCGACGGCATCGCCCAGGACCTGCCGCGGTTGGTGCCGCACGCGGAGCTCGACGCCCGGGCCTTGCCGGTGCGGGCCACCGACGCAGCGCCGGGTGACGCCACCGCCGACTGGCCACACGCGGTCGGCGACGGCGAAGACTACGAGCTGCTGATTCTCGCGGACCCGGGGGTTGACTACCCCGCCGAGGTCGCGGGGGTGCGTCTCACCCGCATCGGCCGGGTCACCGAAACCGCGGGAGTGGTGGTCCGCACCCCCGACGGTCGCCGCCACCCCGTCGCCGGCCGGGGCTGGGAGCACCGGGGAGATCCGTCGTGACCCTGGCAAACCCAATCACCTGGACCACCGCGTCGGCCCGGGCCACGACCGAATGCGGCCGTCGGCTGGGCGCGGTGCTGAAACGCGGCGACGTCGTGGCCCTCGACGGCCCCCTTGGCGCCGGCAAGACGCAGTTCGTCCGCGGCCTGGCCGCGGGGCTCGGGCTCGATCCCGGCGAGGTGTCCAGCCCCACTTTCGTGATGATGCAGGAGTATGAGCCCGGCCCCGACACGCTGCGGGGGCCTGACGCCTGCCCGCTCTTTCACCTCGACGCCTACCGCATCGGCGGCCCCGATGACCTCGCCTCGCTGGGCTTCGACGCCGAGCTTCGGAGTTCCGGCGTCAGCGTGGTGGAGTGGGCCGCCCGCCTCGACGCCACCCCCGACGCCCTGGGGCCCGACGTCATCCACCTGGCCCTCGCCCACGGCGCCGGCGGCACCCGCACCCTGACGCTGACCACCCGCGGCCGCTGTGCCGCGCGGGCCCAGCACCTCGAACACACCCTGACCGAGCCCCGCCCGTGAACGCCACGCCGTCCCCCGCCGCGACCTCGCCCTGCCCGACCTGCCGCGCCGCGGTGCCCGCCGACGCCCCGGCGTTTCCCTTCTGCAGCGAACGCTGCAAGCAGGTCGACCTGGGCCGCTGGTTCAATGAGTCGTACAAGGTCAGCCGTCCCGTCGAGCAGGCCGACCTGGACGAGGAGTAGCGGCCCGATCGCGGACCGTCGGACCGGGACGAGCGTCCCGAGCCGGCGGCGATCCGGTTGGCGCCGCGTCAGTACGCGGACGGGCTGTCGTTGCCGTTGTTGAAGAGGTTCCACTCGCGACGGAACGGGGGATTGGGGCGGTCCATCGGTCGGGCGGCATCACCGAAGACCAGGTCTTCGGCCTTGCGGGCGTCGGCGTGTCCGTCGTAGTAGGAGAACGTGCCGGTGCCGCCCCTGAAATAGAAGCCGCCGTCGTGCGGAACCCTTTCGCCCGACGACTGGTGAGGCAGGATCGGTGGGCGCGACGCAAACATCGAGACCGTGTGCTCGAAGTACTGGGTGGGAGTGCCCTCGTTCCGCGGCGTGCTGGCATCGTTGAAAAGGTAGGTTTTGGAGGCCAGCAGGGGCCCATCGAGCTTGGTCAGATACTTGTAGCTGTTGCGTGCCGGGTCGCTGAGCGCCACCTCGCGGTTGATCGCGACCGTTCCCTCATAGTCGCGGGTGGCGTGGGTGTCGCCGAACTGTGAGAAGGCGTCGGGGCAGCTCCAGATGCCGGTCTGCGACCAGATCTGCAGGTCCACGTTGCTGGTGTCGTAGTTGCCTTTGAGCGAAGGCGCACCCATGTACTCGGCGTAGACGTGCCAGCCGAAGGCGCTGCCGTGGGCGACGGCGAAGCGGTGGTCGTTGCCGTAGGCCACCGTCGCGATGCCGGTCTGGCGCATGCGGCTGAGGCAGGTGGTGATGCGGGCCGCGCCGCGGGCCGCGCTGAGCGCAGGCAGCAGGATGCCGATGAGCAGGGCGATGATCGAGATCACCACCAGAAGTTCGATGAGGGTGAAGGCCGGGCGGGGTTTCATGACGCGGCTCCTGAAAGAGAAGAGTAGACCCCGGGCAGCGTGAGCCCGGTTTTCGCGTGAAGCGGGGAAAACGCCGGTCCTGCCGTCAGGCCGGACCGGCGCGTTTGGAGGTTCAAACCGATCAGGCCTTGCGACGTCGGGTCACCATCACGAGACCGCCCAGCCCGAGCAGGGCGAACGACGCGGGTTCGGGGATCGCGGTAAGGGCGATCTGGTTGTTGCCCATGTAGTTGTAGTCCAGCGTGCCGCTGCCGCCGGTGATGGTGACGTTGGCGAAGGTGCCGTCAAGCGAGCCGTAATCGAACAAGACCAGGTCGTCGCTGCCGGTGTAGGCGGAGATGTCGATGGTCAGGTCGGGGGCGAAATCGGTGGAGCCGTTCCCGTCGAGGTCCAGCAGGTTGAGGATATCCACCGTGCTCACACCGCCGGCGTCGGCGACGAAGTCGAAGGTGACGCTGCCGGTGGTGTTGGCGTCGTCACGCCAGGCGCGGGCGGCCTTGAAGGTGATCGACGCGTCGCTGCCGGTGACCCGGATCAGGTCGGTCGAGCCCACCTTTGAGGCGTCCTGCGTGTCCAGAGTGAGGCCGATCCCGTTGAATACCGCATTGCCGGAGATCAGAACCCGGGAATCCACGGTGCCCATTTTCAAGAACTTGCCGGCCGTTGCGCTGCCGAAGGTGGCGGTGCCACCCGAGACGTTGAGTATCGCGACGGCTTCGCCCAGATCCTTGTCATTTCGCATCTGAACCCCGTTGCCCCCGAGATGGGTGACGGTGAGGTTGGCTCCGTCTAAGACGTTGAGCGTGGCGGTGCCGTTGTCTCGGGCGAAACGCAGCTGCCCAACCTGAAGGTCGCCGGACAAGTTCACGGTTGACGAAGCGGCGGCGTTGTTCGTGTCACCCTCATTGATGGACAAGTAGGTGTCGGCTTTCCCATCGGCAACGACGCTGGAAGCGGCGTTGAGATTGAGCACGGTCGTCCCCGTATTGCTCTTGGCATCAACGCGGAAATCGTTGTAACCGCTTCCGATATCGGAGTTGAGATTGACGACGCGGTTGCCGTTGCTGATGCCATCGATGTCCAGCTGCTGATTCGCCGGGAATCCGGCTTCGCCAGGAAATTGGGCGGTGTTCCAGTTGCCGGCGTCCTCCCAGGTGGTGCCGTCGCCGTTGCCGGTGAAGGTGGCCGCGGAGGCGGGGCCGGCGAGCAGAAGAGCGGCGGCCGCGGTGGCGGTGGCTCCGAAGGCGGGACGGGTGGACGGGTTGGTGCGAGTCATGGGGAGATCCTCCAACGGGGTAAAAAGGTAAGCGTGTGGGCTCGGGTTCGGGCGGGGGTGTCTCACTCGGGCTCTTGCGGCGCTCGCTCCTGCGGCGCGTCGAGGTTGCGGTTGTGGATGACGACCTGGTCCAGGTCGCCCTTGAAGTAGCGTTGATCGGCCCCGGGCTTGCCCAGGGTGGTGTGGCCGGTCCACTCGAACGAATCCGGCGCGAAGTCTTTCTGGTCCACCTGCCTGCCGTCGAGGGTGAGGGTGAGCTGGCCGCCGGCCTCCCAGGTGCCTTGCACCCGGTGCCACCGGCCGTCGGTGACCTTGGGGCCCTTGACGCTGGTGCCGCCGATGCCCAGGGTGATGTTGCCGCGGTTGGACAGGAAGAAGGCGGCCTCGTTGTGGCCGCCGTTGCCGCCGGATTTCCTGGCCGGGCTGCCGACCAGGATCATGGCCATCTGGCCGGTGGGCTCGTCGGCCCGCAGCCAGAAGGAGACGCTGCCGGCGTGGGTGGAGCCCAGCCCGGTGGGCAGCGACACGTGGGCGCCCTTGCCGTCGAAGCGCAGGGCCTGGCCTTCTTTGCCCTCCACGGGCGTCGCGCCGTGGATCGTGGCGGGGGGCGTGCCGGTCTTGCCGCCGGCGATGTCGTCGAAGCCGTAGGTGGCCACCGGGGCGTCCTGGGGCTTGAGCGCGGTGGCTACGGGCACGGCGGCGGCGCCGGACTTGCCCGCGGCGGCGGCGTTGGACACGACCACGGGCAGCACGGGCGTGCTGCGGGCCGTGAGGTTCTGCTTGACGGTGATGGCGGGGCGGCCTTCCGCGGCCTTGCTGAACGTCAGCGTGTCTTTCTGGTCGGCCCAGGAGACGTCGATCTGCCCGTCGCCGGCGGCGGTGGTCGTCGGCAGGTCTTCGCCCACCTGCACCGGCAGCAGCATCACCTTGAGCTGCGGCTCGACCGACTTGAAGCTGACGATCAGGCGGCGTCCGGGCACGGGGCCGTTGCGGCCGTCGAGCGAGGCGTTGAAGTCGTCGATCTTGGCGTCGACGCCGGCGAGCGGCTTGCCTTTGGCGTCGTGCGCTTCGAGCACGCGGACGAGCAGCCGGCGTGAACCCTTGGCCGGCTGGCCGCCTTTGGCCTGCTCGCCGACCTCGCCCAGCACGATGTCCAGCCCGTCGTGGCTTTTCAGCTCGACATCCAGGGGAAGCTGGAGGTAGAAGGCGTAGGTGTGGGGCTTGCTGTCCTTTTTGAAGTCGTCGTAGACCACGGCGTAGGGGTGGTGGCCGCGGACCAGCGCGGTGGAGCGCAGGGCCTTCTCGACGACGTTGTAGGGCTTGCGCCACATGTAGCTGCCCACGTAGCCGATCTCGTCGGTGCCGTAGAGCGTGTTCGGCAGCCAGTCGTGGTCCACTGGGAAGCCCAGGTCGCGCGGATCGGAGGTGTCGTGCTCCCACGGCGATGGGAAGGTCTTGTCCTTGTTGGGCCAGGGCGGGGACCACTGCCAGTCGTAGGCGTACTTGAGGTCGGCGCTGGCGACCGCGGCGGCGCCGCTGTCGGCGTAGGCCAGCATGTCCACGCTGGGGGCCTTCCAGGCCTGGGCCTTGCCGTCGATGTGCAGCAGGCTGTTGCCGGTGCTCTCGCGGAAGTAGTGCCAGTCTTGCTGCTGGACCCAGTTGCGGCCCAGGGCGTCGAAGACCAGGTTGCCGCGATCGACCTTGTCGTGGCCGATGAACATGGCGTCGGGCCGGGCGTCGAAGTGAAGGTAGGCGGCCTCGGGGGTCCAGTCGCTGCGGGCGATGACCTTGCCGCGCTCGGGGTAGAACACGCTGTCGGGCAGACCGGCCTCACCCAGCAGCTCCGGGGTCAGCGGCGTGCTGGGGGACGAGTCGAAGTCCATGCCGAAGAGCATGATGTCCAGCCAGCCCTGCCACTTGAAGCTGCGGTCGTAGTCGTCGCCGATGTAGTAGCGCCAGTTGTAGTCGGCGACCGGGTCCTGCGGACGCATGTACTTGTTGACGACCACCGAGGTCGGGTAGGGCAGGCCGGGGCCGCCCGACGCCCCGCCGACGAACTGCCCGGTGCGGAAGGGTTCGAGCTCCTGGGCAAAGTAGGTGGTGTAGTTTTTGTACCGGTCGGTGTCGAAGAGATCCGGCCCGCGCCGGGCCAGGGCGAGCATGCCGCGCGAGCCGGCCCGCAAACCGAGGGTGGGGCCGTAGTCGTCTTCGCGGCAGGCGCCCGCGGCGGTGAAGCCGACCTCGAAATAGTCGACGAGCACCTGCTTGATGTTGTCGTAGGTTTCTTGGTCGTAGCCCTCTTCGCCCTCGATGGCGGTGAGCAGCACCAGCAGGTCGCCGTGGTAGCCGTAGTGGTTGCTGACCGCCTGGCCGCGCGGGCTGCCCATGCCGTAGCTGCGCCGGCCGGCGGTGCCCACGGCGATGGCGTGGCGCACCGCGTCGCGCTGGGCCGGGGTCATGTCGTTGTAGAGCAGGTCATAGGCGACGGCCATGCCCGAGGCGCCCAGGGTCCAGGACACCGAGACATCAAACGCGTCGGTCTTCCAGACGTTGAGCTTCTGCTTGAACTCCTGGCCGGTCTTGCCGACCAGGTCGCCGCCGACCGCCATCTCCTTGGAGGCCATCAGGAGTTTTGCGTAGCTGGTGATGACCCCGGCAATCAGCTTCTTCTGTGGTGCGTCGTCGCGGACCACCGCGTCGATGGCGAACATGCCCCACAGGTTGTTGCGCTGCTCGTCGGGCTTGATGTGTTCGAGGATCAGTTCGGCGGTGGGTTGATCGACGTCGGCGTGGGCGAGCGCTTCCAGCTTGCCGCGGTTCTGCTCGAACAGCTTCGCGGTGCGCTCCATGATCTTGCGGCCCACGGCGGTGCCCGTCAGACGCTGTCTGAGATCGGGCAGGTCGGCGGCGCTGAAGTACACGCGGGGGTGCACGCCGGGCGGCGGGACCTCGCTCAGGACGCGGACGCCGTCGGCGTTGACCTCTTGGGCCGGGGTCATCGGGGCGTGAGCGGCGAACAGGGCCGTCAGAACGAGCATTCCGGATCGAAGGGTGCAACGCATGGGCAGGACACGATGGAAGAAATAGCGATTAGCTGAAGTGATGCTGGATGAGTAACATGTTAATAATAGCGGGCGGCGGGCCGCTGTCAAGGGTCAGATTCACCCCCGGATCCGGCGGGCGGTGGGGGCCCGCCACACCGGCGTGGGGCCGGCGTGGGGCCGGCGCGGGGCCGGCGCGGGGCCCACGTGGTACCGGCGTTCAAGCCGGAGGAAGCATGAGCTTTGGAGGGATGGTGACCTGGCGGACGGGCGCTGCTGGGTTGCCCAGCCGCCAGATGAGCAGCTCGGCCGCGGCGGTACCGATGGCCTCGGGCTGGATGTCGATGTTGGCCGGCTGGGGGTACATCGCCTCGACCAGGTGGTGGTCGTGGCCGCAGCCGATCAGGTCGATGTCCTGCCCCGGCAGGAAGCCCGCAGCGCGGATGGCGTGCTGGACGCGGGACACGATCAGCCCCGTTCCCGGCAGAAAGAAGCCGGTGGGGCGGTCGTCGGGTTGGAGAAGGCGGGCGAACTGCCGGTTGAGGGCCTCTTGACCGATGCCGTCCATGTCGACCCGCCGCGGCGGGGGCCCGTCGATCCGGGCCTTCTGCGAAAAACGCTCGATGCGGCGCAGGTGTGCGGGGTGACCGTGCATATCGTTGAACGTGGCGAGGTGCCGGTGGCCCCTTCCCCGCAGGAAATCCAGGGCCAGCGTGCCCACCGCCGTGTCGTCGGTGTCCACGTGGTCACGGGCCTCCCCGACCAGGGCTGAAGAAAAGATCCAGACCACCGGGATGTCCGACAGCGCGTCGAAAAGCCACGCCGAGTCGATGTAACGCACCAGGACCCCGTCCACCTGCCGGCGGTCGATGCAGGCGGGCAGGGTGCGGGGGGCGGGCAGACGCGTCAGCAGCATCTGCAGCCGGTGCTCGTCGACCGGGCCGTCCACGCCGTGCAGCAGCCGTCCGCTGAGGGTGGTCCGCATGGCGTCGGCGTTGGTGTCGGGGATCAAGACCGCGATGCGGCTGGTGTGGAGCCCCACCACCGAACGCGACTTGCGCCGCCGACCGTCGCTGAGCGGCGAGGGCGGCACGTAATTCAGCGTGGCGATCGCCGCGCGGACCTGCCGGGCGGTCTCGGGCTTGACGCGCGGGTCGTCGTTGACCACCCGCGAGACGGTCATCCGCGAGACCCCGGCCAGTTTGGCGACTTCGGTCACAGACATGAAGATCTCCAGGGGGCTCCGGCGCCCCACGCCCCGGAGGGCGTGGGTTCACCCCGCAGGGGGCGATGTAACCAAGTGTACCATTTTTAGGATTCCTCCCCGATGGGCCCGAGTCAACCGTTTGGTTGGGGCGGACTTCCAGCCTGCCGTCTGGGCGCAGGCAGGAAGCCACCATTCCGGGCTGCTGACGGCAGGCTGGACGCCCGCCCCCCCACCTCAAGCGTCGATCAACTCCTCGTCGGTGAGGGCGCGGGCGGGGGTGAAAATGGTCAACCCCGTCAGGTCGCGGGCCGGCCCGGGCAGGATGAGGCTGGCCAGATACCCCACCACCACGCAGGACAGGATTGCGGCCGGTGCGTAAAAGATCCAGTGGATCTCGGTGTAGCCCTTGATCAGAATGGCGGCGGCCACGCTGGCCAGGGCGCCGACGATCGCGCCGGCGCTGCTGGCCCGGGTGGTGAACATGCCCAGGATGTAAATGCCCACAAACCCGCCGCCCAGAAGCGCGACGATCTCGTTCCAGGTCTGGAACATCGAGGTGATGTTCATGCGGGCCATGTAGAGGCTCACCCCGGTGCCGAAGAGCCCGGCGCCCAGCGAGCTGAGCTTCATGAGCCGCAGCCGAGACGCGTCGGTCGAGTTGGGAAAGTAGCGGCGGTAGAAGTCTTCGCTGACCAGGGTGGCGACGCTGTTCATGCTGCTGGAGAGCGTGGACATCGACGCGGCGAAGAGCGCCGCGACGATGAGCCCCGCCACGCCCACCGGCAGCCGCTGCACCACGTACAGCGGCACGATCTGGTCGTTGGTCATGGTCACGTCGAGCTGCTCGGGGAAGGCGTGGAAGTAGCTGAACAGGCTCAGCCCGGTGACGTTCACCAGCACCGCGATCACCACGCTGCACAACGCAAACATCGCGGCGAGCCGGCGCATGTCCTTCATGGGCGTGGCGTAGACGCGCTGCACGGTCGGCTGGTCGGCGGCGAACCCCAGGGTGGTCATCATGATCGAGATCGCCGCGATCCAGATCACCGGCAGCGTCCAGTCCAGCTCCCAGATCGCCCAGTCCAGCCGTCCGTACTCCGACGAGGTGGCGACGAACTCGCCCATGCCCCCGGGCAGCGCCACCACGGCCAGCACGATCATCAGGATGCAGCCGAACATCATCAGCAGGCCCTGGGTCACGTCGGTCCAGATGACCGCCTCGAACCCGCCGATGGCGGTGTAGACGGTGGTGAGCAGGCCCATGAGCGCCACGCTCATGTACACGTTGAGCCCGGTCACCGCGGAGATCGCCAGCGCCGGCAGCAGCATCACCACGCTCATGCGTCCCAGCAGCTGGAACATGATGGATTGGAAGCTGGCCAGCACCCGCAGCGGGTTGTTGTAGCGCTGTTCGAGGTATTCGTAGGTGGAGGTCAGGCGCAGCCGCCGCAGCAGCGGGTAGACCACGTGGGCCTGAAAGAAGTAGACCGGGATGATGGCCAGCAGCAGCGGTGCCAGCCACACGAGGTTGGTGCGGTAGGTCTGCGCGGGGATGGCCATGAAGCTGATTGAGCTGGCGCCGGTGGCGAACATGCTGATGCCCGCGGCCCACCACTTGACGTTGCGGCCGCCCAGCGCGAACTCCTCGCTGCTGGTCTGCCGCCGCGCGAACCACACGCCGATGCCCGCCACGCCGAGAAAGTAGACGCCGATCACCGCGTAGTCGATAGCGCCGAGCTGGCGGTTGGCGCCGAGCACCTCGATCCGGCTCAGCGTCGGAGGCGGGGCCGCGTCGTCGCCCGTGGCGTCGCCCGCGTCGTCGGCGGTCGACGCCCCGGGGATCAGCAGGGCCTGTCCGCCGTGGACGACGACCGCCGCCGCGGCGGTGGGGCGGGGCAGCGACGCGGCGGGCACCCAGGTGTCGGTGATGGTGTGGTAGATCGCCGTCTCGGCGGTGCGCGGCGCCGCGGGGTCCGCAGCGATCACCTGGTCGAGGCTGACCGGCCCGACGTACCCGCCCAGGATCATCAGGTGGGCCTGCCCGGTCGCCCACGCGCCGCTGGCGGCCAGGGGCCGCGGCGCGTCGGCCCCGCGCTGCCACCCCACCACGCGGGTGCCGTCGATCGGCCGCGCCCGGTAGCGCCAGGTCTCCGCCTGGGGCTGCCACGGGGCGGCCGCGTCCGCCGGGTCTTCCACGAACCCGCCGACCACGTTGAGCTGGTTGTACACGCCGCTGACCGCCGGCAGGAGCCGGGCCGGCCCGGGCAGCGCATCGAGAGCCTCCCACCGGGCGGCGGGGTTTTTCAGGTCCAGCCGGTAAAGCCGACCGGTGGCCCGGGCCGGATCGGCCGTCTGCAGGCCGCCGACCACGTACAGGGCGTCGTCCAGCACCGCGGCTCCGGCCATGGCGGTCGGCTCGGGCAGGTCGGGCAGACGCCTGGCCTGAGGCTCGCCGCCGACCCGCGTCAGGGCGGAGCCGGAGGCGAGCAGACGGCCCGCATCCAGTCCCCCCACGGCGTAGAGCGTGTCCCCGTGGGCCGCGACCGCGGCGAACGCCGCCGGCTGCGGCAGGGCCCACGTTTCCCACGGCGCGTCTGAAGGGGCCTCCGGCCTGCGGTAGAGCGCGGCGGACGACGCCGCACCGCCCGGATCGACGCCGCCCGCAAGCAGGACGGCGCCACCGACCGAGCCGATCACCGCGCCCGGCCGCGGTTCGGGGGGAGCGGGGACCTGGCCGGGGGCGAAACTGACCTGCTCGCGGGGCCCGGCGGTCGCCGACGCGGTCGCCGCAAGCCCGGTCAGCCCGATCGCGACCCACACCACCACGCGTGCCGCGTGCGCGGCGAGCGTGTGTCCGCGAGGACGCTCACGCGTCGGTCCCGGTGCCGGTACGGCGGGGCCGGAAACTCTCACCACGCCGCGTCGAATACAGTCCATGCCTAACATGTTAGAGTTAGTCCGACTCCGCTGCCACCCGACCGACGCCGTCCGGAAACCCCAATGAACCGTGTCCGTTTGGGGCTGTACGGCAGCAACGGCCATCAGTTGCTGGGCATCCCGGCCGTCGGGGACCTCCAGATCGTGGCGACGGCGGGGTTCGAACCCGCCGCTTCGCCGCCGGGAGCCACGCATCACGACACGCTGGGGGCCCTGCTCGCGGATGACCGGGTCGAGTTGGTCGCGCTCTGCTCGCCCCGCCGGGCCGATCAGGCCGACGACGCGATCCGCGCGCTGCACGCCGGGCGGCACGTCTACGCCGAGAAGCCCGCGGCCCTCACCGAGCACGATCTGGACCGCATCATCCGCGCCGCCCGGGACACCGGGCGGCTCTTCCACGAGATGGGCAACGGGTTGGCGTGGACCCAGCCCTACCGGTCGGTCCGCCACGCCATCGAGGCAGGGCGGCTCGGTGCGGTGGTGCAGGTCTTCGCCCAGAAGTCCTATCCCTGGGCCGACTGGCGGTCCCACGACGACGCGGTGGACGGCGGCCTGATTGCGCAGAGTGCCGGGCATGCGTTGCGCATGATCGAGCAGGTGGCCGGGCAGCGGATCGCCGCCATCGACGCGGTGCAGACCCATCTCGGCGGCCCCGAAGCCGCGACCGCGTCCGGCCCGATGGCGGCGGCGATCACCCTGCGGCTGGAGAACGGGGGGCTGGCGTCGGCCATCGCCAACTACCTCAACCCCCGGACGCTGGGCGTCTGGGGCTACGACGTGCTGCGCGTTTTCGGGACCCGGGGCATGGTCGAGGTCACCGACGGCGGGCGGCAGACCCGGATGGTCCTCGACGACCGCGATCACGGGCCCCTCGATCTCGACGAGCCCACGGTGGACCCCCTCGCGACCCTGATCGGAGCGATCCGCGGGCGACAGGCCATGCCTTACGAGCCCGACGTCGAGCTGCGACCCACCCGTTGGGCGCTGCGGGCCCGTGACGCCGCCCGCCTGCACGCGGACCCTGAGTCAGCCTTATGAATGAGTAACCCATCTCGATCGCGATCGTCGGCCTGGGTTTCGGCCCGAGATTCATGCGTAGTGTCAGGTGCGGTCCCGACGCCCGCTACCTCGTGCCGCGTCATCGCCGCCGTGACCCCCGCCCACCACACAGCCCGGATCATTCAACTCGGAGAACTGCCATGAGCGCGAGCTACACCAACCCCGTCCTGCCGGGCTTCTACCCCGACCCCAGCGTCTGCCGCGTGGGTGAGGATTTTTACCTGGTCACCAGCAGCTTCGAGTACTTCCCCGGTGTGCCGGTCTTCCACAGCCGCGACCTGGTGCACTGGACGCAGATCGGCCACTGCCTCACCCGGCCCAGCCAGCTCGACCTTTCGAGCGCGAAGAGTTCGGGAGGCATCTACGCCCCGACGATCCGGCACCACGACGGCCGCTTCTACATGGTCACCACCGACACGTCGGGCATCGGCAACTTCTTCGTGACCACCGACGACCCCGCCGGCGAATGGTCCGACCCGGTTCGGGTCGATCAGGGAGGAATCGACCCCTCATTGCACTTCGAAGACGGCCGGTGCTGGTTCGCCAGCAACGGCCTGCACTGGAACCGCGACGGGTTGTACCTCAGCGAGATCGACGCTGAAACCGGCCAGCGCAAGTCCGAACCGAAGTGGCTGTGGGCGGGCGCCGGCGGCAAGTTTCCCGAGGCGCCTCACCTCTACCGCCGCGGCGGCTGGACGTACCTGATTTGCGCCGAGGGCGGCACCGAGTTCGCCCACGCGGTGACCATCGCCCGCAGCCGCGCGATCGACGGGCCCTACGAGCCCTGCCCGCACAACCCGATCCTGTGTCATGCCGGCAGCTACAACGGCATCCAGTCCACCGGCCACGCCGAACTGTTCGACGACCCGCACGGCAACTGGTGGATGGTGTGCCTGGGCGTGCGGCACGCCGGCTACCCGCTGATGCACCACCTGGGCCGCGAGACCTACCTGGCCCCGGTGACCTGGACCGACGACGGCTGGCCGGTGGTCCACGGCGGCCGCGAGATCGAGCTGGAGATGCGGGTGGCGGCTCTGCCCGGGCCGGCGGGCCCGGCGCCCACGCCCCGGGTGCGCGACGCCTTTGATGAACCTGAACTCGCGCTCGGCTGGAACTTCCGCCGCAACCCTGTCGCAGATTCTTGGTCGCTCAACGAGCGTCCGGGTTGGCTGACGCTGCACGGCCAGCCCGCCACGCTGGGCGACGCCGCGCCGCTGGCGCTGGTCGCCCGCCGCCAGCAGCACTTCGACTGCCTGGCCCAAACCCTCCTGGACTTCACGCCCCGACGCGCGGGCGACGAGGCGGGCGTCACCGCGGTCATGAACGAGCACCACCACCACGACCTGTTCGTCACCGTGCGTGACGGGCAGCGCGCGGTGGTCCTGCGGCGAACCGTCGGCTCGCTGGTCGCCGAAGTCGCCCGGCAACCCGTGGGCGACGGGCCCGTCGAGCTGCGGATCGAGGCGGACGAGACCTGGTACCGCTTCGCCTGGCGCGCGGCGGGCGGGGCCGACGACGCGGTCTGGCACGCCCTGGGCCGGGCCGAGACCCGGCACCTGTCCACCGAGCTGGCCGGCGGGTTCACCGGCGTGTACCTGGGGATGTACGCCGTGTCGCCGGGCGGAGGCGGCGAGCCCGCCCACTTCGACCACTTCGACTACGACGCCCCGGGCGACGCGACGGACCGCTCAACCCGCTCGGTCACGACGGCCCCGGCCGACCGCGGGGCGTGATCGGTTGGAAGTGATTTGCGGGCGAATCGCGGAGGGCTGACACTGAGACCGCGAATCGATCTGATGGGCGTGGCGCGGCGCAATCCCACCCAAGGCAGCGCTTCGCTTTACACGAAGGGCACGAAGCACACGAAGGCACGAAGGACGGAAAAGAGGCTGAGGCATCACGCCTTTCTTCGTGTCTTGGTGCCCGCACGGTGGGGGGTGGGGTTGGGTGGATTGTGCATTCAGATGGGGCGTGGGCGTCGGTGGAGCTTCGTGCACTTCGTGTGAAGCGAAGCGCTGCCTTGATAAATCACCAAGGCCATGTTCGCGTTCCTGAAGAGACGTTGGGAACGGGGATGAACCGCCAGCGGCCGCGACGCCTGACGGGGGAAGCTGCGCCCTTGCGATCGCGAGAACCCCGGATGAACCCAAAAAAGGCCGGCGCGTATCGGGGATACGCGTTGGCCCAAAGGAGATTCGGCGTCGGGTGGGCCCGGCCGGGCTTTACGCCCAGGGTCAGCAGGCCCAGGGAACCGGGCTGGGGCACGACGACGGGGGCGGCGCTGTCCCAAGAGCCGCCGCTGTGGAGCAAACATGAGTTGCGACAGCGGCCATGGGTCACGGCGTTTCCACAACCACGCCGCGCCCCTCCCGGCTCACGGTCAACGCGGTGCGGTGGTCGTCGCCCACGGTGAACGCCAGCGTGTCGGTCTGGTCGTCCCAGGTCACGGTGGCGGTCTGGGTGTCGGCGTCGTAGGCGACCTGCGGCAGCGGCTCGCCGGCCACGCAGGGGATCAGCAGGGTGCGGAAGCGGGCCTGGGTGCTGTGGCAGCCGCCGATGATCTGGTCGTAGAAGAACTGCACCTGGTCGGAGTTCGTCCAGTGCGGCCCGTCGCCACGCGTCTCGATGCGCAGCGGCACGGACACCGGCCCCGACGACTCGTGGTCGGTGTACGGGTCGAGCGCGAACCGTGAGCCGGTCGAGGGGCCGCTCTCGAACGTGGCGGGCACGCCCTCGCCGCCGAGGATCACCACCATCAGCAGCGGGTCGCCATCGCGGGGCCGCAGCTTTTTAGCGCCGGCGTGTACGCGGGCGTCGGTGCCGTCGTGGCCGAGCACGACGGTGTTCAGCGGCAGCTCTTCCTCGGTGCGCGCCGCCCACACGCCGGGGCCCGGCATGGCCGACCACTGGTAGAGGTGGACGTCGTCGTCCTTCTTGACGTCGTCGAGGATCACGCCGTAGGGGTGCTTGCCGCGGACCAGTCCGGCCGTGCGGTAGGCGTACTCCACCGGGTTGAAAGGGCGGTTGAGCACGGGGAACCAGTTGGAGAAGTTGCCGGTGGGCCACCACGGCCGCATCTTGTACCGCTGGGTTCCCTTCGCGGCGGCGATGGCCAGCGGGTCTTGCGACAGCGTCCACTCGAACTGGTCGGGCCGGTCGCCCCAGTCGTCGGTGTCGAAGTAGATGAACTGGTTGCTGCGGTGCCAGGTGTAGGCGTTGCTCAGGTCGGCCGAGGCGAAGGCGGCGTCGTCGTTTGTCGTGTCGCCCAGCCACAGCGCGCGGCCCTGGATCGAAGGGACCTGCGAGACGCCGTCGATCAGCACCTGGTTGTGGTACTTGCCGTCGTAGGCTTTCTGGAAAGGGGATTCGGTCACCCAGTTGATGCCACCCGAAGCGAAGTGGAACATGCCCGCGTCGGCGTGGTGGTGGCCCGAGCCGCTGTAGTGGTTGGACCGCACGTTGAGGTGCATCCACGCCGCGTCGCGGTCCGGCTGGCTGTAGCTGGAGAGGAGGCCGTGGTCGTCATCGACGTAGTCCAGCGGGGCGTCCAGGTCGGCACGCCGGGTGGTGGGCCAGTCGGTGTCGTACAGCAGGGTCAGGGTGAAGCCGGGATAGTTGACGCTGGGCAGCCGCGTGCGGCCGGGCTTCTCTTTCAGCTGCTTCCCGTAGGCGTCCAGGTCGTCGCGCAGCGTGTAGCCGCCCTGCACCCCGGTGGCGGTGGTGTCGTCGAACATCGTGGAGAGGATGTGGTGGGCGTAGCGGTCTTCGGGGTAGAACGAATGAAACATCATGACCGAGGGCACCGCGAGCTGGCCGCCGGACCAGGTGCCGCTGGTCACGGTGGTGTCGCTGTTGGGCGCGGTGTTGCGGACCTGCGCTTCGGTGAGCTTTCGCCAGTGGGGATGCCCCCAGAGGTTGTCGCCGCGTCGGGCGAGCGCGACCATGTTGAGCACCTGGAACTGCAGGCCGCCGCCGACCTTCCCGTTGCTTTCGTAGATCATGCCGTGCTTATTGACGCCCCACTCCAGAAAGTCAGCGATCAGTTCGGCACCCGACGCGTAGGCCTCGGGGTCGAAACCCTCGAGGCCCTCGATGGTCATGAGCGCCAGCAGGTGGGTGCCGTGCCAGGTCACGTGATTGACGTCGCGCCAGTTTCGTCGCGGACCGTCGCCGCCGTTGGTGCGGCGGCCGTAGGTCACCCGGGCGACCAGCCGCTGCATGAACGCCTTGTCGTCGTCGCTCATGAACGCGCCGGCGAAGTCCAGCGCAAACGGCAGGTCCATGTGCGACACCGAGACGTGCACGCCACGCCACTGGGTGGTCGAGGCGTTGGCGTCGCCGGGGTTGCCGCCCAGTTCGCTGTCCGAGAACGCGAGCAGCCGATCGAGATTTGGCTCCTGCAGCCGGTAGAGATTGGCGACGGCCCGGGCGGTCTTCTTGCCCAGCTCCGCGTCGTCGGTCAGCAGCGCGTGCAACGCGAGAACCACCAGCGTCTGCGCGGCGTCGTTGATGTGCGACGAATGGATGCCGCGTTTCAGGCCGTCGAAGCGCCCGGGAAACTGGGGGATGCGGCGGCCGCCCTTCCAGGCGTCCCACGTCAGGCCCTCGGTGTCTCCCGACGCGAGGCGGTCGAACAGCACGCCGTCGTCGGTGGCCGGGTCCAGCCACGAGCGCTGGAGCAGGGCCGTGATCTCGGTCTGCGACTGCGAGGCGACATGGTTCTGTTCGATCCGCTGCCGGATCGCGGGCAGGTCGGCTTCGCTGAAAAGCAGACGCGGGTAGACGCCCGGGGGCGGTACCTCGCTGCCCAGCATCCTGGTGTGGAAACCGGTGAGGTCGTAGGCGGACCGCGGCGTCACCGGCCACTCCGGCTCGGGTCCTTCAAGCAGGGCCAGGTCGTCGTCGGTCACCGACGCGAGTTCGGTCCACACGCCCTGCCGCGCCAGCTGGGGGATGTACTTTGTCGGCAGGGAGGGGTCGGCATACTTCTCGGGGGTGTCGAAATGGGCCACCACGGTGTCGAGCAGCGTGGCGTCCACCCGGGGCGCGGCCGTGCCCGCGGGGGCGATGAACAACAGGCCATCGACCTGATGCACGTCCATTCCGCGGGCCCGGGCCAGGGCGGCCAGCTCGACGTGGGCGCGTCCGTCGTGCTGAACCCGGGACACGCCGTCGGGGATCTCCACCGCCGGCAGCTCCGGGTCGTGGATCCAGCGTTCGTCGAGCCGGAAGGGGGCCGGGCCCAGCTCTGCGGCGGGGTCGATGGCCACCACCCCGGCGAAGTCTTCGGGCACGTACACCGCGCCGTCGGCCACCACCGGCTCGCCGCGCAGGATGTCGTGAGAATCGATCCGGACCTTGTGGCCGTAGACGCTGGCGTAGCGACTCAGCGGGTGCAGAGCGATGTAGGGGCGCAGCGCCGCGACCGCCGTCGCGTGGGCCGAGCGGGTGTAGGCGAGTCCCTGGTCCTGGTCGGGGATGGGCAGATCCTGCCCCGCCGCCCGAACGCCCGGCAGGCAAAAAACGGTCAGGGCAGCGGCGGTGAGCAGCACCGGAAACGGGTTGGTTCTTGGTCCCATACGAAAAACTCCGATCGGAAAGCAGGGCAAAGCGGGCCGTCGCCCGCAAACACTAACATGTTACGGTAGCGGTCTGGCCCCACTTCGCTGGCCCCACTTCTCCTCACCCAGGCGTCCCGTTCATGTTTACCCACCAACGTCCCGGCCTCAGCCTCAACGGCACCTGGAAGTTCAACCCCGACCCGATGCAGCGTTGCCGCCAGCAGCAGTGGTGGAAGCACCGCGGCACCGACGACTCGTTCTTCCCGTGCTGGGACCCCGCGGGGCTGTGGGAGATCCAGGTCCCCGGCACGTGGAAGACCCAGTTCGACGAGTTGAAGTGGTACGACGGCCACGCCAACTACGTGCGCGACTTCGAAGCCCCGGTGGTGGGCGAGGACCAAGAGGCGTTTCTGGTATTCGATGGCGTCTGCTACGCCGCGGAGGTCTACCTCAACGGGCAGTCCGCGGGGCGGCACGACTGGGGCTACTCGCCGTTCGTGTGCCGCGTGACCGAGTTGCTGCGCGAAGAAAACCAGTTGTTCGTGCTGGTGGACAGCCACCTGTCGGCCGACCGCGTGCCGGGCGTGCGCTTCGACTGGAACAACGATGGCGGCATCCTCAACGGGGTCAAGCTCGTGATCACGCCAAAGGTGTACGTCGAAAACTTCCGCACCCAGACCACGCTGGACCGAGACCGCGTCGCGATCGACGTGGAGGTCTTCGTGCAGGGCCGCGACCGCGCCGTCTCGGAGGACGTGACCGTCTCGATCCCCGAACTCGACCTGGAAACGTCCGTCACCGTCGCGGCGGGGGGGAGCACGACGGCCACGTTCTCGCTGCCGCGGTCGGACATCCGCCTCTGGTCGCCCGACGACCCGAAGCTCTACGAAACCCGCGTCACCACCCGCTTCGAGTCGCTGCACGACGACATCGGCTACCGCGAGCTGCGCACCGCCGGGCAGCAGGTGCTGCTCAACGGCGAGCCGATCCGACTTCACGGCGTGTGCGTGCACTCGGAGTTCCCCGACACCGGCCGCACCGCGACGGTGGCGGGCATCGACCAGATGATCGACCGCGTCAAGGATCTGGGCTGCAACTTCGTCCGCTGCGCGCATTACCCCTACGCCGAGATTTTCGGCCGGGCCATGGACCGCGCCGGGCTGCTGTGGTGGGAAGAGGTGCCGGTGTACTGGCTGGCGAATATTCACCACGCCCACATGTCACGGCAGGCGCTGGGGATGCTCAAGGACACGGTCCTGCGCGACTGGAACCGCGCGTCGCTGGCGATCTGGTCGGTGTCCAACGAGTGCGCCGGCTCGGACAGCGACGGCACGGGGCTGGGCGCCGGCAACTATCCCTACTGGAAGCAGGCCGTCGAGCTGGTCCGCGAGCTGGACCCCAGCCGGCTGGTCAGTTCGGCGGATGCGGGCCACCGCCGGACGCTCGACAGCGGCTGGGTGCCCGACGCCGGCGACGCGTTCGATCAGGACATCCGCGGCCAGCAGTGGGCTCCGGGCCACCCCGACAGCTTCTACGACCTGCTGGACATCCTCGCGGGCAACGTCTACGTGTCGGGCCTGGGCGAGGGGCCGGTCGCCTACCGCAAGTTCGTCCAGATGCTGGAGCGCTACAACAAGCCGCTGATGATCAGCGAGTTCGGCTCGATGTCGCTGCGCGGCAGCGACGAGCGGCCCGACGTCAGCGACAAGAATCTGGGCTCCGAAGCTCGCCACGTACAGATCCTCGACGAGGCGTACGGCGCTTTCTGCGAACTGCCGCAGATCTCCGGCGTGATGCCGTGGTGCCTGGTGGACGTCCGCGTGCCGATGCACTGGCGCTGGTACAACGCCGGCCAGGGGGTGTTTCGCTACGGGCTGCTCGACGAGCACTGGCGGGAGAAGCAGGCGTTTACCGCGGTGCGGCGCGGCAACGCAGCGATGACGGCGGCCTTCGGGCGGTCAGCGGCCGCGCGGGCACCGCAATAACACGCGCGTCGGGGCGGCGGCGGGGCGGCCTTGACGGGCGATCGAGAGTGGCCTAACATTAACATGTTACACATGGCCCTTCCGTCTGCCAGTCCGTCTGCCAGTCCGTCTGCCAGTCCGTCTGCCAGTCCGTCTGCGGTGGTCGATCGGAGGCACACGTGCGTCCGGCACCGCCGTGAGGGTGAAGGGGGTCGTGGTTCGCTGCGGTGGCCTTACGCCGGGTGGGCCCCCACGACACGCCCGCTTGCCGCCCGGCGGGTCGTGCCCCCGGCCCCGCTCGCAAAGCCGCGCCCCGAACCGCCTTTTGTCGACGCCCCTTCTCTGCCCCTTCTCTGCCCCTGCTCTGGAAAGCCCGCATGAAGATCAAGCCCCTCCTGGCGTTGTGGTGCACCCTCACGACGCTTCCCATATCCGCCGGCCCGGCGGGGCCGATTGCCGGCGAGACCCTCCAGCAGACCGCCGAGCGGACGGGCTACTCCGCCGCCGACATCCGCAAGTACTTCCCGGCGATCGAGGCGACGGTCAACACCGACGGGCTGGCGACCGACCGCTTCAAGGCGCCGCCCCAGCCGGGCGTCCACCCGCGCATCTTCTTCAACCCCGAAGACCTTCCCGACCTGCGCGAGCGCATCGCCGACACCAAGGCCGGGCAGGTCGCCTGGAAGAAGCTCACGGAGGAACAGGAGAAGCGGTTGACCGGCCCGAAGGCGGTCCACGCCGGGGTCTACCAGCGGCTGCTCTCGGGCGCGAGCGATCTCGGTGAGTTTGAAAAGGAGGGGTACGCGATCGCGACCCTGCTCGCGTACGAGGCGTTTCGCTGCCTCATCGAGGACGACGCGGAGACCGGCCGCGACGTGGCGAAGGCGGGGGCCGCCCTGGCCCGCATCGCGGACGCGGCGCTCACCCAGGAGAAGAAGAAGCTCGCGGCGAAGGGGGAGGGCGAGGCCGAGAACTGGCAGCGCATCCAGTTCACCGTGTACCACCACAACCTGGGGCTGATTTACGATTTCGCCCACGGGTGGATGGACGAAGCGCAGAGGCAGGCCTTCCGCGACGTGATCTCGCACGCCACCACCGACGCCTGGCTGCAGGGCGGCGATTCGCTGCCGGCGTGGATCGGCAACACGAGCAACTGGATCACCGGCTTCAACAAGATGGTGATCCTGACGCTCGCCATCGAGGGCGAACCCGGCTACGCCGAGCCGACCTACGAGCGCTGCGTCGCGTCGATGCACAAGTGGCTGAACCTGGGCCTGCTCGACCGCGGGGCGCCTTTCGAGGGCCTGGGCAAGAACCAGGTGTGCGCCGAGCACCTGGTCGCGATGGCGAAGCGCGGCGACCTGCTCATCGCCTACGAGAACATGCGGGCCCACGTGGACGACTTCCACCTGCACGCGATGCAGCCCTTCGGCTACGGCTGGACGACGCTCAGCGACTGGGGCGGCAGCGAATCCGCCGCGCGCTACGTCGACATCGAGACGATGAAGTACGCCTACCCGGACGACCCGACGGTCGATTTCGTTTTCCGCAACGCGGTGGGCGAGGACTACGGCCGGATGAAGGACCGCAACCCCAGCTTCGCCTGGAAGATGCACGACAACCTGATGCGGGTGATCTTCGCGCAGGATTTCGACGGCAGCAAGACGTGGGAGCAGGCCAAGGCCGCGGCCACCGCCGACGAGCCGCTGACCTTCTTCAGCTTCGACCGCGGCCAGTTGTTCGCGCAGAGCGACTGGTCGAAAGACGCGGTGCAGCTTGGCTTCCTGCCGCGGGCCGCGCCCGACGGGCACACCCACGGCGACCGCAACGACTTCATGCTCAGCGGCCTGGGCCGCGTCTTTGTCAAGCGCGTCGCGCTCGGCGGCCAGGGCTTCATGGGCAACATCGGCGAGTCACGCTTCCACAGCGTGGTGGTCATCGACGGCGAGGGCCAGAACGTTGGCAAGACCCGGCCCGGCCGCGTCGTCGCCTACGCCGACGGCCCGGTGGCGACGGTGGTGACCGGCGATGCGGCCGACGCGTACAGCGCCTCCTACAGCACCGACGCGAAGTACCCGCGCGACAAGCGGACGCCCAACGACAGCCGCCTGGAGCCCAGCAAGAAGTTCCCCTTCATGGACCTGCCGTGGGGCGAGCTGCCGGACTGGTACACGGGCAAGAAGCCGGACCAACCGGCCACGCTCAAACCCTTCAACCCGGTCGAGAAGGCCTTCCGCACCGTGGCGATGGTCCGCGGCGAGCACCCCTTCGTGCTCATCGCCGACGACATCCGCAAGGACGCCGACGCCCACCGCTACGACTGGCTGGCGCAGGTCGAAAGCGATCTGGAGCTGCTGTCGATGCGGGTGGCCGACACGCGGGACAAGAAGAAGCTCCCCGCCGGCTACAACGGACCCGACGAGGCCTACGAGGCCGACCTGATCCTCGGCGACGCCCAGGGACGCCGCCTGCTGGTCCGCGTGCTGCAGAACGACGTAGCGGACGACGCGCCGCGTTACGCCCAGCCCGGCACGCTGGAGACCTACATGCAGGACGCCCGCTGGCACAAGCCCGGCAAACGCGTGGTGATCTCCAGCCACTCGGTGGAGCCGAAGTTCAAGGTGCTGCTCTACCCCCACCGCGACGGCGACGCGTTGCCGGTGACGCTGTGGAACGAAGCGGGCACCGGCGTGTCGGTGACCTGGCCCGACCAGACCCACCAGATCACGTTTACGAACCACAAGGACGGGTACACCGAGGTGAAGGTCGAAGGCAGATAGCCACGCGTGGTGCTTGAGGATTGAATCATGAAAACCACGATCCGATTCCATGTCGGAGGCCCGGACTTCCACCCCGTCGCCGAGCAGGCGCAGTTGATCGCGCAGTGGCTGGGGGACCGCTACGCCTGCGACCTCCGCGAAGGCGGCGCGGCGTTCGATGACCTGGAGAAGGTCGATCTGCTGGTGGTCATGGGCCTGTTCTGGACCGGCGGCGAGGGCTACGAACCGCTCTCGTCCGCGCGGCAGCAGTCGTTTGCGGCCTACGTGGCGTCGGGCCGGCCGGTGCTGGCCCACCACGGCGGCATCGCCAGCTACGACGACTGGCCGCGCTTCGGCGAGCTGCTGGGCTTCACCTGGGTCTGGGGCACGACCGAGCACTCGCCGGTGGGGGAGTGGGCCGTCCGCGTGCTGCCCACCGGGCACGCGGTGGTCGCGGGCGTGAGCGACTTTGAGCTGACCGACGAGCTGTACTTCGACGTGAAGGTGTCCGACGGGCTGACGCCCACGGCCCACGCCGAGGCCGACTACGCCGACCGCAAGCTGCCGATGGTCCTGACCGGAGAAGGCGGGCGCACCGGGGGCGCGGGCAAGACCGCCTGGCTGGCCAACGGACACGACATGCGGGCCTTTGCGGCCCCGGCGATGAAACAGCTCTGGATCAACGCCACCCGCTGGCTGACGGAACAGGACTGAACCATGACCACGCCCGCCTCCCCCGACATCACCGCCGCCGTCATCGGGGTCGGCGCCGCCGACGCGCCCAACGTGAAGGGCGGGGGCCACCGCATCGGCTACACCCACGCCGAAAGCTATCAGCGCGACCCGCGCGTGCGGATCGCCGCCGCGGCCGACATCAACGCCCGCAACCTCGAAGCCTTTCAGAAGCAGTTCGGCGCCGAACACGGCCACGCCGACTACCGAGAGATGCTGGCGGAGCACAAGCCGGACGTGCTGTCGATCTGCACGTACGTCGGCCTGCATCACCGCATGATCCGCGACGCGGCCGAGGCCGGGGTCAAGATGATCGTCTGCGAAAAGCCCTTCGTGGCCACCCCCGACGAGCTGATCGACATCGACCGCGTGGTGAAGCAGACCGGCGTCAAGCTGGTCATCGCCCACATCCGCCGCTACCAGCCGGCGTTCGCGCGGGCGCGTGAGCTCTACCTGGGCGGGGCGGTGGGCGACCGGGTGCTGTGTGCGGCGGGCATCGACGGCTGGGACCTCAGCGAGTGGGGCTCGCACTGGCTGGACATGTTCCGCTACTTCCACGGCGACGCGCGGGTGGCGTGGGTGATAGGCCAGGGCCGCGTGCGCGACGCCACCGGGTACGGCCACCACATGGAAGACCACGCCGTCGCCCACTTCGCCTTCGAAGGCGGCGGGCGGGGCCTGCTCGACGGGGGGCACGCGCTCAACCACCCCTGGAGCATGACGCTGCAGGGCAGCGAGGGCACCATCCGCATCCGCGGCGAACACGAGCTGGTCATCGATGACGCCGACGGCCGACGCGTCGAGACCTTCGAAGACGCGCCGATCTGGGACACGGTCGTCCGCGAGCTGCTCGACTGGCACGAAGGCGGACCGGAGCCGCGCGTGGGCTACTCCCACACCCGCGGCTCGGCCGAGCTCAACCTGGCCGCCTACGCGTCGATGCTCCGCGGCGACCGGGTCGACCTGCCGCTCGGCCCCGACGCGTCGATCACCGAGTGGCCCGTGAACCACCTTGCCGCACGACGGGCCACGACCTCCTGACTTCGATCACCGCTTCACCCTCACCCAGGACCCCGTCATGAAAATCGGCTGCTTCGCCCTCATCGAACCCTTCACCACGCTCGAGCACCAGTTCAGCCTGATCCGCGGCATGGGGTTTGACTACGCCGACGTGACCGACAGCCACGACGGCGCCAGCCTGGGCAGCGAGTTCGGATTCGCCGCCACCGCCAGCCTGGACGGCCACCCCTCGCACGTCCGCAAGATGGCGGAGGACCACCAGCTCACCCTCTCGGCCGTGTGCGCCCACGCCAACCTGCTCGACCCGACGTCGCCGGCCACCTACGGCACCACGCAGATCATCAAGGCCGTCAAGCTGGCGCACTTTTTGGGCATCAAGCAGGTCATCACCACCGAGGGCGAGCCCCACACGGCCTTCGGCCGCGCGCTCACCCACGAGCAGCGGCTGTTCGTGATCACCGAGAAGCTTCAGGAACCGATCCGCTGGGCGAAGGAGCTGGACATCGAACTGCTGCTCGAACCCCACGGCCAGGTGACCGACGACCTGGACGCCACACAGGAGCTTCTGGACCGGCTGGGCGAACCCGACACCGTCGGGCTCAACCTGGACACCGGCAACTGCTGGCTGGGCGGGGGCGACCCGCTTGAATACACCCGCCGTTTCGCCGACCGCATCCGGCACGTGCACTGGAAGGACATGCCCGGGTCGATGGAAGGCCAGCGCGGCAAGGTCTTCGGCTGCGGCATGGCGACCATCGCGCTGGGCGAGGGCGTGGTGGAGGTGGAGAAGATCGCCCGGCAGCTGGTGGCCGGCGGATTCGACGGCCCGACGACGCTGGAGATCGCCGGCGAAGAAGCGGTGAAGGCCTCGGCCGACGCGCTTCGGCAGTGGTCCGGGTCGGACTGATCTGCGCAAGACCGTGCGCGGGCCCGGGGTTTGCAGGCTCATGCCGCGTCGCTATACTTCCTCGCCCTGCAGTGCGTTGCACCCCGGTGCGTCGACCTGCGAGGGCAAATCCGGCAAGTCTTCGCCAGACATGCACTTACGGGCCATTGGCGCAGTTGGCTAGCGCGCCTCGTTGACATCGAGGAGGTCACAGGTTCAAGTCCTGTATGGCCCACTCTCCGAGATACCGCCCCGGCGGGCCGGTTTTCCGCCTTGGCGGGCCGGCATCCCGCTGCGGCGGGAAAGGCCTCCGCCCCGGCGGGGGCTTTTTTAGTCACCGGGCGGGACCCGAGGTGTCGTGAAAACTCGCCCGCGGCGGGGCATCGGCTACCTTGTAGGGTCCGGCCGACGGCGAGACGGCGGATCGAAGCCCGAGAGACAGATTGCTATGAGCGACACCCAACAGGTCACGGCCAGCGGCCGCGCGGCGGAAACGTCGGCGCTGATGCAGCGTCTGCTGCGTTTTCAGGGTCCTCCCGACCAGTTCCTGGGCGAGTTGCTGACGACCCAGTGCCGCCTTGGGCAGGCCGCGGCGGGGTCGATGGTGCGGCTGAGTCTGGCGCCAGCGGCTTCAGAGGGCACGGCTCCGCCCGCGGCCAGCGCCCGCACCGGGGACGCCGACGGCCCCGGAGGCCTGCGGTCCGCGTCGCCCGACGCGGCCGACCCCGATCTGGCCGGAAGACGCGCCGCCGACGAGCCCGACCCCGATGCCGACCCCGACACGGATGCCGACCCCGAGACGGAATCCCACCGCGGCGGACCCGACCCCGCCGCCCCCGACCCCGCCGCCCCCGACGCCGGGGACGCGTTGCCCGCCCGCCCGCCGGTGCAGGCCGAGGTGATGGCGATCTACCCGCCGGCGCCTTCCAAGGGCACGGCGCCGTCGTGGCTGGCCCACGCCATCGAGCTGGCCCTGCAGTACCCGCCCGGCGGCGGCAGCCACGTCCACCGTTTGCAGGTGGCCGAGCCGGTGATCGGTGGACCCACGGCGCACCACCTGATTGTGGTGCCGGTGCAGACCGAGCACGGTTTCCAGGGCATCCAGGCGTTTCTGATCGACACCGACGACGACCTGACGGTGCAGGCCCGCCGCCAGCGGCTGGAACTGAGCGTCAGCCTGCTGAGCCTTTATGAGATGCGCCAGGTGCTGCAGCGGCGCGAGGCGGACCTGCGTGGGCTCTCAACCGCGACGCGGGTGCTGTCGGCCGGCAACGAGCACCCGCGCTTCCGCGGCGCGGCGATGGCCGTGGCCAACGAGTTCGCCTCGCGCTGGCGGGCCGAGCGTGTCAGCGTGGGGCTGCTGGCGGGGCGCTACGTGAAGCTCAAGGCGATGAGCCAGACCGAGCACCTGAGCCGCAAGATGGCGATGGTGCAGGACATCGAGGCGGCGATGGAGGAGTGCCTGGACCAGGACGTGGAGGTGATCCATCCCGCGCCGCCCGAGGCCACGCTGGTGAACCGCGCCGCGGGCGAGCTGAGCAGCCGCCACGGCCCCGCGACCGTCTGCAGCCTGCCGCTGCGCCGCGGCGACGAGGCGGTCGGCGTCATCACCCTGGAACGCGACGTGAACGACCCGTTCACCATCGAAGAGATCAGCTTCCTGCGCATGGCTTGCGACCTGGTCACGCCCCGGCTCGTCGAGCTGGGCGAGAGCGACCAGTGGTTCGGCGCCCGGTGGGCCCGCAGCGCGCGGCGCGGCGGGGCGGTGCTGGTGGGGCCCAAGCACACGTGGGCCAAGCTGCTGGCCGTCGCGCTGCTGCTGGGCGCCGTCGCCCTGGTCGTGGTGCCGGGCACGGTGCGGGTTGAGGCACCCTTCAAGTTCCAGGCGATCACCCAGCGGTCGATCCCGGCGCCCTTCGACGGCTACCTGCAGACCGTGGGGGTCGAGCCCAACGACCTGGTAAGCAAGGGCGACGTGCTGGCGACCCTTGACACCGCCGAGCTGCGGGCCGAACGGTCGCGGCTGGACGCGGAGCGTATCGCTTACGAGAAAGAAGCCGCCCGGGCCGCGGGCGAAGACAAGCAGGTCGACCGGCAGATCGCCGAGGCCCAGCGCGACAACGTGGCCGCCCAGCTGAACTGGGTGGACTGGCAGATCGAACACGCGGTGATCCGCGCCCCGCTTGACGGCACGGTGGTGGTGGGCGACCTGACCCAGCAGCTGGGGGCGCCGGTGGGCAAGGGTGACGTGCTGTTTGAAGTCGCCCCGCTCGACGCCCTGCGGGCCGAGCTTTTGGTGGACGACCACAAGATCAGCGACGTGCCGGGGGTGGGCGCCGCCGGCTGGCTGGCCGCCGCCGCGCAGCCCGACGAGAAGCTGCCGTTCGCCGTCGAGGTGATTCACCCCATCGCCGAGGTGGTCGACGGACGCAACGTGTTCCGCGTGCGGGTGAAGCTCGAAGAATCCCGCCCCTGGGCCCGGCCCGGCATCGAGGGCGTGGCCAAGGTCGACGCGTGGAGAGCGCCCATCGGCTGGGTGTGGACGCGCGACGCGGTGAACTGGGTGAGGATGAAGCTGTGGCTGTGATCGTGGGCAACGTGCGGCCCGCGGAGTTGGCGGCGCGTGAGAGAGTGCTGGCGAGGTGTTAGGTGTTAGGTCCTAGGTGTTAGGCAGCGCGCTGACGCGTGTGTTGGCGTTGCAGAGTACCTGATACCCCGCTTGCGTCTTCCTAAGACCTAACACCTAGAACCTAACACCTCGCCCGGACCGCTCTAGCACCAAGCCGACCCGCAAACTGTCGAGTCCCCGAGTCGCAAACTGATCGCACCCCATGGCCATCGACCGACCCACCTTCAACGAGTCCTGGTACCGCGTGGCCGACATGGCGCCGCGGCTGCGGTCGCTCGTCCAGGTCTTCCGGCAGCACTACCGCGGGCGGCTGTGGTACGTCTTCCGCGACCCGTCCAACAACCAGTTCTTCCGGGTCGATGAGTCGGGCTACCGCTTCGTGGCCATGCTCGACGGCAAGCGCACCGTGGCCCAGGTGTGGGAGGCCTGCAACGAGCAGCTGGGCGACGCGGCGCCCACGCAGGGCGAGGCGATCCAGCTGCTGGGGCAGCTGTACACGAGCAACCTGATCCACGCCGATCTGCCCGCCGACGCGATGGGCATGTTTGACCGCTACAAGAAGCGGATGGGCCGCGAGGTGCGCGGCTGGTTCATGAACATCATGTTCGCGCGGATCCCGCTGTTCGACCCCGAGCGGCTGCTGAACCTGCTGGCGCCGGCCTTCGGCTGGATCTTCGGTCCCGTCGGGCTGGGGCTGTGGTTCACCCTGATCTGCTTCGGGCTGTACGCGCTGACCGGCCGCAGCGAAGAGCTGTTTGATCAGGGCCAGAACGTCCTGAGCCCCGGCAACCTTCCGCTGCTGTACATCGCCTTCGCGGCGCTCAAGGCGTTGCACGAGCTGGGCCACGGGCTGGCCGTGAAATACTTCGGCAAGCAGGAACGCACCACCAGCGAGGTGCACACCATCGGGCTGATGCTCATGGTGCTGACGCCGGTGCCCTACGTCGACGCCAGCAGCGCCTGGGCCTTCCGCAGCCGCTGGCGCCGGGCCTTCGTGGGCGCGGCGGGCATGTACGTCGAGCTGGCGGTGGCCGCAATCGCCGCGATCGTGTGGGCCCGCACCGGTTCGCAGAGCACCGCTCACGTGCTGGCCTACAACGCCATGTTCGTGGCCAGCGTCAGCACGCTGCTGTTCAACGCCAACCCGCTGATCCGGTTCGACGGCTATTACATCCTCAGCGACCTGGCCGAGCTGCCGAACCTGTACCAGCGCAGCAAGGACTACCTCTATTACCTGGTGAAGAAGCACGTCTACGGCGTGATCAACCCGCGTAACCCGGCCCACAGCCCCGGTGAGGTCGCTTGGTTCGTGGCCTACGGGCTGGTGTCGGCGGCCTACCGGGTGTTCCTGGGCGTGACCATCGTGCTGTTCGTTGCCGGGCAGCTGTTCTTTATCGGCATGGTGATGGCGATGGCGGCGATCGTCACCTTTCTGGTGGTGCCGTGGATCAAGTGGGGCAAGTACCTGGCCGCCCACCAGGAGCTGTACCGCTGCCGCACCCGCGCGGTGCTGACGTCTGTCGCGGCGGTGGCCGGCGTGGTGGCGGTGGCCGGCCTGGTGCCGGTGCCCGACCGCGACCGTGCCGCGGCGCTGGTCGAGCCGGTGCACCTCGAGCGGCTGTACGCGGGATCGGAGGGCTTTGTCACCCGCGCGGCGGCGTCGGGCGGCGTGGCCACCGCGGACACGCCGCTGGTGGCGGCCGAGAACCGCGCGTTGAGCAGCGAGCACGCCCAGCTGGCGGGCGAGCTGAAGCAGGCCGAGGTGCGCTACCGCGCGGCCATGCGTGAAGACATCGCGCTGGCCCAGGCGCTGCGTGGGCGGGTGCAGGCCCAGCGCGAGCAGCTGGCGCGGGTGACCCGCGATCTGCAGCGGCTGCGCTCCACCCCCGAGGGCGCCGGCACCTGGGTGTCGGCCGACGCCGACCGGCTGCCGGGCCGCTTTGTGCCGCGCGGCGAGCTGCTGGGTATGGTCGCCACGCTGGACGACCTGGTGGTGCGGGCCGCCGCCGACCAGTACCTGGGCCCGCGGCTGGGCGCAGAAGCCGCGCAGGACAACGACGGGGCCGGCCGCGTCGTCGAGCTGCGCAACCCCAATGCGCCGGGCTACACCTACCAGGGCCGCGTGACCCGCGTGGCCCGGGCCGGTCAAAACGAGTTGTTCTCGCCGGCGCTGGGCTACTTTGCCGGCGGCTCGGTGGCCACCGACCAGGACGACCAGAGCGGCAGGAAGTCAAGCGAGGCGTTCTTCGAGGTCCGCATCCAGCCCGACCCACCGCCCCCCGGCGCCCCGGCCCTGCGGGCCGGTCAGCGGCTGGAGGTGCGATTCGCCTTCGACCGCAAGCCCGTCGCCCAGCAGGTCTGGCTGGCGTTGCGGCAGCTGCTGCAGAAGCGGCTCAACATCTAGGAAGCACGAAGTTCGAAGTGCGAAGTACGAAGTGAAGCACTCCAGCCTTCTCTTCTTACTTCGAACTTCGAACTTCGTACTTCGAACTTCCCATGACCCGAGCCACCCCCCGATTTGAGATGCCCACCGAGGCCGGCCTGCCCGGCGCGCACCACCGCGCGCAGGTGCCGGCCACGTCGGCGCCGCCCAGCGCGTTCTGGCGCACGCTGACCAAGCCGCCGCTGCGCACGCGGCTGCCCGAGGGGCTGGACGTGCTGTGGGAGGCCGCGGCGGCGCGGATCGTGACGGCGGTGCCGCGTCAGAAGAAGTACCTGCGGCGGGCCGACGCGGTGCTCGCCCAGGAGCAGGAGCTGGCGGCGCTGACCGAGTCCGAGCTCGCAGAGCGCGTCGACACCGTGCGGTCGGTCTTCCGCCGCGGACGCGAAACCGCGGCCGACGTGACCCGCGGCTTCGCCATCGTGCGCGAAGCGGCCCACCGGCGGATCGGGCTCAAGGCCTACCGCACGCAGGTGGCCGCGGCCCTGGCCATGCACGACGGCTGCATCGCCGAGGTGGCGACCGGCGAGGGCAAGACGCTGATCGCGACCCTGCCCGCCACGGTGCTGGGCTGGAGCGGGCGGGGCTGCCACGTCATCACGGTGAACGACTACCTGGCCGAGCGTGACGCCGACCTGATGCGTCCGGTCTACGCCGCCTGCGGGCTGACCGTGGCCCACGTCACCGGCGACCTGAAGCCGCCCGACCGCAAGGCCGCCTACGCCGCGGACGTGACCTACACCACGAACAAGGAAGCCGCGGCCGACTTCCTGCGTGACCGCCTGGCGCTGGGCCGCGTGGTGGGGCTGACCTCGACGATGCTCGACCACCTCGAGAACGGCCGCGGGCTGGGCGGCGGCGGGGCGGCGGGGCTGGTGATGCGCGGGCTGGAGAACGTGGTGGTGGACGAGGCCGACAGCGTGCTGGTCGACGAGGCGGTCACGCCGCTGATCATCAGCGGCCCCAGCCCCAACGCGCAGCAAGTCGACGCCTTCATCGAGGCCGCGTCGCTGGCCCTCGAGCTGACCGTGCGCAAGCACTACACCGTTGACCGCCAGCACCGCGACCTGCGGCTGACCCCCGCGGGGCGCCGCCGCGTCGAGGAGCTGACCGAGGAGATGGGCGGACTGTGGACGGGGCTGCGGCGGGCCGAGGAGCTGGTGGTGCAGGCGTTGACCGCCAAAGAGCTCTATGTCGCGGGCATCCAGTACGTCATCAAGGAAGGCAAGGTGGTCATCGTTGACGAAGCCACCGGCCGGCTGATGCCCGACCGCGAGTGGCGCGACGGGCTGCATCAGGCGGTGAGCGCGAAGGAGGGCGTCGAGGTTGAGCCGCCCAAGGCCACGCTGGCGAGGGTGTCGTTCCAGCGCTTCTTCCGCATGTACCGCCGGCTGTCGGGCATGACCGGCACCGCGTGGGAAGAGCGTCGCGAGCTGTGGCAGACCTACGCCGCGCCCACCGCGCAGATCCCCACCCACCGCCCCTGCGTGCGGACGCTGGCCCCCGATCGGGTGTTGCCCACCGAAGAAGCAAAGTGGGCCGCCGTGGCCGACGCGGTGGAGGCCAGCCACGCGACCGGCCAGCCGGTGCTGGTGGGCACCCGCAGCGTGGGGGCCAGCGAGACGCTGAGCACGCTGCTGAACGAACGCAACGTGCCCCACGCGGTGCTCAACGCCATCCGCCACGAAGAAGAGGCGGAGGTGGTTTCGCAGGCCGGCATGAAGGGCCGCGTGACCATCGCGACGAACATGGCCGGCCGCGGCACCGACATCAAGCTGGGGCCGGGCGTGAAAGAGCTCGGCGGGCTGGCGGTGATCGCAACCGACCGCCACGACACCCGCCGGGTGGACCGCCAGCTGTTCGGCCGCGCCGGCCGCCAGGGCGACCCCGGCAGCGCCGCAACCTTCCTGAGCCTGGAAGACGAGCTGATCCGCCAGCACAGCCGGCTGGGCTGGCTGCCCTGGCGTTTCTGGCGTGCGCAGCAGCGGGCCCAGGGCCGCGCCCGCGCGCAGCGGCGCGGGGTGCTGAAGCAGGACGAGCAGATGGCCGACAGCCTCGGCTTCGCCGGGGTGGAGTGAGCCGGGCGACGTTTTTTGGCGGAACTCCGGACGTTCGGGGGACCGGGCGGCGGCCGCCCCGTCTCCCGAACGTCCGGAGCACAGCAGTCAGCCGTCGCGCGGCGGGCGCCGCCGGAGTCGCTGAAGGACCCCTGATGCGTGTCCCGTTTGATCTCGTGCGGATTGCATCGATCGACACTGGCGGACAAGCCGCCAGTGGCACCCGAGCACCAGGGGCCTGGGCCGAATCGAATGGGACGCACGGGCGGGTTTGACACCCGCCCCTGCGGGCAGACCGCGAATCCCCTCGCGATGTCCGGCGGGTGACGCTGTGCTCCCCGTGGGGGTGGGGCCGGGCGGCGGGCTGCCGCCGCCCGGCCCCACACCCACGGGGCGTTGCGCCTGAACGCCCGCCCGCTAGACGTCGCCGCCTTTCCACTGCACGAAGCCCTCCATCGCCTCGTACTCCGCCAACCCCAGCTGGTCGTACACGTCGGCGGTGGCGCGGTTGCGGTCTTCGGCGCGCTGCCAGAACTCGCGTTCGTCCACACCGGGGAACAGCGCGCGGTCTTTCTGGCTCTCGTGCTTGAAGATCGCCACGCGCTTGCGCTTCAGCTCACCGGGCGACAGGGGCACGGCCATCTCGACCTTTTCGGGCTCCCACTCCTGCCAGGCGCCGCGGTAGAGCCACACCGCGCACGCGTCGTGCCAGTCGCGGTCGGCCGAGCGTTCCATGGCGCGGAAGACCGCGGCCAGGCAGGTGCGGTGGGTGCCGTGGGGGTCGCTCAGGTCGCCGGCGGCGTACACCTGATGCGGCTTGACCCTGTCCAGCAGGTCCATGGTCAGCTGGATGTCTTCCTCGCCCAGCGGCTTCTTGCGGACGGTGCCGGTCTCGTAGAAGGGCAGGTCCATGAAGTGCAGGTTTTCGACCGGCACACCGCACGAGCGGCCGCCGGCGCGGGCCTCGCCGCGGCGGATCAGCCCCTTGAGCTGCTGCACCTGGGGCGAGTCGACCTGTCCGGGCTGCTTGTTCTTGAGCATCTCCTCCACGTGCGACTCGAAGGCGGCGGTCTTCGCCTCGTCGATGCCGGCCATGCGGTTGAACTCGGCGGCGAAGTCGGCGAAGCGGATGGCGTCCTCGTCGAACACCGCGATGTTGCCCGACACCTGATAAGCGACGTGCACCTCGTGGCCCTGGTCGACCAGGCGGATCAGCGTGCCGCCCATCGAGATCACGTCGTCGTCGGGGTGCGGAGAGAAGATCAGGATCCGCTTGGGGAAGGGCCCGGCCACGCGGTCGTCGGCGCGGCGTTCGCCCGTGGTGGGCTTGCCGCCGGGCCAGCCGGTGATGGTCTTCTGCATCGCGCGGAACACGTCGACGTTGATGTCGTAGCCCGGGCCGTGTGCGGCGATCAGCTCTTGCAGGCCGTGCTGGTTGTAGTGCTCGTCGGTCAGCTTCAGGATCGGCTTCCCGACCGTCTGCGCCAGCCAGATGACGGCCTTGCGGATGCCCTCGGGGGTCCATTCGACCGTGCCCAGCAGCCAGGGCGAAACGCTGCGGGTCAGGCCCGCCGAGGCGGCGCCGTCGGCGTAGACCACCGCGTCGGCGTGCCCCTGCAGGTAGCTGGCCGAGATCGCACTGGTGACCTCGCCCTCGACGGCCTTGGCCAGGATCGGCGCTTTGCCTTCACCCAGCGCCATCAGGATCAGCTTCCGGGCGGACAGGATCGTGGCCACGCCCATGGTGATGGCCCGCTGCGGCACGTACTCGATGCCGAAGAAGTCAGACGCCGCGTCGAGTCGCGTGAGCCGGTCAAGCCAGATGGAACGGGTGCGCGCGTCGCGGGCCGAGCCCGGCTCGTTGAAGCCGATGTGGCCGGTGCGGCCGATGCCCAGCAGCTGGATATCGATGCCGCCGGCGTCGGCGATGGCTTCTTCGTAGGACGCGCAGAAGGCCGGCACGTCCTCGGCTTCGAGCGTGCCGTCGGGCACATGCACGTTCTTGCGGTCGATGTCGACGTGGTCGAAGAGGTGCTCATTCATGAACCGCACGTAGCTCTGCAGCTCCTGCGGCTGCATGGGCCAGTACTCGTCGAGGTTGAACGTGACCACGTTGGCGAATGACAGCCCCTCATCGCGGTGGCGGCGGATCAGGTCGGCGTAGACCGCGGTGGGGGTCGAGCCGGTGGCGAGCCCCAGCACGCAGCGTTGACCCGCGGCGGCCTTCTTGCGGATCAGGGCGTCGATCTCGTCCGCAACCGTGCGGCTGACTTCGGCGGGGTCGTCGAAGACCCGGACGGGGATCTTCTCGCGGGCGGACAGGTCGGACGGGGTGGCGGGCATGGGGGCTCCAGAGAAAGTGGTCGGGGCATGATAATAACATTTTTGTTATCAAATGCACGCCCATATATCCATTCAATAGCGAAGAAACGAGTCGGTTTTGCCTCAGAAGGTTTATTTTGTAACCTTTCCTGATGGATCCAGTGGTCACCTCCCCCCCCGAAGCCGTCATCCTGGGTCTGCTGCGGCAGCGTGGCCCGCTGAGCCGCCGCGAGCTGCACGAGCAGAGCGGGCTGCGACCCAACACGGTGGGCGATGCCGCCGGGCGGCTGGTCCGCCGCGGCCTGCTGGCCGAGGGCGAGCCCGTGGCTGCCGGGCCGGGCCGGCCCGGGGTGCCGCTCACCCTCGACGCGGCCCGCTGCACCGTCGTCGGCCTCGCCCTCCAGCCCGGCGCGGTGCAGGGCTGCCGGATCAACCTGCTGGGCCGCCGGCTGGGCCGCACGCTCGACGCCCGAACCCCGGAGGGCACCCCGGTTGCCGAGGCCGCGGCCGACCTGCTGCGACGGCTGGTGAACCCCGACGCCATCGCGATTGGCGTGACGACGCCGGGCCTGCTCGACGCCGACACCCGCCACATCCTGTTCAGCAGCGCGGTCCCCCACGACCGCCCGGCGTCGGCCCGGCCCGTGTTCGACGCCGCGGGCGACCTGCCGCTGCGCTTCGACAACGACATGACCGCGCTGGCCGTCCGCTGGCGGATGAGCCAGCCGGCCCCGCCGGGCGAAGACGTGCTGCTGGTGCACTTCCGCGACGGGGCGGTGGGGGCGTCGCTGATGATCGGTGGCCGCCCGAACCCGGGGTGCATCCTGGGCGGCAACGAGCTGGGGCAGACCCGCTTCCCGATCGGCGGCGAGACGCTCCGCCTCGAAGAGATCTTCAGCTCGGCGTTTCTGCGACGCACCGACGGGCCGGAAGCCGAAGCCGACGCCCGCGGTCTGGCCGAGCGCGCGGCCCGCTGCGACCCGGCCGACACGGCGATGACCCGGTGCCTCGACCTGCTGGCGCTGGGACTGGCCAACGCGGTCAACTTTGTGCGGCCCCACCGGCTGGTGCTCGCCAGCGACCTGACCCGGCACCACCGTTTTCACCGGGCCCTGTGCGCGTCGATGCAGCGCACCGTGCTGCCGCCGCTTTTTGCGCGGCTGCGGATCGACCCCTGGGAGGCCCCGCTGCCCGTGGGCGCCGAAGACGCGGGCTGGCTGGCGCTGGACCTGGTGTTCCGCGAGCCGGAGGCCGAGACGCGGGGTTGACGCGTGATGGAGGCGTCTTGCGAGCCGGGTGCAAGGCCTGCCTTGGAAAGCGGCGTGGGGCGGGCAACGCCCGCGCGGCGGGCGACGCTGTGCTCCCCCGCGTTCGCGGTCACCTGCGCAGCAGCCCCTCGCGGTCGATCATGAGGCGCAGGGTGCGGCAGATCAGCTCGATCGATTTTTCGTCGAGGCGGTTGTAGAACGGCAGGGCGAGGGTGCGGTCGCTGATGCGCTCGGCGATGGGGAAGGCGCCCGGGCCGAAGTTGAAGCGGTCGCGGTAAAACGGCTGCAGGTGGATGCAGGGGAAGTAGTTGCTGGCCCCGATCTCGTGGCGTTTCATGCCGTCGATGATGCGGTCGCGCTCGACCCGCCCGTAGTCGCCGCCCAGCCGCACGACGAACACGAACCACGACATGGTGGCGTCGGTCTCGGCCTCGACGGTGGGCAGCACCAGCTCGTCGCAGTCCATCAGCTGCCGCATGTAGTCGCCGGCCACCCGGCGGCGTGTCTCGAGCATCGCGGGCAATCGCGCCATCTGTGCGTTGCCCATCGCGGCATTCACCTCGGACATCCGGTAGTTGTAACCCAGCCGCTCGTGCGAAAGCCACGAACCCGCGGCGCGGTCAGCGCCGGAGTGGGCGTCGGTGGCCCGGCCCTGGTTGCGCAGGCTGCGGCAGCGGTCGGCCAGGGCGTGGTCGTCGGTGACAATCATGCCGCCCTCGCCGGTGGTGATCTGCTTGTTGGGGTAGAAGCCGAAGACGCCCGCCCGGCCGAACGAGCCGACCCGCCGGCCGCCGGCGGCCACGCCGCCCAGGGCCTCGCAGCAGTCTTCGATGAGCGCCACCTCGTGGCGCTGCGCGATGCGTTCGAGTTCGAGCATGTGCGTGGTATTGCCGAATACCTCGACGGCGATGACGGCCTTGGTCCGGGGCGTGATTGCGGCCTCGGTGCGGGCCGGGTCCATGTTCAGGCTCTTGGGGCAGATGTCCACGAACACCGGCGTGGCCCCGGCCATCAGGATGCAGTTGGCCGACGCGATGAACGAGAACGGCGTGGTGATGACCTCGTCGCCCGGGCCCACGCCCAGGGCCAGCAGCACCGCGTGCAGGCCGGCGGTGCCGGAGCTGACGGCGACACCCTGGCTGCGGCCGCTGACCTGCGCCACGGCGTGCTCGAAGGACTCCTGCTCGGGGCCGATGCTGAGGCGGCCGCTGCGGAGGGTGGCAACGACCGCGTCGATCTCGCGGTCGGTGATGTCGGGCTGGCTGAGAGGGATGTGCGACATGGAGGCCAGGGGCAAGGGGCGGTGAAGAGCAGAGCGGGGGAGGCAGGCCGAGTGAAGCGGGTGGGGCGTCAGGGTGCGGCGGGACTTCGCGCGACCGCCGCCTCGGCGTCGGCGGCCGCGCGCAGCGTCGAGACCGCGTCGGCACCGGCGGTCCGCTTGAGGTAAGCCCACGCGGCCTGCACCCGCAGCTCGTCGTCCAGCGCTGTTTGTCCCCGCAGCACGCGGGTCAGCGTGGCACGCAGTCGGGGGCCCACCTCGCCGCCGCTCCGCAGACGCAGCACCAGGGCCAGCGCCTCTGCATCCGGGTCGGAGGGCACGGCCACGCCACGGGCGATGGCGGCCGCCGCGGGGGTGCGGCTTCGGATGAGCCCCAGCAGCACGGCCTGTGTCCACGCGGGATCCGCGTCGGCGCCGTTCAGCACGGCGGGCACCTCGTCTGCGGCCACGGCGGGGCCACGGCCCAGCAAGGTCTCGACCGCGTCGAGCACGGCCTGCAGCCGACGGGTGCGGCCGGTGGCGTGACCCGTGCGGAACCCGGTGACCAGGCGGCGTGCGGTGGCCACGGCCACGGCGTCGGGCGTGGACGGGTCGGCGGCGAACGCCGCGAGCCACGCGTGTGCCCGCGGGTGGTCGGTGGCGTGCAGGGCGTCGAGCGCGGCAGTGAGCGCGTCGGCTGCTGGGTGTGACGCGTCGGCTGCCGGGTGTGACGCGTCGGCTGCTGGGTGTGACGCGTCGGCTGCTGGGTGTGACGCGTCAGCTGCTGGGTGTGACGCGTCGGCTGCCAGGTGTGACGCGTCAGCTGCCGGGTGTGACGCGTCAGCTGCTGGGTGTGACGCGTCAGCGACGGCGCGCGCCGCGCGGCCCACCGTCGCGACAAACGGGTCGCCATCGACCGCCACCACGTTGAATACCTCGGGCTCGGCGGCCGTGGCGAAGGCCAGTCCGGTCAACGCCAGCCGGGTGCGGCGCGGCAGGCTGTCTCCGGCAGCGCGGACCTGTGCGGCCCAGCGTCGGTGGGCGCGGGCGTCGCCGAACCCCGCAGCGACCTCCAACGCCAGCTCGCCCAGCCGTGGCGGCAGGTCGGGCTCGGAGGCGATGCTGTAGGCCCAGGTGCCGGCGCGGTCCAGGCGGTGCGTGCGCGCGGTTTCCAGCAGGGTCGCCCGCACCGGGTCGCGGGCCGGCCCGTCGGCGTTGTTGAGCGCAATCAGCCCGCGGGTGCCCCGTGCGTCTCCCATCTGGTGCAGCAGCAGGGCCGCGAGTCCGCGTCGCCCCAAGCCCCGGTCCCGTGCACCGGGTGCGTTTGGGGCTCGGTCGGTGTCGCGGGGCTGCGGGGCGGGGTTCCCGTCGAAACCCACCGCGTCGCCGGCGGCGTCGGGCACGCCCAGCGCGGCCACCATCGCCGCGTGCGCGGGCGAGCCAGCGGCCACCCGGCCCGCCGCCACCCGCGGCGTGGCCAGCAGCAGCTTGACTTCGTCGGCAAGCCCCGGCCAGGCGAGCAGCTCGTCGAGCGTGCGGTCGCCCAGCAGGCCGCCGTCCAGGGCCGCGCTGATCACCTCGGCCCGCTGGTCGTCCCGCTCCAGGTCCACCAGGTTCTCGGTGGTGACCCCGCGGGGCGTGGCCAGCTCGGCGGTGCCCAGCAGCCCGTGGACCCGCAAGGCCGCGTGTTCGTTTTCGCGCAGGCGTCGAAACAGCGGCGCCAGGTCGGGGTCTTCCAGAAAGCGCAGGGCCCGGAGCAGGCGGTGGTGCCGGCCGCCCGGGCCCACGCGGACCGCCTCGCGCAGCAGCTCGGTGGCCGCCCGCGTGTCGGCGGGATCAGCGACGATCGGCGGGGCGGTGGCGGACTCCGGGACCGGGGCCGTGGCATCGGCCCCGGGCGGAGACACGGCCGGGAGCGGTTGTGCCGCCGCCACGACGCAGACCGCGGCCGCCGCGACGGCCCGCGCCGCCACCGCGGCCGCCCGTGGCGACGATGTTCTGCCCACGCTCCAACGGGTCATCCGAAGAGTGTACCGGCCTGCACTCGCACCCACCGGTTCTGCCGCCCCGGCGCCCACCACGCCCCGGCGTTTTGACCACGGCCCGCGGCGCTGCGACGATGCGCGGTCTATGCCTTCCCGGGAACGCGACAACATCCGGTCCCTGAGCGCTTACGTGCCCGGCGAGCAGCCGACGGCCGCCCAGACCGCGGCCGGCTCGGTCATCAAGCTCAACACCAACGAAAACGCCTACCCGCCGTCACCCTCGGTCATGGACGCACTACGCGGCGTGACGGCCGAGGCCCTGCGCCTGTACCCGCCCGCCGACGCCGCGCCTTTCCGCGCCGCGGCGGCCGCGCTGCACGGGGTGTCGCCGCAGCAGGTCATCGCCACCAACGGAGGCGACGAGCTGCTGCGCCTGCTGGTCACGGTGTGCTGCCTGCCGGTCGGGCCGGGGGACGGACGGGGCGCCGCTCCCGGCGGCCTGGGCATGACCGACCCCAGCTACAGCCTGTACGGCGTGCTGGCCGGCATTCACGACACCCCTGTGACGGTGGTGCCGCGTGACGACGCTGCGGGCGGAGGCTTCTCGCTGCCGGCCGACTACGCCCGGCGTCTGAACGCGGCGGGCTGCCGCCTGGCCTTCCTGGTCAACCCCCACGCCCCGTCGGGCTGCCTGGAGAGCGTCGACACGCTGCGGTCGCTGGCGGGCGCCTTCAACGGCGTGCTGGTGATCGACGAGGCCTACGCCGACTTCGCCTCGGAGGGCGACTTGGCGGGGTACAGCGCGGGCGTGCGGCTGGCGCGCGAAGGCGTCGAGAACGTGGTCGTGCTCCGCAGCCTCAGCAAGGGCTACGCGCTGGCCGGTTTGCGCTTCGGCTACGGCGTGGCCGCGGCGCCCTTCATCGCCACCCTGGACAAGGCCCGCGACAGCTACAACCTGGACGCCCTGGCCCAGGCCGCCGCCACCGCCGCCCTGGGCGACCAGCCCTACGCACGCGGCCGCTGGGAGCAGACCCGCCACGAGCGGCAGCGGGTGACCGCCGCGCTGCGCGGCCGCGGGTTCGAGACGCCCGACAGCCACACCAACTTCGTGCTGGCCCGCGTGCCCGCCGGCGGCGCCGCGGCCGAAACCTACCACCGCCAGCTCAAGGCCGACGGCATCCTCATCCGCTACTTCGACACCCCGCGGCTGGCCGACCGGCTGCGGATCACCGTGGGCACCGCCGAGCAGAACGACGCTCTGCTCGCGGCGCTGCGCAGAGTGAAAAGCGAAAAGTGAACTTCCGACGGAGCCCATCAAGTTCTCACACCTTTTGTGGGGTGCCACTGGCGGCTTGTCCGCCAGTGCTTCCACGAATCGCAGGCACTGGCGGACAAGCCGCCAGTGGCACACGATTCAATCCCCACGAAAAATGAATGGGATGCGGATCAGGGACCGCACCGTCTCTCGGTCGCCGCCCACCAACCGCCCACCCACCACGCCGCCCGAACTCAGAAACGATCCCCCATGCCCCGCACCGCCACCATCACCCGCAACACCAGCGAGACGAAGATCACCCTGTCGATCGACCTGGACCGCACCGGCGACCCCGGCGACATCCAAACGGGGGTGGGCTTCTTCGACCACATGCTCACCCACGTGGCCAAGCACGGCCGGCTGGCGCTCAAGGTGTCCTGCACCGGCGACACCCACATCGACGACCACCACACCGTCGAAGACGTGGGCATCGCGCTGGGCGAGGCGTTCGCAAAAGCCCTGGGTGACAAGCGCGGCATCGAGCGCTACGGCGACGCCGCCGTGCCCATGGACGAGACCCTCGCCCGCTTGGCGCTCGACCTCTCGGGCCGGCCGGCCTGCGTGTTCAGGGTGGACTGGGTGGGCTACGGCATCGACCCGCCCGCCATCGTGGGCGAAACCATTGGCGTGTTCGACGTGCAGCTGGTCAAAGAGTTCTTCAACGCCGTCGTCAACAACGCGAAGATGAACCTGCACGTGGAGGTGCCCTGGGGCGACAACAACCACCACATCGCCGAAGGAATCTTCAAGGCATTCGGGCGGGCGCTGCGCGACGCCGTGCGGGTGACACACGACGACGTGCCGAGCACGAAGGGGTCGTTGTAACCAGGTGTCGGATCGGGCCCCCACGTGCCCGGAAACAACCGGGCTTGCCGCGCGGCGGCGAAGCGGGCCCGCTCACCTGGCGCGGAAGTCGAAGTCGAAGACCGACTCGGGCCACTGCTCCCTCGGCGTGGAAGCCTCTTCCTTGAACCATCCGCGGTAGCCGCTGTGGAGGGTCGTCTCGTTTTGCTGAAACGTGGCGCCGCCGTCGGCGTGCGCCAGGTTTGCGCCTTCCGCGTGGCGGGGGGCAGCTCGCGCCGGAGACGCGGCAAAGTCTTTGGCGTCGATGTTCCCGGTCGTCTCCGAAGGGGTGTCGAAGGCACGCCCGTCCACGAAAAGCACCGTCACGCCGGGAAGCGGAATATTGGTGATCCGGGTCCAGAGGATGCCGGGGCCGGACTGCCCAAAAAACACGTTCATTTTCAAAGTCTGATTGTTGGCCCGGTCCTGACCCCCGGGGGCGTCCTCGGGGAGATCCAGCCAGACCGGATCCTGTTTAAACCGCCGGTAGTTGCGCTCATCGGGCGATCCCGATGAATACGTCTGCGGCGACTGCTGCAAGTGGTAGTCGATTGCGTTGAACCAGAGTGACTCACCCGCCCCCACGGGTCCCAGCTCCTTCGTCTCCTGCGCCGGCTGCGGGAACGTCTGCCGTTCGTCGACCAGATACATCGTCATGGCCTGCCCCAGCGTGCGCAGGTTGTTCAGGCAAGCCGCCGCCTTCGCCGATTTGCGGGCGCTGCCCAGCACCGGCAGCAGAATCCCGATCAGCAGCGCGATGACCGCAATGACGACCAGCAGCTCGATAAGGGTGAAGCCTCGCCGCGTTTCAAGATGACGTGCGCTCATGGACCAAGCCTACCGCGGCTCGGGCCGGATCCAATGCTGAAAGTGCGCCGGGGCCTGAATCCGCGTCGAGATGGCCTGGGCTGTTCGGGCACACCCGGCAGAAGGCCCGGTCGTCCCGGTCGGTTTCGAAAAGCGTCATTTCCCCATTACCGCGGTTAACGACGTGGTAGGCAAATCCCCCCGCAGTGATCCGAGTTAAGCGTCCCATACCAAACACTCACAAAACCCCACCCAAAGTCAACCCCGCAACCCACCAAACCCTTAGAAACCGTACCGGGTCCCTTAAGGGACCCGGTACGGTTCGTCAGGGTCGGAGGGCGGCGGTGATTTTTTGTTTCAAGTCGGCCGCGTCGTCGTCGGTCAGCGTGCCCGCGTTCCAGATCACCCGGAACGCCTTGGACGCCGTGGCCCGAGACACCGGGTACCGCGGGATCAGGTGGAAGTGCACGTGCATCACCGCCTGCCCGGCCGCAGATCCGTTGTTTTGCAGCACGTTCACGCCGTCGCAGCCGGTCGCGGCCTTCACCGCCCGCACCAGCCGGGGCAGCACCCGGCCGACCGCGGCCGCCGCGTCGTCGGACAGGCCGTCCAGCTCGACCGCCGGCTCTTTCGGGATCACCAGGCAGTGGCCCCGGGCCACCGGTCCCACGTCAAGAAAGGCCAGCACGTGGTCGTCTTCGTACAGCCGGTGACACGGGATCTCGCCGGCGAGGATCTTGGAGAAAACAGTGGACATGCACAGATGGTAGCGGCGACTGCCGGCGGGTCAGTACGCGTCGTCGTCCTCGGGCTCGATGTCCTGCGCCACCAGGTCGCGCCAGGCGTCCAGCACCGCGGGGCCGGGGTCCGCCTTCGCCAGCGCCTCCGCCACCGGGCCGCGCTCGGCCTTCAGTTCGGGAAAGGTCAGCAGCAGCCGGCGCAGGTCCGCAACGTCGGTCATCCCCTTGGCCGTCCGGGAACGGCCCACCACGCTGATGACCTTCTGGCTGATCAGCTCGGCCGGTTCGGGAATCAGGATCCGCTCCCGCCGCTGGCAGGGCGGAAGCCGATCGACGCCGCGGAGATCGACCAGGTATCGGTTCTTCGGCTTCTGGATCTGGTAGACGCGCCACCCGGCCCCGCCCGCGACCACGCGCACACGCGTGGCGATCCCGAAGCGCGTGTTCAGATGCTCCCGCAGGGCCTCGGCCAAGGCTTCGCCGTTCAATGTCAGGATATCGACATCCTGACTCATCCGCGGCTCATCGACGTAGGCGTTCACGGCCTGCGCCCCGAACACCGCCGCGTCGTCGCGGTCTTGCAGGAAAGCAAGCACCGCCTCCTGTATGGTCGCCAAGGGCACCGGCTCTCGCTTGACAAACTCGGTGAAGGTGACGGATCGTTCTTTGAAGATCATCGCGGAGCAAGGGTGGGAAGAGCAGTGCTAACGTTGACGCCGGGATACCAGTCTACGGCCCGACGGCAGCGTCACGGGGCAATGAATCGGCAGGGAGCGATCACGGAAGCAGCCAGGCGAGGTCGAGCGGGTGCTCGGTTAGCACACCCGCCGTGACGGTCTGCGGCGCCGCCGCCCGGGTGACCGAGGCGTAGGCCCGGTCCGACCGCTCGGGCTCGCGGTGGATCGTCAGGGTGCGACCGCGCACATCCACCACCCAGTACTCCTGAATACCGGCCGCGGCGTACAGCTTCAGCTTGGCGTCGAGGTCTTTGGCCAGCGACGAATCCGCCACCTCAACCAGCAGCGCGACATCGGCGGGGCCCGCGTCCTGTTCCGCGTAGAAATCGTCACGCATACGCCCGTCGGCCGTGGGAACAGGACGGGGCAGCGTCGGAAAATCGCGGGTGGTGCTTTGCGACATCGTCTTATTCTACACCGCCTTCTGCAGCGCCCCGCCTCCTGTTTCCGGCGATCCCGGTCAACGCGGCGGAGGGGGAGCGGCACCCACTCGGAAACCTGACTCTGGCCGTTCAGTCGTAGGCCTGGAACGGTCCCTCGTCGAGGTGCTCCTCAAGTGCCTCGACGCTCTCGCCAAGCGTCACCAGCACCACCAGGTCCTGGAAGTCGGCGGCCGGGCTGCTGAGGTCCAGCGTGCCCAGCTCGTACAGGTAAATGATCTGGTTGACGTGCAGTGACACGCGGCCGTTCTCGACGTACTGCGACACGTAGCGCGACAGCGACGCCTGGTCTTCGAAGCCCGGCACCGATGGCACCGCGTCGCCGTTGCGCAGCACCCACACCTGCTCCAGCGGCAGGGCGCTGTCGGCAAAAATGTTCACGCCCGAGCCGTCGCGGTGCCACGAGCGACCCGCCACCGTCACGGTCGTGCCCGCGGCGTAGTCGACCGGCACGACGTGGTCGGGCCGCACGCCGGGCACGTTCACGTTGCCCGCGTCGGGGGCGCCGAAGCTGCCCCACGGTTCGGCCCGCTCGCCGCCGATGGTCAGCCGCGTGGTCACCGGCATGGGCCCCGCCCCGTCGGTGATCGCCGAGCCCAGCACGCGAACCAGCACCGCGAAGTCTTCCTGCGGCACCACCTTGTTGTCGTGGATCTCGAACGCCACAGGGGCCAGGTCGATGCCGCCGTCGGCCCGCGACACATCGGGGGTGGACAGGCTGGGGGTCAAGAACAGGCCGGCCAGCAGACCGGCGGTGACGATGCAGGGGAGGGCTGGTTTCATGGGGGATCGGTCCAACTAGGAGGGGCGGTGCATCCACCGACGGCGGACGGGGAGCATCGTCTGCTTCACCCCGCAACCGTGCCCCGGCCGGGCCGGATGTCGAGTTTCGGGCCCGCACGGGAAGTAAAACGGCGATCCGCCCCCCGCACAACCGGCACAGACCCCACAACTCCCACCCGCTCGCGGCGAACGAAAAGCCCCCCGCACACCATGCGGGGGGCCGGAGGAGAACGGGTCTTGTGGCGGTCGATCCGCGACTACTTCGGGAACTCATAGAGCACCCGGGCCTCGACGTTGTCGGAACGGCTTAGCCCTGTCCGAGCAGTTTGAAGTGCTTGTGTCGCGAGGCTTTTTTGTCGAAAGTCACGGTCTGGGTCGCTCCAGGGTCGACGTGGATCTGTGCGAGAAGGTAGTCGGAGAACCCGGCGGGTCCCGTTTCGAAATCCAAGACTGCCGCGTGTACCGCGTCTCGCCGTTCGATGACCAAGTTCGATCTAGACAACAAGTTTCGTAAAACACCTACGACGTCATTCCGTGGCAACCCAAATGCACGGTCGAGTACCCAGGTGAGCTCACACACCACGACCACGCTGATGACACCCGGCGAGGCGTCGGAGCAGACCTCCTCGATCACCGACTTTGCGATTTCAAACTGTTCGGGGTCATCGGCGGTGAGGAAGCGCACCAAAACGTTGGTGTCGATTCCGGTCATTGCCCAGACTCAACGGCGCCCCTGGCAATCGCGTCATCCATCTCAGCCAAGGAGACCGGCTGCTTTCGGGGGCTTTTTCCGGCGAGACATTCCGCAAGATCCATCAACGATCGGCCATCCTGGCCGGCCGGTTCGGAAGTGGATGTCAACGCTCACTTCATTTTGACCCCCCAGCGATCATCTGGAATTGACCCCCCGGCCGCGTTACGGGGTCATGAGGGCGGTTACTCCTTTCGTGAGGTTGGGGCCGGGGCGGGTCAGGCCGGGGCGGCGTCAGCCGCCTCGGCCGCCGCGTCAGCGGCGGCGGGGTTGCCCGCTTTTCGGCGGTCGGCCAGCCGGTAGCTGTCGCCTTTGACGTTGATCACGGTCGAGCGGTGCAGCAGACGGTCCAGCGCCGCGGACGCCATCACCGCGTCGTCGGCGAACACCTGGCCCCACGCGCCGAAGGCCTTGTTGCTGGTCAGCACCGTGGCCTGCTGACGCTGGTAGCGCTGGCAGATCACTTGGAACAGCAGGCTGGCTTGCACGGCGTCGAACTTCAGGTAGCCGACCTCGTCGAGAATCAGCAGCTTGGGCTGGGTCAGCGTCCGCATCTCCCGGTCCAACCGGCCGGCGTCCACCGCTTTGGT
>ENA-ORXM01000080-ORXM01000080.1-marine-metagenome-genome-assembly--contig:-NODE-80-length-173923-cov-14.495703_pt1 | contig 173923 bp, 144 predicted proteins | sample MGYA00237867_ERZ511480 | MGnify/ENA primary metagenome ERZ511480 (study PRJEB26309, sample SAMN06266103) | marine metagenome | isolation source: Algal blade | place: United Kingdom:Sidmouth, United...
TGACGGGCGGCATCATCTACTACCAGTTGGAGGCAGGTGAGCAGACGGCAACAAGACATATGATTGTGATTGAGTAATCATTTTGGTTTATGAAATTAAGGGGACGCGTTAACTCGTGTCCCCTTTTTCTATTTGAGAAGATCTTAGATTTAATAGCTAGGAGTACTTAGAGACTATGAACCTAAAAGAAATATGGTAGGTAATTTACCAATCTTAGGTAGTTGATTTTTCCATTTGTGGATAGGTTGCGATCGGATCATTTCATGCTTGCCAGTAATATCACTAGCAATGCATAAAATGATATCAGAATTTATCGTATCGATCATGAATTTTAGCAGCCTGTCATTTCTATAGGGTGTCTCTATGAAAATATGAGTAAGATTTGATGTTTTAACTGACTGAACAATCGCTTTAAGTTTCTTTCTCAATTCAGGCTCCTTGATAGGTAGATATCCATGGAAAAAAAAATTTTGGCCATTTAAACCGCTTGCAGCTAGTGAAAGCAGAATAGAAGAAGGGCCCACTAAAGGCTTGACATTACAATTATGCCGATGCGCTAAGCTTATGACTGTGGCACCAGGGTCTGCTACTCCTGGCATACCGGATTCACTAATAATGCCAAAAGAAATCCCCTTTGAAATAAAGTGCTTAACTTCTTGAAGATGAGAATTGTGTTTTTTGTCAATTTCAATGATAGTCAGGTCTTGGATAGCATAAGGGGGCTGAGTGAGCTTGAGGTACCTACGTGCAGTCCTTGCTCTTTCCACTACAAAATGACGTAACCCATGAATTACTGAAACTGTGGATTCTGGAATAGTCTTGATAAGATCTTCAGAAATAATTGTGGGTATCAAATAAACTGTGACTGAGATAATTATAATTTTAAATGCGAAATTAGAAATATGAATACGAACAGAGCTACATATAAAGTCAAGATAGATCATTTTGAGGGACCATTCGATTTACTTTTATATTTTATCAGAAGAGATGAGTTGGATATATATGACATTGATATTTCCAAGATCACTGAAGAATTCTTGGCCTATATTAAGAAATTGGAAAAACTAGATCTTGATGTAGCTTCTGAGTTTATACTTGTTGCAGCGACATTGATGAGAATCAAGTCCAAAATGTTGATACCTAGAAAAGAGCTGGACGAAGAAGGTAATGAGGTGGATCCTAGAGAAGAGTTGGTTAAAAGGCTTTTGGAATACAAGCAATATAAGGACGTAATCCAAGATTTCAAGGATCTAGAAAAACACAGAGCAGAGAAAATATTGAGAGGTAACACTAGTAGTGAAATAAAGGTACTAGCTTCCCAAGTGTTAGATGATGTGGAACTAGAAACGTTAACTACTTACAAACTTTTCAAAGCCTTTAGAAGCGTCTTGGAAAGATATAAGAACAAGGAAGATAAGTATGTGCATCAGATTGTGAAATATCCATATACGATGAAGGATCAATCTGCTTTTCTCCGTAGTCAACTAGCGGATGGTAAAGATTATGACTTTGTTCAGATATTCGCCAAGCTTGATAATAGGATGCATGCCATAGTTACATTTTTAGCCTTACTCGAACTTGTGAATGCTCAGGTTATCACACTATTCGATGACAGTTCCCATACTAACAGCTTCTACTTGCGAATTGCTCAGAATTCTGATTATTCGGAGCAGTAGGAAAAGGCTGTTGATGGGTAAAATTAAATATAGATTTCTTCCTGACGATAAAGATGCCATAGTTCTGTTTGTCATATATTTATGAGCCAAATATTATTCTGAATTGTATTTTCTATATAAGGTAGCAGATAGATCACATAAATAGAAATTGCTATGCTCTGATATTGTCCACATTACCGTATCTTTGCAGCAAATTTCAACACCAAATCAATCACGAATATGGCTAATATAGGTCAAATCAAGCAAGTCATCGGTCCAGTTGTGGATGTTAGCTTTTCTGGAGAAAGTTCTTCACTTCCTGATATTCTGAATGCACTTGAAGTGAAAAAGGAAAATGGAGAAACTCTTATTCTTGAAGTACAAAGACACTTGGGAGAGGATAGCGTTAGAACTATCTCTATGGATTCAACGGAGGGATTGACCAGAGGCTTACAGGTCGTAGACAAGGGTCAGGCAATAGCAATGCCTACAGGTGATGCAATCAAAGGTCGCTTGTTTAATGTGGTAGGTGATGCAATTGATGGAATAGGCGCTGTCGATAAAACAAAAAATTCATCTTCTATCCATAGAAAGCCACCTTTGTTTGAGGATTTGTCTACAGAGACAGAAGTTTTATTTACTGGTATTAAAGTTATTGATCTTATTGAGCCTTACTCTAAAGGGGGTAAGATTGGGTTATTTGGTGGAGCAGGAGTAGGTAAGACTGTTTTGATCCAAGAACTTATCAATAATATAGCCAAGGGGTATGACGGGATTTCGGTTTTTGCTGGAGTAGGAGAAAGAACCAGAGAAGGGAATGACCTTTTGAGAGAGATGTTGGAATCTGGAATCATAGATTATGGAGAAGACTTTTTGCACTCGATGGAAGAAGGTGGATGGGATCTTTCTAAAGTAGATATAAAGCAACTTGAAAATTCCAAAGCGACTTTCGTTTTTGGTCAGATGAACGAGCCACCTGGAGCAAGAGCAAGAGTGGCACTTTCTGGCCTTACCCTTGCAGAATATTTTAGAGATGGAGACTTAAATGATCCTACGGGAGGAAAGGATATCTTATTTTTTATTGATAACATCTTTAGATTTACGCAGGCAGGTTCAGAGGTATCTGCCTTATTAGGTAGAATGCCTTCTGCAGTAGGATATCAGCCGACGCTGGCTACAGAGATGGGGGTCATGCAAGAGAGAATTACCTCAACAAAACGTGGTTCCATCACGTCAGTCCAAGCGGTATATGTACCTGCAGATGACTTGACCGATCCAGCACCTGCGACTACTTTCGCTCACTTGGATGCGACTACAGTATTGAATAGAAAATTGGCTTCATTGGGAATATATCCTGCGGTGGATCCACTTGATTCCACTTCAAGAATTCTAGAAAGAAGTATTGTAGGTGATGAGCATTATGACACAGCTCAAAAAGTCATCAATATTCTTCAGAGGTATAAAGAATTACAAGATATCATAGCCATACTCGGTATGGAGGAGTTATCTGAAGAAGATAAGCAGATTGTTCACAGAGCGAGAAGGGTACAGAGATTTTTGTCTCAGCCATTCCATGTTGCTGAGCAATTTACAGGGCTCCCGGGGGTTTTAGTTCCGATAGAAGAGACAATAAGAGGATTCAATATGATCATGGATGGAGAAGTAGATGAGTATCCTGAAGCGGCATTCAATTTGGTTGGGAATATTGATGAAGCAATAGCCAAAGGCAAGAAAATATTGGCTGAAGCTTAATTACATTTATAAGCAAATAATTATGCAGTTAATAGCTCTCACACCGGATAAGGAACTATATAATGGTAAAATTTCTTCAGTGAAGGTGCCAGGTATCAATGGACAATTTGAAATTCTAAATGGTCATGCACCCATAGTGGCAGCTTTATCCAAAGGTGAAGTGAGGATCCTCGATGAATCTGGTAAGAGAATCACCTTTAATATCATTAAAGGATTCATCGAAGTGATCAATAATGAGGTGTCATTATTGATACAAGCAATGAGTAAAGAATAATTTTCTTTTAAAAAAAATATTGAAGCCTCTGATAATCAGGGGCTTTTTTTATGTAGTATTCCTATCTTTAATAGAATTGAGTTGTATAACCAACCTACGATATGAATGATAGAATAGACTTCATTCTTAAAAAATGTCAATTTGCTTTATTGCAGCATACGGACAGCGAAGATATCAGTTCGTTGGCTGTTGCACTTATTTTCATAGTCCTAATGGTAATGATTGCAGTCGCAGCCGTAACGATCAAGTACGGATCACAGACTAGGTATTTAATATTTACAGTAGTTACAATATTCCTATTTTTATTCTACAGACTGAAAATGTCCAAGGCAGCAACTGCCAATAAATTACTGGCATCTTATTCCTCCATAGATCCTAATTCCAAGATGGAGTATGGTAAAGCCCTCAGTCTATATCTTGTTTCGGGTTTTGAATTGAAAATCACAAGAACTAAAGTGGTAATGTTATTCTACACAATTCTTACACCTCTATTCATGGTGTCGGTTTCTGACTTCTTATATGGTGTCATGACGGATAAGCAACTCCTTGTATCCCTATTGATCAGTTTACCATTTAGCTGGCTGCTGTGGCGCTGGTGTTTCAGTGAGGACTTGAATAATTTCACTTTACTTAAAGAAGAGCATGAGAAATATCTGAAAGAGATATCATGATTTTTCAGAGAGCCATTCATCGATTTCTTCGACTTCAGTACCAGTCGTCTTTTTAATGATTTGACCGAGCTGGGATTTCGCTTTTTGCTTGACCTCAGTGTTCACATAACTTGCTATGGTGACGAGGCTGATACTCAGAACAGCGATGTCATCAGTCATACCTATGAAAGGCGTCAAGTCTGGTATCGCGTCTATGGGGCTGATGAGATAGGCAATGGCACCTATGATGGCTTTCTTGGCCCATCTGGGTACTTCTTCCCTTCTGTAGGCATAAAAGAGTAACAAAACCATATAAATGATTTTGGTAGAACCCTTTACTGCAAACTTCAGGCAATAATCCAGAACTTTCTTAAGCTTGAATTCTTCCATTGTCTTAATAAAGGAAAATGTAATCAAGAAAGTTTCCAGCTATTTAGTATGGTTTACATTTTAACCGTAACAATGAATTAGAGCATAAGTTAATTTCTCTATAGTGGAAGGTGAATCGTGTAGCGCAATTATATCCTGAGGCGTGCTTTTAGATAGCCTTTCTGTAAGCTCCTCTTTACTGACTCTCACATCAAAATCTCCAGGCATCACAGACCATAGAATTAATTCATACTTCTCCTTGAGATGAAAAAACTGATATGGCTTCAATCTGCCATAGGGTGGTCTGAAATTATTTGAATTGCTGATTTCCGCTCCCTGAGTGGCATTTAATATGTAAGACTTAGTAGCAGTACGCCAACCAGAAATGTGATGGTAGCCATGATTAGCAAGTAGATGACCTCTAGCTCTTATTTCCATACCTAGTTCTGGATAGATAGATAGTTGGCAGCCTAGACAAAAGAAGGTAGCCTTGCGATTAAGCACATCAAGCAGATCAAGAAGTAGAGGAGTGGATTCAGGATGGGGCCCATCATCAAAGGTCAGATGCAACCGAGGGTCAGACACTGAGGACCAGGTAATATTTGTAAAGAGGTTTTGGAAAAACAAGGGCACTCTCTGGAAGTACATCGGAGCTTATCTCATTCTGGGTCTTCTCCTCTTGCTCTTACCTCCACCTTGTCTCATCATGCGCATACCATCCTTACCCATGGATCTCGCTGCTTTCATCTGAGATTTATTACTGGTCAAAGCTTTTTCAAAATAGTTCAACTGACTCTTTATTTCTCCTTGTGTGACATTAAGTTTTTGGGCTTCTTTGAAGTAATTCGTAGCAGCTGTCCAGTTTCCCTTGGAACCTTTGATGTTAGCTAGTTGCATCAAGACCATTGCTCTTTCATTATCAGAAGGTAATTTGAGGTCCAAGGCCATATTGAAATGACCTTCAGCTGCTTTTTGATCATTCTTACCAGCAGCTACAGAGCCTTTCATGATATAGTAGAAAGCCTTGTTAGTCACATACAATAGGTTTGGGAATTTTGTGAGGTTCAGTCTGGCATCTGCAGCCTCAAAATCTGACTCTTGAACTAGCGCAGCAGCCGATTGCACGGTTCCTAGAAAAATGTAACTGGCCAGCATGATAAACCCCATCAACCAGAAAGGAAATGAATACCAGAATCCTAGGGTGCTCGTCAATATGGCCCCTCCGATGAAGCCAATGGCAATCAATGCAAATTTTAAATATATATTGATACTGAACATAGACGCTGCTTTGTGTTATACAAACATAACAAATTAGCTGCTAGCTAGTTTTAAGAAAGTCTTTATCACTGACAATCATCAAGTTATCCTTGATCTCTAGCGTTGTCATATCGGGAAAAGCAGCTTCCATAATAGGAGAAAATGTAACGTTTTCCTGTTTATGCTCTTTTGTTATATTAAGTCTATTGTAGAGTAGCAAACCATCCGCCTTCAAATGTCCTTTGAGTAAGGTAATGAATGATTCGCTTTGGAATTTCAAAGGAATGTCACCACTCTGAAAAATATCCATGATAATCAGGTCATACTGTTCCGCATCCGTACTTAAGAACTCCATTGCTTCAGACGGAATGACTTCGACAAACGAATCTATTGTATCCAAGGTATATTTAGAACATAGCCTACAAATTTCTGGATCTACCTCTATGGCCGTATAGTCCATCTGTTGATCATATTTCTTTTCCAGAAGTAAAATGACGGAACCCAATCCCAAGCCCAAAACCAAAACTCTCTTATTGGAAAATTTCAGCCAATTCAGTTTTTTGAAAGTCTGGTCAAAATTAATGTACTTATCATCAAAAGAATATATCGCATCCTCTGTCACGAGCTGATGCCGACCCTCCACAAGTAAGACTTCAAGGTATGGATTGTAATAGGAACTGGTTTGTTCCAAGGATAATTCTTTGAAATGGCTCAGCCATCTTTTCCAGAATGGATGTTGCATCAGCAGCTGATCATTCCCAAGTCCGGTAACTGGAACTGTTATGGAAAATGTATTCCATGATGACTTTATCCTCCTTGGATAGTTCAATTTTTCTCCTGGCCATTACCACTTCGGCAGTTTCCATTGCTTTCTTGATGTCATAGGTTTTGAATCCACCAGGTCCGCCCCAGTAGAAGGAGGGTACAAAATTTCGAGGATAGCCAGAGCCAAAGAGATTGACAGAGACACCTATCGTCGTACCAGTATTCAGCATGGTATTAATGCCGGTTTTACTATGATCACCCATTATCAAACCACAAAACTGCAAGCCTGTTTTCTCGAAAGACTCGGTACCATAATCCCACAACTTCACTTCGGCATAGTTGTTTTTCAGATTACTACAATTAGTATCGGCGCCCAGGTTGCACCATTCCCCCACATAACTGTTACCCAGATATCCATCATGGCCTTTATTGCAATAGCCTTGGAAGACGACATTGGAAACTTCACCACCGACTTTGGCATAGGGACCCAGGGTAGAGTCTTTATAAACTTTAGCACCCATTTTCAAAACAGAATTTTCATTCATGCCGAACGGGCCTCGTATGTGGCTGCCTTCCATTACAAGAGCATTCTTGCCTATGTAAATAGGCCCATCAGTTGCATTCAAAGTAGAACATAAGACACTTGCCCCCTCTTCTAAGAAAATATTATCTGCCTCTATAGGATGACAATGATATGGAATCATAGCCGACTTCTTTCTATAAGTCAAAATCTTATAATCTTTTTTGATCTCTTTTCCATTCTGCGAGAAAACATCTACAGGTCTGGAAATAAGATGAATGTACTTATCTTCCTTTCCAATATCTACACCATCCAGTGCATCCAGATCTTGATTCTCTATCAGTTTGTCAAACTGTGCTTTATTCAGTCTAGCTGCGATTAGAACATTATCATACAACAAGGATTCATTCAGTTCCAACTGTGTAATGAGGTCTTCCATATTGTCATTGGGTAGCAGTCTGGAATTAATGACCAGATTGTTATCCTCTATGTTGATGGGGAATTTTCCAGCTAAATAGTCTTGAGTAATATAGCTGATCTTGCAAGGCACTCGGTGCCTCCATTTCTCACTGATGGTCAGTATCCCCACTCTTATTTCTGAGATAGGCCTGGTATAGGTGATAGGCAATAAGGCTTGCCAGTTATCATCATCAAATAATATTATGTTTTCCATTCTGACAGTTAGAAAGGTATAGGCCAAAAAAAAGCCCCTTTGGTAAGGGGCTTCGGTATGTTTCTATGATTCTTTGTTCTCTTTGTTTTCAGCTTCTGCTTCAGCAGCTTCTGTTGCTGGCGGATTCTTTTTGGCGAATTTTGCAAACTTCTTGTTGAACTTGTCGATTCTTCCTGCTGTATCGACAAAGGTCATCTTACCAGTGAAGAAAGGATGTGATGCTGAAGATATCTCCAACTTGATCAACGGATATTCATTACCATCTTCCCATGTGATGGTATCTTTTGTATCAGCAGCAGATTTACCTAACCATGATTTATCTACGGAGAAGTCCTGAAAGACTACTTTTCTATATGATTCTGGGTGAATTCCTTTTTTCATTTCTATTCTAATTTAATTCGGGGTGCAAAAATACATCAAAATCCTTTGTATATAAAGATATGAAAGAAGATTTAAACTAGAAAAAGGCGTCTTTGAAATGCTCTAACTCCTTTATTTTCAGATTTTTATCCAAAATAATGGAAATGATGTCAAATCTTATCTCCCACTCATGACCTATCTTCTCCATATATCGTTGTGCTGCATCCATTATTAAAGCCTCTTTTGTTGCAGTTACAGCTTCTTCTGGTCTTTTGTAAAAGGCGTATGACAAGGCCTTAACTTCTACAAATACTAGTATTTCTCCCTCTTTTGCTATAAGGTCGATTTCAGCTCTGCTGAATCTCCAGTTTTTCTCCAGTAGAGCATATCCTTCTTTTTTCAAATACTCCGATGCTATCTTTTCACCTTTATCGCCGATTTCTTTGGTAGTGGCCATAGCTGGATACAATTAGTGTTATTTTTGAAATAGTAAAAATCAATATACTTAAAATATGATGGATCAATTGATTACAAGATTTCCTAGCCAATTAATGGAGGCCTTGGCTATAGCAGATGCAGCCAAGATCCTCCCTCATTATGCACCCATAAACAAGGTCTACGTAGCCGGGCTGGGAGGTTCCGGAATAGGCGCTGATTACGTGAAAGAATTTATCAGAGAGGAATCAGCGATTCCATATCTTGTAGGCAAAGGCTACGAGATCCCTGCCTATGTAGACGCCAATACCCTTGCCATCTGCTCTTCTTATTCTGGAAATACTGAAGAAACACTGAATGCTTTTTATCAGATTATCGAACGCGGCAGTAAAGTTGTGGTCGTTTCTTCTGGCGGCACCCTGATCAAGGAAGCAAAATCCAGAGGTTTGGATTACATACAGGTACCTGATGACTGGCCTTCTCCCAGAGCCTGTTTAGGATATTCCATAGTGCAGCAACTTCAGATAGTACATGCCTTGGGATTTATTGATGGGTCGTTCAAGCATCAAATCAAATCAGCAGCGGATCTGATTAATTTTGATCAGGATGCCATCAAGGCATCAGCGGAAAAAGTGGCTAAGCGCCTCCAGAATAAAGTACCGATCATCTACACAACAGATAGGACTGAAGCTGTGGCGGTAAGGCTGCGACAACAGATTAATGAGAACTCCAAGATGCTGTGCTGGCACCATGTGATTCCGGAGATGAATCATAACGAACTGGTAGGCTGGACAGAAAAGCATCCAGACAAAGCAGTCATTTATCTAAGAAATTCAGATGACTTTAAACGTAATCAAGTCAGGATAGAAATTAATCAGACTATCTTGGAAAAATACACAGATACGTTGATAGAGATATATTCCAAAGGAAATAATCTCATAGAGAAATGTTTTTACTTGACACATTTGGGTGATTGGATATCTTGGTATCTATCGGAGATAAATGGTGTAGACGCCGTGGAAATTTCCGTGATAGATTTTCTAAAAAGTGAATTAGCAAAAGTTTAAAAGAATAAAATGTACGAATTATGAGGCTGCTATTATTTCTTCTGATATTTTTTCTTTTTTCCTGTGAGACTACTGATAATAAGACTGCAAAAATGTATCCCTCAGATTACCTTTTTGCCCAGCGATCCTTTCCCTCAGGTAAGTTAGATGTCAAAGCCTATAGAGCAGCTGTGCAAGCAAGAACTGAATATCAGACCAGCACTAAAAGTTTTGACAAGCCATGGCAGGAACAGGGACCTACTAATCTTACGGGTAGGGTAGTGGACATTGAGATGCCTTATGATGATACTAATACAATCTATGTAGCCGCTGCTTCAGGTGGTATTTTCAAGTCCACTGATCTAGGAGATAACTGGACAGCCATATTCGATGATAATGAAAGTCTGTCCATAGGTGATATGGCTATTGATAAGACTAATACGAATCTCATCTATGTGGGGACTGGAGAATCGAATGCGGGCGGGGGCTCATTGGCTTATGATGGCAATGGAGTCTACGTGTCGGAAGATGGTGGAGAGACTTGGGCACAAAAGGGATTGGAGGATGTGGGAAGCATAGGGCGAATAGTCATTGATCCTCAAGATTCTGATAAGGTATTTGTTGCTGGAATGGGAACTTTGTTTGCCAATAATGTTGAGAGAGGTGTCTACAGAACCGGTGATGGTGGAGAGACTTGGGAGCAGGTTTTATTCTTGTCGGATTCTACGGGAGCTATCGACTTGGCCATACATCCTACTGATGGTAACATAGTCTATGCAGCAATGTGGGAACGGATCAGGAGGCCTTATGATAGATCTTATGGGGGTGTAACTTCTGGAATATATAAGAGCATTGATGGAGGAGATAATTGGACTGAATTAACAGTGGGACTGCCTAGTAATCCTGAAGGTAAGGGCAGGATTGGCTTAGCTATTTCTGAATCAGCTCCTGATATTCTATATGCCTATTATGCTGAAAGTGATGGCCCCATAAGTGGAATATATAGATCTGATGACGGTGGAGAAACTTGGAATTCGAAAAGCATTGCAGGTATTACTAATGTTGGATTTACATGGTGGTTCGGAAAAGTATTTGTCAATCCGACTGATCCGGATGATGTCTTCATTACGAGCCTGACGATGCATCGTTCCAGAGACGGAGGAGATTCATGGATAGAAATTTTTGAGAATGCCCACGTGGATCATCATGCTTCATTCATACATCCATCTGATCCTTCTATTATCCTAAATGGAAATGATGGCGGAATCTATAAGAATTCTTTACCTACTTCTGCGCAATTGGGTGATAACTTGACGGGATATTCTAATTATCAGTTCTATACTTGTGAAGTTAATCCCCATGACCCTACAATACTGCTAGGAGGTGCACAAGATAATGGAACCTTGATAAATCGGGGTGCAGCTGATACTTGGGAGAGAATATTTGGAGGAGATGGATTCCGAGTAATAGTAGATCCGAAAGATGAAAATACTATTTACTTGGAGTTTCAGCGTGGCAATATATATCGAACTAACGATGGAGGTCAGTCATTTAATGAATCTGTAACAGGGCTATATGGGAATGCAAATTGGAATAATCCCATCGCCATGGATCCTGACGATTCCTCCATACTCTATACAGGAAGACAAAGATTATTTAAGAGCAGTAATGGGGCAGCGAGTTGGACAGTCATTTCTGAAAGCATGGTTAATTCTGATAACCCTACAGGTGTGATCACCTATGGAACCATTACCACTATAGACGTTTCTGATCATGATAGTCAGGTGATATATGCAGGAACAGATGATGGGAATGTATGGGTGACTAGAGATGGTGGTTTGAATTACAGCAATATATCAGCGACCTTGCCTGAGAGGTGGATAACAGCTGTTGCTCATGATCCGTGGCTGGCTTCAGGCGTTTTCGTTACAGTGTCTGGCTTCAGATTCGGAGAGTCGTCAGCACAGGTTTTCTATTCTGCTGACTATGGTAATACTTGGAGATCTATCGGAGAGAACCTACCAGACGTACCTGTCAATGATATAGTAGTGGATGACCAGATATTTGGAAAAATATATGTGGCCACGGACATAGGTGTTTTTCAGGGAGAGAATCGTGGAGACTCGTGGATGCTACTGGGGACAGACATGCCTATCGTGCCAGTGACGGATTTGGATCTGGATAGTGCTTCCAGAACTCTGGCGGCAGCGACTTATGGCAAAGGGATGTACACTTATATTCTTCCTGCTGAGCCAAGTTACATCAGCTCTTTAGAAGAAAACGCTTTGAAAGTTTGGCCTAATCCAGCTAATTATACGATTAACATATCAGATGCTGAAGGTGCTGCTTATGTGATTATCGATAGTGCGGGAAAGATAGTGATGAGTGGAAAAGTTAGTTCTTCAAAAATATCCATAGATGGACTAGTGAGTGGTGTTTATCTTGTCAAAACAGAAGGAGGTAGTACTGCTCAATTTATGAAGCAGTAGTAAAATTAGTTTTGATACTTTCTAAGTATGGTAAGCATATCAGAGGTCTTGACTCTGGAGAATTTATTATTTTCCATCATTGAAATGAATTCATCTATCATTGTACTGGAAAATCCAAGTTTGAAGCCATAGTGATGGACTAGTTCTTTTTCTTCCACAGTAATTATAGTATCGATTTTCATCAAGAATAGCATATAATAAATGATTGTCATCCTATCTTCTTCACTGGTAGGAATTTCAAGATTAACTGGTGCAGGAGTATTGATCATTTGTTCTACTTTCTGATCTTGAATATGCAAATGTTGACCTACTTTGAGAATATAACTGAACTCAAATTCATCAAAGTAATTATCAGCTCTGGAAAGTTGGATCAATACAGCAAGTACTTCTTCTGAGTTCATCTTCATCTGTCTTGTTATGGCAAAGTGTATTTAATGAAGAACTAAATCATAACCCTTTCTAAGATACCATCTAAAATTAAGCCAAAAAGCCAATATCAAATACAATAGAAGAGGTGAGCCAAACACTACAAATGACGTATACATAAAATACAGTCTTACTCTAGAGCTCGCAATACCCATTTTTTCTCCCAGATAACTGCAAACGCCAAAAAAAGAGCGCTCCACGATGTTTCTATAAAAGTCAATCATCATTACAAAGTAATGAAGACGAGGGAGTAAAACAAATAAATCAGCTTATCTACTGAACTGCGTAACCTTTAGAGTTTCTGCTGGCGCTGATAATGCTGGCTTCTTCTTCGTGAACAATAACACTTTCAATCTCTTGTTTTACCTCGGGATTGGCTGCATATATTTTCTCTACGCATATGCCAAAGCCGCTAAAGCCGAATACGAAAATGATAGCTAAAAAGATTAATTCTTTTATTCCAAGAGACAAATCAGACATATCGTCTTGGGCAATACTGATAGAATCAGTTGCATCAGAAATTTGAGTCATAAATCGAAATTTGGGTTTCGGTCACCTTCCGAAAAGATGATGACTCAAAATTAATCTAAATAAAAATGGTATGTAACAAATTACATATTTCTTTATTATGTAAAATACTCAATGTCAAATATATATGTTATTTATTTATATGTAACTGACTATTTTTTAGTGGCATTCAGAGAAAATACCAAGGGTATGTTGATACCATTATCTTGGAAAATATATTCGCTTTCTGCTCTCGGCTCCTCTTTGGTAAAGAAATTATATGGTGAATAATCATATTCTTTGAAAGTCGTGATTTCCAGACCATTATGGAGCAAAGCAGATAATAGATCGCCTAGCGAGTGCTGCCAGAAGTATTCCTTCAGACCGATTTTAGCTTCTTTATCAGCATATGTACCCTCTTCCTCCTCTACATAAGGTTCTCCATTATTAAAATACCTATAACTGACCTTCTTTGTGTCCCAGTCATACATATACATCATAGGGTGAAATTCCGTAATGTGCAAAAGGCCACCCGGCTTGAGCCTTGATACTAATTGCGCCGCCCATCTTTTCAGATCTGGTAGCCAGCCTATTATGCCATATGAGGTGAATACGAGGTCATAAGTATCATGTAGAGTCTTATCAAGCTCGTAAACATTGCAAGTATGGAAAGAAGCATCCAACCCTAGCTGAGTATTAAGATCTCGCGCCGTATCTATGGCCAACGGAGAAAGATCTATCCCTGTACACTGTGCCCCCATCCTCTGCATGGACAAAGTATCTTGACCAAAATGACATTGACTGTGCAATACCTTGAGGCCTTTGAGTTCTGGTAGTTGCTCAAGCTCTATTTTCTGTAGCGTATTTTTTCCTGTCATGAACCCAGCTAGATCATAAAAGGCACTTTTGACATGGACTCTGGTTTTGGCATCCCACAAGGCCTGATTGGCTTTAAAGTATTCATGTTCTTTCTGCATAATGTACCTTTGTACTTAAAATTAATACAATGGCTGACGAGAAGAAAAGTGCTCCTAAAAAAAATCAAATGAATATCGAGCTACCAGAAGAAGTGGCAGAAGGCGTTTATGCCAATCTTGCTATCATCTCACATTCGCAATCTGAATTTGTGGTGGACTTCATAAGACTGGTACCTAATGTTCCTAAAGCTAAGGTCAAGTCCAGAGTGATATTGACACCACAGCATGCTAAGCGATTGCTAGGAGCTTTGCAGGATAACGTTGTAAAGTTTGAGAAGCAATTCGGACCTATCCAAGTGGGTAAGCAGAATCCTTACCCTCCGATGAATTTTACACCGACCGCACAGGCCTAGTAGAATAGTAATTATTTGTAATGAATCAGTACACCAGAGCTTGATCAAGAGTGTAGTTTACTCATGTTAAGCTAGCCACAAATTTGCTTGTCAAAACTTGGATAGTCCATTTTTATAAATGCCTGACCCTAGATTTTGGGATATTGTTTTCTCTAGGCTTTAAAGACCTTACGATTTATTCTATCATCAAGTTTTAGGTTGTATGTGAGACTCTTCTCCATTTGGTATATAAATTACTTCTCTATATAGAAATATCTGTCATTGCAAGAAATCTCAAAAGCCCATTAACTTGAAGATTTTCTCATGAAATCGCCACATTGCCTAGGGATTTTATAGAAGAACTGGGATCTCTGAATCTCATTCCTATTAATAAGATATTATTAATATGGGTTCAATTACTTGAGTATAAGATGTAAAGATTTTGGGTTCAGCATTTGAACTACGGAATCCATTTCTAAATTACGAATAGAAAAAATTTAATCTTTAATAAGAGTCTAACATCAATTGATATCTTAAGTCATTAATAGTAGCTTTAGGTCTGCACGCTAGCAATGTGAATAAACTATTAAAGTTACAACCTGGCATAGTTACTTGTCTTAGTTTGTTTGACTGCGTTGATTTGTTGATTCTTCAAGTTAAAGTTACATGTTTTATTAAGCTATATGGGGACTCGACAAGCAAATAAAAAACAGCCTCTGAGATTTCAGAGACTGTTTTTTGAAAAGTTGACTAGACTTTTCGACCTTAAATATTCTATCTTTTAGAGTTGACTAGACTCGACCTTTATGTTTTTTTATTGTTTACTCAACTGTAACGGTAGTTGAATGCATTTGGCTCTGTCCTTCCAGGATGAAACCTAACTGGTATGTTCCAGTACCGAATAAGTTCTTGTTGATCTTCACGCTGTCACTCATGACTGGTAGTGAAAATTCCAAGTTTCCTTCTGCATCGAAAATCTGTATGACTGAGATGTTGTCATTAGTTGTAAAATTTAAGTTTTCAGTAGTTGCGTCATAATTAGCTGTTGTAAATATCGCAGAAGTTTTGACAGTCACAACTTTCACATCACCAGAAGAGATTAAAGTCTCAGGAGTTGTTGTTGCAAATGCACTTGTGAAAGTGATTGTAAGAACTGCGATGATTGTGATTAAATTTTTCATTGTTTATTGTTTGTACTTATAAGACATTAATTCAAATTTGTACACTCAGCTCACGCCACTACAGGGAGCCTTACAAATCTTACTAAGGCACTACACTTTCTCATAATACTTGTTGTACTGTAAAGTAGTTGTCAGTTCTATATGCCGAGATAACAAAAGAAAAAGAGGCTTAGGATAAGTATCCTAGCCTCTTTTCTATTTAAGTCTCTTGCTCTCTTTTAATCTATTCGATTTACTTGGACATTATCATGTCATAGGCATATCTCAGAAACAAAAAATTAAGCTGTCTTTAATTCTTCTTGTTCATTGTTGACTACAGACAACTGTGATATCAGATCGAAAGTAGTTAATATGCCGACCAGCTTTTCTCCATCGACCACAGGTATGGCATGAAACAGGTTCTCTTTGAAAATTTCTATTGCAACACTTATTCGATCTGAACTTTGAAGTTTGGCAATTCCTTTCGTCATGATATCATTAACAGTAAAAGCGCTTAGCCTCAAGTTCTCAATTTGCTTATCTACTTCTGACTCGGTAAAACCCTTCTGAAAGAACAGGTAGTCAGACTTGCTGACGATTCCAACTAATTCATTATTATGCACAATGGGAATGTGGTGAATGCGATTTTCCCTAAAAACATTATGAACCGCTAAGACAGAATCTGACGGTGCGAGACAGATGGGATTTCTAGTCATAATACTTGAAATAGGCTGTAGTGTATCCATTGTTTGATAATTTTAGTAAAGTAAATTCAATTAATTTTCAATCTCTAATTCATTATTCAAACAATAAACAAGACTAAAAGTTCAGTTGATTTTCCTTAACATAACTTCCTAAGCTGACTTTGATAAATCACCTCTATAGACAGTTAAGTACTAGACGAAAAGGCCTTCCCCTTGTGAGGGAAGGCCACACTAATATCGCCCTGCTACTAATGTACTTTATTGTCAGATGTGAATTTCATATAGTTCATCTATGAAGGCCTCCTTCAGTTTGCCAGAAGCATCCAGAATCATATCGAAATCATGTGGGAAGGATCTCGGTATATTTTTCAGTCGGTTATGATCTTTATCACATACTGCTCTTCTATCTCCTGTGAAAGTGCTTGCCCAGTCTTCAAAGTAGGCTTCTACTACTAAGGGCCTTGAGCTTCTGAGTGCTGAGTTTGTCAGGTCTATTAGCTTAAGTTGTCCATTTACTTGAGTGCTTTTCTGTCTGTGTATCTCGGTTACATAGGCTCTGACTTTTTTGAATTTATCAACCTTGATCTTATTTCCTGAACTGTCTTTCAGTACTTTGCCTTTGGGCCCTTTCTTATAAGTCCAGCCATCTTTGACACGTTTCTCATCAGTATGTTCTCGTATGGATTCTCTTTCAGGACTGATTTGAATTTCAGACAACTCCAGTACAGCTTGGTAATCAGGTTCTATGTTTTCTGTCTTACCTAAGTAATGCTTTCTCCATCTGCTATCAGCCTTCGATAGATTCATACTGAGTAAATTCCTTTCTAGATCCTCTGGAACATATCCTAGACTTTTATTTTCTACGACCACTTGTATGTAGACTTTTCCCAGTTCTTTGGCCTCTAACATCAATAATCTTGAGTCACTATAATTCTCTATGATAGCACCTGCTTTTTGTAATAGATCAAAAGCATTTCTTGCAAAAAACTTGTTGCCTTCAGTCTTGCTCATTTCCAGTAAGCTTTTTCCTTCTGCATGGTAGAAAGCTGCAGCACCATCTCTGGCGGTCGTCTTTATTGCATAGGCATCTACCATATCAAAATGACCCATGTAGCCGTCTTTACTTATCAGGGGTAGAAATGGTGCTATTCTATCCTGCCTCCGCTGAATCTTATCTGCTATAGTAAGGATCTCCTCCCATTTCTCGGGATTGCTCGGCCCGTTGAGATATGCAATATGATTGAGATCTTTTTGGTTGATCTTTAGGAAAGCTTCTTGCAGGCTTTGGATGTGTTTGGTTTTTTTATTCTTTTTTCCTGCTAACTTTTCTGTAGCATAAACGATCGCTCGATCATATTCTCCTCGCTCGACCATTTTCTCTAATTTTCTACAAGATCCTAAACTTGTGAAAAGGACTAAGGTGTAGAGTAACGTTTTCATAGTCTGAAATTTTATGGTGAGTAATATGGTGTCCAATATAATGAGGGTTAAAAGTTCCCCGAGGTTACGCTTTGACGTTTATTTGAGCTAAGCTTAACCTTATAGTTATTACAATGTTATAACCGTCGAGCGGAGTTACAAGAATTTATAACTACTGATTCAGAGTTTCAGATACAAGAATCAGTCATGACAAGGAAGAGTTGTTGATAATTATGTCTGACTGATAGGACACGTACGTTGTTTGGCTCACCCTCTCTTAACAAGAGAAGGGACAGCTCTGCTCAGATGCTTGCACTGCTGCTAGTGGACTCGAAATTTCTTGTAGATTTGTTGATGAAGATATGGAACGGGTCTTTGGTCTTGTGAAACTTGCTGAGATGACAAGGGAGCTTAAAGATCTCTGGTCAGATCATCCACATTCTTAATAGCAGAAAAACGCCGCTTGATTTCAAATCTGGTAAACTCCTGATCAGCCTTAAAACCATAACCTAAACTTGTGTCACCTCTGCTCGGTTGAGATATCTTGACTAAACGGCTAGTATACACTTCCTCTCCTTCTTCATCCCACACGAGCTCGTCTGTCTCTAGTTTGTCTTTTTGCTTGTTGTAGAGGACGACATTCTTTTCTACATAGATTTTCTTTTCCTTATCCTTACGCAAGGCATAATCTGCTTCTAACCAACTGGTGACTTTTTTACTGGGACTTAAGAATTCTACAAGTAGGCCATCAGGAAATTCATCATAGGATTCTCCCTTGTGATAGTACCTTTTCATTTTCGGACTTATTATGCGGACTTTTACTACAGCAGAGTCACTATAGGTGATGACGACATTGAAGGCAACTTCTTCTTGGTATTTGGTGGAAGAAACAATTTTGTTTATGTCCTTCATATCAGTAGTGCAGGCTTGTGCAAGGCATAATAATAAAACGACACCGGCTATGTGAATGATATGATTGTGGAATGCTAACTTCAAGCTGATCTCATTATCTTATGACTGTAACATCACCGGCATAAGGTAATATTACTCCGTCGATAAATAGAATTTTAGCATACCACACGTAAACGCCAGGATTGACAAAATTTGTTCTTGATGAGGATTGATCTCCAAATCTTCCGTCCCAACCCACTGACATCTCATTGTTACTGTCAAGCTCTATATCGTCAGCAGTAAAGATGATGTTACCCCATCTATCGAATATGTGAAATTCTCTGACCAGCTTGACCTGTGATCCAAAGCCTAATCTGAAAATATCATTTCTGTTACCGGGCGCATCACCTATGATAGTAGGGGCATAGATGGGTCTTATAACATTGGTGGTCACAACGACTTGGTCACTGGAGGTACAGCCATTCTCGTCAGTAATGATGACTGTAAAAGTCTGAGTTCCTTGTGCTGTAACTACAGGGTCAAAACAATCCAGCGTATCAGAACCCACACAATCCAATCCTGGATTAAGACATTCTGAAGTAGCAGGATTAGAATCACTGACCCATTCATAACTGACTGGTGAGCCTGGAGGATCAACTGTTGCACTCAGAACATCCTGTGCCCCGAGATCTAACTCTATGTCCATCCCTGCATTTACAAATACGGGTGGGAATTCCTCTATATTGACAACATTCGTATCGCGGCATCCTTTTATGTCTTGTACTATGACTGTGTACTCACCAGCACCCAGACCAGAAATAGATGGGTTAGGCAAGAAAATATTTGGTGGATTAACAGGGCTTACATTATAGGTGAACTCTTCAGATCCTCCTACATTGACTTCATAAGAGATGACTGCTTCCTCTTCACCTGGACATAGAGCTGCCTCGATATTTGTTTCAAGTATTGGTGGATCAAAATCCTCACAACATGCACCGACTCTTACGTCAATGATTGTCGTTACCAAGCAGCCCCTAGAAGTTTCTACCGTTAGAATTGCTGATTTTTCACCGAATGAATCGTAAGATACTGGGTCAGGGTTTTGTTGGTTTGAGGTCTGAGGATTAGCTCCTTCTCCAAAATTCCAACTCCATGCGATTATAGGATCAGGGCCTGGTATAGAGAGGTCATTATAATTGACTAGTTTATCGCAAGCAAGTGTATCACCGACAGGTATCGGAACGAAATCTGGTTCAGGCCCTTGAAAGGTACCTGTTCCACCGAACTCTATACTGAAGCCTCTGCCAGTTTCTGAAAAATTATTAACTAGCAAAGTATAAGATCTTCCAGCAACCATATCCAAGGCAGCCACAAAATTATCATCAGTTTGATTTCCCGGTTGTCCTGGAAGAGAACCCGCACAAACTGAACATCCTTGAAATTCATCAGTATCCGTAGACATTAATCCAAGTCCAGTGGGACCATGACAAATTTTATATACTTCAAAAGATGCACCCCCACAGGCACCACTCGCCATGCATCGCACCATTTCTTTTCCGTTACAATCGTCCAGTCCGCCCGGCAATTCGAATACTGCAAAATCCAAGTCATCTGAATCTATATCCGGATTAATAAAGTTATTAGGCGTCAGAGTGAAAGACAAAGTTCCAGCATCCTTACAAGTCCATTTATACCATGCTGAGGATTGCTCAGCCGAAACGCATTCATCTTCAAAACCTAAAAGTTCATTTTGATTGGCACCGCTGGTATTTAGGAATTCAATTTTGAATGGACTTTTGTCACACAAGACAACAGCTTCTGCACAGTCAGATTCTGGACTGGGTATAGGAATAAAGCCATCTACACAAATTTGCATACTGCCAGGATCTTCCGATTCCATATATAGATAGTAGCGCTGACCAATAGTGAGACCAGTTATGGTGAATTCTGAAAGCTCTAAACTGCCGCCAGGTGTACATTCTACATATTCTAAGCCTGAGCTTGCAGTACAACTTCCACTAAAAAGAACAGCTCTGGGTCTTATACATATGCCGTTAGGGAGACCACAATCTGTGGTTATCAATACACCTGGTTGCTCAGGGAAGAAAACAAACCAAATTCCGTTTTGGAAACTCTGCGAAATGCAATTAGCTGTTACTTGTGCCTGTAATGCCGCTGTAATTATAGCATCTGGAGTTGCCCCGACATTAGTAAATTCCATAGGTTGAGAACACCATTCGGTGGTTGTTGGAATAAAAGTAGCACCTAGACAATCATCATTAACGGGTTGTGCCCATAGACTGAAGGACAAGAAACTAAAGCAAAAGAATAAGGCTAATCTCATAAGTCTTAGGAGTGTTTTCTTACTGTTCTCTATTTACAGACAGCTAAAGTATGGTCTTTGCTGCTTGTACCCTTCAATATCTGAATTTATAACTGTTTGTTGCCTTGTATAATTGGTTTATTTGGACAAATGCACCCATTTTTAGGACATTTTTAAGGAAATCGTCTTATGCTTTACCTCGTACCTACTCCTATAGGCAATATGGAAGACATGTCCTACCGGGCGGTTTCTGTCCTTAAGGCCGTTTCCGTGATTCTGGCAGAGGATACTAGAGTCACTGGTCGGTTGCTGAAGCGGTATGAAATAGTGACACCATTGAGCTCTTATCATAGTCATAATGAGCACGGGCGGCTGGAGGCGGTCATTGAGCGCTTGCAGAGGGGGGAGGATATGGCACTGGTGAGTGATGCGGGTTCTCCAGGTATTTCTGACCCTGGTTATTTATTAGTGCGGGCGGCTATTGCAGCGGGGGTGGAGTTGACTAGTTTGCCAGGCGCGACGGCGTTGATTCCAGCGGTGGTCATGTCAGGCATTCCTTGTGATAGATTCCATTTTGAAGGATTCTTGCCGCATAAGAAAGGTAAGCAGACGCGGATACAATATTTACTGAGTTTACAGAATCCTTTCATCCTGTATGAATCGCCATTCAGGGTAGTCAAGACCTTACAGAAGATCTTGGAATTGGGCGGTGAAGACAGGCCAGTCTGTGTGACAAGGGAGATCTCCAAGATCTATGAAGAAAATATCAGAGGCACTTTGTCAGAGGTGATCACAGAGCTGAGCGGCAGGCCGAGTATCAAAGGGGAAATTGTTATTGTGGTGGGAGTACAGTGAATTGCAAGACATAATAGTTTTGGCACATTGAAATATAAGTTCCTGATTTTTAATAATTCAATTTTTCAATCATGGATATTGAAATTGATTCCCTCAATTTACCAGAATTTGGTCTTACACATAAGGCAGGTAATTATGCTGATTTAGCTTATAGAAGTCTAGCACTGAGTATAGTGTCGATGAGTTGCTATTTAAAGATGTAGAAATAAATATTTTGCTTGCAGGAGTAGCTAAATCATAAGAGACAATCATTACGTATCTTGTAATAGACCTTAGTGATTATTCTGAGGATTATTTTTCGAATACAGAGAGAAACCGGAAGTCGGAATAAAATGGAGAGATCCTCCAGATTATCCTTTTTTTATGGAAATGGTTGATCGTAACTTAGATAGAGTTTTTAATAAGATGTATGATAAGATTGATTATTGAGTCTGATTTTTATATAATTCAATAAGTGGATAAATTGGAAAAAGAGAAATTGAGTCTGGTGGACAAACTAAATATCAAATATGGTCCTCTGGATGTGTATCAGAGAGTAGAAGCCTTGTATCAAGACTATAATGAAGGTGAGGTTATGTTGACTTCTTCCTTTGCTGCTACTTCAGCGTTTTTATTGAAAGTGTTTTCTGATGTAAATAGTAACCAGACCATCTATTTCATCGATACGGGCTACCATTTTGAAGAGACTATGATCTATAAGGATTACCTTACTAAGTTATATGATTTGAATGTGGTAGACATACGTGCAGAGGATACTGATCACAAATTGACTTCAGATAGTAAGATGTGGGAGGCAGATCCTAACCAGTGTTGTAATTTGAATAAAGTCAAACCACTGGATAGTCTCAAATCTAATTTCAAAATATGGGTCTCTGGGCTTATGAAGTGGCAAAGTGATTTCAGAACGAGTTTAAATTATTTCGAAAATAGAAATGATATATTGAAGTTCTACCCCTTGCTTGATATCGGTTATATGGAGCGGGATCAATTCATTATAGATCACCATCTACCTTTTCATCCACTTAAGTCCAAGGGTTATTCCTCGATAGGATGTAGTCATTGCACAGTGCCTGGAGAAGATAGATCCGGCAGGTGGAATAATTCTCCGAAGACAGAGTGTGGGTTGCATTTGTAGTCCGGGTAGAGGCCATTTTGAAAATTCGAATAGCTTAATAGAATTTGCTTATGAGAGTATTTATTCTTCTAATTTTCATATTAGCAGTTTCAATAAGTTGTAATCCAGAATCGAAAACTAAAAGTAGGGTCGTAGTTAAGTCACCGAAAAAATATGAGCTTCATAAGGCACCTGACTCCAAGCAAGTTTTAATTGTATTTCCAGGCGGCGGAAATACAATTAAAATGACAAAGGAAGAATTTAAGATTATTCCTAAAGCAATTGAGAATGACATATCAGTCTTGGTTATGAATTTCAATCGTTGTTTATGGATAAATGGTATTCAGGCAAAGGAATTGGCTATGCAGATAAAGGAAATATTTAGAAGCAACGAACTGAGTACTGCTGATGTTTACATGGGCGGTATGTCCATAGGTGGTAATGTTGCCTTGTCTCTTACGAGCTTTCAAATTAAAAGTAATTCTACAGTCCAGTCCAAAGGTGTTTTCATTGTTGATTCACCGATTGATCTTTACAGCTTATATCAGAGTTGCCTAGCAGATATTTCAAATCCAGAACTTGGAAAAGAACGGCTTGAAGAACCACGGTGGATAGTTAATTATTTTGAAGAGTACTTTGATAAAGATTCAATTCTGGAAAATATCCTAAAAGAATCACCGTATACCTTAAAAGTTCAAAAGAATAATTTTGAAGAGCTCAAAGAAACTAAGCTCAGGTTCTATACTGAACCAGACAGCCTATGGTGGCAAGAAAACAGAATGACTCAATATGAAAATACAAATGCTTATTCGATAGAGCAGGTTGCACAACAACTTAGAAAAGAAGGTTGGGAGAAATTAGAGTTAATCCAAACTAAAAACAAAGGATATAGGTCCAATGGGGATAGACATCCTCATAGTTGGTCAATTGTTGATCTTGATGAGATTATTATGTGGATGAATAAGTGAAGCTTTGTCACAGGCTACAAGTATAGAAAATAATTTCCTAGATATGCAGATACTCTCCCCGCGTAGCCCCTATTGCAGCTTCCTTCACAGCCTCAGTATAAGTAGGATGAGGATGAGAAATTCTCGACATATCCTCTGCTGAAGCTCTGAATTCCATCAGTGCCACAGCTTCCATGATCACATCAGCAACTCTGGCGCCACACATGTGCACCCCTAGAATTTCATCAGTGGTCTTATCAGAAATGACTTTGACCAGACCTTCGATGTCCATACTGGCTCTCGCTCGACCCAGCGCTTTCATAGGGAACTTTCCGACTTTGTACTCTATGCCGGCTTCCTTGAGTTGCTCTTCAGTCTGACCTACACTAGCTAATTCTGGCCAAGTATAGACCACTCCTGGAATGAGGTTGTAGTCGATATGTGGTTTCTGACCCGACATATACTCTGCAACCAGGATGCCTTCTTCTTCTGCCTTGTGGGCGAGCATAGCACCTTTTATTACATCACCTATGGCAAAGACGCCTGCAGCAGATGTTTCTAGATGATCATTGACATTTATTCTGCCTCGGTCATCTACTGTAACGCCGATCTTATCTAAACCTAGATTTTCTGTGTATGGTTTTCTACCGATGGCGATGAGGCAATAATCGGCTTTGATCTCCAGCTCTTCTTCAGTATCTCTTTTCTTGTAATTGACCGTCGCTGATTTTGCATCAGAAGATACAGTAGTAACCGCATGACTCAATAAGAATTTTACACCGAGACCTTTTAAGGATCTTTGAAGCGCTTTGGCAGTGTCTTTATCCATCCCTGCCAAGATCCTGTTCTGGTATTCTATGAAGGTCACTTCCGTTCCCATTCTTGCATACACAGATCCCAACTCCAGTCCAATAACACCTGCACCGATGATCACCATCTTCTTGGGTAGCTTCTCTATGTTGAGCGCTTCTGTGGAAGTGATGACTCTTTTCTTGTCGTAATTGAAAGAGGGTGGTGCTATGGGCTTGGACCCTGTGGCGATGATGGCTTTGTCGAATTCTATTTCTTTGGTTTCCTTATCCGATTTCACAGACAATTTATTCTTGCCCACAAAAGTACCGTGGCCGTGGATGACATCGATTTTATTTTTTTTCATCAAGTAACTCACGCCGCCACAAGTCTGCTCCACTACAGAATTTTTTCTGGAGATCATTTGCTTGAGGTCCGGCTTGACACCTGATACGACTACACCATGCTCTGCAAAAGTATGAGTGGCATTGTGGTAGTGCTCTGAGCTGTCGAGCAAAGCCTTGGAAGGAATGCAACCTACATTGAGGCAGGTGCCTCCAAGGGTGCTGTATCGTTCTACTATTGCAGTATTCATTCCGAGTTGAGCACATCTTATAGCTGCTACATATCCACCTGGTCCTGAACCTATGATGACGACATCGTATTTCATGAAAATCTAAATTAAATTATGACAGTTGATTTACTATTTATTAAGAATCTTAAGCGTCTGGTTTATTCCCGTCTGATTTGTTGCCGGGCTTATCAGATCGTTTAGGATTATCTGAACGTTTTTCACCACCTTTGTTTCGATTCTTATTTCTGTTTCTGTTATTTCTATTTGGGCGCTTGTTACGGGGCTTGCCATCTTTGCCTTTTTCGCCTGGCTTATCACCAGATTTGGAAGAGCCATCACCGGTTTTGTCTTGAGGTTTTTTGTCTCCTTTGTTTCTGCTGTTACGAGGACCTTTTCTATCGCCTCGATCTTTTCTTGGCCCTGACCTTCTGTCGCCTTTTTTCTTCGGTCTCCTCTTGTTTCTTTTTTCTGCAGGTAATACAATCTCCCCTGTAACATCGGCAAACTCATGCTCGATGTCGTCTTCATGTATTTCTTCTTTTACCTTGGCTTGATACATTACAGCAGCGAGGTCTTCTATGAGGATACCTTTCTTATTCATGGCTTGTAACCTCTTGACTTCTTCCTTGTCCAGAGCTACTAGAGGACCTCTCATATTGTCTTTTCTGACAGAGTAGAACATGATGCCCTTGAAAATATCTGTCTTGATCAGACTGGCGATGCCACCTACGATCTTCAGCGTATCTGCTTTCTTGGGGAAATCACCCAAGGCATCCAGATAAGTATCCAGCTCGTAATTGAGGCAGCACTTGAGTCTTCCGCATTGACCAGTTAGCTTAGTCTGATTGATAGCTAGATTCTGGTAGCGTGCAGCAGTGGTCGTTACTGTCTCAAAGGAGGATTTCCAAGTGGAGCAACACAATTCCCTACCGCAAGTTCCCAGCCCACCTATGAGGGCGGATTCTTGTCGAGAACCGATCTGCTTCATTTCTATCTTGACACGGAATTCCTTGGCATACATTCTGACCAGCTCTCTGAAATCGACACGGCCATTCGCAGTATAATAAAAAGTCGCTTTCCTCTTATCACCTTGATATTCCACATCACCGATCTTCATGTCCAAGTCCAAAGTCTTGGTGATGGCTCTAGCGCGGATCATGGCATTCTTCTCCAGCGATCTAGCTTCTTCCAGCTTTTCTATGTCCCTGAAATTGGCTATTCTGATGACTTTGTGGATGACAGCGGCTTCATCTGTTTTTTTCTTTTTCATTTGTAATCTGACGAGATCACCGGAAAGTCCTATCCTGCCCACATCATAGCCCGACGTGGATTGGGTGACAACCAAGTCACCGGTAAGGGCCTGAGTATGGCTAGGATTAATGAAAAATGCCTTTCTGTTTCCTTTCTTGAAGGAGACTTCCACGATATTGTAAGCAAGGGGATCATTTATCTCTAAAGTGGTCAGCCAGTCGAAGGTGTTCTTCTTATTGCAAGAACCGCTGGAACAATGACCTTTATCTCCACATCCTGTGGGGGTACCCGTAGCGGATACTGAACACGTAGAACAACCCATCTTTTCAATATTTATGTTGATTTTCAGGCAGTTAGCTCTTCTGGAGCTGATTTTACCTTGAAAATAGTTTTAATGAAAAGGTCCAAATGGACCTCAAAATCTCAAGATACGAAGTTATTCACTTCTGATCTTAAAATGCCATTTATTTGGAGTGTAATAGCCATCATCAGTGCTTTCATTGCCAAATTCCTATTAATGTGCCCTATGCTTTTCTCAAACAAGCTCTGTATCTGTTGGGTTTTACTGAGATTTATCAGCTTGGTCATATTCATGGCGACTGTTTTCTCTTTTTCTGTCAATCTCAGTTTGTCAGCCTGTCGCGTATTGATAAGAAGCAGGTATTCTCTGAAGAAATGGAGACCATATTCCAGAAAAGTGATTGTTTCTTGTTTGCCTTTGCTAGCTTGTGCTTCCACCCATCTAGCGACCTTTTCAGGATCCATCGCATAGGAGAGCCTCAGCCAGTACAGCAGCTCTTCTGAATAGTTGAGTTCTTGCCTGATACCCAGTAAATTAGCCTTTCTCAGGCTACCCGCTGCCATAAACGCGAGTTCTTTGGTATCCTCCGCAGAAAGATCAAAATGCTCACTGATATAGGCTGTCATCACGGCATCTTCGATAGGAGGCACGGAAATGAGCTGAGACCTGGAACTCAGGGTATTCAGGATATTAGAGGTTTCATCGACTATCAATATGATGATGGTGTCAGAAGTAGGCTCTTCTATGAGCTTAAGCAACCGATTGCCTTCTTTCATAAGATAGTCAGCTTGCCATATGATCTGCACCTTATATTGCCCCTCGTAGGTCATCAAACCTAGATTCTTGATGATGGCAGCACATTCTGCCTTATTGATATTGGCCCTTTTGTCTACGGCATTGAGGTGCTGGAGCCACTGGTTCATATCACCATAGGGGTATGCTTGCACAAATTCTCGGAACTCTACCAAGAAGTCCTTGCTTGTGGTATCTTCTCGTTTCTTCTTTTCCTTACTGACCACTGGGAAAGCGAGATGGATGTCAGGATGAATGAGCTGATGGGCTTTCTTACAGCTGGGGCATTCCTTGCAGGCACCGGCGTCTGATTTATTAGGGCATTGCAGGAGGGTGGCTAGACCTAGGGCGAGAGCGAGTTGGCCTCTGCCCTCTCCGCCTGTTACCATGAGGGCATGGGGCACACGGTCTTCTTTGACGATCTTGTGGAAGTAGGCTTTAAGGGCGGTCTGGCCGGGTATGTCTGAGAGGTACATAGTTGGTAAAGGTACTAGATGCTGGGTTAAAAGTTAAGTGGCTGATTTGTTGAGTAGTGTAACAGGGCAATGAAGTTGTTGGGTATCGGCCTTTCTTACCCCCGACCCCTAAAGGGGAGTGCCACCCGCAGTAGTTGCCTAAGTTTAATACCGAACCATTTCTTACTACTCACTATTTAACTACTCAAGTACAATTAGGATATTATACTTTTGCAACTACAAACAAGAATAGACAATGAGAGTATCAATATTCAGAAGAGCACATTTCAATGCTGCCCATAGATTACACAATGACAATTGGTCTCTAGAGAAGAACAAAAAGATATTCGGTAAGTGTAACAATCCAAATTATCATGGCCATAACTATGATGTGGAAGTGCGGTTGACTGGAGAAGTAGATGAGGAGACCGGCTACCTGTTCGATCTAGGCGAGCTCAAAGAAATCATCAAAGTGAATATAGAAGATCGTTACGATCATAAGAATCTGAATCTGGATTGCCCAGAGTTCAAAGATGTGAATCCTTCTGCAGAATATATCTGCTACAATATCTACGAAATACTCAGAAAAATCATCGATCCTAAATTTGATATTGGGGTGAAGTTGTGGGAGACGCCACGGAATTATGTGATGTATCCGGCTTGAATAATTATTAATTGTGAATGGGCTGGCCGCGGCCAAATGGATTTTTGATTTTTTTGAATTTGGATTTTTGAATGTTAAACTGATTAGTACACTGGTCATCGTAGTATCGGATAAATTGTGCAGTATTTCTCATAAGAACAATAGCTAGGTGTGAATAATATTCTTGCCAGATGAAGAGGACAGAGATCTCTATCTGTCGATAGACAGGTTTTTACTTTGTTGCGTTTTAGTCTAGATGAAAAGGAGAGGGTATTATGTACCACCGATGGCTGCAGCGTAGCTAAATAATAATAGAAAAAATGTACATATTAATTGAGCTGCAGAGCAGTGTTGATAAATGAATATTAAGTCTAAGGGCAAGCAAAATCTTGCTAATCCTGTAATACTACAAATGCTTCCACCTACAAGCCCAGGACAGAAATTCTGACAGTAAAGAAATCAAAAATCAAAACTTTTTTAGATGGCGAGAAAGCGTAGCGAAGTGGAAAGTTCTCTGTCATTCCACAACAACCTTGCTAACATTACGTCGTCCCTCCATATCCCAGACAATGACCAGATAAGCCCCCGCTTGTAATCCACTTATATCCATATGCATTTTATTTTCAGGTGAAGTATTTAAGTTTTTGCCGAGTACTTGCTTGCCTATGAGATCATACATTTCCATACGCAGTATCATACTCAATCGCAGCGTAATGTGCAAGAGATCTCTTGCAGGATTAGGATATATCTCCACCTTAGGCAGTTGCCTATCTCGTATCTCTTCTATAGCAGAAGTAATGCCGTCAGCGATATGAAAAAAACCTGCTTAATTACCTATGATCATCTGCCCTTCAGAGTTGTAGGTGAGATAATCTACAGTAGGAATACCTTCAGGTGTAACCACAAGTTTCTCATAAGGCTGCGTCACATCATAGCGGACATAAAACTCTACACTGTTCTTACCAGCCACACTGACAGGTTGTGTGATGAGTGTGCCGAGACTATCCGGTGTGGGATATATGCGCCCTCAAGGAACGCCAGGCGTAGGAATCCACGTCTCCCCAAAATCTATAGAATGATAACCGATGTCACTGAACCCACTGATAGGATTCATATAGAAAGTCTCATCTGGGCTGACGTAAAAGTAGACTTGCTCACCGCCGAACTGGCTGCTGGAGCTGGGAACAAAGGGCAGGGAAGGGTCGGGTTCTATCATGTGGAATTCCAATGATGCTCTATCTAAATAACCAAACCACGAATAGATCGCATTACCTGGAGAAAGAGCATAGGATTGATCTCGACCTGGTCAGTTCTATTCTGTTGCCATAAGAGGACGACCAGATACCAGAGTCAGGTTGTCGGTATTTGAGAACGACTTGCACTTAGGCATCTTGCTGGAAGATGGTACTGGATATAAATTGTATCCTGACGATAGTGAAGATGCCCAAGGCATCGCTAGTTACAAACTGTACGAGCTTGCGGCAGAGAATTTTCCATCAGAATTTGTCTGTGGCAATGATGGTTCAGATATGCAGTTCAGGCCCAAGGATGGAACCTCAATGAATAGATCTTCAGGTGGTGGCGGCGGTGGCCCAGGACCACTCACCGTATTTCTCGAAGTGGATTATGCGACCTACGTTTCATTAGGAGGGAGCATAGATAATGTTATTACTCAAATTACCACTCTGTTTGCAGCGGCTGCATCACATTTCCAACATATCACTTGTGGCGTTGATGTGAATGGCGTGGTACAGCCCTATTGCGTTTCTTTACAAATATCTGAAATTTATATAGAGTAAAAATTCTAGATGGATTCTGATTTGCATTACTAGAATTAGTATAAGTGAGGGGATGTTGAGCTACACCACACCCCCTCCAGGTTCTGTATAACCATCGGGGCTGTCATGAAAAGACGGAATTAGCAATCAAAAATTAAAAATCAATCATTCAAAAATCAACTCACCTATATTTCTTATCCAGCTCCATACACTCCTCCTTCATCACCCCACTTATAACTTCAGGCACTACCTCCCAGTAAGGTACGTGCTTTGAATTCAATACTTGAAAAGTAGAGGTCGCTGCGCCGATGTGTGGCACGTCTAAGCCATAAATTATTTTTGGAATTTTATGCGTTCTTATGGCGTAGGTGCACATGATGCAGGGCTCGTGGGTGGTGTACATAATCGCAGAAGAAAGTTTATCTATGTGGCCTTTATTGATGGCGTCTCGGATGGCTAGCATTTCTGCATGGCCAGTGACGTCTTGTGAGGCTTTGACATTTTCTAAGCCTTGGCCTATGACTTTAGTCCCGTGTACAAGTATGGAGCCTACAGGTGGTTCCTTATTTTCTCCCGCTATTTTTCCTAGGCTAATGCATTGTGTCATATAGCTGCGATGGGTGGGGTCTTGTCTATCTGACGCTGACTGTTGTATGGTATAAAAGTCTGGTTTAAGTAATCCATACAATTCACTATCCAGAAATTTTCCATCGAAGTAATAGTCTTCGTTGAAGTAGCCTTCTTTTTTGAAACCCATTTTCAGTAATAGTTTTCTGGAAGCCGTATTGTGGGGATTGATATCGGCTTCGATGCTGTGCAGTGCAAGTTTTTCGAAGCCCCAATCTATGACTGCACGGAGAGCTTCTGACATATAACCTTTGCCCCAGTGTTGAGGTAGGAGTGAGTAACCGACTTCAGCTCTGTGATTCTTAGCGCTGATAGACCAATAGGCGATGTCCCCTATTAGTTTGTCGTTGCCTTTGAGTGTGATGGCCCAGGAAATGCCTTTCTTTTCTGTACGGTCTTTTATTTTTTCAAGCGTGAATTTTTCGGCTTGAGCTAATTCTGTAAAAGGAGTAGAGTCCATGTATTGCATAGCTAAGGGGCTGGACCTGATTAGAAAGAGCTGCGGTGCATCATCGATTGTGAAGGCACGTAGAGTAAGCCGTTCAGTCTGTAGAGTAGGGAAAGGGTCTAGTGCTGTTAACTTCATTTGTGCGACAAGTTATTTTGGTTACAACTCATAGATCATTTTTCTATAGTGCTCTTTCATGTTTTTAAGTTTGACACTATTGAGAAATGAGGAATAGGAAAGATAGGTGAGTAAGAAACGAATGTCTTTTATCCATGGTGGCAAGTACTTGGGTTCCGAAATGAGACCCATTTTTTTGAATTGTACCATCTCAGCCATGTCTTCTATGTTCAGCTTACCCACAAAGAGTAATGGCAATAAATCTGCCCGACCTTCTGACACGACAGTCCGTAGAAAATTATGCACATTCAATAAGCCATCCAGATAGACGATATCCTTGGTGAATGGGGCGCCGCCGGTTATGACTCCTCCTCTGAAGACCCGTCTGGCACTTTCAAAAGCAGCTTCCTTGTGGTCAGTCTTCTGATTATAGAATCTATAAACTTCTATGAAATCTGCACCATCTATAGCCATCTGGATGGCAATGATCCTGTCCGACAAGCGTCGCAATCTATCAAGATCCAAATGTCCAGTGATGAATTCTGCAAATACAGCCAAGCCTTCCTGAGTCTTGGTCGTCCCAGGGTGACTCGCTGCAAGAATTTTCATCTGCTTTTGTGTATGGCCATTGATGGAGGTGGCGACATGTATGAAGGCTTCATGATGAATGAGCTGATCGATGTCCATATCTGTGAATAGGGCACTCTCACGGATTCTTATGCGCTGCCTGCCCGCGATGGCTTTAGAAGAGACTTCCTTGTCTATAATGACCTGCGGGGCATCCTTACCGAACATCTTGTCCACCTCTTCTTTCATTCTGGCTTGCACCATTGTGGCTGGTAAGTCAGATGGACTACTGGATTGTATATCGAGTTTGTCTATGTTCTCGTACATCACCTCAAAGAAGTTAGCTAGATCGAGCGAGGTGCTTTCGCCGTCAGGCAATAAATCCTTAGGCGAGCCATAGAGCTTGGCGGAATACTGATAGAAGGAGGGGGTGCCCATATGAGAGAGTAGATGAGCGCTGTTTTCCAGTTTGTCAGCGATGTCGGTTGCCCAGTTTTTGAATCTGCTGGAATGGGGTATCAGTTTTCGAGCTTTGGCAACTGCCTCAAGGGTTTCTGCAGGGTCAATATTAGGATAAGTGACCTGTGGCAATTTTTGAGCTTTATTTCTGAAGAAAGTTTCTCTGACCTCACTGTGCCAATTGATATTCCTGAGAATTCTTATGGACTTTGAAGCTTCATAGAGTTGGTCACTGATCTTGATTATTTGCTCTTTTTCTTTTTGGCTCACTGCTCTGCTTTGATACTGAAAATTCTACTCTGGTAATAAAGATAAGAACTTGTAGGAACATCCTTTTATCGATAGTAGGCATTCCTTGGTAGAGAAATAATGACTGTTCTTAAGAATTCCGTAACATCTCTGATAACGTGGCGTCCTTCTATTGTTACCAAGGTATACGTAATTCAGAAACACTATTCGTAAATGACAAATAACTAAAAATGAAAAAGATATTATTCCTAGCCCTGACCTTGACTTTTACAATTGCCGCCTCTGCTCAGAACGCCATAGACAACCATTTCAGCTATATGCTGGACGATGACAATACGACAAATATCAACATCACTGGAAAAATGTTCCAATTACTGAATAGCATCGAAGTGGAATCTGATAGTGAGGATATGGACGAGCTTAAAGAAATGCAAGACTTCATAGGTAGCGTGGACGCCTTTCAGATGATCGTAGGCAAAGAGCTGACTGGTGCACGTTCCAAATACGATACGGGCTCTGCAAAGCTGGCTAATGAATATGACGAACTCGTCAGCGTGGTAGATAAAGAAGGGCGATTCTTGCTCTATGTAAATGAGCACCAAGGTGTCGTGAGTGAGATAGTCGGCATAGGCACCGATAATGAAAGTCTGATGGTATTTTCTTTTTCAGGAGAGATGGAACTCAAGCAGGTAGGCAAGGTGATCAAGCATATAGAGTCGGCAGATTTCGGACAGGCAAGAGCGATGGAAAACGTGGACCCTTCGAAGGTCACAATATTTCCTAATCCAGCTTCGGCTAGCGGTAGTGTAACTATGGAGTTGCCAACTGCGATGGAGGGTGGTGTCGTGAAGATGCATGATGCTAATGGCACCTTGGTAAAAGAATTTGATGTGGATTCTACTAAGCAGTGCTTAGAATTGACAGGAATAGACGCGGGCACTTATACATTAAGAGTCTCGAATGACGGTGTTACAGTGACGAAGAAAATAGTTGTTATCAACTAAGAATAGAGTAAGCTGTAAGGAAATTAGATAAAGCGGATTATATCCGCGGAGAGGGGGCTCAGCCCCCTCTTTTTTTTATGCTTATCATTTTTCTAGAGGAAATCTACTTTTCCGCTATCGAGATTATAGTACGCTGCTACAATTTTGACTTTCCCATCAGCGACGGCATCTCCGATGATGCTTGATCTCTTTTTTAATTCTTCTGCAGTCACATGAGCATTTTTCTTGACTACATCTGTAATGCTGGCACCTTCTCCACAAGCAGATATTGCAGGAGTTATATGCGAGAGCAGGTGGTTAATGTTGTATCCATTGTCTCCTCCCGCCACTGCCGCAGTGACTGCTCCGCAAGCTTGGTGCCCCATAACCACGATGACTCTGGACCCACAATGTGCTACAGCATATTCAATACTACCAATCGAAGAACTATTAGCAATGTTTCCTGCAACTCTTACGGTGAATATTTCTCCTAGCCCAGTATCAAAAGCTAACTCTGGCACTACTCTACTATCGGCACAGCTGAGCACGATGGCGTAGGGTTCTTGTCCTGAGGTGAGTTCGCTTCTTCTGGAGCTGTCATTCAGCTGTCCGTCCAGCTTATCCTGTACAAATCTAGCGTTGCCGGCTTCGAGTCTAGAGATCACATCTTCTTGTTTCATGGTTGTATGTTTTGATTTATTAATTAATTAATTGTTAACTAAGATTAACAGCGGAATAGGGCTGGTGTTCAATTCTACTGTTTCGTAATACACAATAACTGCCTATTTTTTCTAATATCCAAAGCGGGACAGGAGTGGCGAGGATAAATAGCTGGTATTTTAAAGTTGATTGTGGAAGTTAGATCGATGAATAAGAGATCTGAACTATGTTTTGCTTGGGTAGTCAAACGTTATAGTAGTCCTTGCCAGTTGTTGTTACTGTAGGTTCCATATAAGTAACAATTGAAAAAAAACGAGGTGGGATCAGCGCTGCCATCGAGAGAGTATTAATCAAAACTAAATCAAGATAATGCCAAGACATTCTTCTCTTATGATCTGTAGATGAATAGTGAAAATTGATAAAATAAATTCTTGGAATACAAATGATCAACCCTGTCCCATTTTGATGTAATAAAGATCATTTAGGATATTTCCTAAAGCTTCATAATTTTTGATTAATTCTATGCGTGATTCCAGTAACTTTCTTTCTCGCGAATTCAGTAAGAAAATGGATGACTCTCCGAGGCTAAATTTTAATTGCTCCGCCTCATATAGGCTTCTGCTATTGGCTACTTTTTCTTGAGAGATAACGAGTAGTTCTGATTGGATGTCCCTGCGTGACAGATAGCTGTCGTATTTACTATTAAGTGTTCCGAGGTACTGTGTCCTGTCGTAGGCGTTTTGTTGAATCAGGGCATCATTTAATCTCAACTCACTTTTGGTTTTTCGATTGAGTAGGGGATAGAGAAAAGAGACGCCATATTTATAATCATTGAAGGTAAAGCTGGGTTCAAATTTGTCCTTACCAAGATTGAGTATCGTATTGTATTTTAGGTCTAGCTGAGGCTTCAGGTTTTCTTTTTCCAGCCGATTCATCAGTTCCAAAGAACTGATTTCGTTCTCTAACTTCCTGATGAGAGGATCATTCTCCAATACTGGATTGTTCGATAGGGTTAATTCTAATAGTTCTTGAATGAGTAATTCAATATTCATCGGATAAATGGCAGCGTTGAGCGCTAGCGGGTAGCCGTCTTCATTCCATATGAATAAGCTGATTTTCTGAGTAGCCTTAATTTGTTTGTCTTTGGATAGAAGAAGCAACTTTTCAGCTGAGTTAAGGTTGAGTCTTGATTCTATGGTATCTATTGCCGGAATGTCACCACTCTCGAACAGCTGTACGACATTAAGATGTCTTTCGATTACGAGTTGTAAGTAATTTTCATTGATATTGAAATCATTCTGTGCTTTGGTCCATTGAATATAGGCTGATATGGCTTGATATAATATTTCTCTCAAGACTATGTCTTTTTCTATTTGGCTTTTTATGCCACTCAGCTCGGCTTGCTGAATCGTGTATCTCTGTTCGTCAAAGAGTAATCCTCTCAGCACGCTTAGATTTATAGTACCATAGACTAGGCCGTTAGTGGGAACGCCATTTTCATTATTCAGAAATACACCGTTGTTTCTTTCATAACCTATTGCGAAATCAATAGGAAGGCTAGTTGGTATTTTGGCTTCAGATTGCCAGACTGTATAGTAATCCGTGTCGCTGAAGTACTTTGTGTTATAATCAGAACTTAGTTTAGGATCTAGTGCACCTCTGCCTTTCAGAGCATAGGCAGCTGTAAGTTCGTCGTTAAGTTCAGCTTTCTTGACGAGAGGATGGTTGTCCATAATCACTTCCAGATACGCTTGGAGATTCAAGGTGTCATTGGCATACGCATCGATACTTAGTGTGAAGTAAGAGATGAGGATGAGTGCTATAAGGAAGAATCTATTCATTGTTTTTAATTGAATACTCCCATAGTATCTTCAGTCTTACCATGTGGAATGGGATTTTCGTCATCATCGATTTTAACGAATACGATCTTTTCTATTGAGATTATTATCTTTTTGGTAAATAGATTTCTTACGATACAAGAAAAAGTAATACTGGTGGTTCCGATGCGTTGGAATTCCAGACCTATCTCTATGACATCACCTTGCTTGGAAGAATTGACAAAATCTATTTCGGATATGAACTTAGTAACTATTTTTTTAGTATCTAATTTTGTCATGGCATAAATACCAGCTTCTTCATCTATCCACCTTAGTAGAGCACCACCGAACAGCGTATTGTTCGCATTCAGATCTCCAGGTTTGATTAATTTTCGACTATGAAATTTCATTATTTAAGTTTTCTGAGAGGTGATTTATTTTTAACTTTTTTAGCATCTTCTGGAGTATAAAAGTCTGGCGGAAAGCCATTTAATTGTCGCCATATTTCATAGTAAACTTTTACATCATTCAAGAGTAATAAGCCTCTCGCGCCTGAGCCTATTCTAATTAGGTCTGGCCATACCTTTTCTCTAGCGTCTTCTACCACCAGTATTCTATACTTTCCATTTTCACTTATATCATTGTCTATCGCATAGACTAGTCCCGCAAATGTTCCAAAGGAATTGTCTGGCCACCCACTGAACACAATAGCAGGCCATCCATCAAATTGGATTCTGACTTTCTTCCCTTCTTGTATCAGTGGCATGTCATTGGGTTCTATATATAGTTCTACTGCTTTTTCATATACGCTAGGGACTATGGTAGCTATGCTTTCTTGATTCTTGACGAATTCTCCGATGCCGTTTTTCAATACCTTGGTGATGCGTCCTGTAATGGGAGAAGTAATGACAAACGCATTTTGCCTTTGTTCTATCTGATTGTATTTGGATTGTAATTTGTTGGATTCTCCTAGCATTGAATATCTGTAGGAGTCGGCACTCAGTATCTCAGATTCTACTTTTGCATATTTTTGTTTGTAGTCTGAAATAACAAAGGTTAATTCCTGATCGATGTTACGCAGGTCATTATCTAGTTTATTCAATTTGTTTTCTACTAGAAGTTTTTTGGCTTCTGCTTCTCTATTTGATAGACTTTTAGTTTCTAGATCAGTCAAGGATTTTATTCCCTGATCATACATCTGTTGCATCCGGATTAGCTGCTTACTTGCATTTTCTGCATAAGTCTGTGCTGCTATGAGTTCTTGATTGATGGATTGTATCTCTAGAGCAATTTGCTGACGCTTTATTTTAAGCTGTTCTTCTTTGGATTTCTGCAAGTTATCCAGTTCTTGTAGTTGATCTTTTAAAAAACTACTCTTGGATTTATAGGCAGCAGCGGATTTTTGCTTGGCGTCTTGCTGCTCTTTAGTATTAGCAAGTAAAAGTGGGTCCAGATATTCTTCTTTGGCTTCTGTAAGCGTAACAATTGTGTCCCCTTCCTGTACTATGTCTCCTTCTTTGACGTGCCACTTGTCGATTTTACCAGATATTAGGGATTGTACATTTTGTGGCTTGTCGTATGGATTAAGCGTTGTTACGGTTCCATTGGATCTTATGTTCTGAGTCCAGGGAAGTATCATGCAGATTATAAATATGACTAACATCAGAATCAACATTCTTAAGAATACTCTGGAATGCTTTCTTTTATCCAGGCTTATGTATGCTTGGTAATCACTCTTGTTAATCAGTGGTGTTACGGAGACTTGACTAATATTTAACATAGTGCTGATTTAATAAGAGATTATTTTTCCATCGTTGATTTCTATTACCTTATCCACATGGTCTTTCCATATATTATCTACAGAGGAGACTATTATGCGCCATCTGTTGGTGTTGTCAGTTAATTTAGAGATTATTTCTTTCTTGTCTTCCATATTTAGGTGGTCCAAAGGGTCTTCCAGAATGAGTAGTCTCGGATTAGTCGCTATTGCTCTAGCCAGTAGAATTCTGTTCTGAACATTAGTGGGAATTTTCTTTCCCTCTGGATCTATCACGGTACTGAAACCTAGTGGCATTTTAGATAAGAATTTGGACAGGCCTGTTATACTGAGAGCCCTATTTATATTTTCAGGTGTTGCTTTCTTGCGGTTAAGTGAAATATTCTCCAGAATAGTACCATGAAAAACTTCACCTGTAGTAATGTTGAATCCTATTTCTTTTTTTACTTCATCAAAGTTGAGTGATTTCAAGGGGAAGCCATTGTATTTTATTATACCATCCGTCGGATCTAGTATACCCGATATTAGTTTAAGTATTGTTGATTTGCCGGAGCTCGGTGGGCCAGCAATCATTGTAGAGGTATTTTGTGGTATGTCAAAGTTAATACTGGTCAAGGTGCTTTTAGCAGCATCTTCATATCTATATGAGAGATTCTCGACAGAGATGGAGAATGGAGTGTCAGAATCTTTTAAACCTATGCCTGCTTGTAAATCCATAGGTTTATCAAAGACAAAGCCTATTTTTTCTAAAGCAGTAAGTACATCATAGATTGACTCTATGGTTTTGATTATTTTTTCTACCGAAGCAATTATGAGAATTATGATGATTTCTGCAGCTACAAATTGTCCAATATTCATTTGCTCCGTAAAAACGAGTACACTTCCAGTGATCAGCAGCCCCGCTGCGACAAGAACTTTGAAGATTATAAGGTAAACAGATTGTGATATGATAACGCCAAAATGCTCTTCCCTTGCCTTGAGGTAGTCAGTTACATGGACATCAGTTTTGGAGAGTCCTATTTTATTGTCACTTGCGAGCTTAAAGGAAAGTTTATTTCTTGCAATTTCTTCTATCCAAAATGCTATTTTGTATTTAAGTGTTGATTCTTGTATGCTGGTTCTTAGTCCTTTAGGACCAGTCAATGCGATTATCAGATAGACAACTATCAGTAGGAGTACACTGAAGATAATAAAGAAAGGGTGATACAGACTAAGTACTATAAGACCTACAATTACCTGAAATATTCCTAAGGAAAAGTCGATGAGTATTTTAGGTAGACCTTTTTGTATGGTCAAGGTGTCAAAAAATCTATTAGCTAAGTCAGGACCATAATAATTCCTGAAAGCTTCATATTTTATTCTTGGTATTCGTAACGCAAATTCAAAAGAGGCATTGCTGAATATCCTCTGCGAAAGATTCTCTACTATCCTCAATTGTAGTAATTGCAGTATTCCCGTCATCGCTACACCTACTATTACCAGTGAAACCAGTACGTACCATGATGTGGTGACCTGGCCACCTTGAATCAAGTTGACTATGGCTTGTATACCTAAGGGCAGAGATAGGTTGACTAAGCCATTGAAGAATGCATACATGTACACCTGGGTAATGTTACTTTTCTCAATAGCAAGTAATCTCTTAAATCTCCAGAAAGGTGAGTGTGCCAGATTTAGATTCATGTAATAGTGGGTTCTTTCTTAAAGTATAAATAAGAAGTTGGGTTCTTAACAAAATCAATCGCCAATTTACTTGATATGTTAAGTAGTTCTTGAAAGGTAATACCTCTAGTCTTGAAAGTGATAAGTAACGTTAGACTGAAACTACTAATAAAATTTACCAAGCCGATCGTGCTCACTCCTATGAAAAGAAATAAGAAACCATATAATGATAAGGTTTCTGTACTTATGAGGCCTCCCAGGTAAGACCCACTAAAGGCTATGTGTCTGATATCGAAAGGGAATCCTGTCAATTTTCCTATGAGAAAAGCCCCTCCGAGTAGAAGGCCCAGAAAAATGTTACCTAGATGTGCACCTGTATTCTTTGAAATTTTGTCTGCCATTATTTGTAGAGTCGATCTGCTGAATACTTTATTTAGTGGCCTTATAGCTATGAATCTCTTATTGAACTGGGAAAATATAATTCTGTTATCCACAAATCCAGCAAATAACCCAGACATGGATAAAAAGACTCCTGCTATGGCGGCATAATATAAGTTGGTCCATTCTGAGGGATCTAGTCCACTTTGCAAGTAGTTGATATGTTTTTGATTTTGTATCAGTGTTACATTCATCTGTTTTAGGGCACTTATCAGAATGAAAGAGCATGGAATTACAACTATGACGTTCCCTAAGAGCGAGACTGATTGACTCTTGAATACATCCTTGATCATTCCTATTGCATCTTGAGGATTATCGATTTTCTTATTATTATTCCTGTCAATTTTCTTTGCAATAGTGGAGGCTGTCATAGCGGGCTGCTTTGTAGCTATTATTCCACCGATCTCCTTTACAACAACAAAGCAAAGTGCATAATTCAATCCATAGACAAATGCTGATTTTGCAGCGCTCATCCCCATTTGGTCTAAGAATAATTTACAACAGGCAAATATGCTTATCACAACGCCTGCTTTCATACTTTTCAATAGAATTCTTGTATGCTCTGTTCTATTAGCGGCTACATACTTTTCCCCTTGGTAGGAGGTGTGCTCTACTATTTGCAGAAGTAAGAGGTCAAAGTGGTATTTGACATAAGAAAAGAGGCTTCTGTGATTCCTGTATTCAGTATTGTAGTCTTGAATCAATAAATTCCATACCAATTCACTCTTTATATTGTAACTGAGTCTTACGAGTAGCGATAGCCTGTCGAGAAATTTAATGACCAGTCTAGTCTTATAGGTGAGATGAATGGAAGTGCCAATATTTATTTTCTCCTTTCTGAATTTTTCCAAGGTTGTCTTAATATTGGCTATAAGAGTTGTTATCTCTTCTTGTGGCAAATCCTGGACCTGAGCGCAGTAGTTGCTGAGTTTTGGAAATAAGCCTGCGTCCAATGACAGTAATTCAAATTTTTCTTTAATTCGTTTGTCAAGCCCGAATGCAGCTATTTTACTGCTGAGCGATATAATAGAGTAGCTCAATTCCTTTTTTAGTAGCGGATTATCAGTTTCGACGAAAGACATGAATGTATCTATAGGAACCTCGCCATTTTCTGTTTTGAGTAATTGAATTTTATGTTCTATTGATTTTTCAGCTATTGCATCTGGTAATATCTTCAGCAAAATTCTAGAGAATAAGCCATTGATAAACCCATAATTGTCTAGCAACGAGTACTTGGTGAAAAACCCGTAGAAGGTAATGTGCTCTCTTATTATCATTAAAGTTTAGTTGTATTTACTTTAATGTGATAAATTGCAAGGCAAGGCAATTTTGTGTGCAATAAGTTTCAACTCGCCAGCTTTATTTCTCTTTAGACACATAGTAAAAACCTGATCTATCACTTGATTGTCAGGTTTCGTCATTTTTACTTTTCCCATAACTATGGCAACATCGTTATCATCGCTAATGATACCATCATTTTTCCACTCCATCTTCCTCCAATTGTCTTTTGCAATGCCTGAGTCATTTGGAAATTGACTATTCTTTCCGATAAGATAGGATAATAGACCATCAGAAGTATATCTGTAAGGTTCATCATCTGAATGTCCTATCTTGACCATCACCTTACCTTCTGAGAAGTTGTAGAATTTATCGATGTGTTTTAGGGCTGCAGTCTCATAATAGCTATTGTCTTCTACTGCATTGGATATGGCATTAAAGGAGATGCCATAAGCCTTTTGAAAAGCAGTGATTTCAGATTGCTTTATAGGTTTAGACAACATAACTTGATCTGACTGTTGGTTGGGGGTGCAGAAGCTAAAGAACAGGGCCGTTCCCAGAAAGTAGCTTAAGATTATCGGGTGCCTGCTTTTTGTATGTCTCATGACTTAAAGTTTTAGTTTAGAATATTCAGTGAGTACTTCTTTTATTGGCTTTTCTGAGTTGTCTTTTTATTTTGGAAGATAACTCTGCCCACAGTTCATTTAGATTATGAGCCTTGGCTGATACGACTATGTCTGGGCCAGGAATTCCTAACTTGACAGTGACGTAGTATAGGTTTGGATTTTGGGCAACTTGCTTTACGAATATGTCGGAATACAAGACTTTACCGAATTTTCCACTTAGTTTCCTGATTTTCCATTTAGCAAATCGAAGATACTTGTTAGCGATTGCTGCTTGATTTCTGATTATAAACTTCATAGAGTTGTATTTTTTTCTAAAGATAGTAAATATTATATAAATAGTTAGTAATACTTTCCCAATTGATAAAAATTACTAATTGTTTAAGTTATTTTAACTATTTTAGTAAAAATTTTCAATATGTCCCTTAAGTTAAGATTTGAATTGCCTGACAAGCTCTATCTGAAGGACCCTCAAAGTTCCGAATATGGTCGTCGTTTATTGAATAGTACTATTGAATTAATCGATGAATTAGGCTTTGAATCTTTTACTTTTAAGAAGCTTGCCGACAAAATGTCATCTTCCGAAGTTTCCATATATAGATACTTTGAGAATAAGCACTTGCTCCTAGTTTATCTTAATTGCTGGTATTGGGAATGGGTGACCTATCTTATAGACATCCAGGTGATGAATGTTAAGAATAGTAAGGAAAAACTGGAAAGAGCGATACACTGCATGATCCATGCTGCAACTGAATCTGAATTATCTGATTATATAAATGAAGGCTTACTTTTTCAGGTGATAATGAAGGAAAGCACTAAGACTTATCATATAGCAGGTGTCGCTGAAGAGAACAAGTATGGATTCTTCATGCCATACAAAGAGCTAGTCGGGCGATTAAGTAACATAATTGAAGAGATTAATCCTAAGTTCAAATATGCTAAGAGTCTAGGATCCACGCTATTTGAAATGATAAACAACCAGTTGTACTTTTCAGAACATCTTCCAAGATTGACCAGTCTGAGCAGAAAGAATACAGTTCAGGATTTAGAGGCCATGGTTGGTCATTTTGCTTTTGCCAGTATAGAATATTAGCCAATTTATATTTAAGTTATTAATTTATCATCTTACCAGTTGAAGAAACAAACAAGATTCAATTGATCTCTATTACTTGCATTAAGGAATTGATTCATATAACCAACTTCGAATCTGTAGGAACTATTCAGGTTGTATCCTAGTCCACCATAAAGTCTATTCCTGTCAAATGCTTGGTTACGCGTATTAAGAAAGATCTCGTTGTAAGCGGACAGGTATAATTGTTTTTCAGAGCCTGAGTCCTTCCAGAGCGGGTAAACCAAGCCCAAAAAGTACCTGAACCTCAATCTAAAATCCCCGTCAACATGGCGCTGCTCGAACCTATATCGATGTTGAAGTCTCAGTTTTGCAACTGATTGTTTAGTGATGACTTGCTGAAATATCCTGTGTTCATTCACAACTATTTTATCATCTTCTGTTGCATAATTTTCACTCCTTATAAAACCATAGCCTAGTAGTAGGTTGGTTTTATCTGCGACTTCATATCCTAAACCAGTCCTCAGAAGTAATTGTTCTAAATCTCCAATGGCATCATAGTTCCTGTATTGTACTTCATGGTGCCAATTGATTTTTGAGTTAAGTTTTTTATTACCGAATAATAATATCCAGTTACCCAAGTCGCTTTCCTGCGCCCCACATAACAGAGGCAGCAGAAAAGTGATTATATAAGAATACTTTCTCAATCTCATTTGAATGATGCTATCTCAGTTCTATCATCATACCTTACTCGAATGACCAGTATGGCGTTTTTTTTTCTGCGGGTATGATGTACTAATGAACTTCCATCTATGATTTTTTTACGAAGTGTAAGTTCTATCGAAATTCTACTCGTTTCTGTACATCCAACTGGGTTGATGATTAGGTCTAATGCTTTTCTTAGAAGCTTGCCTAATTTCCGTATTTGATTGAGAATCCTTTTTAGGTTTGAATATCGAAGTTAACATATTAACTAAGTCGAATTCTGTTTTTTGATCTTTTTTCATCTTCTTAAGTTTTAAGTGTTATGTTGAAAGGGGTTCTATTATATCGAGCTTAAAGAATTCTATATAACTAGGAGGGTTTTCTATTACTCCTCTTTCGGAAATCAATTTTATATCAATATTCCTTTCTCTGGCCTTTAAGGCAAAATCATCCAGTATTTCAATAATGTCATTATCTAAAAACCTGGTTTTTCTAACATCAAGTTCTAAATAAGAATTTTCAGGGAGACTGTCTAGTTCATTTAAAATGGCTCCCTTATTAAAAAAGGTAACCTCCTCTGCTAAAGTCATTTTCATTTTTCCACTCCCACTTTCTCCTTTAACTTTATGCAGAAAATGCGAGTTCTGATAACTTTGTATCAGAATAACAGCGACACCGACCGCTAATCCTAACCCTATTCCATATAATAAATCGATGAATACTATGCCCAAAACAGTGACCACAAAAGGGATAAACTGCATCCAACCCAAATTGTACATTTTCTTGAATAAAGCTGGTTTTGCGAGCTTGTAACCTACAATGAAAAGAACTGCTGCCAATACCGATAATGGAATCTTATTTAAAAGGGTAGGAATTAGAATTACAGAAATCAAGATCAGAAAACCGTGAAAAATCGCAGACATCTTAGTCCTTCCGCCTGACTGAATATTAGCGGAGCTCCTGACTATGACTTGAGTTATGGGTAGGCCTCCTATCATACCAGAAACAATGTTGCCAGCGCCTTGTGCGAACAGCTCTCGATTGGTCGGTGTCACATTTTTATGGGGATCCAACTTGTCAGTGGCTTCCACACATAGCAGAGTCTCTAAACTTGCAACTAATGCTATTGTAAATGCAGTCACCCATACTGCAGGATTTGTTATGGCACCAAAATTCGGAAAACTGAATTGTCCAAGAAAAGAATCAAAATTTTCAGGTACTGGAACACTTACTAAATGCTCTGCGCTGATTCCGAATTTCGAACTGGACGCAGTAACAATATTATAAATGACTCCAGCCACAACAGCAACCAAAGGTCCTTGAATCAATTGAAAAAATTTGCCTTTTTTAGAAAGTACATTACTCCAGAGTACTAGAATCGCCATAGCTATAAAGCCAATAATTGTCGACCCGAGAGAAATATTATTGAATGCATCAAAAATGCCAGAAAAGGTATTAGCACCGTCTACTTGCAAAAAAGAAAAATCTCCTTCGGGGTCTGAGTCGTAACCGAAAAAGTGAGGAATTTGCTTGAGAATAATGATTATTCCAATTCCAGTCAACATCCCTTTTATTACAGAAGAAGGGAAGTAATAACCGATTACCCCAGCTTTTAATAGCCCAAAGACTATTTGGATGATGCCTCCTAAAACAACAGCAAGTAAGAAATTTTCAAAACTCCCTAAAGTGGCTATTGCAGAAAGGACTATTGCAGCTAGGCCTGCTGCAGGCCCGCTCACACCTATGTTGGATCCAGATAGCGCTCCTACGATAATTCCACCGATAATTCCCGCGATTAATCCAGAAAATAGAGGCGCACCACTCGCCAGGGCAATACCAAGGCATAAAGGAATGGCAACAAAAAATACAACTATACTGGCTGGTATATCACTTTTCAAATATGATAACTGATTCTTCATGGTTCGATTTAAGTGCAATGATAAAGAATGTTAGTATTACTAACAATTTTGGAAGTAATTATTTTAACAATATTAGCATATGTGGTATATTAGTTAGTAATTGCACTATTGTAGTTAGTACTTAATCAATACCTTTCATTTAGAAATGTTCATATTATCAAAGATATCCATACCTGAAGGCCTTTCATTAAAGGATCCCCTCCAGAGTAAATTGGGTAAAAGTATCATTACAAACAGCATCCTATTGCTGGATGAAATTGGCTTTGAAGCCTTTACTTTCAAGAAATTGGCCACAAAAATGGGGTCTAATGAAACTTCCCTATACAGGTATTTTGAGAATAAGCATTTCCTATTACTGTACCTGGTTGTGTGGTATTGGAACTGGGTCAGTTACTTGATTGATTACAATACGATGAATATTGTTGACCCTAATCGAAAGTTGGATTTGATCATTGATAATTTTGTGGATGCGACCAAGGAGAACCCATCTGTTGATTTTGTAAATGAGAAAATTCTACATCGAATAATGATAGCGGAGTCCTCTAAGGCTTATCATACCAAGAACATAGATGAGGAGAACAAGCACGGCTTCTATTACAGTTATAAGTCGCTGATACAAAAAGTCGCTGACGTGATATTGGAAATAGATCCGAAATTTCCATACCCCCATTCATTTGGTAGCACACTTTTTGAGATGGCCAATAATGAGATTTACTTCGCTGAGCACCTGCCCAAATTGACAGATATCAAAGTCAAGAAGGAAAATTATTGTGAGGTTAATAAGTTATTGAAGTTTTATAAGCGCCGAATGCTTAAGCAGGATTGTTAGTTTTTATATTAAGCTTTAGTCCTCCTGGTTTGCCATAAGTTTTATTCTGAGGACAGCGCATTAATAGCCTCGTCAAAGGAGGGTATTAAATAATCTTCTTGGCTGATAAGTTCCCCTAACATCATTGCGAACTGAATTGAAGTCTTTGCGAAGTTCTTTTTATCTAAAGAAGACTTGTCATAGAAGTTGTTGATTATTTGATAGACGGTTTTATTGTTTATTACATCCAACATTGAATAAGATTTGGAAAGTGTCTGGATGGTTGCAAAATTAAATTCTTGGATCAATCCAGAATCTTTTAATGTTTCCTACGCAGTTTTATGGGTCATTTCGTCTATCAATGGTTCTCCGCCGAATAGTAAGTCCAGTCTTAAGTACTCATAGCTCATGATATCTTGTTTCAAGCTGTCATTCTGCCCAAATGCAACACTTGACAAAGACTTCTGAAAATTCATATGCTTATGATTCCATTTCTTCACGATTGCCATATTGGCGTGCAATTCTTTGAGGAGTATTTCTTTGGCTACTTTTTTCTTGTTTCGAGTCTGGCGTTTTTCTGAAGCTGAATTGATTCACAATGCTAGAAGTACACTGAAGATGATCATTTAGCTTCTGACAGATACTTTTTCATATGAGCTATGGTTAGTGCACATAAAGTTGAACACTACTGTCTGAAATACATAAAATGTGTTGCTTCTGTAGAAATTTGTTTTATACCTCAGTATCCAGCTTATCCGTAACTACGTAGTACCTCGGATCATCGATTGAGCTTTCTATTACTGAGGCAAATTTCGGATTAGCCTTTAATAAAAGGGTCTTACACTCCGGACTCAAGTGGGTAAATTTAATCTTCTTATTCAAGTCCAAATATTTATTGGCGATACTTCTCATCGCTTCTATTCCTGAGTGATCACTGACTTTGGATTCAATAAAATCAATTTCAATGTTTTCAGGATCATTTGCCGGATCAAATTTAGAATTGAAATTCTGAACAGAGCCAAAAAATAAAGGTCCCCAAATCTCGTAGATTTTAGTGCCATCTTCTTTCAATCTTTTTCTTGCGCGAATCATGGTTGCATTCTTCCATGCAAATACCAGGGCCGATATGATTACCCCTGCAATCACTGCCAAGGCTAAGTCAAACCATACAGTAATGGCAGAGACGGCAATAAGCACAAATGCATCTGACATCGGAATCTTATTCAATATTCTGAAACTAGACCAGGCAAAGGTCCCAATCACAACCATGAACATGACACCAACCAAAGCCGCTATAGGTACTTGTTCTATGAGCGGTGCCGCAAAAAGTATGAACGCTAAGAGGCCCAGGGCAGCTGCAACTCCAGACAGCCTACCACGACCACCACTGTTGATATTGATGATGGACTGTCCTATCATCGCACAACCCCCCATCCCTCCGAAAAGGCCATTCAATATATTAGCAGAACCTTGCGCAACACATTCCCTATTGCCACTACCTCTGGATTCTGTAAGTTCATCTATAAGATTAAGAGTCATCAGAGATTCTATAAGACCTACGGCAGCTAGAATGATTGCCGTGGATAGCAACAGACTCCAATTGGCGCCCACTGTTTCTGTCATAGCGTATAATTGAGATTGGAAAGTAGGCAAGCCACCTTGTAAGCCTTGTCCACCGCCATCTTTGATGAATGAGCCTACAGTGCTGACATCCAGCTTGGCTAGAATTGTGACAGCAGCGACAACGACGATGGCTACCAGTGCAGAAGGAATCTTAGTTGTTAATTTGGGTAGGCCCCACATGATGAGCATGGTCAGCCCGACTAAGCCCAGCATAATCATCATGTCTGTTCCTTGCAACCATTGCTGTTCCCCTCCTACGTTTTCTTTGAATAGATTAAGCTGTGAGCGGAATATGACGATGGCGAGTCCATTTACAAACCCCATCATTACAGAATGCGGAATCAATCTCACAAATTTTCCTAGCCTGAAAAGTCCTGCCATTATCTGAAGACAACCGACGATCAATAAAGTGAGCAAGAGCCATTGCAGGCCCAGATTTTCTATGGGTGTAGCTAGGGCATTTCCTACTTCATCACCCTTGCTGATGAGGTGTACCATTACCACCGCCATTGCACCTGTAGCACCTGATATCATACCGGGTCTACCGCCGAAAAGAGAGGTGACGATGCCCATTATGAATGCACCATAGAGCCCGACCAGTGGATCTATTCCTGCCACAAAGGCAAACGCAACAGCTTCAGGCACAAGGGCTAGAGCCACAGTCAATCCAGAAAGTATATCGTCCTTAGCGTTACTCGTGAAGTTATTGAATACTCTTTTGGTCATAATTGCTCAATCATTGAAAAAAGATGGCAAAGGTAGACTAATCAAGGACAGTAGGGCTATAATACACATTAATTGATTATGTAATATGATTTCCTTTCTATCGAATTGGATTCAGGTAGCGGAATCAACTAAGGTGCTAGGATGGAAGACAAAACTATATTCTAATATTCAAGTCTGAAAAAGAACTAAAATTATTATGCTATTGGTTTTTCATTTCGTGAATTGAAACTCACAATTCATCTCATTCTTTTAAATCCCCTGATTTTGAAGATAGTCTCTTATTTCTTCCTACCACACGGAGTTATAATCAAACTATTTGATCTCATCATGTTTTTTTTCTTTTTTTGGCTGTTAATTTTAACACTTTTAGTAAGTAAATTCCAGAAGTAAGAGAAATTTGTTCGGATAATTTTTATGAGTCCTTTGCCAATTTAACTTGAGAATTATAGATATGCACTCAATCATACGCGGAATACGAGAATTTAAAATTCATACTTTATATTTCGGCTAGATAATATTTGGCTGCTGTATGCAAATCTTATCCTGCATAATAAGCATACTAGGTTTAGCAAACCATTTTTTCGAAGAGACGAAGTACCTACAATTCTACAATATCAGGCTTACTTGTTATAGCGAATATTCCATGCCCTCCTGCTATATTGGAATTGAAATTGACTGGTTCCTCTAAGGGGCCATTGCTATTGAACTTTTCATAATTTTGAATGAAATCATAATGCTCTTTAGTGATCTGAAAGACTTGGAATTCCACACTTGTTTGAGGTCTCTTTATTCTTTCTCCATACAGGATAATGGTATGTTCGCTTTTACCATTAAAATCCCTGTCGCTAATGGAAGTAATCACTTCTTCAAGAAAACTCTGGTCGATGGGATTTGATGGTAGACTATAAAATCTAAAATCACGCCTAAACTCGAATCCTGATTCTTCTATGGTCTCTTGGGCACGGAAGTAGTAATAATTATCCTCATCAGTATCATCGCTCAGAGTCAGCTCAAATCTATCTCTTACAACAGAGCCCGTTGAAGTAGAGGGAGTGTATTTTATGTCAACAATGACTGGTTTTGGGGGGATGATGACCTGAGCAGTTATAGGTTCCAAGCCAGGTTTTTCTGCATTAATCATATATTCCTCTCCAGATATGAAATCATAATAATTGAATTCCCACAGCGGTATGAATAGACCTTCATTACTGCTGGATCGTGAGTCTGAAAATCCGGGAACCACACCTTTATCTGGAGTCGAAAGAGATAGATCTATATTGTCTAGGGTAACGTCATCATAGAACAAGGTATCACCTAGACCATAAGTTTGAGTTACGGTAATATTCATAACACTGTCTCCTTGGAATATCTGAGCATTTACCGCTATTGCAGAATTATGATCTGATTCCATAATGGTACTTTCACTGCAAGCATTACATATAAGGAGTAATGAGAGGGGTACGTATTTTAAAATTTGTGAGTGCATGTTTACAATTTTTTTGTTGTTAAAATTCAAAGCGGTAACTAAGAGTAGGAATTATGGGCAATAAACTATTTTCCTTAATATTTTGAGTTACTCCTATTGCTTCTCCTGTTATGTCGTCAATAATGGTTTTTCTCTCCGTAGAGGCATAAACAGGATTCCTTCTGTTATAAGTGTTATAGGCACCTAATACCCATATTCGTGTATGTCTTTTTTTCTTTTTGGTGAATGAAAGACTCCAGTCAAGTCTGTGGGATGGTGACATGCGTATGCTGTTCTTGTCACCTCCACTTTCAAAAAAAGTTGGGATGCGAGAATTGGGAAATAAGGTCAGATACTGGAATTCAGGGGAGGTTATGGCATTACCAGTGTTGTATGTCCAATTAACGGACAGGTCAATACCATTCTTGATTTTGTAAGACCCTGTTACTGCTATGTCATGTCTGCGGTCAAATCTGAATGGGAACTTTTCACCCCCATTTAATTCAGCGAATTGGCGATTACTCCAACTTAGTGAATAGGCTAGCCAGCCTGATAATTTTCCTGTTGTTTTCTTCAACAGGAATTCTACTCCATAAGCGTCACCAGTACCTTGTGTTATTTCATCTTCCCAATTCTCTGGATTGGTATTCAGTAGAGTGGTTCCTTCTACGAACGACAACACATTGTCAAATTCTTTATAGTAAGATTCTATCTCCCAATCAAAATGGCCTTTTCTCCCTCCTATGCCCAGGGCGAATTGTCTGCTATACTGAGGCAGTATTTCGTCAGTACTTGGTACCCATACATCTGAAGGCAGACTCAAAGCCTCGCTACTTACCAGATTCAGAAATTGTGTCATCGTGTTGAAAGAGGCTTTGATTGATAGCTCCTCTCTCAAGAGATACCTGAGACCTATTCTTGGTTGTAAAGAATTATAAATACTGTTCTCGACTTGGAAAACAGTTCCGTGCATACCTGCATTCAAGTTTAACCTACCTATTTTGATTTCGTCTTCCACGTATAATACTGTCTCATCAGCAGTGGGCCCGATGATCCTTCTTTGGAAGCTTCTATCTTCTCCATCAATTTTACGGACCGTGGTCTTTGATCCTGGATTATAAAAATGTCTGGTAAAGCTCACACCAAATTTCAAGTAATGAGAAGCATCAGGAATCCAATCAAAATCAACTTTCATTCCTAGGTCTTCGATACCCGAAGTGTAATTATTGCCAGTTGTGTTTTCATTTTCTAGTAATTCATTTTCGTTAGTGGTTTTAATCTCGTAATCACTATAAGTAAGTGTTGTATTAGCAAATAGTTTTGGAGATATTTCGCAATTCCAGCGTAAAGCGGATATGGCGTTCCCCCAGTTGAAGAGAGACGTTTGAATGGATTCAGTATCCGTGAAGCTAGCCCCGAAACTATCTTGTCCCCTGTATCCACTGAGGTAAATGCGATTTTTGTCATTAACCTTGAATTGCAACTTGGCATTGAAATCGTGAAAGAAGAATGAAGGATCAATGTCCTGCGTAGAACCATCTTGAAGAAATTTGGTCAAGAGTAGATCGGCATAAGTTCTTCTACCTGAAATGAGTATGGAAACCCTATCCTTAACAATAGGTCCGCTCAGCGTAAGCTTGGATGATATTAATCCTACAGAGCCTTCCCCGTGCCACTCTTGCAAGTTTCCTTCTTTCATCCTTATGTCAATTACTGACGATAATCGACCGCCGTACCTGGCAGGATGACCCGACTTTATGACATTAACAGATTTGAGAGCATCAGAATTGAACACAGAAAAGATACCTAGTGCATGGGCTGGATTATATACTGGAACACCATCCAATAATATCAAATTCTGATCAGCTCCTCCTCCTCTTACATAGATGCCACTAGTACCTTCTGTACCAGATTTTATTCCTGGTAATAGTTGTATTGATTTTAATACATCTCGCTCTCCCAAGATGACCGGGATGGCTTCCAGTTTTTCTATGGCTATTTTATGTTGGCTCATCTGCGTTTCCTGGTGCTTGGAGTTTGAGCCGTTTGAAGTAATAACCACTTCTTCTATACTAGTGGAACTAGGCTCCATATAAAAAGAATATTTCAGATTGTCGCTTAGAGAAATGGCATGTATTTTCTCATGGTAGCCTAGGTATGAGATGCTGAGATCGTGATTGCCTGTAGGAAGAGATAGGCTATAGAATCCATAGGCATTCGTAGTGGTGCCTATGCCAGTGTTCAGGTCACGGATAGTTGCACCTATCAAAGATTCAGAATTTTCTTTGTCATAGATGTATCCACTTATTATTTTAGTATCATTGGCCGCCTCATTACTTAATGATTCACCTTTTCTGGACTTGTATATGATGACATCACGATTGCGAATTTTGACAATGAGATCAGTTTGATTTGCAATCATGGATAATACTGAATGTAGACTTTCTTTATTTACTGACATACTGATATCGAATTGCTTTACGTCGTCTGGATTATATTGGAAATATAATCCAGACACATCTGCTAGTGTATCGAGAATTTCTTCAACGGGAGCATCTGTCCAGTGACGATTCTTGATCAATATCGAATGAGCATCACTATTAGTCGATGGCTGAGCCTTTGCTAGTGATGCGAATAGGCATAGCGCCGTTATTACAAAAATGTATTTTGTCATTACGAATAATCTTTTTAATGAATTAATCTAACAGGTGCCTCCTGCGATATTTATTTTATTACCAATCCTCTCTATTGATAAATCATAGATGATTTGCAAATTATCGAGTATGCTCGATAGGTCTTTATTAGAAAACTTTCCTGTGAAACTGCAGTCATGGAAATCATTACCCATGGTAATATTTACTTCGAAATATTGTTCCAGCTCATTGAAAATATCAGTAAGGGATGCATCTTTATAGTTCAATGTATTTGTCGCCCAGAACATGTTGTTGTCGCTAACTTCAGTTTTCTTTAGCACACCTTTTTTATCTCTAGACACAGCAAGGCCCTTAGTTAGTATGTGTGGTTTGCTCTTTGCTTCTATTAGGTCGTCTACTCTTACTTTTCCGTTTATCACCTTCACATATTGAAGTTGACCTTTCTTATCATTGACTATGAATTTAGTTCCTAGTACGGTCACATTCATATCACTTGTTTCTATATTGAAGGGAGCCTCTGGATTATGTGTTACGTCAAACATAGCTTTACCTTCAAGTATTATTTTTCTATTATTTACAAACGCATTAGGGTAGCGAATTCGAGAATCTTTACTTAAGTGCACTTTGGAGTTGTCAGGCAGTGTAAACTCTTTGTTTTGGCTAGCAATGATAGTCGTGTAATGATCTGTGTTGTATATATTCATCACTAGGCCACCCAAGATTAATGCCACCATAGCAAGACAAGCTGCAATAAGTAAAGGCATTCTTTTCTTTTTTGTCATATCAATGGTAGGTGTTTTACCATTGATTTTTTCCTTAGTAATTTTTAAAGCTCGTTCAGTATCTATTTCAGTCAATTCTTCGTGAGTTATATTTTCTGTTTCTTTCCATATTTTTTCTAGATCAATGAACAATCTTTTGTTAGCTTCACTTTCCAACCAAGAATCAAAATTCATTTTTTCTTGAGATGTCAATTTACTTTGCAGTTTCTTGACAATAAGTGAATATATATTCGGGTTTTTCATTTACCTTTTTTAGGTTAGAAACAGATGATTTCCTGATGGCGCAGAGGTAATCATCAAAAATAATCTCATCTATATTACTCTAATATTAAAGTTGTCCACCAAACTATTGCCATTAGTGTCAGAGAATTCTACTCGGACATCGATATTATCTCCTCTTTTAGAATCATTGGGTACGGTTATTTCAAACGATCTGGTAATATCCCCAGCTGGTCGTTCAATATTTTCCACGTAATCCAAGCCAAGCTCATTGGATTCCAGGATAATCTGTTGTACACCGATGTCACCTTGAAAATTAATCGTGAACATCAACTCCTGACCAGGTGCTCCGCTCAACTGACTTGAACCTCGTATTTGATAATCCAAAGTAAAATCATCTGTGCAAGAAGTTATTAATATCAGAATCGTAAAGATTGCGAATAGACTTTTAATAGCTCTCATGTCATTATTTTTTTAAAGTTAATAATCTGTTCTACTTACAAGTAGATTGAAAAATCAATAACCCTAGTGAGATGTATAAATAAATTCAAAAAAACCATAATGCCAAGCAAATTAGGGCCTTGCGTATGAGTAAAAGAGCTTTTGTGATATGATACTCTACTGTTTTTTTGGTGATTTCCAGTTTATTTGAAATATCATTATGCGTATAGTTTTCGTATTTGCTGAGCTGGAACACCTCTCGTGTTCGTTCAGGAAGTTGTGAGACAGCTTGTTTTAATTTTAGCCTTTTCGATTCAAAGAAATCGAGGGATGCCGAGTTTTCCTCAGCATTTTCGAACAAGGCTTCTAATTCACTATCATCAGAAGGTTTATATTTTCTTTCCCTCTTGATGATGTCAAGACTCCTGTAGACTACGGCTCTGTTGAGATAGGCATTATGGTCGAGTATTGGTTCATCTTTTTGCAGTCTACCCCAAAAGTCTACAAATATATCTTGAACTACTTCTTCTGATACTGCTCTTCTTTCTGTATATCTGTATGAAATGGATACTAGCTTGCTGTATCTATCCCTAAATAACTTATCGAAGTATTCAGACGTATTCTTATTCATAATTATTTATAATAGGAAAACAGTTGAATAATAGAACAACACAATTTCTTTACTGAATCGATATCAGATTTAAGGTAAAAGTAGGGAAATATGAAAAGGATGATTGGATATAGGTGCCTTAAACACTTAAGGTAAATACTCTTAGAACCCATAACCTGGGTGAGCAATACTTGGTTACTAAGCAGCTATAAATAAGGAGCCTTATCATCTTCTAATAAGCTGTGCTATAATTTTATCGGGAAAATGAATTAACTGGTAGTTAATTAGATTAGATAGGGGCAAAAAAAAATGGTCGCTCCCCAGCGACCATCTGCAAATTATAATCCCATGAACATATCCTTAGTCAAACTAAAGACACTGTTATAAATTCGATATTTTTTATAGAAAACCAACTCAAAAAAAATAACAAAACTCAATCTCGTTTTAAAGACAAATCCTAAGAACAATGTAGATTCATCTTTGGGGCTTTTTTTGGACTCTACTCCTAGAGTCTTCAGTGTCTTCACGTTTGATTACAATGTAAAGATACATCCGAAGTAGAGTTTTGACAAAGACAAAATCGTGATATTGTTATATATAATTTTATGTAATATGTTTATTGACGTCCGCTTTTACAAGGTTTTGGTCGAGATTTACGTTATAAATCGACTATTCCAGATAAATTAGTCATTAATTATTCGATCAATAACCTTCATTTATTATGAAAATTGTACAATTATCTCTCAGTTTAGCTCTTTTAGTGGGTGGATTTTTGATGGGTTCCTTTCTGACTTCCACCAGCACTTTAGATAATTCGGAGCAATCTGCCGAAATATTAGCAAGTATACCACATTCTAAGGTTCAAAGCCCCGCTATTCAAACTGCTAACCACAAGCGTAGCAGTAAGTCTACTGATTCCAGGAATTTTGGCTCTCAGGAGAATGCCGTTATAGACCTATTTGAAGATGCAGCCCCTTCTGTGGTATTCATTACGACTTCTAGCCTAGCTCAACGCAACTGGTCCATGGATGTCACAGAGCTACCCAAAGGCACAGGCACGGGGTTCATGTGGGATGATTCGGGTCATATTGTGACTAATTTTCACGTGTTGGATGGCGGTAATCGCTTTACGGTTACTCTCGGGGATCAGTCGAGTTACGATGCCACCTTTGTAGGTGCTGAGCCTGGTAAGGACTTGGCTGTACTCAAGATCGATGCTCCAGCCAAAATCAAACCACTCCCCGTCGGTCAGTCATCCAATCTCAGAGTAGGTCAATCTGCCTATGCTATCGGGAATCCTTTTGGCTTTGACCAGACCTTGACCACTGGGGTTGTCAGTGCACTCGGTAGAGAAATAACGGCTAGCAATGGACAGAAGATATATGATGTTATACAGACGGATGCTGCCATCAATCCAGGGAATTCAGGCGGACCGCTATTAGACTCTTCAGGTAAACTGATAGGCGTCAATACTGCTATCTACTCACCCTCAGGTGCTTATTCTGGTATCGGATTTTCCATTCCTGTGGATGTGGTCAATCTAGTAGTGCCTGATCTGATCGCATACGGACGCGTGAACAGGCCTGTTATGGGGGTGGAGTTGGTCAATCAAGGTTATGTCAATGCGCCAGGTGCCATGATCAGTAAGGTATTGGATAATAAACCTGCTGCACAGGCCGGACTGAGAGGACTGAGTCGTTCCAGGAATGGAAATGTGATTGCTGGAGACCTCATAACAGATATAGATGGGCGAGAAATCACTTCTAATCTCGAGCTGATAGAAGCTCTGGAAGACTATAAGCCAGATGATGTCATTGTCATAGGCTTCATAAGGCGTGGAGCGTTGCAGAGAATCAAACTTAAATTGGTCAGTTCTGTGAATTGATATGGGGACTGAGGCATTCTCAAACTATATTATAACTTTGACGCAAAGCTGAAACGAAAACATGTATCCAGACTTATCCTATTTTTTTCATGATCTCTTCGGTACCGAGGTAGATAATTGGACTTCCATCTTCAAGACTTTTGGGGTTTTTCTGGTTTTGGTGTTTTTAGTTTCCTTTTTTGTCATCAGATCAGAATTGCGGCGGCATTATAAGGATGGCAATATTCCGACTCTGAATATCAAGGTCGCAGCGTCTTCGCCGATAAAAGAAGGGTTCTTCAATGCGATCTTCGGGTTTATCCTGGGATTCAAATTGCCTTATGTCTACCAGAATTTTGAAACTTTCAAAGATGATCCTGCAGGGATGGTTTTTTCCACTCTGGGTAATATGACCATGGGGATAGGTTTAGCTGTCTTGTTTGGAATATATTCTTATGTCATGTCTAAGAATAAGCCACTGACGAAGGGTGGGGTGGTCGGTGTGCATCCTGCTGACAAGGCGGGGGACATTATTCTCATAGCTGCACTCTTTGGTATAATCGGTTCCAGATTGTTTTCGATTCTGGAAAACTTAGATGCTTTCTGGGAAGATCCATTAGGGCAGTTATTGTCTGGGAGTGGATTGACCATTTATGGTGGATTGATTTTGGCTTTCATAGTTGTGTATGCCTATATCAAACGATTGGGTATTCCGCCTAGACGCATGATGGATATTGCCAGTCTTGCTCTGCTGATAGGTTATGGTGTAGGTAGAATGGGTTGCCAGTTTTCTGGAGATGGAGACTGGGGTATTGCTAATGAAAAACCAAAGCCCGATTGGTTTATATTTCCTGATTGGGTATGGGCATATGATTATCCTAGAAACGTCGCGGACTTCTATCAGAGAGGCGTTAAAATTCCAGACTGTGTCGGTAAGTTCTGTACGCATTTGGATCCACCTGTGTATCCCACACCTATATATGAAATCACCTTTGCCTTGATTTGCTTTTTCTTCCTCTGGACGTTCAGGACTAAGTTCAAGACTCCTGGCAGATTATTTTTTACTTACTTGGTATTGAGTTCATTTGCAAGGTTCTGGGTAGAATCCATTCGGGTTAATCCGCGTTACGAGTTGCTCGGTCTGGATTGGTCACAAGCTCAGTGGATTTCTGTGGTTCTTTTTGTTACAGGTATCATCGGTTTCTTCCTGGTGGGCAATAGCAGCGGTGACTCTGGAGGTTTTAAATCTACTAAGCCTGATTACTCCATACCTGACTTGAGTGGGGGAGGCGATGTGGCTGCGGCCAATGCGGCTAACACTTAGATTATCACCAGATAGATTATAAATTCATTGAGAATCTAAGTTAGTTGACTACTGGTCTTCAATGCTTGATAAACCTGCTCGGCAGTCTTGTCCCAGGAAAACAAATTTTTTCTTTCTTTTCCTTTGGCGATGAGGCTTGCGCAGAGTTTATCATCAGAATATATAAGACATAAGGCGTCTTTAATTTTACTTACATCTTGAGGGTCTACCAGGAGGGCGGCATCACCAGCAACTTCGGGCATGGCTGATATGGTAGAGGTGATCACTGGTACTTCTGCAGCAAAAGCTTCCACGATAGGAATTCCAAATCCTTCAAACAAAGAAATGAAACATAGCGCGGTGGAGGCCCCTAATACGTCGGGTACTGTATAATCACCATCATTTGTGAAAATGACATCTGCTTTGTATTTCATCTTCTGATGCGTCTCAAAGATGTCGTCTGTCTTGAAGAATTGTGGACCGTAGATGACCAGCTTGTGTGGCGCATCAGTTTCTTCTTTGAATAAATCAAAAGCAGCTAATAGCCTTGCAAGATTCTTGCGGGGATGTAGACTCCCGATGAATACAAAGTAAGGCGCTCCGTCTGCTAGTTTATTACGGATTATTTTTTTTTCAGATTCATTCAGAGCACGGAACCCTGGTGGTGTAGCATTGGTTGCGACTGTTATTTTTTCTGAGGGGATGCCGTATAATTGTATAACATCTTTCTTGGTCGATTCAGAAACGGTGATCAGTGTGCTGGCTGCCCTGTGATACTTGGGGAAATAATGGCGGTAGTATTTGCTGGCTAGCCAAGGTATGTGTTCTGGGTAGTGCTCGTAGCCGAGGTCGTGACTGACTAGTACTGTGGGTACTTTAGTCTTGAGACTCAGGTTCATATCACCGGAATAGAACACCTCTGCATCTATCGACTTGAGCTTACGTGGGACTGCCCACTCAAACCATAAATACCATAGGAAGGGATGCCGTGAAGGTGGTGAGAGCACGTGCGGAATCACATTGTCTGCGTAGATGAACTGCTGGTCGAAAGGCCTATCAAAAAAGAAATGAAATTCATCTTCTGGGTGTGACAGTACCATTCGCCGGGTCGTCTCGTGGATGTAACGGCCTATGCCGAGCAGGTTGCCTTGAAGCAGGAGTCGTGTATTTACAGCGATCTTCAAGCCTGTGAATTTACATAAATGTGGTTTACCGAGAACAATTTTGTTGACCCTTGGGAATGGCTGGCTTTGTGTTATTGTAAGTGAGTTATAACTGCTAAGTTTGGCTGATAATGAAACCACAAAGACAAGATATAGATAGATGAGCAAGTGGATCCTCAAAGCAGTCGTGCAGAAGGCCATTTCTTTTCTGCCTTATAGGAACAGGATAAATCTGTGGTTTCAGAGAAACGTGACTAAAGGCGTGACTTTATCAGATGAGCATTTTCAGTGTAAGATTGAGCATGCCAGAGATCATATCGAGTTTTTGTCTGAGAATATTGTGTATGATAAGCGGGATAGTACGATACTGGAATTAGGAACTGGCTGGTATCCTATAGTGCCCTTATGCCTGTACTTGTCGGGTTATGAGAGAATCATCTCGGTTGACCTTAATTCTTGGCTCAAGAAGGAGGGGCAGTTTGCGGCCTTGGAAGGTATATTGAAATTAGAAGCTGAGGGTAGCTTGAAGAACTATGTACCAGAAGTGGATGAGGATAGGATGTCAAAGCTTAAACAACTATGGGCAAAAAAAGAGTCGATAACTTATGATGAGTTCAATGCAACCATCCATCTGGAACCTCGGGTAGAGAATATTATCATGACAAAGCTTGCTGATGATAGCATAGAATTCATCTGCTCCAATAATACCTTTGAGCATATCTATCCTGCTCCACTCAGAGCTATCCTCGCTCAGATGCAGCGCTTGCTCAAGCCTCAAGGTAGTATGAGTCATTTTATAGACATGTCAGATCATTTTGCCCATTTTGATAAAAGTATTACAGTCTATAACTTTTTGAAATTTTCCAAGAGCCGTTGGAAGTTATTGGATAATGCAATACAACCGCAGAGCAGATTGCGATTTTCTGAATATAAGCAGATGTATGCAGAGTTGGGTTTAGGCATAAGTAAAGAATTCGTCCGTCCTTATGAGTTGAGCCTTTTAGATAAGGTCAAGTTGCATAAGGATTATGAGGATTTTGATAGAGATGATGTGGCGATTTTGCATGGGTATCTGATTACGCATTGATTGTTGTTCCTTGTCTCTATCAAGATGGAAGTTAGAATTAAATTCAGTGTTTTGAAATTAATCTAACAGACTGTCCTAATTTTGGGGGGAACTACAGGATTATCAAGCAGAATTCCTAGAAGCATTGATATTCCCATACAAGGACCTCACCACTATCTTATCGTACAATTCTTGATAATCAGAGCCTCCACTTATCTTCTGCAAGGCATACTGCTGAATGACCAAAAGCGGCAGGACAATATTTTCTCTCATCAGAATTGACTGCTTGGAGATGGGCTCTTCTTGCATCAGTGAATCGTAGTCCGCGATCTCTAGTATTAATTTCTTAGATAAGTCATATTCATCCTTCAGTTCTTGCCAGAAAGATGAGAATTCTGGATCATCCTTAATATATGACGTCAGTTCAAAATAGGACTTGGTTAGAGACATCATACTATTTAACATCAAAGCCCTGAAAAATGGCACATCTTCAAACAAGGCTTTGGCTTCATGGAATCTACCAGTATCCTTCATCGATTGTAAGGCTGTGCCTATGCCATAGTAGCCCGGCACATTCTGCTTCAACTGACTCCAAGATCCGACAAAAGAAATCGCACGCAGGTCTTTGAGTTCGAGCTTGGCTTTATTGCCTCTCTTGCCAGGACGACTACCTATCTTGGCTTTCTTGTAGTAGCGTAGGGTGCTTTTCTTTTCAAGATAATCTATGAATTTCTCATGATTCTTGAGAGCCGTATATTTCTTGTAACTACTATCTGCCAGCTCCAGGATCAATTGCCTATTTTCTTTTGATATGTCTTTAGTCATGTTAGAGATACCTGCGGTGATCATTTGCTCAGAATTATGCATAAATTGTTCCTTGGTGCCATACGTACTGGTAATGGTCTGTCCTTGTATCGTAAGGTGTATTTCCTTATTTGAAATATTTCTGCCTTGAGCAGCATAGAAACGATGCGTCTTACCACCACCCCTTGCCGGCGGCCCACCTCGCCCGTCGAAAAATATCACATCATAGCCTTGCTCACTACAGATCTTCGTCAATCTTTCTTTAGTCAAGAAAATGGACCAATTGGCTTTGAGGTATCCACCATCCTTGGTGCCATCAGAAAAGCCTAGCATGATCGTCTGGGTCGCTGCTCGTCGCCTCATATGATCGGCATAGAATTTCATGTCGAACAAGCTTTTCATGATGGCCGATGATTCTTCCATACCGATCATAGTCTCGAAAAGTGGGACTATGTCAAAGTTTATATCTTCTGGCTTATAGCCGCACCATCTGAATAATGCATGGACATACAGTACAGAAAAAATATCTTCTGAATTACTGATGATGTATCTGTGGCAACCCTCAATACCGTTTCGATCTTGTATGTCTTTTAATTGCTTGATATTGACGAGTGTATCTTTCAGGGTATCATGAGAACATTGTACATCATCCAGGTTCAGATTATCTTCAGTTAGGATCTTGATTAACTCTGCATCACTTAACTCCGAAATTTCCTTTTTGATTATACCCTTCGATAGCAGTATCTCCTCTATGAGTTGGTGATGTACACTGTGATCTTGGCGTATGTCTAGACTGGCAAAGTGAGATTTGAAAATATTCAGCTTGTCGATAAAATTATCCACTTCGGACAAGAATAGATTTTGATACTTTTCGGTGATCAAGTCTCGTATGACTTTCATGGACTGCAGAATCTCTGTAAGTGGTATCGTCGCTGACTCATCGAACATTGCATCATATAACAAAGCTCTGACTTCAGATAATTCTTCAGCCACACCCTTGAAGGTCAATCGAGCCTGTAGGTCTTTGACATTATTATAATAACATTTGGCAATAGCCATTCTTAATTCATCCGCCACTTGTCTGGTCACCTCTGCCGTCACATAGGGGTTACCGTCACGATCACCACCAGGCCAGAATCCCAGCATGACCAGATTTGGATTGTCACACTGTCCTTCATTGAAACCTGCTTTTATATTTCCATAAAGTGTCGCTATGGAATCATAGTAAACTGTCCTAAGGTAGTAGATGATATTCCTTGCCTCATCTATCGGCGTGGGTTGCTTGTTGTTCAGTAAGGAAGTGAGTCCCAGTTGGCGCAGTAAGGTGTCGACCTCTTCTATCTGGTTCTCATTGATGGCAAGCCTTAATCTCTTTATGATCTCCAGTACACTAGGTGGATAGAACTGAGTCGGATGAGCTGTAAATACTATCCTGGCACTGAAGCTATTGATCTTATCGATGGCTGCTTTCCTCAGCGCCTCAGAAGTATTGGATGCGCCAAAGAAATCTTTGACCTTCAGATAGGTACCTCTTGCATTCAATTCTGAAAAAGCAGCATCCTCGACGCTGTCAAACAAAACTACTTGTCGCTCCACAAACTGAATGACACCGAACATATAATCTATCTGCTTCTTCTCATCCTTAATGCCCATAGTATGTTCAAAAAAGTTGCCTAATATTTCAAAAGGCTTTTTGCCGTGCTTTAAGTCCTTTTTACATACCTGCGCTAATAACGGTATTGTGGAACCAATAGCATTGACATCGCTATAAGGCAAGTTGAGAAATAAGCTGTTATAGAGGTTGAATTTGTTGTTGACCAATCGATTAAATTGCTCTAATCTGTCTGAAACTGTCTTTGTCTGCATAGTCTACAAATTAAACCATCTATTGCTTAAGTAACTAGTATTGTAAGGGCTTTTCTTCTATTAATTTCCCCGCAAGAAAAGTATGACTATACCTAATTTGTCATATAACTCTTTGGATCTCTTTGGAGATGTGTAAAATAACGCCTACCCTTATGTGTTAGGGATTAGAAGGGTGTCGGTTCAGGTTCATTATAACTATGGGTATATTTAGTTGCTGAATTACCTTAGAGTTTGACTTCATTATAATCAGAAGATATGCGCAATACTATTTTTTCGATATTTATTACAGTTGCTCTTTTTACTCAGCTTAAGGCTCAGGCTCCAATCTACAGCAGTGAATCTGTCCATCATCCTCAGATTGCCAAGAATGGTATGGTTGCCACTCAGCATCCCTTGGCGAGTGCAGTCGGGCTGGATATTCTGAAGCAAGGTGGTAATGCCGTAGATGCGGCAGTAGCAGTGGGGTTTGCTTTGGCAGTGGTGCTGCCGAGAGCTGGAAATTTAGGTGGTGGAGGGTTTATGTTGATTTATGAGAATGAAAAAAATGAATCCACTGCAATAAATTATAGAGAGAAGGCGCCAGCAGCTTCAGTAAGGAATATGTATCTGGATGAATCAGGTGCGGTAGATAATGAAAAGTTCAATCACAGTTATCATTCTGTAGGTATTCCAGGCACAGTTGCAGGTCTGGTGCATGCGCAAAAAAAATATGGTAGTCTTACTTTGAAAACTGTAATGGCTCCAGCGATAAAATTAGCTGAAGCGGGATTCGCTATTACTTATGATCTGGCGGCTGTACTACAGAAATATGAGGAAAGACTGAAACGATGCGATCATACCCGAAATATTTTTTACAAATCAGATGGCTTTTATCAGTTTGAAGATTTATTGGTACAGAAAGATTTGGCCTGGAGCTTGCGGCAGATAGCTGCAGAGGGTAGGGACGGTTTTTATAGTGGGGAATTGGCTACTAGGATGGTGAATGATATTCAGAATAACGGAGGTATAATGACTATGGATGACCTTAAAAACTACAAAGTAGATGAAGTCGAAGTTGTCAGTGGGACCTATCGGGGTCATACCATACAATCCATGCCGCCGCCGAGTTCAGGAGGGGTGCACGTGATACAGATGCTTAATATTCTGGAACATTTTCCAATAGACATATTAGGGCATAATTCTGCGGCGACTATCCATTTGATGGCAGAAGCCATGCGTCTAGCTTATGCAGATAGAAGTGAACATTTAGGGGATCCTATTTTCTGGAAGGTGCCTACGCAAGGGATTACCTCCAAGGCTTACGCAAAATCATTGGCTCAAAAAATCAATATATTTTCAGCAACAAATTCAGTCGAAGTGAAGCCTGGGCCTGCGACAGATTACGAGAGTGAGGAGACCACGCATTTTTCTGTGATGGATAGAGATGGTAATATGGTCTCCAATACCTATACTTTGAATTTCAGTTTTGGATCAGGCTTAGTCGCGGAAGGAACAGGTATTTTACTAAATAATGAAATGGGTGATTTCTCTGCCAAGCCAGGCTCTGCTAATGCCTATGGTCTCATAGGTGGTGAAGCTAATGCGGTGCAGGCAGGTAAAAGGCCACTCAGTTCCATGACACCAGTTTTTCTATTCGATCAGGGAGGTGAGCCTATGATGGCGACGGGAAGTCCTGGCGGTAGTCGTATCATAACGACGGTCTTACAGATTATAATGAATGTCATCGATCATAAGATGAACATTGCAGAGGCTACCCATGCCACTCGCATACATCATCAGTGGTATCCTGATATCTTATACTACGATGGTTTTCTGAGTCCGGATACGCAGAATATTTTAGCATCAAAAGGGCATAAAGTTAAGAAGCGAGCGGCAATGGGCAGTACGCAAACACTGATGAGAAGTGGCGATTATATATTAGGCTCTTCAGATCCAAGAAGACCAGATGGGATGACGATCGGATATTAATAGTTCTGAATTGTGCATTTCGAATATATTATCTTTTCTAATCTGAAAGTGCTAATTGGTTGATCATCAAATCTTTAGGCATTTGTCTCGCTCACGGGCTTTCCCCAGCCGAGACTGATGTTTCGGTTCTCTCACTTCTAAGGTCTATTAAGGACCTTGGATGTAGCTTTGGCTGCACAATTCGTTTATGTTATAAAACATAATTTATCGGTTACCGATAGGTAATGAAAACAAGTAGACCTTGCTTTCAAGAGAGGTGAACCTCGACAACAGTCGAGGCATTGGTTAAAAATTCAAGGTTGGCCACCCATCCGCTTTCGCGATTCTCTTCCTTAGAGCTTTCAGCTCTATCCGCCGATGTGGAATCGGTTGTTCCTATTTCTTAACGAACTTTAGATTCAAAAAATAGATTTCAAATTATATCTTGAGAATTGAACTGAGTAATGCAGCTCCATACAGCAGAACTGGTAGCTTGCTAGTCTCAGACAATCATTACCTTAGGGTTCTGATCCATTAAGATATCATGATGCAAACTATTGACCGCTGGGCTTCAGCTTTTTCTTCTTTCATGTGGGGCTTGCCTTTGCTGTTCTTATTGGTCGGTGGTGGTCTGTATTTTTTGATTCTTTCTAGATTTCTTCCCTTTCGATATTTTGGGCATGCAATTTCCGTGTTGCGTGGCAAGTATGATGATCCGAACGATCCAGGTCAGATCAATCATTTTGAAGCCTTGGCAACAGCGTTGGCGGCTACGGTAGGTATGGGTAATATAGCTGGGGTTGCGGTGGCGATTTCCATAGGTGGTCCTGGAGCTGTATTCTGGATGTGGGTGAGTGGCCTGATAGGGATGAGTACTAAGTTTTTTACCTGCACCTTGGCTATTATGTATCGAGGAAAGGATAGCGCTGGCGAGATTCAGGGTGGACCCATGTACTTTATCACAGAAGGCCTGGGCAGAAGGTGGAAGCCTTTAGCTATTTTTTTTAGCTCGGCTGGGCTAGTGGGTGCTCTGCCAGCTTTCAATGTGAACCAACTCACTCAAGCAATTCGTGATATTCTTTTAGTTCCGAGTGGAGTGGATGTGGGTTTTTCCACCGATATCGCTACGGGTGTGATCTTGATTGTTATAGCAGGTGTTGTGATATTGGGAGGGCTACAAAGAATCAGTCGAACGACTGCCCGGCTGGTGCCCCTGATGGTGGCCTTATATTTTCTTGCAGTGATCCTTATACTGATCATCAATGCCAAAGAATTACCCGGTTATCTTGTTTTGATATTTACAGATGCTTTTACTGCTGAAAATTTCAAAGGTGATCCTATGCTAGGTGGCGTAGTGGGTGCTCTGATCATTACCGGTATCAAGCGTGGGGCTTTTTCCAATGAAGCGGGGATAGGTACAGCACCTATGGCACACGGCGCTGCTAAGACTAAAGAGCCTGTGCGGGAGGGTCTGGTGGCTATGCTGGGACCTTTTATAGACACCTTGGTCGTCTGTACGATGACTGCTTTAGCCATCTTGACTTCAGGTGTATGGCAATCGAGTGAGAAGAATGGCGTCAGTCTGACTTCCAATGCCTTTGCAGAAGCATTGCCGGGTATCGGTGAATATCTGCTGCTAGTATGTATCGCTATTTTCAGCATATCTTCTTTGTTCTCTTATTCCTATTATGGATCCAAGTGTGCTGGTTATTTATTCGGTGCTCGGAACAAGCATTGGTACAATTATCTCTACTTACTGAGCATCTTAGCCGGAGCAACCTTATCTCTGGATATCGTCATAAATTTCATAGACGGGTCTTTTGCGCTGATGGCCATACCGACTATGATTGCAACAGTCATAATGGCCCCTAGAGTTATGAAGGAGGCGCGCATTTATTTCGGCAAATATGTAAAGCACTGATATTGAGGTATTAATGTATGTAAGACATATTTCTGTGTCGGCTATTTGCTACTTATAGGGCGGATAGGTTCCGTGGCATTGTAATTGTCCTTAGATATATACATTCTCCCCAAAGAATATTGTTACTCAAGACTTGTCTGCCCGAAATAAATATTGTGTATTACAAATAATGCAAAATAAAACAATATATAAGCATCCAATCTTGTTTATAGTAATTACAACCAGCTTGAACTAGACAGCGCTGAATCTGAGCTGTCTTAAGTGAAATAGAAGTTTTTTGATCCATCAGCAATTTTCTATCTAATTGAATTGCACAACAAAAACTTACGTGATGAGAAACTGGGTAAAAATATTAATAGCCACCATAGTAGTGTTTTCGTTGTCATTGAATGTTAATTCGCGAAAAGACAAGACTAAGAGATTCACGGAGTTGCCTGTTATGCGGGTCAATATATATATGATGGGCCGAGAGGAAGTCAATCCTTCCATCACCGTCAAGATTTTTGAGAACATAGAATACCTGAACAAAGCTTACGCTGGGCAAATCAGTTTTATAGTAGACGAGATTTTCATGGACCCCAATCATGCTTTCCTTCCAGACATTTATAAAAGTTATCGCGGAGAAGAAATCATAGGACCCATAGTTGCACCTATAGAAAAGAAAGGTGGAATCAACATCTACTTGTTTGACACCTATTGCGAACCTGGACAATCTGCTGCACTTATGGGCTTCACGCCTTTACTTTCGGCCAGACAATCTGCTTATGCAAAAAATAGTCCGCGCTTCGATAGGATTTTGATGGCTTATGATGGACTGGATGAAAATAAAACCTTAGTTCATGAGATGGGACATTTCTTTGGATTGAAACATCCATGGGAATTAACCACGATGGCTAAGCACAGATTGGGGATAAGAACAAAAACAGAAGAATCCAAGAATCATATGTCTTATGGATCAGAGGTAGAGCAGTTTACGCCTCAGCAACTAAGTGATATGAAAAGTTATGCGATGCGTTATAGAACTTATCTGATGGATCGAGTGGTTAGGTCGTATGCTGGGATCTGAATAGTTCTTGCATTTCTGCGAAGGCTTTTTCACTTTTCAAATATATTGAATCGAGGTACAAACTCGACTATCGGAGATTTGATTAGTTTTTGCATTTCTGTGTAGGCTTATTTTACTTTTCAAACATATTGAATCAAGGTTACAAACCTCGACTATCGGAAATTACGTTAAAAGCAGAGCTGTGAGATAGTGTATTCTAAATGCACAATTCAATAAAAAGAACTGACAGACTTAACTGCCAGTTCTAGTTTTTTAATGTCTGAATGTGTTCAGCTTTAGCTGCTTGGTCTCCTTCTGTACTTGGTGGCGCTTTAGGAACAACTTTTATTTCGACCTGTTCTGTAGCTTGCTGAACGAGGGCGGGTGCCTCTCCTTTTTCTCCGTCCAGATTGTGTACTAGCACCTTAGGTAAGCTCATACCACTTTGAGACAGAAAGTCATTGAGATGAATGTCAGAAGCCCTTAGATTAATCCTAGTCCACCAGCATCAGCATCTATTTCAGTAGACCCTATGTCCACGTCCAAATCACTTCCTCTTAACAGTGATAATAAGAAAAGTAAAATGAGTTTTCCTCCTGCAAATATTGAGATCCGTGTAAGTAAGGTGATCATTGCTATGATTCAGTAGTTAGTTATTTCTAAAACCTTGCATTAATCTATAACCTTGCATTAAGGTAATGAAGTTTCTGCTGTCTCCTATATTGGTCTTACATTAAATGCGATTGGTCGAAAAGCCTTGATTAAGTCTTACATTCAATAAGCAACATTAAGCTTGAAATGCTTTTTAAGCTACTATAATAGGTTGTGAGGTAATAACAGCTGATTACACTCTTAGCCAGCTGATATTATATAAGAGCATCAATATAGTGGAGAGAGTAAAGTTTTTGGGACATATAGTGGCAGTTAATACGCTTACTTCCTAGAGAAGCAAAATCAAAAATCGAGAATGGTAGAATAATACAAATAGAGTGGGCAACTGATATAGACCCAAAAGAAAAGGGAATGACCTAATGGTCATTCCCTTTTCTTTTGTCTTAAAAGATGTTATTAATTTAATTTCACAAATCTATCAACGATAGTAATATCAGCTCGACGATCATATAGGGTTATGAAATAAGTTCCACTGTCCAGACTTGTAACATCAATCTGAGATGGCCACAGATCAAGTGTTTTTGAGAGCATCATTCTGCCATGGATATCTGTTATTCTTATCTCCATAGCTTGGCCCTCTCCTCCCGTAATGTTAAGTTTCTGTATGACAGGATTAGGAAAGACTTCAATGTCGCTTTCTGCTAGGCTGAGCACAGCGGTCAGTTCTCCATCGCAGTTTTCATCTACTGAGTTGCCACTTATCTCGACAGCATCAGGATTGATGTCTGCATCCAGATCATCACAATCCAGATCATTGTCGACAAATCCAATGGGCTGATTACAATCATCCAAGGCATTATCTGGATCTCCATATCCATCTCCGTCAGTATCCAAATACCAAGTTGTCAGCCCATCTACAATTGAAGGATCATCTAGATCTGTTAAGCCATCACAATTGTCATCTATGCCATTGCATATTTCTTGAGCATCAGGATTGATGTCAGGGTTAGTATCATCACAATCTTCACGATTAGCTAAATATCCAGGTAGCTGTGTGCATTCAAAAATGAAATTATCCGGATCTCCGTACCCATCTTCATCCTCATCTGCAAACCAGATTCCAACACCAGAAAGTTCAGGATCGTCTATGTCAATAAACCCATTACAGTTATCATCCAATCCATTGCAGACCTCTATGCCATCGGGATTGATTGCTGCATTGCTGTCATCACAATCAGTATTATCTTGTACGTAACCAGAGCTAGGATTACAGGTTTGTATAGCATTGTCAGCATCTCCAAATCCATCATTATCAGCATCTTGATACCACGTGCCTACAGCAGCCACATCTGGGTCATTACTATCTATCAGACCATCGCAATCATCATCAATACCATTATCACATAACTCCAAGGCATCAGGATTTACAGAACTTAGTCCATCATTACAATCCGTATTATCGGCGACATAACCAGTAGGTGGCGTACATGATAGACTAAAAACCTGTGAATTACCATATCCATCACCATCCAGATCTTCATACCAGAAAACAGAACCTGTGACATCTGGGTCAGCTCCATCCACGAGTCCATCACAATCATCATCTATGCCGTTGTCACAGAGTTCTAATGCATTGGGATTTATGAGATCATTAGAGTCATCACAATCAATTCCATTACTCACGTAGCCAGGTGGTTGTACACAAGAAGTCAATACATTGACTAGATTTCCAAAACCATCACCATCACCATCCAGGTACCAAATTCCATCCGATACATCGGGATCTGCTGCATCTACAAGTCCATCACAATCTTCATCTATACCATTGTCACATATCTCGACGGCGTTGGGTGAAATTCCTGAATCACCGTCATTACAATCAGAATTATTGAGGACATACCCTGCTGGTTGTGTACACGAGACCAGACTGTTCTGGGTGCCACCAAAGCCATCACCATCCATGTCAAAATACCAAGTCAACGCTACATTGGACAAATCCGGATCTGCTGTATCTATAAAGCCATCGCAATCATCATCTATCCCATTATCACATATTTCCAGCGCTCCAGGATTAATATTGAAATTATTATCATTACAATCGAGATTGTTGCCTACATAACCAGTCGGTTGATTACAACCGGTCAGCACAGCTGCAGCATTCCCGAAACCATCACCATCAATATCTTGATACCAGGTCGATGAGCCACCCGCTACATCAGGGTCTGCTGCATCTATGAGTCCATCACAATCATCATCTATGTTATTATCACATATTTCTCCCGCTCCTGGATTGATATTGAAATTATTATCGTTGCAGTCAAGATTATTTGAGCTGTATCCTGTCGGTTGGAAGCAAGCATTGATCACCCCATTGGGTGATCCATAACTGTCTCCATCAAAATCGATATACCATACTGAAGTTCCTTGTAAGGAAGGATCATTATCGTCTATGAGACCATCGCAATCATCGTCCAGTCCATTACAGCTTTCTGTAGCAGCAGGATTAATATTAGCGGCGGCGTCATTGCAATCTTGATCATTGGGTACATAACCTGCTGGTTGTGTACAAGCTTGTATCGTAGCAGCGCTACTCCCATAACCATCATTATCAAAATCTTGGAACCACGTACTACTTTGAGCATCAGGATCAGCGGTATCTATGAGGCCATCACAATCATCGTCAACATTATTGTCACATATTTCTGTAGCAGCTGGATTGATATTAGCATCACCATCATTGCAATCGAGACTATTAGGTACATATCCTGCAGGTTGATTACAAGAAGTCAATGTTGAGGCTGCGGAACCGAACCCATCATTGTCTGCATCCTGATACCAGATACTGCCTCCCTGTACATCAGGATCAGCCGCATCTACTAGGCCGTCACAATCATCATCGATACCGTTGCACACTTCCTGTGCAAATTCACCTACGGTCGGGTCATTATCATTGCAATCATTTCCTGTATTGACATAACCAGTGGGCTGGCTGCAGGCTAACAGGGTGATGTTGGGGTTTCCTGAACCATCCATGTCCGCATCCACATACCAGATGGAACTACCACCAGAAAGATTAGGATCTGCATCATCTATGAGACCATCACAATCATCGTCCACGCCATTACATATTTCTTGAGCGAATGGGCTGATGTTTTGATCATTATCATTGCAATCACTATTATTTGACACATAACCTATCACAGGATTACAACTCTGAATGAATATTGCTGGATCACCAGCACCATCCAGATCTGCATCCAAATAATAGATTGCAGTTCCTGACAGACTAGGGTCCGCGTCATCCACGAATCCATCACAATCATCATCTATGCCGTTACATATTTCTGAGGCACCAGGGTTGACATTGAAATTATTATCATCACAGTCATTGCCCGTCGCTACATAACCAGGAGGCGGCATACAATCAATAACAAAATTTGTCTGACTTCCATAGCCATCTCCATCCACATCAGCGTACCATAGACCTGTACCGTTAAGATCAGGATCGGCACCATCTATGAGGCCATCACAGTCATCATCCACGCCATTGCATATTTCAGTTGCTCCAGGATTTATGCTTGAAAAATTATCATCACAGTCTGTATTGTCTTGTACAAAACCCTGAGGTGCAGAACAAGAAGTCGTCGGTATGGCTGGATTTCCAAAACCATCACCATCATTATCTGCGTACCAAGTGGCTGTGCCAGCTACGCTAGGATCATTAGCATCTATGAGGCCATCACAGTCATCATCCACACCATTGCATATTTCTTGTGCATTGGGATTGATATTGGAGTTATTATCATTACAGTCACTACCATTGGAGACATAACCCGGTGGTGTCGCACAAGAAGATAAACTTGAAGAAGGATTTCCGAAACCGTCTCCGTCATTATCTTCGAACCAAGTTGCAGTACCTACAAGGCTAGGATCTGCAGAATCAGTAAGGCCATCACAGTCATCATCTATACCGTTACATATTTCTGTTGCTAGCGGATTGACTTGCGGATCAGAGTCATTACAGTCAGTATTGTTGCTGACATAACCCGCTGGAGGATTGCAGGTCATAATACTATTATTTGCATCACCGTAGGCATCACCATCTGCATCTTCAAACCACAGAGAAGTTCCAGCCAGAGAAGGATCGTTATCATCTATGAGGCCATCACAATCATCATCTATTCCATTACATGTTTCTGTGGCCCCAGTATTGATGTTGGCATTTGTATCATCACAATCCGTATTGTCAATCACGTAACCTGATGGTGCATTACAACTGACTAGGGAACTCGCTGGATCACCGTAGCCATCACCATCCACATCCTCGTAATAAGTCATCTGTCCTGTAATTGCAGGATCATTGTCATCTATTAATCCACTACAATTATCATCTATACCGTTGCAGATTTCTGTAGCACCAGGAAACACTAATGGATCATTGTCATCACAATCCACAGACACATCGAAGCCATCCATATCAGTATCCACTAGAGATGATTGTATTATGGTAAAATCAGCATCAGTGATATCATAGAAAACGGAGGCACTTCCGAATCCAGCAGGAGCATCACAGCTAATAAGTATTCTCGCTGTAGTAGTCGCAATATTCGGCAGGACAACCGTAGCTATACCGGAATTGATTACGCCATCTGCAATAACGGTATAAGTGACTCCACCATCGCTGGATAAGAGAATGTCTATTGCAGGGCAGTGGCTATTAGTTCCATTTTCGTCCCAATTTATCGTTGTTACTTGTCCTCCATTCAGGCTTTCTCCACCATTAGGTATGGTCATCTGGAAGGGGCCTGAATTGACAACAGTAACAGTGATTCTATCTTCTCCGATACGTCCCCAATTGGGATTATTGTCTCTTACTGCGAGTGAGAAGTTCATTGTTCTCGGGCTACAGGGCAATTGCTCCCAAGCTACTCCATTATTATTTCCCAGCAGCACTTCTGCTTGTTGTGGAAATGATCTGAATGGGACTGCAACAGGAGGTCTGTATCTGAATAGAGCTTGGTCAGCAGCGCAAGCTGGTGATCCAATAGTCATGGATCCTGTGCCATCATACTGCTCCCAATCATAAGTCAATGCCTGATCTACGGGATCCATTGCTTCCCCTACCAGCAAGAAAGGCGTGCTAGTGGGAATGGTGAGATTTGCTCCGGCATCCACTACTGGATCTGCTATGTTCCCTGTAGGATCCAGTTGTCCACAAATATTTCCAGAAGTTCCAAGGATGGCCCGTTCGTAAATTTCAGATATGGAGGCAAAATGAAAATAGGGGTCTGGTGTCGTTTGATATTCTGCTGGAGCACCACACCTGCCTGCATAAGCCATGATAGAAGAGCCTGCACCGGGTTCGTACAGTTGTCCAGTAGTAACAGAACTCGAACATTCTGATGCGCTATGTGTATGTCGAGCACCAAGCTGGTGACCAAGCTGGTGGGACATTACATCTATCCATAGATGACTTTGAGAAATATTACTTGAAGAGTAAGCTGCCCCCTTCCTTGAGTCTATGCATAATGAAGAAACAACGGAAGACCCATCAAAATTTCCCCAGAAAATAACTTGACCTAGATTATAATCTGAAACCGGGATGTTGTTTTCAATGGTGGCCTGGCAAGACTGCAATAAGGTTGACGGCATCGTAGGATCAAAAGGATCTGTCAACGGGTCCGCGAATACGAGTGCAGGCGTGGAAACTAATTCAAATTCTATCCCCAGATCCCTTAAGAATATCTCATTAGCGATATTGACACCAGAAGCTAAGGCATTTAATACTGTAGTGGGATTAACTGTCGCACCACCGCTGACTTGTTGGGAAAATTCTCCGGCTGCAGCTAGTGCTAGATTCAAGGACAATTTCTGGTCAGGCAATTGGCTTGACTTACCTATGGTACCCTTGGCTTGTTCTACTTGATGATCCACTTGACAACCTAGTGAGCCAGTCTTGAGTGACTGTCTAGTGTAGACTAGGTGTTCTGTCTTTGAGCCTGACTGTGGTTCTATGAAATAAGTGTTACTTGCTTCAAAAACTGCCGCCCTGAATCCCTGAATGCTAAAGTCACAAGCTATTCTAATTGTAGGGTCTTCCGTGGAGATTCCTCTGAAAGTTTGAATAGTGTAATGCTTAGCGACTGAAGGGGAGACCACAGTGGATGGCGTGAGTCGGTATTGAGTAAATTTTCCATTTACATCAGGGAGCCAGACCATTGGCTGGTCTTGCTTCATATTGCTTTTCATGGACTCAGCGTCCAAATCAACAATCAAGTAATCTGTTGCATCGATTGTACTAGGGAAGTTTTTTCCCTTAATTGTCCATTGTGGCGCCTGTTGGCCAAAGACAGATTGCCCTAATAACACCAGCAATAACAGACATAGTGTATTACTGAAAGTCACTTGATAGATAGATACCTTCATTTTATGAGTTTGATTCAATAACTATGATATGTTATTGAAGATTTCGAGCTTAAAGATAAGTGTACGGTGCTTAAACGCCTTAGCTAGTCCCAAGGCTGCCAGAATAGAAGGATATTAATGGCATTATGAACAAAAAAGAGGCTGGTCCTGAATAGGGAGCCAGCCTCAGTATTTATCTGTGTGGATATATCTAGTTTACGATGGTCACTTTGGTATTGGCGGAGCCAGATTCAGTATTTATCGTTAAAATGAAGTTTCCACTCCCTGAATTAAAGCTTCTGAAATCGATTTCTTTGGTGTATTCTCTACCAGCCTCTATGCGTTCTGAAGGAAAAGCTCGAAGCTCTCTACCTAACATATCAGTTATTCTTATGTCTACCATACTGGTATTCAGTAGATTATACTCCAATGTCACCATACCACTGGAAGGTGTAGGAAAAACGGTAAGCTCTACGCCACCATTCAAATCTTCTACAGCAGTTTCCAAAGCAAATATGGCGACCAAGGTGTCCGATTCTTGCATCATGAATTGTGCATTTTCAGAAGATTCATTTGGAAATATGACTTGACCTTTTTTGGATTCCCATCTCAAAAAATCATATTCTGAACCTGGATCTGCATCTATCAGGTTTTCTATGCCTCCATAGTACTGTCCATTCCACGGAAAGCTGGAAATGTCTTTCAAGGTATTGAAATCTATCGTGCCTGCCCCTTCAGGGAAAACTTCTAAAGTAAGATTGTAGGGACCATCCAGATCGTAGCAATTTATAAGGCCGTCAGATAGGTTATTACAGCGATCCTCAATAAAAGTCCTGAGTTTACTGACATTCGATTTCCATTCGCTATAGCTTCTACCCCATCTGTTAATATGTCTGTTCATCTCAGGGTCAATGATGGCAATAAGGCTGTCAAGGGTATTCAGCATATTATCACAAGAGAAGGTCGTATTGATTAAATCTGCTTGTCTCGAGTAATAGAGCTGCTTGAATTCAGGTGATTCTTTTTGTAATTTTAGAAATATCTGTTCGTGCATACCGACATTGTCTACTCTTTTGAGTTGGTCCTTATTTTTGTAAGGCACATAGGTGCCTAGCTCTATTTCATCATATAATTCTTGGCAATAATTGTCCCAGGTGTTGCAGCATACAGTGTCGACATTCAGCACCTTTTGTAACAATGTGTCTACCAGATTCAAATTTCCACTATTACAATTATCAGAATTGAACCGAGTATCTATTGCAAATTCATCATAGAGTGATTGACATTCCTGATCCCAATCTAGAAAACAACACTGCCACCGCTCATTGATAGTTTCCAGAAAATAAGGATCGGATGCAGGGTATGGAGATGTGCCGTCTTGAATGGTCGTGCAGAATTCAGCAGTTTCCTCGTCTATACCATCGACAGGTCCTGAACCCTCAAGAAAAAAGTCATCTACAAAGTCTGCTATTTCTTCTATATCACACAGTTCTGCGTCAGCGTCAGTATTAGGCACACCAGAATAATTGATGTAGTAATCAAAGGTCGCATCATTATCCCATAGAATATATCCCCATTTCTTATGGCTTCCTTCCGGGTTCAATCCTCTCCACACCCCAGTGTTATAATTAATCCAATCTGAACAAACTGTATTCAGATTGACCAACATATAATCTATCAGGCTCAGAACTTGAAAACTGTCTTTGACCATCTGATAATTGGACTCGATGCTCATATCATTTTCCATTATGAAATCCCTAAAGAAAATATAATCATCCAGGGCTTTCTGACCTCCATATTCTGGCCAAGTTTCTCCCCAGGTCAAGAGGTACTGAAGATCGTACTTACCTTGATCGTAATATTCAGCCGTATAGTCATGATCGACTGGTCGTTCTCTAGGACTGTAAATGCCCCAGTAATCACCATTCAGAAAAACCAAGGTTCTCTCCACCGCTCTCGTATCAAGTTTTAACCCGCCTCTTAAAGCCAATTCATGTACGTATTCATCTCTGACATGGGCACTGCCCTCGTGGTCTTCATCACCATTAGCAGGGTAGTTGTCATCACCAGAGCATCGCATCATGAATCTCTGGTATTCATCTCTTTCGGAATAACTGAACAGTTTTTCATTGAGCGCATTGTTATAACCCATCTCATCTCGGGAAACCCAGTCCAGACTTCTCTGCGGATTGACCCAAGAATCTTGTCCATGACTATTCAGCTCTCCATAAGACATTGAAGTTCTGTCACCGTTCTTAAAATATTCAATAGAACCTATCGGGCGCAGTTCTTTGGTACCATTTGCTAGATCTTGCAATGTTTCTGCTGCAATGGATATCACGGGCATAGTCGGGATGTCCTCTATGAAGTAGGTGGCAAAATTCATCTTGCCCGGTAATATGCTATCAGACTGTGAGAAAGCTCTTGCTTTTAATACTGTCGTATTATTTATGGTAACAGCTCCAGAATATAATTGTGAAGTAGAATTAGGCTCAGTACCATCCCGAGTGAATCTGATTTCTGAATCAGGTTCATTATTAGTAATTTGAATTCTTACATTGCCAGCCGGATAATAACCTGCTGTCATATCAAAACTTGGTGCAGTCGTATAGCCATTTTTTCTTGTGGATATGGGGTTGCGATAAGCTGGGCTAGGTTCCTGAACAACCATCCATTTGCCGTTGCTGTTTTTCTCTCGGGAATGTCCTAGCAGGGTCAGTTCCAGCTTGTGACTTTCCAGAATATTGCCACTGGGGTCTGCGAGAACAACATAGTCTTTGTTCTTGGTCTGGCTGAGTTTGAAGTTTGTATGGTAACTGTGATTAACTCTTTCGTCTCTGCCAGAGCACCAGACGACGAGGTAACCGTCTGGTTGTAATATAGTGCCGTTGGGAAAGAGCCATTTTTGTGGTTTTGATTCTTTGTCAGATAGGGCATAGCCTGAGATGTCCATTGCAGTGGATCCTGAATTATGGACTTCTATCCAGTCTTCGTGTTTATCATAATTATCTTGGAATTGATTGAGATTGGAAGCTGAATACTCGGTTATTTCAAGCTGAGCAAGAAGTTGTGAAGTAAAAAGACAGCTGAAGAAAAGGGTCAATTTAAAAATAAAATTCATAAGAATGATTTTAAGTTTTGTTTCTAAAGATAAGGAATCAAAGGAGTAAAGTATAAGCTTAATCCCAACAATTACCATAAATGTCGGTATCAGTCGATTCAGTAGCCGATCGCTTTGAGTAGAGCCACGACAATTATGGCGGCTGTCTCTGTTCGAAGTCTGTGCTCAGATATATTTACGTTACGGAAACCCAGATCGTTGCACTGTTCGATTTCTTTTTCGCTGAAGTCTCCTTCTGGACCTATCAGTATCATGGACTCCGAGTGGAGAGGAGACTGGTGTGCAAGCTGGGCTTGACCTTCCTTATAATGAGCCAGATATTTATCCACGTCATCAGGCAGGTTCTTAAGAACTTTGCTCAGATTCACCATGCCTCGGTAGCTGGGATGATAAGACCTCAGAGATTGCATAGCGGCGCTGCGCATGATCTTTTCGGTACGTGCTACATTGATTTTACTCCTTTCGGAATGCTGGGTTACCAGAGCTGTCAGGCTGTTAATGCCCAGTTCTACTGATTTTTCCACTATCCATTCCCAGCGAGCCCTGGTTTTGGGTGGGGCGACATAGAGATGGATTTGAGTACCTGGATTTTTTTTGAAAGTTTTGGAAATGAGCTTCACCGTTGCAGAATGCTTACTTATGGCAGCCAGCTCCGCTTGAGCAGTCGTGCCCTTGCCATCAGTCACGTGCAGCCTGTCTCCTACCTTGTGACGGAGCACCTTACAGCAGTGGTGATATTCGTCCGCTTCCAGCGTCGCGGTATTCAGATGAAGATCCTCAGAGTAAAAGACTATCATGGACCTAAAAATAGTCAACTAAATAAGAGCTTGGGCAAGTTGAACCCAATTCCCGCCACTTTGGTTATCAATAGTTATAATTGTTACTTTTGAACGCTGACAGCACAGGGCTGCATCGGTTTTACGGTAGAGTAGCTCGACTCGGTGCTCGTATTATCATATTTGTAATCCATTAAGTGTTTTAGACTCTAAGAAAACCGTTAAATCCAGTACTAGCGCATGTTAATCACCGTAGCCCAGTTTTTTCTCAGTTTGTCCATTTTAGTTGTTTTGCACGAGTTGGGCCATTTCAGCGCAGCTAAGTATTTTAAAACCAAGGTGGAGAAGTTCTATCTATTCTTCAATCCCGGCTTCTCCCTTTTCAAGAAGCAGATAGGGGAGACAGAATACGGAATCGGTTGGCTACCACTCGGCGGCTACGTCAAGATCGCTGGTATGATCGATGAAAGTTTCGATACAGAGCAGATGGCGCAGGAACCACAACCTTGGGAATTCAGATCCAAACCTGCCTGGCAACGACTTATCATCATGGTCGCAGGTGTCTTTGTGAATTTTGTACTGGGGATAATTCTGTTTTCCATGATCCTGATGATATGGGGCCGCAATCACATCATGAATGATAGCCTTAAAGAGGGGGTGGCGGTCAGTGAAATAGGTGCAGAGTTAGGCTTGAAAGATGGGGACAAGGTTCTTAAAGTGGGCGATCATAACTTTAAGTATTTTAGTTCTGGTGCCATGACCAAAGAGCTGGTAATCAATCAAGCGACTAACATAGAGGTGGAGCGTAACGGAAAGCGAATCAGCCTTACGGCCAAGCCAGAAACAGTGGCCAAGCTGACCAAACATGAAAACAGAAACATATCCGTCATTGCACCGAGATACCCTTACATTCTGAATGAAATTACAGAAGGAAGCGGTGCAGAGAAAAGCGGGCTGGTCAAGGGTGATAAAATCCTTTCGGTCAATGGTGTGGCAACACCTTATACACATCTATTCATGAAGGAAATGTCAAAGTTCAAACCACCTGTCAAGCTCAGCTTTCTGAAAAGAACGATCCTTTCCATACTTGGTAAATTGCCTGAACCCCCACCTCCTCCAGCAACTCAAGTCGATATTCGCGTATTGAGACAGGGAGCAGAAATAGAGCAAGTTGTGCAGATGAACCAAGGCAGGATAGGTGTGAGACCTCTAGCAGAATCCAACTATGTGGATGTATTTAATGAGGAATTCTCCGTGGGCAGTGCATTGCCTGCAGGATGGAATCAATCCATAGAATTCATCTCTGATCAACTGAAAGCTTTCGGGCAGATGTTTACTGGAAAAATAAAAGCTAAGGATTCTCTGGGCAGTTTTATTACTATCGGTTCCATGTTCGGACCGGAGTGGGAGTGGCGACGGTTCTGGTCCATGACGGCTAGTCTTTCATTGCTACTGGCTTTTATAAATTTACTACCCATACCTGCACTGGATGGTGGATATGTGATGTTCTTGCTTTTTGAATCCATAACGGGTAAGAAAATTCCGGACAGGATAATGGAAGTTGCGACGATGCTTGGGTTCTTTTTATTGATGGCACTGATGATCTATGCTTTTGGCTTGGATATCTCCCGATACATATGAGTAAGAAATGAATTACTTCCAATTATTTGAATTGCCTTTGAGTTTTGAAGTTGATAAAAAAAACTTGACTACTAAATACTACAAGCTCAGCAAAAAGTTTCACCCTGATAATTTCAGTCAAGCTGTTGATGCAGAACAACAAGCAGCCCTCAAGCAGTCTTCCATAGTAAATGAAGGTTACAGGATCCTCAAGAACAAACAAGCCAGGATCAGGCATATTCTTGAATTATGTGGTATTTCTTTTGAAGAAGGGAAGGAGCAGATGCCACAGGAATTTCTGATGGATATGATGGACATCAATGAGGCGATCATGGATTACAAGTTGGAGCCGAGCGCAGAGGGTAAAGAAAAAATAGAAACCCAGATCAATGACTTTGAGCGAGCGCTGGAGTCAGAAGCGCAGGGGGCAATGAGTGGGCTGGATTTGTCGGTGGCTGAGCCTGATGCCGCACTGCTGAGCGCTGTGAAAAATTATTATCTCAAGTCGAAGTATCTGAAGCGCTTGCTGGATAATATTGAGGATAGGGGAGTGGAGATGTGAGGTCTTGGGAGAGGAATAAGGCTGGTGCTGACCACCAAATGAGTGAAATTACTTAGTTGGATTATAATAAGGTTTATTGAAGTACAATTAGGTTTCTTAAGGCAGTTACTACATGATATTTGCGAAACAAACTTCCTGAAATAGCACTAAGCTTTAAATCTAATTGCTTATCTTTTTTTGTATGAAATCTTTATGAGGTTTCTGGACTTACCCACAGCTTTTATAATTACGTATTGGTTTTTTAGCTATTGCTCAGCTGCATTTGATGCTTTTGTGGGCTCAGATGAGGTATGCATTGTTTTGTCACTTATTATTTATGTATTAGGTATAGGTGTACTATTTATTGTAGGCTATTAGACTACTGTTCTTGGCAATAAAGCCTGATAAGGCAAATACACTATAAATAAGTATAAAATGACATCCTTATTTATATGGAGAAATCGATGCCTACTATTCTGTAGTTTTCACTTTTGGTAATAAAGCATACTCATCAATCTTATTGACTGAATTTAAAACCAGTGCAGTATTGATGAAGGATATGTTGATCAAGATCATTTAAAATGATTTGCGAGAAGCAAGTATTTTTTATAAGAATATTTTACTGACAATAAGGTCATACTATGGCAAGATTACATTATTCTCAGGGCACAGGCATCAGCCATGAAATCGTTGTAAGCTTGGATTACTTTATTATAAGAACAAATTATGCATACGATGCTAATACTCTGCTCGAAGAGAGTGGAGTTGATATTACTCGGGTCAAGCACGTGGATAATTATCCAGAGGCTAATGTAGATGTATATCAGGTGCTAGGAAATTTTAAATTTCAGCAACGAGATAAAATCAAGAAAATAGTTAAGACTTCACAACATCCTGCACTTGATTACATAGGGAGTGTGATGCAGCATGCAGCAACGGGAATTTATCAGATATATACTGGAAATATTTACTTGCAATTTCAAGCAGAGACTCCAAAAATTGTCATTGGTAAAGTTCAGGAAGAATTCAACTTGGAGCAGAAAGACCTGCTCATAAGTACTCCTCATGCTTATTACATGAGATTTATCAATGAGAAGGAGGTAGGTCGGGAAATATTTAATAAATGCAATGAGATATTAAAGCGTGAGGAAGTAATCTCGTGCTACCCAGAACTTATTGTCAAACGTAAAGGATTAAAGCGGAAAAAGCCTGAAGATGTTATAGCTATATTAGATGCAGACTGGTCTAGTAGAATGATCAGGCTAGAGGAGGCATGGAAATTATCCAAAGGCAAAGGTGTCAAAATCTGTATCATAGATGATGGTATTGATTACGAAAAGAATAACATTCCGAAGCTTTTGAATCGAGCATCCACCTTGCTTTCGCTTATAGGTCCTCTTTCTCCTCTTACTAATTCAATTTTTTCAGTAGTGGGATTGTTGATCAAAAGTGTTCTCTCCGCTCCTGGTATTGCTGATCAGGCACTTGACAGCGATATTATCAAAGAGATAAATGAAAAGGGATTAACAAAAAAGCAACTTCTGCTAGCGAGTAATTTCGAGCCAGAGCCGCTCATAAAAACAATCTTGGACGAAGTCGTGGATAGTCAACTTTTCAGTGGTGTCAATAATGATGGTATTGCTCCGACTATCGGTGCATTAGGTCTGAAAAATGGGGATAGGTACGATAGGCCTGAAGGAGAAATATTCTTGATACCTGACCGTAATGTTCATCACTTTTCTTATTTCAAGAATGAGAAATCTGTAGAGAAAATTATAAACCATATGAACACAAACTAGAGAATGTACTTTTCTTTTATGCCAAGAACAACCATTAATAATCATCATTACACAGAATAATGGTTGTTCTTGGCCAAGGTGATTATCACACTCTTACTCGTAGGCGTATGACTCTTATCTGCTCTACTCTTAATAGGCACTAGCACATTTGCTTCAGGAAAATAAGTAGCGACACAAGTTTCAGGAATGTCGTATGCGACGACAATGAATTTTGGTGCCACTCTTTCCTTGCCACCGTGATGATTGTAAAGGTCTACTATTTCTTTTTCCTTCAGACCGAGTTTTGCCATGTCTTTTTTATTCATCAAAATCACACGGCGCTCATTATAGATACCTCTGTATCTGTCATTCAGACCATAGATGGTCGTATTGAATTGGTCATGAGAACGTATGGTCATCATCAGCAATTCATTCTCTTGTAGTTCTATGGGTGTAGTAAGCGAAACGCTGAAATGAGCTTTGCCGGTTTTGGTTTTGTACTCATTATCTCTGGCACCATTTGGAAGATAAAAGCCAGCTTTTTGTCTGAACCTCTTGTTGTATTTATCAAAGCCAGGTATGCAGCGCTCTATGTCATCGCGGATGTTATCATAGTGTACTAGGTATGATTTCCAGTTCACTTTAGATTCTTTTATGGTAGCCTGTGCCATTCTACAAACGATCTCTGGTTCGCTTAATAGTTTTTCAGAAATTGGAGTCAAGCTGCCGCGGGAGCTATGCACTATGCCCATGGAATTTTCTACGCTGACGATTTGCAATTCTCCATTAATGAGGTCATTGTCTGTTCTGGCAAGACAGGGGAGGATGAGGGCTTGCTTACCGGTGATAAGATGACTTCTATTGAGCTTGGTGGAAACATGTACTGTGAGTTCACAGTTGCGTAAGGCCTCTGCTGTGTATAAGGTATCTGGTGTTGCAGAAAGGAAGTTGCCACCCATCCCAAAAAATACTTTAGCCTTGCGCTCGTGCATGGCTTCTATGGATTCCACTACATTGTAGCCGTTTTCTCTAGGAGATTTGATCCCAAAGTTTTCGTCCAGGGCATTCAGTAGACGGGCAGGTGGCCGCTCGTGTATACCCATGGTTCTATCGCCTTGTACATTGCTATGCCCCCGCACCGGGCAGGTGCCCGCACCAGGTTTGCCGATGCTGCCTTTGAGTAGGAGTAGGTTAACGACTTCCTTTATGGTATTGACAGAATTTTTATGTTGCGTGAGACCCATCGCCCAGCAGGCAATGATTTTCTTTTTGGCTGCTAGGATTTCAGCTACAGCCTTTATCTGGTCGATTGCTATGCCTGATTCTTTAGCCAATTTATTCAGATCCAAAGTTCTGAGGTGGTTCAGGTACTCGACTATGCCTAGGGTTTTTTCATCAATGAATTTCTGATCCAGTACAGAGCCAGGGGCTGAGTCTTCTTTTTCCAGTAGCAGTTTGGCGATGGCTTGCATTAGCGCCATATCGCCGTTGATTTTGACTTGTAGGTAGATGTCTGTCAGTTTGGTCTTGCGACCCAGCACAGAAGAAACTTTCTGGGGGTTGCTGAAACTGACAAGCCCTGTTTCCACTATCGGATTGACAGATATGATTGTGGCGCCATTCTTTTTGGCTTTCTCCAGAGCGGTGAGCATCCTCGGATGATTAGTGCCTGGATTCTGTCCGAGTATGAGTATGACTTCTGTCTCATAGAAATCTTCCAATTTGACAGAGCCTTTGCCTATGCCTAAGGTTTCTGACAAGGCGACGCCGCTACTCTCATGACACATATTGCTGCAGTCTGGCAGATTATTGGTTCCGTATTCTCTGACAAACAGTTGGTATAGAAATGCGGCTTCATTACTGGTCCGACCTGAGGTGTAGAAGATGGATTCATCAGGGGAGCCGAGAGAGTTCAGATTGTCTGCTATGATAGTAAAGGCTTTATTCCAGCTGACTTCTTCATAATGTGTAGCACCTTCAGATAGAAACATTGGTTGGGCGATCCTGCCTTTCTTGCCTATGCGATAGTCAGAGAGTTCTGCAAGTTGGGCGACGCTGTTTTTCTTAAAAAATACTGCTGTCAATTTTTTTGCGGTGGCTTCCTCTGCGATGGCCTTGGCACCGTTTTCGCAATATTCGGCTATTTTACTTCTATCATCATCGGGATCAGGCCAAGCACAGCCAGGACAATCGATACCACCTTTCTGGTTGAGCTTATTGAGTACGGTGAGGCCTTGAGCTAGACTCATTTCACTCATGATATGCTTTATACTGGAGGCTACGGCTGTTACTCCAGCAGCGACAGTTTTAGGAGTGTCTGTTCTGAGTCCTGTCAGTTTTTCAGAGGTCTTGGGATTAGGCAATTTGTCTTTTTCTGGCATGGTACAATTTACTTCTAACTAATATTATTTGCACCATTATAGATATTAAAACTATCAGATTTCAGAAAACCAACCAGAGTGATGTCATATTCTTCTGCTGTTTCAATGGCAAGCGTGGAAGGAGCCCCTATGGCTGCTATGCATCTGATTCCTGCCACCGCAGCTTTGTGTACCAATTCAAAACTTATTCTTCCGCTCAGAAGGAGTATATGGTCATTTGTAGAAATATTGGGGTCCAGCAGACTAGCACCGATTAATTTATCCAAGGCGTTGTGCCTACCCACATCTTCCTTGAGTAAGATTATCTGGCCTTGGGTTGTATAAAGAGCTGCTGCATGAATACCACCAGTGGCTGCAAATTGCTTTTGTTCCTTTCTGAGAGCAAGTGGCAAGGTTTTTAGAATGCCGCGTGGTACTATGAGCGCTGGCTTATCAGAGCTGGGGACAAAGGTTTTCAAAGCTTCAATGCTCGCTTTTCCACAGACGCCACAACTACTACTGGTATAGAAGTGCCTATTCAGACGACTCAGATCGACATCATCCTCTAAGCTGAGCTCCAGATTTATTTTGTTATCAGCTGGATAGCTATTTAATAATTGGCTCATGTTCCTTATGATGCCCTCAGTAAATAAAAAACCCAGCGCTAATTCCAGGTCAGCACCCGGTGTTCGCATGGTAATTGAAATAGTCTTGTTGAAGATTTTGGGTCTAGCAGAAGGAACGCTAATGGAAATATCCAGAGGTTCTTCTTCTGTGATATGATCGAGAACAGAAGAAATTTCTGAACCCTTGACCTTAATGATTTGTCTTTTGGGCGTGAAAGATTGAATCATTATCCTACACTTTTACCTCATAACTTATTCAAAAATTAAAAATCCTCATTCAAAAATTAATATTACTTTTTCTTAGGCTTACTCTTATCTCTGAATCTTGGCTTCTTGGGTCCTCTGTCTTTATACTTCTTTGACTTAGCTTCTTTTTCTCCTCTATCTCCTCTATCTCCTTTTTCGTCTTTTACCTTGCTTTCTGATCTGTCCTTTTTCTTGAATCGGCCAGACTCAAATCTATCTTTGGTTGACTTTTTCTTGCCCTTTCCGTCTCTTCTTTTGTGTCCACCGCCTCCGCCGCGGCCTCCTCTATCTCGATCCCTTCCACCTCTTCCTCTGCCTCGATCCCTGCCGCCTCTTCCTCTGCCTCGATCACCACGTCCGCCTCGGTCATCATCAGGGCTGTTATCGTTAAGATCCTTGGAGCTACCCAGGTTGAGGTCTTGTATTTCCTTGACCAGTAATTTGGCTATGAGTTCTTCTTTGGATATCAGTCCGAATAATAGGTTCGCTTCTTCTATGAGTTCAGGACTGACTTTGCCTTCAGGCTTGATGTCGAGTATGGACATCACCCAGTTACGCGTTCTGATTTCTGCAATGGCATCCACGTCTGGTATGATTACCGGAGCAAAGTTGATGCCCAGTTCCCTTTCCAATCTATTGATCCTATATTTTTCTTTTTTACCTACAAAAGCAATAGATGTTCCTTCTTTGCCTGCTCTTGCCGTCCGACCACTTCTATGTGTATAATAAGCGTTCTCATCAGGTAGGGTGAAGTGAAAGACATGTGTGAGATCATTGACATCAATACCTCTTGCGGCAACATCTGTGGCTATGAGTACCTGTAATTCATTCTTCTTGAATCTGCGCATGACACGATCACGTTGCGCTTGTGAGAGATCACCATGCAAGGCATCGGCCCGATACTTTTTCTTGACTAGATGTTCGGCCAATTCCTGTGTATCCCTTCTAGTTCTACAGAAGACCACGCCTCGCATTCCTTCTTGTATATCCAGGAATCTGGTCAGCGCTTCCTTCTTATCCCGCTGTCTGACGGTGACGAATAGGTGTTCTATATTCTTATTGACCTCGTTCTTACTGTCGATTTTTATCTCGATGGGGTCTTCCATGTACTTGGTAACGATCTTCTTGATGAATCCCGGCATCGTCGCAGAAAACAACCAAGTCAGTTTTTCTTCGGGGGTATAAGCGAGGATCTCATCGAGTTCTTCTTTGAAACCCATATTGAGCATCTCATCGGCTTCATCCAGTATGAGGTATTCTAACTGGTCGAGCTTTACTGCTTTTCTTTTGATGAGATCGATGAGTCTGCCTGGAGTCGCTATGACGACATGTTGTCCTCTTCTGAGATCTTTGATCTGATGCTGTATCGGTGCCCCTCCATAAACAGGAAGGACATTGATTCTGTCCTGATACTTACTGAAAATGGCTAGCTGCTCAGCGATTTGCTTACCTAGTTCCCTGGTAGGAGCGAGTATGAGGCCTTGTATGTGCTTTGAGTCAGGGTCCAACCTTTGCAATAATGGAAGACCAAAGGCAGCTGTCTTTCCTGTTCCAGTCTGAGCGATCCCGATCATATCCCTGTCTTCTGTTAAGAGCCTGGGAATAGCATCTAGTTGGATGTCAGTTGGAGTTTCGAATCCGAGCTCTTCCAGTACTCTTAAAATCTCATCAGATAGACCCAGTTCTTTGAAAGTAGTCAAGTGCAGCTTTTACAGGGTAAAAAATGCCACAAAGGTAGTCTTTATTAGCTGTAGTATAGCAGAAGACGTGCTAACTGTATCAATGTCAGGCAATTGGCAATATTATTGTAGTTGTCAAACGTATCCATTTATCATCGTCAACCACCAACCTGATGAAAAATCTATCTGTCCTCTACCAGAGGGAGGGTAAGAATGTACTAGCATTCCTACAAGGCTCACTGGTCAATCTTGCCGCGCTCAATCTGAAGGCAGCCTTACCCACTATGGTTAATCCAAATGACAATTTAGTTATAGACCTCACTGAGGTCACAGATGTAGACACAACTGGTCTTAATGCCTTATATCAAACCAGGATGTCTTGTGACATAAATAATATTGACATGGTTCTCAAATTTCAAAAATCCCATCCGCTGCTCAATCTGCTGAATCTGACAAGATCCGAAAATCATTTTGAGATTAGGTATTCGTAAGGATGTACCAATATTCTTTGCAAGAGGAACACTAAGAAAGAGGGTCGGGTTGTTTTCAAAAAACTTAATATGACTTCAACCAATTACACTCTGTTCTCTTCCACCGACGGGAGAATAGGACTAGACAACAATTTGATCGAGAACAAATAAGACCACTATCATTAGGAAGATAGAATTAATTATTTGCGGGATTACAGGATCACATAAGGCCGCTCAGAGAATTGCAATTATAGACAGCTTCATGGCAACCTGCAAAGCCAATGACGTATACTCTTATCAATAGCTTAAGCAAACACCCTCTTCGTTTCTGAAGGAATTTCATTTTCAGAATACTTTCTCAAAAGTAGGACCCTCAACTTTCTGGCACCCCAATCTGGATGCTTCTTACCTTATCTTGATGATTACGGACTCTCTTTCCTTTGGGATTTTGTGCGGAGATTTATGCGGCGTTGTAGAGTTGACCAGTAAACAACTTACACCATCTTTCTCAAATCTATGCACGAGCTATACCCAGTGGTTCTTGAGATATTGAATCGATCGCACAAGGCAGTCATCGTGTAATCTCCACTCTGCCACATTTTGATGAATAGTAATTATTGCTCCATTACACTTTTTATGTTTCAGCTCATATTCGCTTTTTCAAGCAATTTCGAGCTTTTAAAAAGTGTAAACTATGTCCCTTGTCTGTACCCTGCTTGCATATAACAGAGAAATGTATGTCGTCGTCTCTGGGATGAAGTGAAGAGATATGCGATCATAAATCTCGTTAGCTGCTGCCGTGTGCCCTGACTGTTTACTGGGTACAGTTCCAAGATAAATATTTTGGACTAATAATGGTTATATCCACACCAAATTTTGAAACTACTCCTCTCCACCTTAACTCATTATCACATGCATATAAGGTTGCATTGTTTAAAACTAAACTGCTTCCTTCCTCCAATAGAATTGAAACTTCTATGTCAAAATTATAGGTTTGGTTTTCGAAAGTAAAACAAATGATATTCAGTATTATATCCGTTATTATTAGTATAACTTACGTTTAGCGATAAACAAATAATTGTGTACAATTATGTATTAGTTTTATAGGTTGTCAGTACTTAATATACCACTATTTTCTAAATTCAGGCTTCCACTTAGACCTCACGCCTTACGAGACATCATCGCCTCCACCCCAAAACTCGCCAAAATAAAAGTACCTCCCATCAACGTTGTAACTTTAGGAATTTCACCTAAGAAAATCAAAGGCCACATTATTCCATAAATGGGTATGATACTACTGAGTAACGCTATCGTCACCGCAGGATATCTTTTCAGATTTACAACAAACAAAGTGTGACCGATACAAGTCGTAAAAATAGCCAGCGCCAAAATAAATGGCCAGTCATGCGAGAGCAATTGAGCGCTGGATTTCAAAAATAAAAAAGGGCTTAACATCAAAGTCATCACACAAAGCTGAAAGAACATCATACTCGAGCCATTATATTTAGGCATAACTTTTCTGGTGAAAATTATTCTGAGTGAATAGGCCAACGCAGAAAACAGACCAAAAATGACTGCCTTCACAGTGTCGTGATCAGAATTGAATGATGGCACAATGAAATAAATTCCTACCATAACCAGCAGTGCCAAAAAGAGATGATAGAATTGAAATTCTGTTTTAAGTATCAGTGGCTCTAGTAAGGCTGTCATTGCAGGAAATGTATGTAAACTCAGAATGGCAATTGCCACGCTCGATAAGGACAGTGAATAAAAATACGTTACCCAATGCACACCCATCAGCACACCACCCAATAGAATCAAATTGAAATCCTCACGACTTTTAATCCCCAGACCCAATTTTCGATACTTGACGAAAGAGCCTAAAATGATCACTGCAGCTAGACACCGCCAGAATATAGTAACCTCTGGGTCCATAAGTGTAGGCTTACCCAATACTCCAGAAGAGCTGATAAGTAGTAGACCTAAATTCAGACCGAAGAGAGAGGCAAACTTGGGATTCGCTGGGAGATCTGCAGATGTAGACAAGATTTAAATCAATGGTTGTAAAGCCGCCCACACATTTTCCAAGAGAATTTTCTGACCTTCGATATTAGGATGTTTTCCATCGGGGAGATTCAGATCTTTCTTGCCTGCCACCTCATCCAGTATAAATGGAATGATAGCGGCTTTATGTTTCATGGCCAGATCAGAGTATATTCTATTAAAGTCTTTTGCGTAATCATCACCCATGTTAGGCGGGGCTAGCATACCTGCTATTATTATTTTGGCGTCAGGATATTTGGCGCTGACTCTGATGATGATATTATCGAGGTTTTCCTTGGTGTTGTCTACAGCTAGTCCTTTCAGCATATCATTGGCACCCAGTTCCAGTATGAACAGATCTACATGCTGCTTGATCACCCAGTCCAGTCTATTCAGTCCTCCTGAAGTTGTCTCACCACTCAGTCCTGCATTCACAACAATATAGGGCTCGTTTATAGAATCCAGTCTGGCTTGGAGTAGTGCAGGCCAGGCTTGATTCTCATCCAGGCCATAGCCAGCGGTGAGACTATTACCGAAACAAAGTATCGTCTTTTTTTCTTCCCTGGGAGTTGTAGTTTCCACTATGGTCGTTTTAGGGGTTTCTGTCACAACTACTGACTGAGTTGCTTGTTTATCTTTGCAGCCTGTCAGCAGACACAAGAAGAATAAGGTGAAGATTGTAGAATGGATGAGGCGCATAATGGATATTTCTGCAAATTTAGCAAACTGGCAATCATAATGATTGTGAAAACGATAAGATGAAAATTATACTCAGCGTCAATGATATTTCAAGAATCTATAAGAGCGGTTCCAGGGAATTGACCGTCTTGAAAACAGTGAATTTCGATATACCTGAAGGACAGACGGTTTCCATAGTAGGACCATCAGGGAGTGGAAAGACGACCTTACTAGGATTATGTGCAGGATTGGACAATCCTTCTGAAGGATCCATATTGTTATGTGGAGAGCAATTGGGTGGTTTGGGTGAGAATGAGAAGGCCGCATTGCGCAATAAGAAAGTAGGTTTTGTGTTTCAGAATTTTCAGCTGATACCGACCTTGACAGCTCTGGAGAATGTGATGATCCCGCTGGAATTGCTTGGTTCCAATTCTGCAAGATCATTGTGTCAGGAATTACTGCAACGCGTGGGATTAGGAGATAGAATGGATCATTATCCGAGTCAGATGTCAGGAGGAGAGCAACAACGGGTATCGATTGCAAGAGCTTTCAGTAATGCCCCTCAGATCTTATTTGCAGATGAGCCCACTGGTAATCTCGATGAAGAAACAGGTGCGAGTGTAGAACAATTACTTTTTGAGATCAATAGGGAAAAAAATACAACTCTGGTCATTGTGACACATGATCTGGAATTGGCCAAGAAGACCGATCGAATGATCAGCCTAAAAGGGGGTAAGGTGGTTATAGATACGGAAGCACATTAAGATGGGACAGATTACATTTCTAGCCAAGACGGCTTATCGCGATAGCCGAAAGAACAGAGCTAAATTGTTCATGTTCATGTCATCGATCATACTTGGTATAATGGCCTTAGTGGCGATTAACTCGTTCAATCATAATCTGGTAAGGGATATCGATAACCAGACCAAGTCCATTTTGGGGGCTGATATCAAGACTGAGGGCAAGCAACCTCTCCCGCCCAACTTGCAATTCATGTTAGATTCTGTTCCTGGCGAACGGGCTTCCGAAATGGAGTTTTTTTCCATGGCCTATGTGCCCAAGTCAGATGAAACCCAGTTTGTCAGAATAAAAGCCATAGAGGGCGAGTTTCCCTTCTATGGTAAGCTTGTAACCCAACCTGAAGAGGCAAGTAACACCTATCAAGCATCGGGCTCTGCACTAGTGGATGATGCTTTGATGTTTGAGTACGATCTTAAGGTGGGTGATATGATCAAGCTGGGTGAAAAAGAGTTTCCTATTGCTGGTCGATTGATGAATAGTGTAGGAACAGTTTCTCTTGGTTCCAGCTTTGCCCCTACGATTTATATAGATCAAGAATATGTTACAGCAACGGGTCTAGCCCAAGCTGGCAGTATTATCGAGTATAAATATTACATAAAGACCCCTGAAGGTTTTGATAGGGAAGAGTGGGATAACAGTAAGAGTAGAATGGCACCTTTCCATGATGCTGATTTCAATGTCACGACGATAGAAGATCAAAAGCGAAGGCTTGGTCGGGCTTTTGACTTTCTGAATAGTTTTTTGAATCTCATCGCGTTGGTGTCTTTGATTTTGGGATGTATAGGTGTTGCCAGTAGTGTATTTATTTACATCAAGTCCAAGATTCCTTCCATCGCAGTTTTCAGATGTCTGGGCATGACAGGGAATCAAGCTTTCTTGGTTTATTTTTTGCAGATTTTTGTGCTGGGCTTCATAGCGGTCTTAATAGGTGCAGCTCTGGGTAGTGGACTGCAGGTGGCCTTGCCTATCTTGCTCAAGGACATTTTACCTTATGAAGTAAATATGAGTATTTCATGGAGGGCTATAGGGCAGGGTTTGTCTATCGGCGCTATTGTCACGAGTTTGTTTGCGATGTTACCTTTGCTGGCTGTAAGATTAGTAAGTCCATTGAGAACTTTGCGTTCATCGTTTGATGAAGATGTAACGCCGCGTGATCCCTTAAAGTATTTAGTTTTTGTGGGAATAATTATTACGTTGGTTATTTTTCTATGGAGTCTGACGAGGGATTGGCAGGATTCTTTTATTTTTTGTGCAGCCTTGTTAACGGCCTTTTTAGTACTTTATGGTGTGGCGTCATTTATTATGTGGGCTGTTAAGAAATTTGTTCCGACAAAGTGGAATTTTGTTTTCAGGCAGGGCTTGTCGAATCTGTACCGACCAGATAATCAGACTCGAACATTGATCGTGTCCATAGGTTTGGGTACGGCGATTTTGACTTTGCTCTACATTATACAAGGACTGATTCTTTCTAATGTAAATTCGATGGATGCGGGTGGCCAACCCAATATGATATTGTATGGCATAGAAACTTATCAGAAGGACGACATTGCAGCCATCACAGAAAAACAGGGTATGCCCGTAGTCCAGCAAGTACCGATAGTGACTATGAGATTAGAGGGCTGGAAAGGCAGGAATAAGAGTGAGTGGATGAAGGATAGCATCAGGACGTTTGAGAGATGGGTTGTGCACAGAGAAGCGCGGGTGACTTACCGGGATAGTTTGGAATTTGATGAGACTTTGATCGAAGGAACCTTTGAAGGAGAAGTTGCTGAGGGTGATTCGATTTTCATTTCTGTGGATAAGGGATGGGCAGAGTCACTGGATGTATGGATAGGGGACGAGCTAGAGTGGAATGTACAAGGAGCTATGATCAAGACCTATATCAGTAGCATCAGAGAGATAGAGTTCAGATCCATGAGGACACGGTTTTTTGTATTGTTTCCAAATGGTGTTCTGGAAGAGGCACCGCAGTTTCACGTGCTGGTCACTAAGTCTCCTAATAATGCAGTAATGGGCGACTATAGAAGAGCTGTTGTAAGAGCCTACCCCAATGTTTCTGTTGTGGATCTCGGTTCTATCTTGACGACACTGAATGACATATTGAGTAAGATTTCTTATGTGATAAAATTCATGGCGGGCTTCAGCATACTCACAGGGTTGATCGTATTGATCAGTTCTTTGTTGCTGAGTAAGTATCAGCGTATCCGAGAAAGTGTCTTGCTGAGAACGATTGGTGCTCAGAGCAAACAGATATTAAAAATTAATGCGACGGAGTATGCGTTGTTAGGTTCCTTATCTGCCCTGACTGGAATAGGCATAGCTATTATCGGGAGTTACTTTTTAGCGTCGAGCGAGTTGGATTTGGAGTTTAAGTTGAACTGGTGGCCGATTCTTCTAATTTTTATATTCATTGTAGCTTTGACAGTATTTATAGGTGTTTTCAATACACGAGAGGTATTGAGACGATCTCCTTTGGAAGTGCTTAGGAAGGAGGTGGGTTAGCCTTACAACACGGATCAGCTCAGGATTACTTGTACTCTGCTCTTCTGTTTCATTACAGGCATGCAGAGACGACACATAGTCCTAGTGGTAATAATAATGTAAGCTGGTTCATAATTGAATTATAGTAGATAAGAAATACCTAACTTCAAATCGTAGTGGTTCAGATAACCAGAAAATGATGATTCCGTGACTGGGTAGCTTCTTAGAAATTCATTCATAAATCGGCCCCCCTGAAATTTAGAGTATATTCTGAATTTATCAGAAATCCGATAGCCGGCTTGTAATTCAGTTAGCCCTGATAGAGTAGTATTGAATCTATATTTTATCCCCTGATTTATTCTAGCATCTATCAGGTAGTTTGTATTATTGAAGAAAAAATTTACACCTATCCCGACTGAAGCAGATACATCAAACTTTTTAAGCGCTAGCTGATAACCCACCAGTATCGGTATCTGCAAGCTATTCACCGTAAAGATGTCTTTACTAATCTGATAAGTATTCAGCACTTCTCTTTCTACCTCACTAATTCTAATGACCTGATTATCCATATTGAAGGTCAAAATTTCATCTCCGACTTCTTCATTGATGACTTCTGTATTTATCAGTTCACGATTATTAAATGAAGACCCTTGATTCAGGTAATTCAATCCAGTGTTAAGCTTAAGACCAGAATTGAAAACTTTTTCAACGTTGATACCAAATGAAAAATTAGAACTCGCCGAACCTGGACTGTATATTGTGTCAGGTAATACTGAATTCGATGTCTCAGAATTGTAACCGATCTTAGCTCTATTAAAACCAGCATCTATACCTATGCGCCAAGCAGATTTTTTTACAGGAAGATCAACCAAATTAGGGTTGTAAGAACTTTCAGTTTTACTGGGTAGAGGTAAAATACTATTACGCTCCAAAATTGCCAGTGGGTTCAGACTTACCTGCTGATCGTCTAACAGGATTACGCCACCAGAATTATTGAGCACTGGGAGTATGATGGCCAAAGGTTTTTTTACTTCAATTTTTTCTGAAGCTTTATTGGTAGTAGCTAGAATATTATTTATTGGTTCGCTAGGGCTTGCATATATCTTATCTGTTCCAGCATCACTTGGATTGAGTTCGTTATTGCGTGATGATGGGCTTTGTGTGGCGGTGTTAGAATGTTTGGAGTCATTGGTCGGGCCAGAATTGCTGGACCTATTACTATTCGTCTGGTCTTTTCTATTGGTTGACTTATTCGACCCTATACCTGCTTCTTTGTTGAATTCGCCTACCGTAATAGCGTTTGATGGAGCATCAGCAGTAAGAAATGAATCAGCTTGAGTTGATTGTGAGTTTACATATTGATTTTCAGGTTTTGCTTTTTCTGTAACTCCAACTTCCTTATTGTTTGCCGGACTAACTTGAGAAGTATTGTCAGCAACCTTGTTGCCATTCCATTTCATCAGTCCATAAATTGCCAGCCCACCCAGGCATAGGAATAGAATTAAAAATAGAATGAGTTTTCTTTTTACTTTTTGTTTTTCTGGCACTGAGGCTGTAGGCGCAAGGCTTTTCTTGCCGGCATCTAGATTTGCATCTAGCTTGGACCAAAGCGCAGCCATCTCCATCGGACTTTCGTAATCTGCCAACTGATCCTTGATGTGCCCTTCTTCCTTTTCGATGTTCACTTCAGCGTCAGAATCCTCAGTAGTTCCATCACTATCAAGATCGCTGGTAAGCTGTGACCACATCTGATCCATGTCCATAGGACTTTTGTAATCAGATAATTTATCTTTTATGTATTTTTCTTCATTCATGATTCTAATCTGGATTTAAGAGCATCAAGTGCTACGTTTTCTTTTATCCATATTTTTGCTTTGCGAAGCTGAGATCGTGAAGTTATTTCAGATATCTTCAATTGGCTACCTATTTCCTTGTGACTATAGCCATCCATCACATACATATTGAAAACTGTTTTGTATCCTAGGGGCATGTGTTTTAAGAACTTTAATAATTCTTCAGCATCAAAGTTGAAAAATTCTTCTTGTGAAACAGGTTCCACAAAGACTTCAGATAGAGGAGAGAAAGAATTATTGAAAGCTTCTTTCTTGGTTGTTGTAAGAGCGCAATTTACAAATACTCTGGCCATCCATGCTTTGAGTTCACCTTTGTTACTATCGTAAGTATTTATCTTGTTGAAGATTCTCAAGAAGCCGTCTTGGACGGCTTCTTGAGCTTTTTCTTCATTGCTTACATAACGTCTGCAGATAGTAAGTCCCCAGCGAGCATATTTTTTGAATAGCTGACTCTGAGCCTGTCTATCCTTTTTTAGACAGCCATTTATGAGTTTTTGTTCGTTGGTGTTCATGTTTATTTCTTATGCTATTGGCATTCAAAATTAGTGGCATTGAAATCAATCCTGATTTGCCCATCTTTGGTAGCCGCAGTACCCTTGGTAAATTTTACGCCTTGGATTTCATAGATGACGTCGATCTGTATTCCGAATTGCAATAGGTCTTCACTATTTAATCCACCATTAGCGTTGCCGTATTCATTCATGGCTTTAAAATCTGTAATCAATACTCCAGAGTATTGAACACCATTGTCATAGGCATCTTGTTCGTCCATAATGATCATTTCTACCTGGTCATCTTCTTCTATACTTAATTTCCCACCACCATCTAATTCCAAGGCTCCACCCATTACAACAAGATTGATGGTTTTATCCTGATCCAATAAGAGCATGTCTTCGCATGAGCCAGAGGCAGCCATGATGACGCTTGAGTTATCATCTTTCAACACTACGGCTCTACCCGTAATATATTCACCGAAATCACCTTCTCCGATGTCCAGAGCAGCACAATCATATGCTTGTGTTTCAAACTGTCCCGATACATCTTTAAAAGTATCTGAGTCTAAAAGATTGACACTTCTGAAACGGCCTCTAGTTATTATCCCATCTACAACCTCTTCTACATTTACTTCAAAGAAGGTCTCGGGGTCTGTTACTGATTCTTGTGTGACTATTTCACCTTCAGTGAGATAGATGCCTGGCACGAGCGGTCCATAAGTTTCCCAGTATTGCACAAAAAGATCATCCTTAAACTCTCCTTCTCCGTCCACTATGACCAGATCGGTTCCATAGGCTAGAACATTGGTGTAGTAAATTCCGTCAAAACTGCAGGATGCGTAGATGCCTTGAAGAGATTGTATGTTTCCATTAGAATTAAGGGAAACGGCACTTTCTACTATGGTTGTGTCTAATACTACTTCTATGTCAAGTTCTGAAATTGTCTCCATATCATCTGAGCAAGATTGTAAAGAACTCAGTAAAATGATGGCTAATGTTGTAATCGATATGTATTGTAAATATTTCATTTATTTATTTTTTTAATATTTATGAAAAGGAGAGGATGCATCTCTTTCATATTTATTAATAGGGCTTACTCTGAAGATTTGATGCCTCACAACGATATTTTTTTTAAAAAATTGATACAGTTGAACAATATCCACCATAATCAGAGGTTTTCAGACCTTGTATGACAACTAATATCATGGCATTGCCATCCTTACAATAAGTCAGTTCCTTTTCAGAAGTTCATTTCCATTGAAGGAATCGGTATTGGTAACCCCTAGAACTCTGTCATATTGACCACCAGGCCGACTATGATATATGATGACTTGATAGTCATTGGAAGTCTTATTGAGATCTCCTTCTATCGGGCTGGGATTCAGTGTACCATCTTTTTCAAGTTGAGCATACAAGTATTCATAATAGCCCTGCTTGAACTCTATTGTCTTAGTGTAGATGCGGCGTTCGGTATCATAATCCAATCTGTACTTATCATTGGGTTTCCAATCACAGAAGGCGCCCATGAGGTAGATAGGCTTATCATAAGGGAAATCTGCTGCAAGGTTAAAGATGACATTGGCATATTCACTGCTTACTGAACTATTGGGGTAATCAGCATTGGCTAGCAGGAATTGGCCATTGACATCTGGGTCATTTAGGAAATTGGGTTTCCATACTCTAGGTTCTGCCAGGTCAAGCAACACATTGGTTTCAAAGTCGTTGCGCTCCACACTATGAGTATGTTCTCTTCTACTGTTCAAGGTTCTGATGTCGAATCTTCTGAATTCCTTGAGCGCCGGAAATACAATCAGGTCATACTGGTCAAAATATAACTTGTCATTTCTATTGTAAGTGCCTTGCACATTTTGTTTAGCTGTATTCCAATTACCATTCTGAAGAACAGTCGCAGATAGGTCTTGGAGGGGCCTGCTGATATGCATGTCCTTATAATCAATAATCAAGTCTAATTCCTGATGCGTCCTATACTTGGTGACATCTTTAGGATTGGATATTTGAACCTTGATGTCCACAACATTTTCGGCAACTATAAATCGGCGACTCAGAATAGGGATTTCCAAATCTGAGTCAATGATCAATAAAATATAATTTCCTGAAACCATCCAGTTGATCTCTTCATTAGGTATCGTCACACCATAATTAGTATACTCACTGTAACCGTTATTGCTATAGCCGAAATCTGGTAGATCTTGATCATTGAAGCCATCCAGATACTCCGTTTCATCGAGGGATGCTGTCGGGAACCAATCTTTATCACAATGGATGATACGATAGATGTAGTTCTTGAATTCTCCTTCTCGATCATCAAACTCCAAACGCAAACTGCCATTGCTGCCTAGATCAATAATCGGTAGGCTGAACTCTATGCTGGGATGTCTGAAGGAAACCGTCTGTATGTAGTCCACATACACTGCATCCTCACAGACAAATTTCAAGTCTTCGTATTGGGCATTGAGGAAAAGGGGTAGACTCAGTAAGAAAAGCCAGAGATACTTCATACTGCTAAGATAACGGTGTAGGACCACTTATGTTACCTCTTCACCAGCTTTCAGGAATTGTTAAGAAAATAGGGTTGTTGATGCTCCATCCTTAACAGTATATTCAGAAGATGTCCGCTTCAGCCTATGATCAAAGCCCTTTCAGTATCATAGCCTGATGTGGGATATCATCTTCCTGATAGATCACCCCCACTGCCTCGAAACCCAGCTTCCCATAGAATCCCACCAGATGGCTCTGCGCAGATATCTTGATGTCTTTACCGTGGTGAAACTTTCTTGTTTCTGATAGGGTGTATTCCATCAGTGCAGTGCCCAGCCCTTTGCCTCTGTAGCTCTGATCAGAGATGACTCGGCCTATGGATGCATAGGCCTCATAGCTGACGCCTACTGGAACTATTCTGGCATAGGCGATGAGTTTGCCTGAAGTATCTCTGCCCATTACATGATGAGAGACCAGATCTTTACCATCCGCATCCAAGTATGGACAAGTCTGTTCTACCACGAATACGGCTTGTCTGAGCCGAAGTAGTTCGTATAGTTCTACAGTCGATAATTGCTCGAAGCTTTTGCTGAAAAAACTGGGAGTCATCAGAATATTAATTTATTTCGTTCACTTGACCGATGGTTCTGAGTATGGCGGGATTGGTGATGGCACTTTTGGCTTGGAAAGTACCGACGATGCCTAGATGATTTTGTTCCTCATTTTTCAATTCAGAGAAGCCGATACATTCTAATAATTGTGAGTAGAAGATATGATCGTAAGGCACCTTGGTCGTAATATTGATATTACGTCTACTATTATTGAGCTTGGTCTGATCCCTGAAAAAATTAAGGTCTGTCGACCAATATACCTGATTGAAATCTCCTAGAGTAATAGTCGGACTTTCTATCGCATTGATGCGCTGGGCGATCAGCTGCAAGTGTTCTTTGGCATTCAGTTTTTTGGAGTTGATACTCGGTGGTGCGATATAGGAACTGATGAGATGCACATCTTGATACCCCGTATGGATAGTTACGTCGAGATTAGGGATTTTTTTGTAATCAAAAACTTGAACATCGATGATTTCTTTCTTGGAGTAGATAGCCATTCCGAATAGATCGATTCTTACCATTGTATAACTATAAGGATAAATTTCATCTAGCTGAGTCCCTATGTAACTCTGCCAGTCAGGTGTATATTCCTGAAAAGAAATGACATCACTTTCAGTAGCTAAGATTTGTTTTTTGAAGTTCGGATCGTAAGCGTCAAACGATGAAAGATTAAAGTGTGCCACTTTCAGCTTGGGTAAGTTATTGATTTGAGGTAGTATCAGATTGCTGTTGGAGGCGGTCTTAAGATAGAAAGCCAGAAAGCCGCAGGCCAGCATGGAAATAAACATCAGCTTTTTCTGATTGAATACCAGCAATAAGAGACTCAGAACCAGTAAGCCAAACATCAGGTGGACGGCAAATTCAGCAGACTTCCTGAAAAAATCTATCTCAGGCGGGTATATGATTATATACACAGAGAGCAGTATGAATATAGCTGCGATGAACTGAGTGAGCTTATGGTCCAGTACGTTTTTCAATACTCAGGTATTTAATCTAATCTCTGAGCTAATACAAAAACTTTCTTGCCTGATATGACCTCCCCATCATTGTGGAAAAAATTATAGTGCAATATGTACATACCTATAGGTGCCAACTCTCCATCATCCAGAAAGCCATCCCACAGCAGTGTGCCTTGCTGCCCGAGCAATTTATTGGAGGCGATATTGGTTTCCAGTCTTCCTCGGTCGTCGTAGACATTAGCATTAGCTATGTAACCGACTTTGTCTAACTGATAATTTATTCTTAATAAATCTTGATAGCCATCTCCGTCTGGGGAGAATACTTTTTCTACCAGAAATACTGGCTCTTCATTTTCGTTATCAGGGCGACTGACTTGTGAGTTGGTGTAACCTGGTGTTGCAAAGTTGACACTGGAGGCAGCCGAATACCAGTTGTCCACATCATTGGTCGGTGCAGAGGCCGAGATTCTTTCTAGCGAGATGCCCTTGACGCCGGAGCTGGTCAGCAATGGTGAGTGGAGGTCATCATCGTAGTCAAATGAGTCTATCATCGTGGTGATATTATCTATGAGGGTCTTGATGGATGCGTTCCCTGAACCTTGCACATAATTATTGATTTTTAATTCTTGCAGATTAAAATCATTATTAGGGGAATACGTGTCTATAATCTCTTCTACATCCGGCGTGAAGGCAATAATTTCTTCAGGTTGTAATACTATTCCCATTGGTAGTTGCACATCCACCGCTGTGCTTCTTTCTCTAGTGAGGTAGACGGCATCCAGTTTGATGAATTTATCAGAGTTGTTTATTAATTCTACAAAGTCTGCAGAGTTTTCCGTGAAGGGATTGTATAAGATCTCATTGATCCGTAGATCACCAGCAATCGGATTTTCGGCTACAGCCAATGAGAAACTGATAGCTGACATTTCGTTCCCAGCCACATCAGTAACACCGCTTATGGTCAAGTCAAATTCTTGTCCACTGGGCAAGTTTTCTGCCAGATTGAGACAGTAGCTAGTCGGATTATCGGGGTCCGAGCTCACGCTGCTGACAGAGACAGGTAAGTCGTAATTAGCTCTATCCGTGACAGTATTCTCATCTAGGATCTCATCGTAAGTCACCACGATCTTCTGGGAATTCTCCACACTTACTTCCGTCACTGAAGGCCCTATCTCATCTGCTACTAATTCCATTATGCTGACATCATCAAAAAAGAACAAATCTGCACGACCACTCGTGTATGTACAATCTATACCAAAATATCCAGCACTCGGGAAGAAAGTAGCAGGGTAACTCAACTCAAAATCCAAGTCAAAGACCACTGAGCTCGGCGTCTTGGTTTTTAGAGTCCACAGATCATTTCCATTTTTGGTGATCTGAATGATCAGCCTGAAGTCATCAGCTACTTGTCCCATGACACCTTCTGCCAGTAAAGTCTTATTGCCATTCTCCACAGCATGAAATTTCAGTGCATCATCAGAACCCGTTTCTCCCACGCTGAGTAAGAAACCAGTGGCCATAGCCGGATCTGGATTATCCATAGCTAACCACAAGTCCAGTCTATTGCTTACTGAGGGCGGAAACTGCAATTCCACATCCATAGTCCATTCCAGACTATCTGGGAATTCAACAGTGGTATAGAAGAAGGATTGGCCTTCGCTATCAGCGTTCAGTTGCAATCTCTGGTCTTCATTTATAATGAAATCTGCTTCTGAACCTTGCCATAGCGACAAATCCCCGGAAAAGTCATCATTCAGCTGGGCTGATAACGATAAGGTCATCAGTACTATGAATATGGTCAAGCTAAGGTGTTTCATCCAGGTCTAGAAGTGTAAAAGGCTGTAAGATACTGATTATCAAATGTTATGGATATTGACATCACAAGGGATAACACAGTAAATTTGTTCAATTTTCGAATAAAAGTGTAATGATATGAAATTGGCTCTGGTCGGTGCTACAGGATTGGTGGGTAGAGAGATGCTTGAAGTCCTTGAAGAGCGGAAGATTCAGGTGGAGGAATTCATTCCGGTGGCCTCAGAAAGATCCATAGGCAAGGAGATTATCTTGCACGGTGAAAACTACAAGGTTGTCGGTATGGATGAAGCCATAGCTCGGAAAGCCGATTATGCCTTGTTTTCTGCTGGAGGTGCTACATCCAAGGAGTTTGCGCCTCGTTTTGCAGAGGTCGGCACGACAGTCATAGATAATTCCTCAGCATGGCGCATGGACCCCTACAAGAAACTGATTGTTCCAGAAGTCAATAGCCATGAGCTCACAGCATTGGACAAGATCATTGCCAATCCCAACTGTAGTACCATACAAATGGTGGTCGCCCTTAATCCTCTGCATAAAAAGTATGGCATAAAAAGGCTGGTCATAAGTACTTATCAGTCATTTACTGGGACAGGAGCCAAAGCTGTGGAGCAGTATGAGGCCGAAAAAGCAGGGGCAAAAGGTGATTATAACATGATCTACCCGCATCCTATCTTTGAGAATTGTATACCCCATTGTGATATATTCTTGGATAATGCCTATACCAAGGAGGAAATGAAATTAGTCCATGAGACCAGAAAAATCCTATCAGCACCGGATATGGCGATTACGGCAACTGCTGTGAGAGTCCCTGTCCACGGAGGACATTCAGAAAGTGTCAATGTGGAATTTGATAGTCAATTCGATATTGAAGAGTTGAAAAATCTATTGAAAAATGAAGAGGGTATCGTAGTGGAAGATGACATACATAATAATGTCTATCCCATGCCTCGTATGGCCAGAAAGAGAGATGAGGTCTATGTGGGTAGAATCAGGAGGGATGAATCCATAGAAAAGGGACTTAACTTATGGGTCGTATCGGATAATCTCAGAAAAGGAGCTGCTACTAATGCGGTACAGATATTGCAATATTTGGAAAAATAAGAGATATTGTAGTCACTTACTTAGGTATCGCTGACCACTTCTCCCATTTACCACAAGATATTCATTAACGTCTAGTATATATGCTTACTGTTAAGGCAGTGTGGCATATGGGTATTAATTTATTTACAGAATTTGTTTCTGGTAGCAGAAACACAGAAAAAAGTTACTATGAAAAAGAAGATCGTACTCTGGGGTCATGATGAGAATGACAAGAAAATCTTATTGGCCTTAGCCTTGCAGGAACACGAGAACAAAGTTCACATTTACACCTTTGCAGAGGATAAAGTAAGCGAGGAGTTCTACAATAACATGATGGACAAATGGCGGTCTGGCGCTGAAGTCGAATTTCCAGAAGGGTACGAAACCATCATCAGAGAACTATCAATGACAGATGACATTCTTCCTGAGACTATCAAGGTCCAGAGAACTGATCTGATCACCAGAGCTAAATCCGAATGGCACTTTGTGGTTCTATCCACTAAGTTGTATGACTTATATTCCACCGAGCTGGAAGACTTCAAGGCTAAGATAGCCTCACTAATGGATTTCGATAATGATGTATGGGATGAAATAAGAGGGTTCTGGAGCAAGATTACTGAACAGTCCAGAGAAAGAAATCTTTTCAGGGAGCATGCTAATAAACTACGTGATGATACGAATGAGCTGTTCGTCAAAATGAAAGAGCTCAAGAGCGCGGCCAATGAAAAACTAGCTGGCGTATCCAAGGAGCATGTCACAACTTTCTCTGCACGGCTGACTGAGGTCAAAGAAAAAGCGGAAAAAGGTATGAGCCTAGGTCCACTATTCGATCAGCTGAAAAAAATCCAAAACGAATTCAAGAATGCTGAATTTACCAGAAATGACCGTTCCAAAGTCTGGAAACGTATTGATGAGGCATTCAAATTGGTAAAGGAAAAGAAATACGGGAAACAACCTGAAGGACAGCAAGGAGGTGCCGTATCAAGATTAGAAAGAAGATATCAAGGGCTCAAGTCTGCCATAGGAAAAATGAAAGCTTCAATAAAGAGAGATCAGAGTGACATTGATTTTCATAATTCCAGAAATAACAAACCATCGGGCCAACTGGAAATGCAACTGAGAGATGCTAAGATACAGATGATCAAAGGTCGTATGGATTCCAAGCAAGAGAAGCTGGACGAAATGCTCTCCACTCAGACGCAGTTAGATGCTAAGATGGAAAAGGAAAAAGCTCGAGAGCTGAAGCAAGCAGAAAAGAAAGCCATAGAGAAGAAAAAAGCTGAATTGAAAAAGCAAATCGATGCGACAGTTTCTGATCAAGCAGAACTAAGTCCTGAAGAAGCCAAGAAACTAGAATTGGCAGCAGCTTCCTTGAATAGGAAAAAGAAAGCGCCTAAAGAGGAGACAAAGGATTCCAGTGTAGTAGAGAATGTAGGCAAGGGTGGCTTAGTGGCTGGGGCAGTTGCCTTGGGAGCTAATATGATGGAGAAGGCAGAAACGGGCGCTGAAGACCTCGCAGAAAAAGTGGAAGACGCAAAAGCTGCAGCGGGTGAGCTGAAAGATGCAGCCGCTCACAAGATAGCTGATGCAAAAGAGACAGTAGCTGAGACCAAGGAGAAGGTTACTCATGAGCTAGAGGAGGAAGCTGCAGACATGAAAGCAGCTGTGGTAGCAGCAAAACAAAAAGGTGAAGATGCTGTAGACGCAACCAAGGCCAAGCTTGCGGAAAAAGCGGAAGACGCAAAAGCTGCAGCGGGTGAGCTGAAAGACGAAGCCGCTCACAAGATAGCTGATGCAAAAGAGACAGTAGCTGAGACCAAGGAGAAGGTTGCTCATGAACTAGAGGAGGAAGCTGCAGACATGAAAGCAGCTGTGGTGGCAGCAAAACAAAAAGGTGAAGACGCTGTAGACGCAACCAAGGCCAAGCTTGCAGAAAAAGCGGAAGACGCAAAAGCTGCAGCAGGGGAGCTGAAAGACGAAGCCGCTCACAAGTTAGCTGATGCAAAAGAGAAAGTAGCTGGGACCGAGGAGAAGGTTGCTCATGAGCTAGAGGAGGAAGCTGCCGAGGCCAAAGATGCTGGCAAGGAGAATAAGATGGGCGAGACGCTAGCTAAAGGTGGTCTACTAGGCGCTGCTGTCGCTTTTGGTTCTAAGCTCGCTGATTCCATTTCTGATAAGGTGGAAGAGGTTGCAGATAATATGGGGATGGGTGATGCATTTGATTCGGCCAAGGAGAAAATGGATGATTTTAAAGAACAAGCATCTGAGAAAATTGATGACTTCAAGGATCAAGCATCTGAAAAATTGGAATCTGCCAAGGATTCTGTATCTGACATAAAAGATAAAGTCGCTGATAAAGCTGGAGATGCCAAAGATGAGGTCAATGCAAAAGTCGAAGAAGCCAAAGCGGAAGCCGCTACAAAAAACATTGCGGATGATGCGAAAGAGAATAAGATGGGAGGCACCTTGGCTAAGGGTGGCTTGCTAGGGGCTGCAGTGGCACTGGGGTCCAAACTAGCTGGTTCCATCTCTGACAAAGTGGAAGATGTGGCCGATAACATCGGTATGGGCGATGCATTTGATTCTGCCAAAGAGAAGCTCGAAAAGATGAAGGATGGTGCTACTGAGTCAGTAACTTCGGTAGCTGACAGAGTGAGAGCAGAGGGTAAGGATGTGTTGCCAGATTCTGTCAAGGGTATGGGAGAGGAAGAATAATTCTTTAGTACAATAAGAACTCAGAGGCTGCTCCAATCTTTTGTGGAGCGGCCTTTTTTTTTTATTATAATGGCTTCAAAAAACATTGCCATTTTCAATAATGTAACTTAGCTTCTGTGGTCTATAATTTCAATCATAGGCATATCTTAAGTGTAGCTATATTTTTGGCCTTGATGGCAATGTGTCCATCACTATTTCTAAAAAGTGAATCTTATTAATTAAGTTTTGAGCATCATCCAGGCCTAATTTTTTCGATGGTTTTAGTGAGTCAGATGTTGATATTCATATATGTGGCCTTGGCTCATCACATAAGGCAACGCGAGCAAAGAGAGGTTGATGAATTTTAGCAAGAACTCACTGCAATAAAAAAGGAGAACCGAAATGATGATTCTCCTTTTATAGACATTAGTAAAATATTTTCTTATTCGATGATTAACTTTTTAGTTGTGATTCTATCATTACTGATGACCTGCACTAGATATATTCCAGAAGAATAACCAGCTAGATTAAGATCAAACATATTATTAGTATCCAAGATTTCTATTGATTTCTGCATAAGCGCCTTGCCAGACATTGTTGTTAATTCTATTCTAGCATTCATCTTTTCTTCAGCTAGTATTCTAAGCGTTGCGATATCAGAAGCAGGGTTAGGGAATAGATCAATACTTAATCCAAACTCTTCCAAATCTTCAATGCTATTCACCATGCCATCAGAATCCACTATTGTTTCTATTAATTCTGTCGTCTGAGTATCCGCATTATCTGCACTGATAGTGGCAAAAGTCTCGTATGATACCATATCCATAAGCTCCACATCATCAATGAACCATCCATCTTCATCACCATAGAATGTGGTTTCACCGTCGTCACCTATGTCATAAGTTCCAAAAACAAATCTCATATCTATGAGTTCTCCCGTGAAGTCAGAAAGTTCTATGTAACTATCCTCGAAGGCTCCAGTAGGATTAGATCCAGAGAAACCCACTAGCCCAGGTATTACAAAATTCTGGTAAGTCAAAGGGGAATTGTATTCACCTCTTATGATTCTTTCATTGACTTGATTCCATATGACGCCATCTTGTGAATATTGTACATAACCACCATTTTCCACTAGGGTCGTATTGATTCTATGCCAGTATCTGAACACAGGTCTAGTTCCTCTTACAGGAATTTCTTTCATAGTCAAGTGCTGCTTAGCTTCTTCATCTCTTTCTTGTGCAAAGTATGAGGTCATTCCACTTCTCGCATCATTGGCATTCAGTTGCCAGAAATTATTAGCTGTACCGAAGTCTCTTGAAGGCTCCCACGCAGATCTTTCATCTTGTGTTTCTACACTGTTGATCATTAGTGTTATGGATTTCTTAGAAGGATCTGTTGCTACTGTGTAGCTGAACTCTCTTTCTTCCAATGAAGCCAAATCCCCTAATTCAAATATTACTTCGTTTCCATTTTCTGTAAATGAAATGCCGGCAGGTACGCTAGCGACGGACATGCCAGCTTCCAGGACATCAGTTACCGTCACATTAGTAGCAGTTTCCAGTGTATGGTTAGCTACTTGGAAGACAACTTCCACATCCTGACCCGCTGTGATTAGTGATGCTATCTCTTTTTTGACTTTCAGAAACGGAAGACAAGTCGGTAGAGGTTCGAAGTCCTCTGTTGCATCATCTCCATTGTTGGCATCATTTCTATCAGCAAAAAATCCTAAGCCTCTTCTGGCAAACATTTCCCAAAGCAAGCAAGTATTCTCTCCGCCGTCCAGCTCTAGAATAGCATCTCGGATGTCTATGAAATCAGGATCACAGGGTACGCTTTTCATAGCAGCGAAAGCTAATCTGACAGCCTGCATGTTACCTGACTCTAGATTAGTCAGATCAGGATCCCAGCCATAAGTGTCCGAGAAAACCCAGTATAGATCCCATAAAACGGCAACTATGAATTCACCTCTGCTGTATTGTTCTCCACCTGAGATGGAGCCATAAGTCAAGGGACAGATATTCATATCAGTGGAGTAAGGGAAGTTTCTGATACCGCCTCCTGTCGTTTCTTGTCCAGAAACAAAAGTACCTATACCTCTTGCATCAGTGCCCTGATCTCCAGGTTCCACTGTTGTTACTAGACTGAGATAATCAGTAAAACCTTCTCCTTGTAATTCTGCACCTCCGGTACAATTAATGTTAGAAGGACCACCTACAAGCCTTTCATAGACACCATGTCCATATTCATGAGCTATGACACCATTATCGAAACCTGAACTTCTTTCTGTAGGGCCCATTACCTCTATGTTACCTATTTGTCCAGTAACTGGTCTAGCATTTATTTCTGCTTCTATTTTTTGACAATCGCCATATCCTAAGGAAAGAGTAGGTATGTCAACCTGAGTTCCGAAAGCTCCAGGTGCCATTCCCATAGCAACATCACCAGAACTACCAGGAGCATCAGCTCCAGGTACATTACATATTATAGCAGCTACTGCACCGGCTTCTGCAGCGTTGAAAGCTTTGAGTCCAAACTCACAACTACCTCTATAGATCATTGCGATCTTTCCTGCCACATCACTATTTAATTCTCCACAACCTTGTTCTGGGAATTGAGGGTCACTATCAGCTACGATGACTATTTCCCCTGTTAAGTCTACATCTTCAGCAGTAGGCACCATATTCCAATCACCAGTGCCTACATAGTTGTTTTCATATTCTCCCGCTATGATTGCTGGATCTAATACTCTGAAAAGCCCAGGAGAGAAATCCCACCTGTACATTTGCATAATACCATTTGCACCATCTGCAGTAGGTTGGAAATTAGCATTGTTGGTTCCGCTACCGTCTAAAGCTTCTGCAAATATTTGATCATTTCCTCTACCGCCATTACCATAATTGTTATTCTGGAAGGCTCCAGCAGGCTCGTCAAAGCCGGCCAAATAAGTGATGTCATGCATCATATTATTCATATAGAATAAGCCTGTCACATCCGCTTCCATATTATCTGCAGGATTCAGCGTCTCGTCATAAGGGAAATTGAATTGCAAGTCATCCCCTCCATCAGGCTCATTGCCAGCGGACTGGTCAGCATCCGCACTGTCTTCATAAGCCCATACATTGTTTCCTCTTGTTATTGTCCATTCTGCACCTTCTTGTCCATCTTCATCATGCCATCCGAATGGAGAACTCAACTCTATCGCCGGCTCATTCACTAATTCAAAATCTCCATGAATAGGACTTTCCGCAGGCAGGCCCACTACATAATAGGCTGCACCATCACCAGCTGCTGCCAGTTCTGCTTCGGAAGCTTGCTGGACACCGTGGCTATGATCACACTTGCTGTGATTGTGAAACATACCGGCATGCACCTTGCACTTGTAAGTATTCTGACGCTTGGAAATGAATTTTCCAGTTTCAGCATCTATGTAGGCAAACCAGCTATCCACTGTTGATTTTTCTGCAAGAAAAACTTCCCATACTAGCTTGTAATTTCCTTCCGCAACTGGGTAATAGAAAGGCTCAGCAGTCATTTCACCTGTGGAATAAGGAGCCTCAGCAAACATTATCAATGCTTCACTACTTAATTTCTTAGCTATTCTCACTGGTGCTTTAGCATAATCAAATCCCAATTCCTGAGTTAATGAGAGTATCGCTTTTTCTGGCGATACCGTTAATTCTCCTGGAGTCACCTTGGACCTGAAGTCCGTAACAAATCTGTTTCCAAAATGCAATACGGTGTTGTCAGATTTTAGTGTGACATTAAAAAGTGCCTTGTGGACTTTTACACCTTGGAAAGTCTGAGAAAGGTAGACGTGGGACATACCCTTGTAATTGGACTGATATTGATCAGTGACCACTACCTCCTGGACATCATCCAGAGTCAAACCCAGGGCTTCGTGCTGTTGTACCAGATAGGATCTGGCAATTTCTGTACTTACACTGCTCTGGCCCATCATAACGAAGGGTGCAAGCAAGATTGCAAATAAGATGGATAAAGAAAATCTCATATTGATCTTAGTTTTTTATGAATGTTAAATATAGGATTTCTATCACCATATACATGCTTCAGTCGTGCTCTTAGCAGACATTATTATTTGATATGGCGGTTATATGAAAATGAATTACTTGAAAATGTCAGATTTGGACAATTAAAGTGCTGTAGATCCATAAAATCCTTAAGAATGGAAATGCTTGGAAAAAGACGGATATTTGAAGTCATCATATGAAGGATAAGCTATTAGTCGGTAGAAAACCTGTTTTGGATGCCATATCAGCAGGTACGGAATTAGAGAAGGTGTGGATATCCACAACTTTGAAAGGAGACGTAGAAAAGGAGTTACGGGCATTGACAAGGAGCCAGGACATTCCGTTACAGTATGTGCCAGCAGAGAAGATCTCATCTATCACCTCCACCAAGCAGCACCAAGGCGTGGCAGCGATGCTGTCCCTTGTCGAATACCACAAGACCGAAGATGTATTGCCACACTTGTACGAGCAAGGGAAGACCCCAGCCTTATTGGTTCTTGACGGTATTGAAGATGTCAGAAATCTCGGGGCTCTTGCAAGATCTGCTGTCTGGTTTGGGATGGATGCCATCATAATAGGTACCAAGCGCTCAGCCAGGGTCAATGCTTTTGCCTATAAGGCCAGCGCAGGGGCCATAAAAGACATCATCATCTGCAGAGAGCCCAGCCTGACTAAGGCGTTGCAGTTTCTGAAAGATTCTGGAGTACAGATTCTCGTGAGTGGTATGGACGCCAGTGACGAGATCAGTAATATTAATTATCAAGAACCAATTGCCTTGGTTATGGGTTCAGAAGGGAAGGGTGTGGTGAGAGAATTAGTGGCCATGGCGGATGGCAGAGTACACATACCTGGGACAGCCAAGGTGGAATCTTTGAATGTTTCAGTTGCAGGAGCCATTCTGATGTATGATGTATTCAGAAAAAGAAATATTAAGTAAAATCGCAATATTTAAAAATATGATAATTAATAAGATAGCTAATTTAAAGCTCCTTTTACTTGTTACAGTTCTGATGGGTGCCATCGGTTGCAAAACGGCCAAGGAAGGCACAATGACCCAAAAGGGTACCCAAGCTGTTGCAGCTCAGAAGAACTATGACTTAGAAAATGCTTTGCTCTGGAAAATAGAGGGCAAAGGATTGACGGCACCTTCTTACTTATTCGGTACCATTCACCTGATAGATACGGAGAGCTTTTATTGGCCCAAAGGGACTTTGGCGGCTTTTGATGAATCAGAGAAAGTCTCGTTTGAGGTGGATCTGGATAACATGTTTGACATGGGTAAGGCCATGGGTATGATGTCCAAAGCATTCATGGCTGATGGTCAGACTCTAAAGGATATTTATTCTCCAGAGGATTACAAGTTTGTGGCAGATCATTTCTCTGATATGGGCCTGCCTATGATGATGCTGGAACGCATCAAGCCGATGTTTCTGACAGTATTTGCCAGTGGTGATGTAGAGCTCGGTAAAGGGCTGGGGGATCAGACGGGTAGTAAATCCTATGAGATGGAGTTGTATGACTTGGCTCAGGCTTCCCAGAAGGATGTCTCTGGTCTCGAGACGATAGATTACCAGATGTCAATTTTTGATTCCATTCCTATTCCTGCACAAGCAGACATGCTCTTGGAGTCATTGAAATCAACTGATGAGGATAACGACATGTTCAAAGAAATGGTGACGATGTATCAGAATCAGAATATCAATAAGATGGTCAGTTTCATGAGTGAGGAAGAGGGTGGTATATCAGGATTTGAGGATATGATGTTGTATACCAGAAATAAGAATTGGATACCGGTGATGGAAGGCAAGATGAAAGAAGCCAAGCATTTCTTTGCAGTAGGTGCAGGGCATTTGGGCGGCAAGGATGGTGTCATAGATCTACTAAAAGCCGCAGGATATAAACTGACACCGATGAGTCAGAAGTAGCGATAACAAGCATTTAAATCATAACAAGCTGATCAAGAGTGTAAGACTTCTGGATCAGCTTTTTTTTTCTAAGAAATTAAATATATGCCACAGATAATTACGGTTAATGGAAAGACACCTCAAATCCATCCTTCAGCATGGGTAGCAGAAAATGTAGTCATTACTGGTGATGTAGAAATAGGACCAGAGTGTAGTATCTGGTATGGCGTGGTCATCAGAGGAGACGTTAATAAAATCAGAATCGGTAGGGAAGTGAATATTCAAGATCTGTCTATGGTGCATGGGACTAATGGAAGAGGTGACACTATCATCGGAGACAAGGTGAGCATCGGCCATAGAGCGATCATACATGGCTGCCAAATAGAGGAGCAGGTGTTAGTGGGTATGGGGGCTATCGTATTGGATGATGTGTTGGTACCGAGTTATACATTGATAGCCGCTGGGGCTGTCGTGACTTCCGGAACAATTCTGGAACCTGGTTTCATATATGCGGGTACTCCTGTTAGAAAGATGAATGAACTAGATGCTGCTAAGGCGCAATTATACATTGAAGGAACAGCTGCTGCTTATGTAGGGTACAAAGAACATTATAGATAGGTCAGCAAAGTCCTAGAAGATTAATTAGAGGCAGGTTGATTTACAGCTACTTATTTTTTCACGACACTTATTTGCGTTGAGACATAGAAATTTTGAAGCTCCTTAAAAAGTAAGATCAGTAATTCTGTGAAGGGAAGTTGGGCTTTTATATTTGGGAGGCATTCGGAAGATGAAATAACAAAAAGCAAGTTGATTCATATTCATGTGTATGAACCAACTTGCTTTTATCAGTCAGAACTATCGCTGAGCAAAAGTGATTTTTTCTATTAGAAATGAACCACTATTTTTATCGACAACGTATAGAATGTATTGACCCTCTTAAGTCAGTTCATCAGAGAAATCTATAAAGTTATCTCCAGGATTGATCGACAGTCCTTTTACACAGATAGATTGTCCATTAGGGTTTATGAGTTGAATTTTTGAATCGATTTGAATTGACGAATGGATGTTGATATGACTGCTGAGGTTATTGGAAATTCTCAAATCCAAGCTGGCTATATTCTCAGTAGCATTGCCCGAAAAATCTGTTTGCCAATTAAATGATGGATCCGGAAGACCTGTATTCGCGTCTAGCTGTTCTACAAATTGAGCAATCAAGTTTCTCATATGACCCCTATAGAAGCTATGAATGGTTGTAGCTGCATTTCCATCATTATCGAGTATCTCCGTTTTCAAGTAGATACAATCTGTGGTCCTTCTTGCAGGTGTAATCACTGTACCCATACCAGCAAAACTAAACCTTTGTGTAACAGGAGCAGCAGGAAAAATCATACCATCTAAAGCTATGGTCCCTCCAACCGAATGGTCAAAAACATCTCCGAAAGACATCGGGCTCACTGCCAGCAGTTCTCCTTGATTATCATCATAGATTACAAACAACTCTCCTAGCAGACCTATGAACAAGCCAAGGTTATCCAAAGTATCTCCTTCATTGTTATAAAATATTTCCAATAATCCCGGTCGACCAATGGCCATAGTTGCTCTACTGAATGTGTCTGCTCTGGTCATTTCAGTAGGTTTCACATACTCCTGGATTGCAGAGTCTTCTGTAACAGCATTGCTGAAATCCCATTCCTGGTCGATCCCTTCTGTGGGCACTATGATTTCTTCTGGATTGAACGCGGATTCTATACTGAAACCATCTCCAGCTTGCAGAAACCAATCGCTAGTAAGAGTCTGTCCATGATAGGTGTTCAGAGCGCATGTGAAAACTAAAATTAATAAGGTAAGATTTCTCATAGATATGTGTTTTAAAATCACACAGCAAATACTCACATCTTGTGATTTCAAGCTGTAAATCAATTTAATTGCTAAAATAGGAGAGTAAGGTACTAATAAGAATAATTCACACAAATTTCCCAGAGTAAATCTTACTATTTTGCGACTCTACAAAAATGACGATAATGGTAAGTCTGCCACCTAAAAAAATGGGCTCTTTCTACTTAGGAGCCAAGTATGACATTGATAGTAGATCTATCACTTCTGAGCCGATAAATTATGACGCCAGAGATCTCACCACTCACGCTGTCTGCGTAGGTATGACAGGTAGTGGAAAGACAGGACTATGCATAGGCTTACTAGAGGAGGCAGCGATGGATAAGGTGCCAGCGATCATCATAGATCCTAAGGGTGATATGACAAATCTCTTGTTGCAATTTGAAAATCTGAATCCGTCAGACTTTGAGCACTGGATCAATGCTGATGATGCGGGCAGGAAAGGGCTGACTGTGGGTGAGTATGCTGCTAGCATAGCATACAAATGGAAACAGGGCTTGGCAAGTTGGGGACAGGACACTGATAGGATCAAGCGCTTAAAAGAGACCGTCGAATACACAATATTCACACCCGGTTCTGATTCAGGTATCCCGATAAATATCATGGGATCATTTGCTGCACCCAAGGTAGATTTCGATTCTGATGCAGAGATGCTGCGAGAAAAAATTTCTGGAATGGTAGCAGCCTTGTTGGGTATGATAGCTAGCAAAGCCGATCCAGTCAGAAGTGGGGAAGGCATTTTGCTATCTAATTTGTTTGAGCATTATTGGAGAAAGAATCAGGATTTGGACTTGGGAACTTTGATCAAGAGTATCCAGTCGCCACCTATGGAGCAACTTGGTGTCTTTGATGTGGATACATTTTTTCCACCCAAGGATCGCTTTGAACTGGCGATGAGTTTTAATTCGCTGATCGCTTCTCCGCAGTTTAAATATTGGTTGCAGGGAGAAGATTTGGACATAGAAAAAATCTACTTCACTGCTGAAGGCAAGCCTAGACATAGCATCTTTTATATAGCGCATCTCTCAGAAAGTGAGCGCATGTTCTTTGTCACGCTGTTACTGAACAGTCTCATCACTTGGATGCGACGACAGTCAGGAACGACCTCTCTGAGAAGCTTGTTGTATTTCGATGAGATCTTCGGATACTTTCCACCCACTGCTAATCCTCCTTCCAAGCAACCTCTACTGACACTTCTCAAGCAAGCAAGAGCCTATGGAGTAGGGTCAGTGCTGGTCACTCAGAACCCTGTGGACATTGATTACAAAGGCTTGTCCAATGCTGGAACCTGGTTCATAGGAAAATTACAGACGGAGCGGGATAAGCTGCGAGTGCTGGAAGGACTCAAGGGTGCTATCGCAGAAGCGGGTGGCAAACAATTGGATTTCGATAAGATTATAGCAGGACTCTCTTCCAGAGTGTTTCTCTTGCATAATGTACATGATGATACCCCACAAGTGTATCATACGAGATGGGCGATGTCCTATCTGCGTGGTCCTATGACCAGACCTCAGGTGAAGTCACTCATGGCACAGAAGAAAGCGGCACCGATTACCAGTTACAATTCTAATCTTGCAGAAAGAGAAGAGGTGCGAGCTGCTGCGGCAACTCAGGAATTAAAGGTGGAAGTCGCGCCCTCTCTAGATCATAATGTGCCGCAAAGATATTTTGCAGTGTGGAAATCTGCTGGAGAAGTGGGTATGGCAGATGATAAGGGAAAATCCATCGTCTACGAACCACAATTACTGCTGACTGGTAAAGTCAGATTCTATGATGAAAAAAGAAAAGTGGATATGCTGAAAGAGCTTTCATATCTATCTTCTGCGCCAGATGAATTCGGAAGAGTAAAGTGGGATGATGCAATAAAGATTTCCAATTATCAGCGCTCATTGCTGGCCGCACCGGATCATCCTGATAATGTCGGTATCGAATTCCAAGCCGTACCCGATTCCATGGATTCTGCCAAGGAACTTTCAAGCATAGAAAAGGAATTTTCTAACTGGTTGTATCAGACGCAACGAGTATTTACACTAGAACATACTAAGTTAAAGTTATATCAGTCAGATGAGGAATCAGAGGAGTCATTCAGAATGCGATTGGAGACCGTTGCCAGAGAGGGCAGAGATGAAGAAGTGGATGCGTTGCATGATAAGTATGATGCAAAGTTTATGAAGTTGGATGATAAGATCAGAAAAGAAGAACGGGACCTGGATGAAGCTCAGGCGGATAGACGAGGGAGGAGAAATGATGAACTGATTAATGTTGTGGAAACTGTTTTCGGAGGAATATTCGGCGGCAGGCGTAGAAGGTCTGCTAGTTCTGTGTCCACTAAGCGGCGGATGGCTAGAAAAGCAGCTGAAAAGGTAAGGGAGTCAGAAGAGGATTTAGAGGCATTGGATGTGGCCAAGAAGGAATTGGAGTATGAGTTGCGTGAAAAGCTTCAGGATATTTCAGATAAGTGGAATGAGCTTATTCAGGATGTGACTAAGAAAGAAATAACACCTAGGAGAACGGATATCAAAGTTACCGATCCTGTTATCGTGTGGTATCCTTACTGGAAGAATGGGAGAGGGGAGCGACAGAGTGCGATGGGGTGATGATTGATGAATGGGTTTAGAAAGTAATATTGTAAGCTTAGTCCTAACCTAAAGAGATCCTCAACTCGACGAACTCACTACTTGATTGTAAGAAATTTCAATTAGGATTCATAGGCTTGGATTATATTTGTTTTTTATAAAAGGATTTTGATTTATACATTACTACGACTTCGATTATTGCAATTGCACAGGCTCTTATCTGCAACTGGCTACTTCTTCGTATTGATATCTATGGTAGCCATTGGTGGTATTTTTTTTAAAGCTTTAGCTGGTTTAATGCTTTTGCCTTCTGCAGCCGTTATTCCACTAAGCTTATTGATTTTAGGGCCCTTGCACCTTGCAAGAAAAGATTTGCATTTTCTAGGAGAAATAACGGAGAGTATTTATCATAAGAGGCAATTCATTTGCTTGGAGTATGGAATCATTCTGTTGCCGATTATATGCTATCAATTTGTAAGGCATCAGTATGGGGTGGCAGTGGGCTTAACCTTGATTCCTGTCTTACTCAGTTTTATGGATCATGCGGAAAGATCATTCAAATGGAAAGATCGACCTTTGAATTTGAAGTTCATTCCAGTAGCAGCCTTCGAGTTGAAAATTGCCATGGAACGATATATATTGCCAGTTGGAGTGGTCTGGATTTTTTCGTTATTGGGGTTCTTTCACCCAGCATTCTTATTAGTTGCTGTTTTAATTTTTCTATTCCTGATCATCGAAGGATTCACGTTTAATGAGCCTCTGGAAATGTTGTCTTCTTCAAAGCATTTTTTAATAGAGAAATGTGGTTTGAGCATAGGCGTCATTACCCTATTGTTTGGGTTTCAATTTTTAATATGCGCCTTCTTACATCCCACAGCGAGACTTGTATTGCTTGCAGGCTATGCTTATATGATGGTCATAGTCATTCTGGCCGTTACTAGTAAATATGCCCATTACCATCCGTTGAAAAGCAGAACTATGAATGTAACAGCACTAATTGTGGCTATGATCTTAGGACTATTGCCTGGCTTGATTCTAGGTTCGCTGCTATTGAGCAGCTACTATTATTTTCGAGCAAATAAAAACATAGCATACTATGCAGGTTAGAAACTTAAGTTTCAGGTTTGGGGACAAACTCATTTTCTGCGGTGTGGATATGGATTTTCCTATGGGTACTGTGACTGGAATAGTGGGTAAGAATGGCGTAGGGAAAACTACCTTTTTCAGAACCTTGAAGGGCCTGTACAAGTCAGACTCAGGGAGTATTACCATGAAAGAAATGGATCTGTCTGGAAACTCAATCGGTTTTCTGCCTACTCAGCCTTATTTCTATCCTTATATGAAAGCCAAGGAATATCTGGAACTGGTTCTAGCTGAGAAAGATGGTTTTCAGGATTTGGCTAAGTTGTTTGAGTTGCCACTGGATGAGCTGGTGCAGAATTATTCCACGGGGATGCAAAAAAAGTTGGCCTTTGCTGGCATCTTGGGTTTAGAGAAGCGGATTCAGATCTTGGATGAGCCATTTAATGGCGTGGATCTTCAGAGTAATGTCACGATCAGTCGAATGCTAGCCTTGGAAAAAGAAAGCAAGGTTATCCTTGTATCTTCGCATATGCTCGACTCTATGCTCACTCTGTGCGATAGGATATATTACATAGAAGAAGGATTCCAACATACCCTGTACAATAAGTCAGAGTATTCTCAATTGCAAGCACATATAGAGCAGACGATAGATGAAAAACTCGCTATTTATTTAGGCAAGCATTAAATTGCTGACATGAACTTCATTTAACCTATAACAAAATGAAAACAATTCTCAAGCCCATTTTATTCGCAATGGCTGTCACCTTGTGTAATTCAGCCTTCTCTCAATTAGATACAGTGGATATTATTATCCAGGATGCGACGCTGGATCAGATTTATTATGAGCAGGACAGCTTCCCTGGTCCTACCAGATTGGTGTTTCCTAATCTAACCTCAGTAAATGGATTAGTCTATTTTAATAGGACAGTAAATTTGGTTTCTATTGACTTCCCGAGTTTAAAAACTGTTATGGGGTATGTCTATCTGGATGGAAATAAGCATTTGAAATCCTTAATCTTGTCTAGTCTGGAAACTGTTGTAGGGTATGTATATGTTTCCCAGAATACACTACTGCAAGAGTTTGTAATGTGTAATCTGAAAGAGATACTAGCTGAAGATGACCAATTACCATATTATTATATTCAGAATAATACACCCCTCGTCGATGCTTTGCCTTTTTGTTTCAGCGCAGGACCTCCATTTGCTTTGCAGTTAAGTTCTGATAAAGTCCTTGAGAATGAACCTGCAGGAACTCTTATCGGTGATTTGACAGCTGAAAGCAATTATCCTGATGGCGCTTTGTTTTTTTACTTGGCAGAAGGTGGTGATGACAATCAATATTTTAGAGTCGAAGGAGATCAGTTGTTAACAGAGACTGTTTTTGATTATGAGGACAGGTCTGAGTATTCAATCACTATAGGAGTATACAACCAGTTAGGTGAAAATGTTGAGCTAGAAATAACCATATTCGTAGAGGATGTAGATAGCGAAGGCATACAAGTCATTGAGATACTGGATGTAATGCTGGATCAGATTTATTATCATCAAGAGAATTTTGCACTGCCTACCAGATTGGTATTTCCTGATCTAGTTTCAGTTACTGGGTTTGTCTACTTTCATGAAAATACAAACTTGCTTTCTGTTGAGTTGCCACAATTGACTGAGGCTGGTGGATATTTCTATTTTTATGATAATGCTGTATTGGAATCCATTGCAGCCCCTAGTCTACGGACGGTAGGCCAATATGTATCGGTCAATCAGAACACAGCATTGAATGCGCTAGACTTGTGTGCCTTGAAAGAAATAGTTCCAGAAGAAAATGAACCCTCGTATTATTCTATAAGTGGAAATACACCTGCTGTGGATCAGCAACCATTTTGTTTCAGTTCTGGAGCTCCGAGCGATTTAGCCTTAAGTGGAACTACAGTAATAGAAAATTCAGATATAGGAAGTTATGTCGGTAAATTTACTGCAGATTCCAATTATCCAGATGGTAGTCTCAGTTATTATTTTACTGAAGAAAATATGGAAGCTAATGAGGCTTTCAGAATCAGCAATGACTCCTTGTTTACGGGGAGGACTTTTGATTTTGAAACACAAGCCAGTTACGAAATATCAGTAGGTGTATATAATCAACTAGGAGAGCGAGTAGAGCAGATGTTTAAAATACTTATAGAGGATGTGATGAATGAAGGAGTGCAGACAGTGGAGGTGATGGATACGGTATTGGATCAGATTTATTTTCATCAGGAGAGTTTCACTCAGCCTACAAGATTGACTTACCCCAATCTCAAGCGAGTCAATGGCTTTGTATATTTTCATCAGAATGTAAATTTACTTTCTGTTGACTTACCTCAGTTGGAATATACAGGTGATTATTTTTACTGTAACGAGAATCTTGCCTTGGAAGCAGTTAGGGTTTCGCAAATAGATACGATTCATAATTATTTATATGCCTATGGTAATGCGTCTTTGGAGGAATTAGACATCTGTAATCTTTCTCATATCATATCATTAGATGAGGACTTTGATTCCTACTATTTCATAGAGAAAAATCCTGTTTTGGATTTCTCTTCTACTTGTCTTGACAGCACGATTTTAGAATTTATTCCATTGGATACGTTGGTACAGTTGAATGCAGTCCTGGTTGGGAGTTTTGAGGCGAATACCAATGATCCTATTGAGTATTATTTTATAGATGACAGCGGGGAGGAGACGACTAATGATGATTTTCAAATTTTGGGGAATGGCCTTTATTTGAGTAAGGATATTTCTGAGTATGATTCTACCAATTATGATTTAAGTATTGGGGCTTTGCGGTCGAGCGGTGTCAGTGATAGGACTTTGAATCATAAAGTTGAGTTGTCTGCTTTGGTGAATTTGGATGAGAAGGTTGTGACTCGTGCAGGTGACTTACCCTGGATTGACGATGTAAGAGTATATCCTAATCCGACTAATGGATCTGTAATTCTTGTTTCTGAGAGGAGAGGAGCAATTCAACTCATTGATGTTTTGGGTCAAGTTCACTTGGAGCTTGAGCTAGAATCAGGAGCGAACAATATTGACTTAAGTCACTTAGGAGCTGGAATCTATTTTCTCTCGACAAATGGCCGAAAGCTGATCAGATTATTTAAAATATAAGATGAACAAAGAAGTAGCAAATGTCATAGAGTTACTGCTAAGATTGAGAATGCGGAAAGCAGCTGGATGGTTGGCAAGCCTTGCTATAAAATTCATAAGAAAGCCCAATAATTTTTTTTTGGGGCATGGTATTTTAACTATTAAGAAAAGCACTCAGAGACTCCAAGTATGGATGGGTCGCGGCTCTTTGATCCTTCTTGTAAGAAGCGAGCTGTGAAACCTTAATAAATACTATGGAATGAAGAGATGTATCTGTGTATTGTAACTTGACAAGATGGGGGACAGTTTTATTTGAAAATTAGCATTGAAAAAAAAGCCATTCAGAACGTTCTGAATGGCTTTTTTCTATTAAAGTAAAGCTTACTATTTTCTCACTATCGTCATCTTAGCATTGCCCATCGCTGGCATTACCGCTTCGATTTTTACAGCTTCATTTTTGTCATTGTAATAATAAGATGTAACATCGTTTTCGTTTTCTGACCCTGTAACGGTAATCTGTTGATGAGGCTTATCCATGTACGTCGCTGTGCCCTTGTGCTCAGCTGTTACTTTTTTAGCTTTCATCGTCTGCACGTCAACTATATGGTAAGTCATCTTGTCCCCTTTTTTAAGACCCATGTTACCTAGTAGTATATCAAAACCTGCTCCATCACAGACCATCTTTCCTTCGCATTCCAAGGGCATGTCCTTACCCATCATATTAACCATGGCTTTGCTGCCATCATAGGTTGTGGTCATGGATTGTCCAGCTTGCTCACTCACTCTGCTGACAGCATTGAAGTCTTTGTCATAAGTTACTTTATCTTTGATTTCTCCCATCATGCTATTGCTGACTTCGCTCACTACCCAGTTGCCACCTTCCTGTGAGATGGTTCTCTTGGTTGTCATGGGAATTTTCTGGCCTTGTATTTCCAGAGTCAGATCCCAGTCACTTTGCTCAGCTTTCCAGCTATGCACGATCTCAGGTAACTCAGAAATGGCAACACTCGTGTCTTCTTTCTTGAGTACGACACTATTGATATCCACAGTGATGTTCTTCAATGTTTCAGCTACGTCAGCAGGCATGTCATCCTGAGCTCTACCGCCTAGGTGCTTAGCCAAGAATTTTTCTATGCTGGCATTCATTGCCATTCTGTTCAGTGGTTTTCTGAAACCGTGTCCTTCGTCCATCGCCAATAGATATTCTACTGGATGGCCTTTGTCTCTAAGAGCAATCGCAATCTGATCTGCTTCTGCTTTTTTGACTCTCGGATCATTGGCGCCTTGAATTATAAGTAAAGGCTTAGTGATCTTATCAGCGCTGAAAAGTGGACTGGCTTCTTTGAGTAATTTCTGACCTTCTTCCGTATCTGGATCACCGACCATTTCATAGAGCCATTTTCTTCCAGCTTCCCAGTAAGGTGGTAAGGATTCTAATAAGGTGAACAGATTACTCGGACCTACGATATCCACACCGCAGGCGTATTCTTCAGGTGTAAAGGCTAGGCCAGCTAGCGTTGCGTATCCACCATAAGAGCCACCCATGATGGCTACTTTAGCAGGGTCAGTGATGCCTTGCTGCACTAGATATTTCTTTCCCCAAGTGACATCATCTTGCATCAACTTTCCCCATTGCTTGTCACCAGCATTCAAGAATTCTTTGCCGTAACCACCACTCGCTCTGAAGTTAGGCTGGAGTACGACATAGCCTCTGTTATTGAGAAATTGTACGGTGCTTCTGTAGCCCCATCTGTCTCTAGGTCCTTTAGGCCCACCGTGAACAAGGATGACTGTGGGCATATTCTTACCGGAAGATCCCTTCGGTATGGAAAGGTAAGCCGGTATGGTCATACCATCGCTACTAGGATAAGAGATCGGTTTCATATTGGATAGATTGTCTTCTATCTTTTTCAGATCCGGTCGAGGTGTATACTGTAGTATCGGCTTATCTGTCATAGGATCGTAGAAATATACTTCTGAGGCATATTTGTCACCAGACACAGAGACTAACATTTTTGAGTAGTCTTTGGTAAAGCTGGAAAATCCTACTTCTTTTCCTGGAAAGTGAGCTTTCAGTTTTTTGTAGATATCTTCCCATTTCTTGTCTTTAAAATATCGTACCCGCTTATCATAAGTATAAGAAGTGGAAATGATTTCCCTGGTGTTATTATTGATCCATAGACTTCCGAAATCCACGATACCTTTGGGATCTGATTCCACAAGAGTCATTTTTCCTGTCTCAGGATTCATTTTATATAAGGTGGAGAAATTAATGTCCCCTTTATTAGTAACCATGTAGGCTTCCTTATTGTCTGGTGTCCAGCCAGTGAGATAAGCCGACTCTTGCAAGTTGGTTTTGTAAATTTCCTTGAAGTCGCCTTCTCCATCTACTCTCATGATCTGGTTGCTGCCATCTTCATCAGTTCTGTAAGCGATTCTCATTTTTTCATCCCAATCAAATTCATAGCCGCCATATCTATTCGTATTTTCAAATAGCTTGGTTAGTTTTCCCGTTGAGATTTTGAGACTGTAAAGGTCGTGCCAAGCCTTGTCCCGATCATTGATACCGATCATCATCAGATCAGGATCTTTTTCTGAAACCATATAGATCTGAGCGGTCACATCCTTCATCGGCGTCAGATTCTTGGCTTTGGGTGCCATTGCTGCCGTAGCTTCAGTAGGATCCACGGCGAAGACATTAAAGTTCTCATCTCCACCTGTGTCATTGATAAACAAGACATACTTGGAATCATCTGTCCAGAAATAACCTGGGATTGGGGAGTCGCTATCTGTCAGTAATCTTGCTTGGTCAAAATCTTCGGCGAAGCCCTTGACCCATACATTCATGATGCCTTCGTGTTCCTTCATGAAGGTGACGTAATTCCCATCAGGACTCAGTTGTCCGCCTGATATGACTGGATTACCGAAGAAAGTGGCCCTGTCTATGAGAGGCGTGGAATTCTTTGTGCTGACCTTGGCATCCATACTGCTTTTAGTAGTAGAGGCTGTGGTGGCAGGGGCCATCGTTTTGGAATTTGTAGGCGTCTGTAGGTTTTTGTTGCAAGCCGTAAAAACAAGCAAAACCACCAGTAAGCTGGTAAATAGGTAGTTCTTCATACTTCTCTTGGTGTTTTAATTTGATATGAAAATAGCGAATACTTGGGGCATTGAGGTTACCTTTTCTATAAGAGTCTTTAATAAATGGACTGAAAGGGTCAATATGGTCGATAATCGGGCTCAAAACACCGTGCACGTAGGTTGCATTGTTAATTGCATATTTGAATAAATTAAATTCCCGATATGAATAATCCAACAATTACCAAAGTAGAAAGAGAAGTTTCCAAGCTCACCTTTAATATTGAATCCCTATCAATGGACCAACATAAGGAAGAAGTCCATGCAGAACTGGCAGATCTTTATTTTGAACGGGCAGAGTTGTATTTCAAATCTGAAAGATTCCAATGGGCCATAGATGATTATACTTTATGCCTGGATTTCAATCCTTACTTCTATGAGGCGGATATGGGCAGAGAGATGGTTTATCTGGCGATGAAAGAGGGGATGGCGGCTGTGGCTGCTTGAGATGGGCAATATTGGGTCCAACCAAGCTCTGTAAACTAGAAACTTGCTAAAGGCTCTTCCATCATCCTCAAAATGAGAATCTTCTCTGTCATTGAAAAAAGATTCACTATCTAAAACAGAGATTTGCCGCGCCTACATTTTGTATATCCTAAATGAAAATGTGAGAGCACTGCTTTTCAGATACTTATATATCTTATAGTTTAGTCATGTGTAGCTTTGTATGCTGCCGATAGATGCAGGGTGCCTTAGCGGGCTAAAACCTTGCATATGGAGCTCTTTTTTTCCTATCTTTGCACACTTTTACGAAGCATAGCGATTTAAAACTGATATCAATGATCACACATTCTTTTACAGCAGAGCCAAGAGATGCCAAAGTCAAAGCCAAAGCTTTGAGAAATGAAGGTAAGATTCCAGCTGTATTATACGGACCAGATGTACAAGAACACTTTACTGTACAGCATAATGATGTAAAGCATTTGATATATACACCTGATTTCAAAATAGGTGAAGTTTCTCTTGATGGTTCAAAGCATCAGTGCATTGTCAAGGACATACAATACCATCCCATGACAGATCAGATTCACCATATCGATTTTTTGGCGATCAAGCCAGGAACGATGATAAAGGTTGAGATACCTGTAAAGTTCAAAGGTGTTTCCCCTGGAGTATTGAATGGTGGCAAGCTGATGCAGTCAATGAGAAAGGTGAAGGTAAAGCTGGATCCCGCCAATTTGGTAGATGAGTTACTGATAGACATTTCAGAGTTAAAGCTGGGCTTTGCAGTAAGAGTAAAAGATATTGAATTGCCAGATGGTATAGAACTAATGGTCAATGAAGCAGTGCCTGTAGCTGCAGTCGAAGTACCAAGAGCACTTAAGAGTGCAGAGGCAGCGGCTGAGAAAGAAGATGGGGAAGAGGATGGAGCAGAAGCACCAGCAGAAGGCGGTTCTGAATAATAGGTAAAACGCTGCGAAAGCGGGAGTTTGACATAAAAGAAGGTCCGATATGTACTACATGTCGGACCTTTTTAAGTATTAACTAAACTAACCTAAATTTATTAGTACTTAAACGCAACGATGCTGCAAAAAGATGCCTGGTGAGGTATCTAAATTATTAATATTCGACCCCACTCATTGATTAGGTATATTTATGGCCTGAAAACCCTAGTATCTCCATTTAATTCAATCAGGTTAGAACCATGTGGGTCATAGAATTTGTTAAATCACTGTTTGCTAATAAGAAACTACCTCAGAATATGATAAACCTGATATTATTTGGCCCACCTGGGTCTGGAAAAGGAACCCAAGCCAAGAAATTGGCAGAGAGCTTTGGCCTCACTCATATCTCGACGGGTGATCTCTTCCGATATGAATTGGGTAACAATACACCTCTGGGACAGGAAGCTCAGAAGTATATGGATAAGGGAAACTTGGTTCCAGATTCTGTCACAGTCAAGATGCTCGAAAACAAAATGAACATGACCCCCAATGAGAAGGGTTACATCCTGGATGGCTTTCCGCGCACCATCGCCCAAGCAGAAGCCTTGGATGAGATCATGAAAGCCAGGTCCAATAAAATCACACATCTCATAGCACTGGATGTAGAAGATGAAGAAATCATCAAGCGCTTACTTGAAAGGGGTAAGACTTCTAAAAGAGCTGATGATGCCAATGAAGCAGTCATAAGAAAAAGAATAGTCGAGTATAATGCCAAGACCAGCCCGGTCTATGATTACTACGAAAAGCAAAACCTGTCTCAGAAGGTAAAAGGCGTGGGTAGTATCGATGATATTTTCGGAAGGCTGTCGGCCGCTCTGAAATAAATGCAAGCACTAAAGTCTGCCCATAGCTCTACTTAAGTCTAATAGTCGAACGCTATTCGTCTATTAAACAAGATGTATAACGCAATACCTTATAACTTCCTTTTAAATTCGGGAAGTATATGATATTGAAGATTGCCCTGATCATTTATGTGACACTCTATATTGGAGTAGCCTTATTTCTACGATCCTACATCTTGTACAGGAGAACTGGAGTGAATGTATTCAAGACGATGGGCAGGTCTGGGATACAGGGATTCAATGAGAGAGTTCTTATGCTGAGTGCGATGAATATTCCTGTCATAACCCTATTCTATTTATTCCCGAGAAAGATATATCAGTTTCTGGTACCCATAGAATATCTGGAGATCCCACTGGTCCAATATGTTGGAGTCGCCATCATGCTCATCGGTTGCTTAGTCGGAATAATTGCTCAATTCCAAATGGGAGACGCTTGGCGAATCGGAATAAACAAAAATGAAAATACCCTTCTGGTGACTGAAGGCTTTTATAAGTTCTCTCGGAATCCAATCTACTTATTCTTATTGCTGTCTTTCATAGGATTCTTTCTGGTTGTCCCTAATTGTTTCAGCTTGTGTTGTGTGGCGGTGAGTTATCCAGCTTTGGAAATAAAGATCAGACTTGAGGAAGAGTATCTGATGAACTTGCATGGCGAAGCATTCGAAACCTATATGAAAAAAGTAAGAAGATGGGTTTAATCGTGAAGGGAAAAGATGAGGTGAGTATAGATAATTTTTATATTCTCAGCGGCGCTTAGCTAAAGGTTTACTTACGCAAAAATTTCTTTTAGGAGTTTGATGACCGCCTTTTCTGAGGGTTGCTCTGGGTAGGGCACTGGCTCTCCTGTAATAGCTTGGATAGCCTGGGCAGTAGTGGAGCCTATCGCTAGGACGATTTGATTTTTCTTGATTTTCTTTTGATTCAAATAAGCTTGCACATTCAGAGGGCTGGTAAAGATGAGTACGGTTGCTTTGGGGATTTTTACTTTCTTGGAGATCTTGTTATCATAGATCGTGAGGGGAATCTGGGTGATGGTTTTCAGTTTGCCTTGTAAGCTGTGTAAGGAATTCTTGGCCATGGGAAAGACAACGCTGTAGCCATTCCAGCGGAGGTCCATATCTGTAGCCAGCGCTTCCAGATCACCTCGATAGATGAGATCTGCATTATGACCCGTAATTTTTTTGAATACTTTATTGCTGGCCTTGCCCATTACGCCATACATCAGATTTTTTTTGTGGCCCTGCTTCTTCAGATAAATGGCGATGGCTCGGGCACTATAAAAAAAGACGCCACTGTGAAAAGGTGGTGAGTCGAACTTCAGAGGTTTTATTTTCAACAATGAACGGCCAGTAATTTTAAAGCCGTGCTTTTTGAGTTTGTGGAAAGGCGATTTTTTATTAAGCTTTCTGGTTACGAGAATATGGATGGTCATTGTTTTTTGAGATGAAGATTAGGTGTGGTAGAAAGACTTCTAGGCGCTGGGTTTGGATTTTCGGACGCTATTCAGGCAAGAAAATAAGATAAGGACCCAAAACCCTAAGTAAACCATATTGTGGACCTCGAAGCCAAATAGATGTTCATTCTCAGGGGTATTGATAAAGTGGAATACGATATAGCTTATACTAATGAAAACGCCGATTAGATTTAGTGTTCTGCTCATATCGACAAGGTAAATATTATGTGATTAAGTAGCAATATACCCTAGCTTATGACTTAGGTGTTTTGCTGGCTTTTAGATAGCTGTTTACGCATGAGAAAAGAATTATGGCCCAGAAAGCTAAGTAGACCATATTGTGTACTTCAAAGCCAAATATATGTTGCTTTTCAGGGGTATTGATAAAGTGGTAGACTATGTTGACTATACAGAGAACGGCAACTACGAGGTTTATTATTTTATTCATTATTGGAGTTAGATTAGTTAATTCAAATAGGATAGCTGAATTTAATAAAAAACAAGTTAACTCTAATCGAGTTCAAGTAAGGTCAATGAAGAGGCATATTTTGATGCTTTTACTGACCACTTCGCTGAAAAATACTTCTTCTGGAAATCATCACGCTAACTACTATTCGATAAAGAAGATTCTCGTAAAGTTTCAAGATTAAAGTCCCGTAATCTCGTATCTTGGTGATGCTATACCATATCTGTAATCCAAATATTCTAAATGAAAGCCATTTTTTCTTTATTGTATTTGGCTTGATACCCTCCCTAGTTTCTTCACAAAAAGAAGATCATCAGTGGATATTCAATGCTTGGCGTATAGATGATTGTTCTCAATCCGTTTTTCCAGAATTCTGCAATGCCAGCATTCTTGATTTCAATGTGGACCCACCCGCTTTCTTCAGAGCCCAGGAGGCTACTCTAGATATGGATTATACACATGCCGCACTTTGCGATGATGCAGGTCAGCTTATGCTCTATAGCAATGGTATGAGCCGCCATGGTGCAGCTCATCTTCCCATCACAAATGGGGTGACACATTAGCTATCGCCCTAGCTGCAAATGGTTTGCTTCCAGCATCGCTGCTGTGGCAATTGGTGACAAAGAAAATTTTGGTTGAAATTGATTCAAATAGAAAAGAAAGAAAAAAGCAATCTAAGCTTGTAAAGAACAAACTGAATTTGAAAACAGCGTGAAAAGATCTTATGGCTAGCAAGGCACTAGTTGCAAGGGAGACTTCTGAGTAACAGTTTTCTACCCTCGACTTCCTGAAAAGAGAATCGCTTACCGTATATCCTGTTTCCAAAATATCAGTTAAAGCAATGGCGGATGGACTCCCCTTCAGGGGTTGGGTACAGAGTGAACGAGGCAAGAACTAAGCACACAATAATTTTTAGCGTATCCCGCTACTCCTCATCAAACAAATCATCCAACTGCCGCCCCATCATCAGCGCCTTGAAACATCTAGTAGCCGCAATGACATCTGCCCTCGCATTATTAGGAGGTGAGTAGGCCTTGCTAAAAATAATAGCATGCAGTTCTGAAAGAGTTGGCCATTTGTAGCCACCTGTCTTGGAAGGTAGTTTGCAATAGAAAGTACTTTCTTGCATCAGGCAGAAGCGTTCTTTTTTGAAGAGCTGATGATTGATGCTTTTTCTCAAGTATTCTGCCGCAAGGACACTCTCATTGAATTGGAGATTGTGAGCTAGTACATAAGCTGCTTCATCCAGCGACTTGTCAAAAGCTTCCAGTGCTGATTCCAGTTTGACTGCTCTCGTATTGAAGTCCTCTTCATCCAGTCTGACGTGAATGCAGATATCAGGTGTCAGAGAATAGCCTTCTGGTTCTATGATGAAATTTTGATTATCCACAGGTTTCATTTCTTTGTCCAACAGGATCCAAGAAAGATGGGCCATGCGCGGCCAGGCAATAGTATCAGAAAAGGGAGCTGTCCAGCTCTTGGGCTTTTCGATGGCAGATACGTCAAAAATCAGATACATAGGGGGCTGAAATTACTCAATTGTTTATATAAAAGGTGAAGGGTTGAGGGCTCAAAGCTTGAGGATTTTCAAGTTTCTTCTATAGTTCGTTTTTTTCGTTATCGGTCAGCGCTGCCACCATTGCTTCTGCCAATCCTAGCTTGGTACTTTGGGAAATCTTGTGGCGGATGAGCTCAGTCCCACCTTCAGGGAGGTAGGCACCATGGAGGTGATAATTTCCCACGCCATCCATTTCGCAGTAGACACCGATAGGTACTTGGCAGCCGCCATCCATCATCTTGAGTACGGTCCGTTCCATAATGGTGGTCAGAGCAGTAGCAGGATCATGTATAAGGCTTATGATTTTCCGCATTTCGATATCACCGCCTCTCACCTGATAGGCGATGACACCTTGTGCTGGTGCAGGAACGTATTCTCGAGGATGCATTCTGATGACCTTGAATTCAGACAGATCCATTTCTAGTCTATCCACACCGGCACTAGCTAGTATAATGGCATCATAATGTCCTTCCTGCAGTTTATTGACCCGAGTCGGAACGTTCCCCCTGAGATCTTGGACTAGGACATCTGGTCTGAAGTGCAAGATCTGAGCTTTGCGCCTGATGGACGAGGTGCCTATGCGGGCAGCTGTAGGCAGCTGAAAGATTTGATCCTTGGCTAGGGCTGCGGGCTGTATGATGAGCATGTCGGAGGGATTAGCTCTAGCTGATAGCCCCGCCAGTACCAGGCCTTCGGGAGGTGTGGTAGGCAGGTCTTTGAGGGAATGTACAGCGACATCTATGTCTTTGTTAAGTAGTGCCTCTTCTATTTCCTTGGTGAAAAAGCCTTTGCCTTCCATCTTATCGAAGCCAATATTCTGGATATTGTCTCCTTGGGTCTTGATGATTTGCAGGGTGGATTTAAAACCATGAGACTTGAGCTCAGACTGTACTTTATGTGCTTGCCAAAGCGCTAATTTGCTACCTCGCGTACCTATTTTGATGTTTCTATTCATAAAATGGCCAATTTAAAGAAAAGACTACCCATATCGCTAGAATCTTGAGTATTAGATGCTAGACCACCCTCAGACTATTTTATGCTAGACTACTAGGCCAGAATACAGGATACTCGGCCAATAGAACTTCAGACCAGTAGATTCTAGGCTTAAAGACTTGTAGATTATTGGATTAGCAGATCATAGATGTTAGGCGCTTGATGATAGAATACTAGATGCCTAGGTGCCATAAACAATATCCATTCATATTATTAATGCCTTGATCACAATAACCTATGGACTCTTACAGGGTAAATTTCAAATAATTCATCTTTAACTAAATAAGTTTTGGGGTATTTTCGTTTGCTCAATGAATCAGATTATCAAGGAATTGAAACAGCCTTGTGATCAAACCCAGTTAACGAAAAAACTCAACCTCTTACACCCTTAGAGCCTAGAATTGCTTTGCAAAGTCGGTACTAAAGTTGCAGTCATAGTAGCTGGTAATAATATTACTTTTGACCACGATTTTATGACATACACAGTAGGCAAATTAGCAGAATTAATAGGAGGTTCCGTCAAGGGCGACTCCAGTATTCAGATTATAGGGGCAGCAGGCTTGGACAGGGCAACCACTGGTGAAATCACCTTCCTCTCCAATGACAAATACATATCCGAGACAGAGAAGACTGCCGCTTCAGCCATATTGGTTCACCAGAAATACGCTGATAAATCCTTTACTATTCCCACTATTTCTGTCTCTAATGTCTATACGGCTTTGGCTGAGATATTGACACTTTTTGATTCTGCTCAGGGTAGGAATGCAGGAGTGAGTCCGATGGCCTTCTGTCATCCCGAGGCTGAAGTACATGAAACAGTGTATATAGGTGCCTTCAGCATCTTGGAAGACGGGGTTTCCGTGGATTCAAATACGCATATTCTAGGGCAGGTCTATCTGGGCACAAATGTCCAAATCGGTAAGAATTGTATCATTTATCCAGGGGTCAAAATTTATAAAGATTGCCAAATAGGGGATAATTGCATCCTCCACAGTAATGTGATCATTGGTTCTGATGGGTTTGGGTTTGCACCGCAGCAAGATGGGACTTTCGTCAAAATACCGCAGATCGGGAATGTGATAATAGAAGATGAAGTGGAAATAGGTGCTAATACTGTCGTGGACAGAGCGACCATGGGTGCTACACTTCTTAAGAAAGGTGTAAAATTGGATAATCTTATCCAAGTGGCTCACAATGTGGAGATCGGTGAGAATACTGTGATAGCAGCGCAGGCCGGCATAGCAGGCAGTACCAGGCTGGGGGCGCAATGCCAGGTAGGTGGTCAGGCTGGCATAGTCGGTCATATCCATCTTGCAGACGGGACTATGATACAAGCGCAAAGTGGTGTCACCAGATCCACCAAGGAGCCAGGCACTAAGTTATATGGTAGTCCAGCCTTGGATTACGGCAATTATCTGCAGTCTTACGCTGTATTTAAAAACCTCAAAGCACTACAAGCCAGGATGAAGCAAATGGAGCGCCAACTGAAAGCGCTGGATAATGTCGATGAAGACAAAGCGGCTGATTAGTCCATCCATTCACACTGAGTCATTATTGTTATCTCGTTAGAGTGCTAGTCAGAACAAAAACTACCTTCAACTTTTGAATTATACAATAAATAGACCGACCTTCAATGGCGAATCAATTTCGAGAAAGAACTCCTTTATTTGGGGTTTCTCATCTTTGGAATCCCGATATATGAAGCAAAAAACGCTAAGCCAAAAATTTGAGCTTGAAGGAATAGGATTGCATACGGGCAAGTCTGTAAGACTGGTCTGTCACCCAGCAGAAGTTGGCACAGGCATCGTATTCAAAAGGACAGATCTAGAAGGTCAACCCACGATACCTGCTGTTATAACCAACCTTGATTCTACTTACAGAAGTACTTGTCTCAAAGTTAATGAGGCTATGGTCTCTACCACAGAACACTTATTATCAGCCTTCAGAGGGATGGAAGTGGATAATGTGAGCATAGAAATGAATGGACCGGAAATTCCAATATTGGACGGAAGTGCCAAGCCCTTTGTAGAAGCCATAGAATCCGTCGGTATCACTATACAGAAGGAGGATAAAGATTATCTGGAACTGGATAAGCCTCTGGAATTCAAGGATTCGGAAAGCGGTGCGGAATATCTATACCTGCCCGTGGATGATATTCGAGATTCTGAGTATACGGTCATCATAGAATACAACAGTAAGGTAGGCAGACAAGTCGCCATCTATAATGATCAGGTTTCTTATAAAGATGATATCGCACCAGCCAGAACTTTTGTTTTTGTCAATGAGCTGGAAGAGCTTCATCGCAAAGGCGTGATAAAAGGCGGACGCGTGGATAATGCCATAGTATTCAGTCACAAAGATTTTTCTCAAGAACGGGTCAAAAAATTAGCGAACCACTTCAATGTGGAAGAAGACCTGATAGTCGACAACGGTATACTCAATGGACTGACATTACGATATCCCAATGAGCCAGCCAGACATAAACTGCTGGACCTGATAGGGGATCTGCATTTACTCAAGATGCCCATAAAAGGAAAAATTATTGCCAAGAGACCAGGGCATACAGGCAATACGGCATTTGCAAAATTTCTGAAGGCTGAATTTCTCAAGAAGAAAAGACTCAAAGGCCTACCCCTATACGATCCCACAGCACCTGCATTGAAAGATCTGAATGATATTAAAAAATTCATACCACATCGGTATCCTTTTCTCTTAGTGGATAAGATCATTGATCTTTCTGAAACCAAAGTTGTAGGAATCAAGAACGTAACAGCCAACGAAGAATTTTTCATGGGACACTTCCCTGGTAATCCAGTTTTTCCTGGGGTATTGCAGATGGAGGCCTTGGCACAGACAGGTGGAATCTTAGCTCTATCTACGGTGGAAGATCCCTCACAATGGAATACTTATTTTCTAAAAATGGATCAAGTCAAATTTAAACGACTCGTCAAGCCTGGAGATACCATGATCCTTAAGATGGAATTACTGACGCCAATACGTAGAGGAATTTTCCACATGCAAGGAACTGTTTATGTAGGTGAGCAGATTGTCTCCCAGGGTGAGCTGACAGCTCAGATCAGTAAAAAGGAAAGCTAGACTAGATGATTTCCCCTCTGGCACATATTCATCCTAAAGCTGTCTTAGGTAAAGACGTCAAGATAGATGCTTTTGCATTTGTGGATGAAGATGTTACTATAGGTGATGGCACTTGGCTAGCGGCCAATACTGTAATCTATTCAGGAACCAGCATAGGGAAGAATTGCAAGATTTATCCAGGAGCAGTCATCGGTGCTGATCCACAAGATCTGAAGTATGTAGGAGAAAAGACCAAAGCCATAGTCGGTGACAATGTTCTCATCAGGGAATGCGTCACTATAAATAAAGGGACCAAAGCTTATGGTAAAACAGTGGTGGAAGACAATAGCATGCTCATGGCTTATGTGCACATAGCGCATGATTGTCACGTCATGGATCACTGTATCATCGCCAATGCTGTCAATCTTGCCGGACATGTCATACTCGGTAGCCATGTCTCCATAGGCGGGATGACTGCCATACAACAGTTTGTAAATATCGGTGCACATACCTATATCACTGGAGGCTCGCTTGTCAGAAAAAATGTACCACCCTATGTGAAAGCTGCAAGGGAGCCGCTGTCTTATGTCGGTGTGAACAGGATAGGACTGGAGCGAAGAGGCTTCAGTGCAGATGCCATAAATAGGATACAAGATATCTACAGAGTACTCTTTATTAAAGGGTGGTCCATGTCCAAAGCCCTGGATCATATCGACAAAGCTATTCCTGGTAGTCCTGAGAAAAAACATATCCTCGATTTCATCAATAAATCAGAGAAAGGATTGATGCGGGGATTCAATAGTCTCATAGGTGATTGATCCATGGAAATTATTCTGGAAGACATAGGCAAACGCTTCACTACTGGCTGGGTCTTTCGAGGTATAAATCAGCACATACACTCTGGCAATCGACTTGCCATTACAGGGCGCAATGGCTCCGGCAAGTCTACCTTATTGCAAATTATATGTGGTTATCTCACCGCCACTGATGGGAAGGTAACGTACACTTATGATAGGGAAGTGATTACAAGAGATAACATTTTCAAACAACTTGCGATCTCTGCTGCTTATTCAGAATTGGATGAAGAACTTACTGCCTTGGAATTATTTCGTCACTACAGGCATTTTAAGAAATTTCTAATAGATGATGAAAGTGCTTTTCTGGATCTTGTAGACCTGCAAGCGGAAAAGGCAAAGCAAGTCCAATATTATTCTTCAGGGATGAAACAGCGCTTGAGTCTAGCGCTCGCAATGGCGATGGATGTACCCTTACTGATCTTGGATGAGCCGACCTCTTTTCTGGATTCGACGAAGCGGGATTGGTTTCATGAGGTATTATCCATCTATGGAAAAAACAAAACGGTCATCATAGCTTCTAACGAAGCTGGGGATATAAAGTCTTGCGACCAAGTCATTGACTTGAAAGGCTGATTTATTCAGCTAATTGCTTTTCCAGTTCTGCCTGTAATTCTGTGGGTGGGTATTTTTTGCCACTGCGCATTGCCTGTCCCATGAAGAATCCCAAGAGACCTTTTTTTCCTTTCTTGTAAGCCTGAACTTTGCCAGGGTTATCAGAAATGAGTTGGGTGCAGAAGGAAGAAAGGTCAGTGGCGGAGACTTGCTCGGTAAACAAATTATTTGTGGTGGCTAATTCATTGACAGGAATTGTAGGGTCTTCGATTATCAAAGGCACTAAGACTTGATAGCCTGCCGAGGAACTTATTTTCTTTTCATTAATCAAGCTCAGTAGTTCTACCCATCGATCCTTGGTGACAGGTTCGTCTAGTCGTTTTATGGTTTCGAATCGAGGTGCTATATGATTGATAATGAAATCCGATACCAGTTTGTTATTAGGCACATCAGGCTGAAGCGTCAGGAAATAGATGAAAGTTTCTTTTTGAGCACTGAGAGCAGAGGCCTTGGCAGGTTGTAGTTGGTATTTGTCGATTAGTGTCTGCTCTGCGGTCCAGGGTAACCAGTCTATATCTTGGCGTAGTTGTTCGATTTGCTTTTCGGTAATGATGATGTTCTGAAGATCAGGATCAGGATAATATCTATAGTCAAGGGCATCTTCTTTTTTTCGCATAGTGAAAGTGACACCTTGCTTGGAATCAAATAATCTGGTTTCTTGGTCTACTGTTTTGCCAGACTCTATGAGATTTATTTGTCTATCACGTTCATATTCGATTGCGGTCTTGGCAAATTTTTTAGAGTTGATATTTTTAATTTCGCATCGAGTGCCTAGGGTTGTTTGTCCTGTTGGTTTGACAGAAACATTGCAGTCGCAGCGTAAAGACCCTTCTTCCATATTGGCATCAGATATTTCCAGGTATCGAACTAAATTCTGAAAAGCAACAAGGAAATCCGAGACCTCTTGGCCAGAGCAGAAATCAGGTTCAGTCACGACTTCGAGTAGGGGCGTGCCTGCTCTGTTCAGATCAATTCTTGTCAAGTCACCATTCAGATCATGAATTGATTTTCCAGCATCATCCTCCATATGGACTTGATGGATGCGGATAGTTTTTTCTTTTTTATTGGTCCTGAAAGTGAATTGCCCTTTTCTGAGTATGGGTTCGGCGTTCTGTGTGATTTGGTATCCCTTAGGTGAGTCAGGGTAAAAATAATTTTTCCTATCAAAGGCATTGTTGCGGTTGATTTCACTATCTAGCGCTAAGCCCAGCTTTATAGCAGAATGGACTTGTTGTTCGTTAACTTTGGGTAGTGCTCCCGGCAGCGCAATCGAAATCGGACTGACATTGGTATTGGGTTCTGCAAGAAACTTATTCTCGTCTCCACTAAAAGCCTTGCTCAAAGTATTAAGTTGAACGTGTATTTCCAGACCGATTACCGTATCCCACATTTTTTTATTTTTTTGATGCTAGACTACTAGACACTAGACAAATTCTACTTACTTAACCAACCACCACTCCATATCACACATATCTCATCTCTATTCTCCATGAATCCACAAAAAAACATAAACTAATAAAATAACCTATTAACTATTTATTCTCTTCTCCCATTCCCACGCAGACGCAGTCATCTCATCCAAGCCCCTTTTAGTAACCCAGCCCAATTCTTCTTTGGCAAAAGTCGTATCTGCATAGACAGCCTCCACATCTCCTTTTCTTCGCTCTGTCAGTTTGTATTTTAATTTTTGACCAGTACTTCTCTCAAAAGATTGTATGACTTCCAGCACGCTGAAACCATTACCCGTCCCTAGATTGAAAACCTCAAAATCTTTTTTATTATTGCCTGCTATAAGTCTCTTAACCGCAATAACATGAGCCTCGGCTATATCTTGCACATGAATGTAATCTCTGACGGCTGTACCATCCACAGTATTATAATCAGTTCCGAATACGGATAGTTGTTCTCTCTTGCCTATGGCAGTCTGAGTTATGAATGGCATCAGATTATTAGGCACACCCAAGGGTAGTTCTCCTATGTGTGCACTGGGGTGAGCGCCTATGGGATTAAAATACCTGAGTGCGATGGTATTGAATTTGCCCTCCTCCGCTGTAGCTTCTTCTCTGATGATTTCCTCACCTATTTGCTTGGTATTTCCATAGGGGGACAGAGCGGGCTTGATGGGAAATTTTTCTGTAACAGGTAAGGAGTCGGGTTGTCCGTAGACGGTGCAGGAAGAAGAAAATATAAAGTTTTGCATACCCAGTTTTTTCATCTCCTCCATTACATTGATCAATGCTAATAGGTTATTCTTGTAATATCGTAATGGCTGATTGACACTTTCCCCTACAGCTTTAAGTGCGGCAAAATGAATAATGCCTACAGCGTCTTTATGTGCATTAAAAGCGGCCTTGGTGGTTGCGACATCACTCAGGTCTACTTCTGTGAAAGGGACATCTTGGTCTGTGATGGCCTTGATCCCAGATAGTACGTTTCTGTCAGAGTTGGAGAGGTTATCGAAGATGACAGGTTGGTAGCCCGCGTTAATGAGTTCTACAACCGTATGCGAACCAATGTAACCCATTCCACCAGTCACTATTATTTTATTAGTCATTTGTTCTGCTTTGTAATCCATTCTTTAGCATTATTAAAAGCCTCTATCCATGGGGAGATGACATCTGATTTATTGGGGTAGTGTGCCCAATTCCATCTGAGCATTGATCTTTCTATATGTGGCATCATAACCAGATGTCGTCCGTCAGCGCTGCACATCATAGCTGTATTGTAATCACTGCCATTGGGATTAGCAGGGTAGGCATCATAGCCATACTTGGCGACGATCTTATAATTGCTTTCTGATTCTGGTAGTGAGAATTTTCCTTCTCCATGTGATATCCATACGCCTAATCGACTGCCTGCTAGGGAAGAAAGCATCACAGAGTTGTTCTCTTGAATGTCTACAGAGGTGAAATTACTTTCATGCTTATGGGAGTCATTGAAAGTCATCTTACCATGTTGATTATGATCTGGATTCATGAGTTCCAGTTCCATGAATAACTGACAACCATTGCAGATACCCACTGAAAGTACATCATCTCTTTTGAAAAAATCATCCAGCGCTTTTTTAGCCTTGACATTATAGAGGAAGGCACCTGCCCAGCCTTTAGCAGAGCCTAGCACATCAGAATTAGAGAAGCCGCCGACTGCTCCTATGAATTGTACATCAGTCAAATCCTCCCTGCCAGAAATCAGATCTGTCATATGAATATCCTTCACGTCAAAACCTGCCAAGTACATCGCATGAGCCAATTCCCTTTCTGAGTTACTACCTTTCTCTCTGATGACTGCAGCCTTGGGTCGAGGTTGGTTAGGGTCGAGGGTAGGGAGTTGGCCGTTGTGATTTTTTGGAAACTTGAAAGTGAGTGGTTGTTTGCTGTAATTGTCGTAGCGTTCCTTAGCTAGATTTTCATCTGTTTGTTTGCAGTCAAGTAGGTAGGATGTTTCAAACCAGGTATCTCTTAGTTCTGGAATATTGAAATTATAGATGTTGTCATCATTTTTTATTTTGAGAGTCTGCCCTACTTTGGCGTGCCCTATTTTCAGGCATTGTATATTATGATGGCTTAATTCGGCACTGAGGTCGTAACGACTTTGGAGAATGATTCCAGAATTTTCTGCGAGTAATAGTTTAGAAATGTCAGCTTCATTTAATTCGGATAAGTCAAGCTCTGCACTTACTGAAGTACTAGAGAAACATAACTCCAATAAGGTCGTTAACATACCGCCAGCAGAGATATCGTGTCCAGCTATGACTTTGTCTTCTGTAATTAGTTTCTGTACGGCATCAAAAGTTTCTTTCAGTTTTTGACCATCCTTGATTGTTGGAGCTTGGGCGCCTAGTTTATTTCTGGTCTGCGCAAAAGAAGAGCCACCCAGCTTATAAGCATCTTGAGATATGTTGATGTAGTAGATGTCTCCTCCATCTATTTTAAGAACGGGTTCCACTACTCTGTTGATGTCCTTACAATGGCCTACAGCAGATATCACGACTGTACCAGGAGAGTATACTTCCTTGTCTGGGTATTTTTGTTTCATGGATAAGGAATCTTTACCCGTAGGAATATTGATACCAAGTTCTATGGCAAACTTTGAAATTTCTGCTACCGCTTCATAGAGTCTGGCGTTTTCGCCTTCGTTCTTTGCAGGCCACATCCAGTTGGCAGAAAGTGAAATGGAAGCGATACCATTTTCTAGTGGTGCCCAGATTAGATTGGTCAAGGCTTCAGTGATGGCTACTCTAGCTCCAGCTGCTGCATCTATGAGTCCAGTGATAGGCGCATGGCCCATCGAAGTAGCGACACCTTGAATCCCATCATAGTCCAGTGCCATGACACCACAATTATTGAGCGGTAGTTGTAGTGGACCGCAACATTGTTGCTTGGCGACTCTTCCACCTACACATCTATCGACCTTATTGGTAAGCCAGTCTTTGCAGGCAACTGCTTCCAGCTTAAGCACATCTCTTATGTATTCTGTAACTTGCTCAGGCTCATATTTCACGTCGCTATACTTCCTGTAGAGCTTCTTGTCTTTGAGGATGGTCTTAGGCGAACTACCGAACATGTCTTCCATCGCCAAGTCCATTGGTGTTTCTCCATTACCAGAATTTGCAATAGTGAATCTGTGGTCAGAAGTTACTTCGCCGACTTCGTAGTAAGGTGTTCTTTCTCTTTCAGCGATTTCTTTTACTATATTCAAATTTTCATCAGAGACAATGAGCCCCATTCTTTCTTGTGATTCGTTACCGATGATCTCTTTGGCTGAGAGGGTAGGATCACCCACGGGCAACTTGGACAGGTCTATTTTTCCACCAGTATCTTCCACCAGTTCTGACAAGCAGTTCAAGTGGCCACCCGCTCCGTGATCATGTATCGATACCACAGGATTGATATCGTTTTCTACGAGTGCACGGATCGTATTAGCTGCCCGCTTTTGCATTTCTGGGTTAGATCGCTGTACAGCATTCAGTTCCAAGCCTGTACTGAATTCTCCTCCCTCAGCTGAGGACACTGCTGCGCCGCCCATGCCTATGCGGTAGTTATCGCCACCCAGCAATACTATTTTATCTCCGGGTTGTGGTTCACCTTTCTGTGCTTGCTCCGCTTTTCCGTAGCCTATGCCACCTGCCATCATGATGACCTTGTCATAGCCTAAGTATCTGCCCTCTTCATTGTGCTCAAAGGTCAAAACAGAACCATTGATCAGTGGCTGTCCGAATTTATTTCCGAAATCTGAAGCACCATTGGAAGCTTTGATGAGTATGTCCATCGGCGTCTGGTAGAGCCAAGGCCTCGCTGGAGTACCTGATTCCCAGGGGCGATTGTCTTTGAGTCTTGAGTAGGCAGTCATATATAAGGCGGTGCCTGCTAAAGGGATAGAACCTCTACCACCTGCTAATCTATCTCTTATCTCTCCACCGGCTCCCGTCGCAGCTCCATTGAATGGTTCCACGGTTGTCGGGAAATTATGCGTCTCGGCTTTCAAGGAAATTACAGAATCAAAATCCACCTTGCGATAGTAATCTGCTTGGTGTCCAGTGGCTGGTGCAAATTGTTTGACACTTGGTCCGTTTATGAATGCGACGTTGTCTTTATAAGCGGAAACGATTCCTCCTGGATTTTCTTTAGACGTTTGCTTTATAAGTTGAAACAAAGAGTCGGGTTGCTCTTCACCATCGATTATGAAGATGCCATTGAAAATTTTGTGTCGGCAATGCTCGCTATTCACTTGTGAAAATCCAAAGACTTCAGAATCCGTCAGGGGACGTCCTATTTTTTTTGTAACTCCTTCCAGATATTTGATTTCTTCATCACTCAGCGCTAGGCCTTCCTGCTTATTATATTGGCTGATGTCTGTAATGTTGAGTATGGCTGCTGGTTCTGTATCAACCTCGAAAATTTCTTGGTCAAGTTGTTGAAATTTCTGATCGATCATCGGATCAAGACTTGCTCCAGGAACACAGCTGGTAAATCGCTCTATTCTCATGATATTTTTGATACCCATGTTCTGAGTTATCTCCACAGCATTGGTAGACCATGGCGTAATCATAGTTGATCGTGGACCGATAAAAGGACCTTTTACAGATGAAGCAATGATTTGATTACTTTCTCCGAATAACCAATAGAGTTTGTGCAGGTCATCTGGAGTCAGATCATTGTTGCATTCTACAGCAAAAACATCAGATTCTGGATGACCAAAGAATAATATCATAGAGTAAAGGATGAGCTAGATTTGGAAAGCAACAAATTTCCGCTATTTAAGGCTAAAACTATAATAATGACTGCTTAGAATCATAGTTGTACAGCCGACCAACGACATTTAAAAAAAGATAATCTGCTGATAAAATTGTACGTTTATTAGCATTTTTTGCATTACAATCCAGCCAATATCGATGTTTGACATACATTTACTAGAAAATAGTCCTGATACACCTACCTTTCTTAGGGTCTTGATAACTGTGGTATTTGCTTTTTTCTTATCCTCTCTGATCACGATCACTTATGAATTGACTACTAAGAGTATTTATAAGAAAGCACATTTCTTGCAGTCATTGGCCCTGATATCCATCGTGGCAGCTACTGTCATGCAGGCGATAGGTGACAGTCTGGCTAGAGGGCTGGGGATGCTGGGCGCTCTGGCCATCATCAGGTTCAGGACTGTGCTGGATGATCCTAGGAACATTGCGTTCATGTTTGCTTCATTGGCTGCGGGTATATCCTGTGGCGTATTTGGTTTTACCATAGCAATGACTGGGACCTTGGTTTTCTGTCTTGCTGCAATTATTTTACGATTTTCGCCTTACAGTAATTCCAATGAATTAATCGGTAATCTCAAGTTGAGAGTGCCTAGAGACGATAGACATAGAGTTGTTATCGAGGATAGATTAAAAAAACACTGTAAGAATTTTGAGCTCGATCAATTACGTTTTTTAAGTCCTAAATCCGTAGAGACCACTAATGAGGATGGCGTGACAATCGTAGAAGAAATACTCAGAGAAAACATGCAAGAGCTTACTTATCTCATACGGCTCAGACAAGATGCCAGTATCACTGATCTCAATACAACGCTGAGTACAATAGAAGGACTAGCTGGTCTAAAGTTGAATTTCAAAAAGCAACCAACTAAACTGTGAAGCGATCTTTTAATTTATTCCATTTTGTTCTCGTGCTACTTACTGTCGTGGCCTTTTATATTTTATCTAATCATAAACAAGAGACACTATCTTTTTATGGATTTGCAGAAAGTAATCAGACTGAGATAAATTATAATCACCCTGTGGTCGTGGATCATATCAATGTTAATCCAGGTCAGGAGGTCAAGGCAGGTGAGACGCTGATGCTGATCTCCCGTATCAAATCAAAAGAAGTAATGGCTGATCAGGAATTCAAGATTGCAGAACTACAAGCAGAGTCCAGAGCTGCTAAACAAAAGGCTTCAGACAGACTGGCGCAGCTGGATCAATCGAGATTGTCAAAGTTAGCTGTATTAGATGACCAGATCACAGCCTTACAGAAAGAAATGGAATTCAAGAAATCATTGGTTGCCGGACTCAAAACCGTGAATGCGGAACAGGTGGATTACAGCCCCATCTTGAGTGAGATTTCAGAATTACAGCAAAGGAAAGTCAATGTGGACAAAGAATCAGTTCTAGCACGTCAGGGTCTGGAAAACGAACAAAGAGAAAGTACTCAGCCTTACAGTCAACAAATAAATAGACTCAAAGCAGAACAATCTTTTGAACTAGCGCAGGAGCGACAGGAAATAATTGTCACAGCTCCTTCAGATGGTCTCATAGGAAATATCTACTGTAAAGAAGCAGAACACATTCCTTCTTATAAAACTTTAGTTTCTTTTTACGAGCCACATTCAGGCATCATCAAGGGATATGTGCATGAGGATCTTACTCTGCAAGTTCCTCTAGGGGCAATGTTTTATGTGAAATCCATTAAGGATGGCTCCAAGGTATATGATGGAAAAGTTATCGGTCTGGGTTCACGGATAGTGGAGATTCCGGCACGACTTAGAAAAATGCCTGAGATAAAAACTTTTGGGAGAGAGGTGCTGATCGAAATCGACAAGAATAATTCGTTTCTACAGAAAGAAAAAGTAGCCATAGTGCATGTCAACAATAATTAGAATTCTCTGCATCATTGCTATCCCTTTTCTTACTGCAGGTCAAGAATTATCATCGGATAAGTTTTTTCAAGCAGCATTGCAAGAGCTGAGTTCTGCGCAAGTATTGAATATAGATCCAGTTAATTTTCCTTGGATAGAGGAAATCATCATCAGAACAGAGACAAGAGATTTTGATTTTGATCAACAGGAGTACACCTTAAGGATAAAGCCAAGTACAAGAAAGAAAAGACAAGCTCAGGCGGCTTTGCTCGATCATTACAAGAGTCTGCCAGATAAAGATGGTGCTGAACTATACAGTGATGTCATCATGAATCTCTATATGGATTGGATCAGGTTATATTTTCTGGATCGGCATACTGAGACTTATGCGCTGCTGCAAGAGGTATGGGAGGATAAGCAAAGATTGGTCTCAAAAAAGCTGGGCACTTTGGAGGTGGATTTTGATGAATTGATGGATCTGGAGATAGATAAGAATCGCATGTCTCAGTCGAAATTCGAGTCGGATCTTGAGATGGAAGTGCTTATGGAGCGGTATGGCTTGGACAATGACCTGAGTTTCAGTGGGCTGGTGGACTTGGACAAGATAGAGCAAAGATTAGCTGAAAACAAATTGTCCAGCGTTGTGTCAGGGGTGTTATCTAAAGAGCAATATGAAACACTGGAAATAGATAAGGAAATAGCGCTGGAGAGGGCAGAGTCCATTCAGGTATTTGATTTCGCTCAGTTGCGTTATAGAGGGCCGCATGATGATCCGTGGGAAGAGCGCTTTACCTTGGGTTTGGGATTTAGAATAGACAGTGATGGAAATAGGAGAATGAAAATTTCTAAATTAATGCAAGAGCGTAGGCAGCTTGAAAGAGAAACCGATCTTGATGGCTCTAAGTGTTCCGAGAGGATAGCACTGCTTGTCTCTGAGCTGGAAATGGAATTAAAGATTGTCAGACATTTTATGGAATTGAATCGAATAGAAAAGAAAAATTTTGAAGAAATGGTGAGACTTATCAAGACCAAAGAGGGTTTTGATCCACAACAGATTTTGGATATTAATGAACACGTACTTAAGCAAGAACTGAAAACTTTGAATTATTTAGAAGACGTTTATTTTGATTACGTGAAATATCTGGCTTTCACAGGACAACTTTCCAGCCTTCCATTTATCAATTATCTAAGAGCCTGATTATCAAAAGGATATTAGAGAAACTGAAATCATTTTATAGTAGGAGTTCTCAGCGATTTCCCGAAGGGCATTATCATAGTCCTGTAGTGGATAGGGAAGCCGTGATTGAGAGAACAGAACTCTTCGAGAAGGTGGAAGAGTTTGCAGGTATAGATATGAGACTGAAGCAGCAATTAGCCCTGCTGGAAGAACTTCGATTACACTATCCAGCGATTAATTTTTCAAAAGAGCAGCGAGATGGGGAGAGGTATTATTATGATAATGCTTACTTTTCTTATTCAGACGCAATATTCTATAGTCTGCTCATCAGGTATTTCAAACCCAAAAGAATAATAGAAGTTGGTTCTGGATTTTCTTCGGCTTGTGCTCTAGATACCTTGGAAGCAATGTCTCACAAAGCGGAATTAGCTTTTATAGACCCTAGTCTGGACAGACTTAATTCCTTGCTCAAAGCCAAGGATAAGGAGAGTTACCGGATAGAAATCATCAATACTGTGGTGCAAGAGATTCCCTCAGTTTTCTTCAAGTCTTTGAAGCAAAATGACATTCTGTTCATAGATTCTTCTCATGTTTCTAAGACTGGGTCTGATCTTAATTATTTATTACATGAAATTTTGCCTAGTCTTAATGAAGGCGTGATGGTCCACTTCCATGATGTGTTCCATAATTTCGAATATCCGCAAGCATGGATAGAGGAGGGCATCAGCTTGAATGAGCAATATATGTTAAGGTCTTTTCTGCAATTCAATGACAGCTTTGGGATTCTGCTGTTCAATAATTATCTGGAGGTGCATTATCGAGAGTGGTTTGAGCAGCATATGCCTAGGTGCCTGGAATTGCATGAGCGCTACAGTATGGGTCCAAGGAAGGGAGAGCTGAATGGGGATGTGATGGGGCAGGGCTTATGGTTGCTGAGGTTGTGATATCCACCCGTGGTCATCAGGTATTATTTGAATTTGCTTTTTATGACTTGCAATCTCATAGCTGCTCGGTGAATCCTTTTCAAGTTTCTGTTTCTTCTGTGCTGTCCCCGACTGTAGGGGCCTTATTGCCAGTAAAGGTAGCAGTATGGGCTACCAATCAAAGAGATGCTGAACATCCGGTATGTCGCAGCGCTTGGTTTCTTGCTGGTGCTAGGAAGACGCTGTTGCAAAGGCTGGTAGAGCTTCTGTGTCAAATTCGATGCGGCGTATTAGCTTCTGAGGGTACTATGGCCATGATGGGGACGGCCTTAGTGGAGTATTATATTGGTCTGCAGCTGTTATCTGCCCTATATTTCAGGGTAAATAACTCCCAAATCAGCGTTGAAACCTTAATATCTGTCCTAATGGCTGAATATGTGAGAATAAATTAGCAAAAGACCTAATATAATAAAGGTTCTTACTATTATTGAGCCTAAAGTGACAGCAAATGAGTAAACCCAAGGTTGTAAAGAAAAAGCCCAAGGCTGCAAAAAGTGAACCCAAGGTTACAAAGAAGCCCATGGCTGCAAAAAGTAAATCCAAGGTTACAAAGAAGCCTAAAGCTGCAAAAAGTAAACCTAAAGCTGCAGAGAGTAAACCTATAGTTCAAAAAGGTAAACCCAAGGTTATAAAAGATTACGATAAGCTCCCCACTGAAATTGTAACTCAAGTAAAGTTGTTCTACCCGAATGGGTATGAGAAGAAGTTGATTTTATTCAAGAATCATAAGAAAAAGCTGGTTAGCGCTCTGCCATTTGAGGGTGCAGAATACTTCTACATGGTTCGTATGACCAAAGAACAAGCTCAGCAGATCATAACCAATGATGAGGATTTTGATCATAATGGAAAACTCAAGCTCGCTTTTAAGGAGGCCAATGCAACGAGCACTGAAAAATCTGAAACACTGGAAAAAGATTCTAAATAGTAATTACTATTGTCAGGTTCACATTTTTTCATTATTCTTCCTCATCATCCGTATCCAGCTGCTCGACTAGATTGAGTACCCACAGGATTACTTTAGGACTTAAATATTTTGCAATACCTGCTTTTCGCATCGCGGTTTTTAGAATATTAATGTTCTTGTATCCAAGATTTCTGCTTTCTGCTTCTTCCACATATTCTAGCCACTCGTCCGCTGTATACATATTGAATTGACCTCTGAGGATATCTAGATCGGTAGGGTCTTGTAAGTCGTATTCCGGCATTGCTTTAAGCTTTTTGCTCTACGATTTTACAGATCTCTACGACTGTGTCCACTGCCGACTGCATCTCTTGGACAGTTGTCCATTCGAGTTTGGAATGAATGCCATGTTGACCAGAGAATAAATTAGGACAGGGTAGCCCTTTGTGAGATAGAACAGCTCCATCAGTTCCTCCTCTGATGGCACCTACCTTAATAGGTAGATCAAGATTCTTCATCGCTTCCAAAGCGTGATCGACCACATGGATGTTTTGATCCAATATGTCTTTCATATTTCGATACTGTTCCGTGGATATTGATTCTGATTTAGAGTTAGGATAATCCTTCATCACTTCGTCTGTGATTTTTTGCAGCAGTGCTTCGTGCTCTGCTAGCAAAGTTGTATCAAAGTCCCTGATTATAAATTGTATGGAAGCAGATTCCATTTTACCATCTATTTTGTGCGGATGTATGAAACCTTCTTTTCCTGAAGTAGTCTCAGGACTGAGTCTGTCCTTGGGAATTCTGGCGATGATTTCTGAAGCAATTTTGAGGGCATTTTCCATTTTACCTTTTGCATAGCCAGGGTGGGCAGTTGTACCCGTTATTTTAATTTCAAACCCATTAGCAGAGAAGTTTTCATATTCAAAGCTGCCTAGATTGCCACTGTCCAGGGTATAGCCGTAATCTGCATCTATCTTATTGAGATCAGCATATTTTACGCCTCTGCCTATTTCTTCATCAGTTGTAAAGAAGAGTTTGACATCGCCGTGTTTGATGTCTGGTCTATTGACGAGTTGATAGGCGGCATCCATTATTACGGCAACACCAGATTTGTCATCAGCTCCGAGTAGTGTCAAGCCACTGGCTGTGATGAGATCGTGACCGATCTTGTCCTTAAGTTCTGGAAATTTTTCAGGTGTTATTTGTTGGGCGGGGTCATCGGGTAAGGTGATGTTTTCGCCTTGGTAATCAGGATGTAGAATTGGTTTCACATTCGTACCGCTGGCATCGTAGGCTGTGTCCACATGTGCACAAAAGAAAATTTTAGGGATATCAGCTTTGGGGCTATTTGAGGGAATGTTGGCATAGATGTATCCTTCCTTGGATAATTCATGGTCGATGCCCATTGAGCTGAGCTCCTTGCTAAGCACCTTGGATAGGTTGAGCTGCTTGGCTGTCGAGGGAATGCTTTCAGAAAAAGGATCTGCTTGCGTATCTATCTGAACATATTTCCAGAATCTATCTTTTACAGTGTACATGCGAAGGCTTATTTTCTCCAAATGTAAGTTTTGTATAAGTCATTCGCTAATGAAAAAGAAAGTTATCTTATACTGGTGTAGCAGTTCAACGTGGCAACAGATCAACGGTGAAGCCAATTAATGGACAACGGTTATAAGGTGCATCCAGGTGGGTGAGAATCCATCAAGGTGGACTTGCTGCTTAATACGAAAATTATTTTTTCTAGTTCAATTGATAACAGTCTCCTTCTCTGGGAATATGAAAGAGTTCTTCATTAAGGTTGTTTTCTGCCAGTGCTTTGAGAAGTTCACTTTTGGCTCTGGTGGGATTGTCATCAGCTAGCTTGAAGGTTCCAAAATGCATGGCTACACTTTTCTTTGATCCCAAATCCAGATGTACTTGAGCAGCTTGGGCTGGAGAGATGTGGATGGGTGACATGAACCACTCTGGTAAGTAGGCGCCTATGGGAATGAAGCAAAGATCGAAGGGGCCGAAATGCTTAGCTGTTTGTTTGAATATATCACTATAGCCTGTATCACCTAAATAATAAAATTTCTTAGTGGCAGAAGTGACAAGATAACCACACCACAGAGAAGTATTTCGATCATAAGTGCCTCGGCTTGAAAAGTGATTAGCGGGCAGAGCTGTGATCTCTATCTTTCCGAGTTGTGTCGATTCATTCCAGTCGATTTCTATTACTTCTTTGCAATCCCATTTTTTCATTATTTGCGCTACTCCTAACGGTACGACATAAGTGGGCTGTTTCTGCTTTTTATTGAGCAGGAAGATGGTGTTTTTATCTAGATGATCATAATGATTATGAGTTATCAGCACGATATCGATTGCAGGCAAGTGTTCAAATGGCAGCCCTGGTGGTCTTTGTCTTTTAGGACCTGCAAATTGTACTGGACTACAACGCATAGACCAGATAGGATCAGTCAGGATATTCATGCCTTGGTGCTGGATAAGAAAGGTACTATGATTGATAAAAGTATATTGAATTTCTGCGGGGATGGGTACAGGTAGTGGAGTCGTCCTTACAGATTGATCGAGATCATTGGGCCATTTGTCTGGTTTTCTTTTGCCTATATATTTTATTACTTCATCGAAACCCTTGGCATTGGTACCGCTGGGATTTTGAAAGCGTCTGCCATTAAAATGATCGGACTTCGGTCCTTGATAGGGTTGTGTGGAAAGTAATTTTCCGATAAGCTGAAACAATAATAAGGCTAGACAGAATACTATTAGTAGCGCTAGAAAAAAATTCATATTGGGGTATAAAAAAAGCACCCAGTTGCTGAGTGCTCCAATGTATATTAATTATTTTTTTATTCAGGTCTACCGTCACTGACCCAAGCAGCTATTCTATTGATATCACATTGATCTAGCTTAGCTCTACCCAGTGGCATCGCGACGAAGCCCGATTCGTGCATTATGGCAGGGAGAAAATTAGCGAATGAAGCAGCTGCCTTGGCAGAATTATAGTTTTCTAAGGTAAAACCATCAGCAGTGTCATTATCGTTATGACAGGTGGATACCGCGCAGCTAGTATCTAGTATCGCTTTGATATCGTCAGTGTAGGTCATATCAGTTGTATCACAATTTTCCGTCACAGGCGTTTCTAATTCGTCATTGCTGCAAGCAGAAATAGCTAAGTAGAAGGCACTTATTATAAATATAAATTTCCAGTTCATAAGAAGTTCGAATTTTAATACTGAAAAGTAACTCTATTTTTTTTCTAACGCTAAAGTAAGGATACTATTTGCTGTAAATGTTTTAAGCGCAATTATTCTAGTAGCACCTTTAATATTTCTATGGCTGCTTCAGAGATCACAGTGCCTGGGCCAAAAACCCCTAATACCCCTGCATCAAATAGAAATTCATAATCCTGGGATGGAACGACGCCACCCACGATGGTTATGATGTCTGCTCTGCCTATTTCCTTGAGCTTGGCTATCACTTGCGGAACCAGAGTCTTGTGTCCTGCCGCCAGTGAAGAGATACCTAGAATGTGCACATCATTTTCCGCTGCTTGCTGCACTGCTTCTTCAGGAGTCTGAAAGAGAGGACCTATATCCACATCAAAACCAAGATCAGCAAAACTAGTCGCTATGACCTTAGCCCCCCTGTCGTGTCCATCCTGCCCAAGCTTAGCAATGAGAATTCTCGGTCTTCTCCCTACTTTTTCTGCAAACCTATTAGAAAGTTCCTGTGCTTTTTTGAAGTCTTCATTATTTGATATTTCATTCATGTATGCTCCTTGTATTGTTTTGTGGACAGCTTTGTACCGTCCAAAGCTCTCCTCCATCGCATCGGAAATTTCGCCTAATGTTGCCCTGTGCTTGGTGGCAGTGATAGCCAGTTCCAGTAAATTGCCTTCGTCAGATTTGGCACATTGAGCCAGGGCTGCCAGCGCGGTTAAGACAGCTTCATCATTGCGATTGGCTTTGACTTCATTGATGCTCTTTATCTGAGCAGTTCTCACGGCGCTATTATCGACCTGAAGTACATCTATTTCTGCTTCATCCTCTGTCTTGAATACATTGACACCGATTATCAGATCTTGTCCGCTGTCTATTCTTGCTTGTTTCTTAGCTGCGGCTTCTTCTATTCTCATCTTGGGGAATCCTTGCTCTATAGCCTTAGCCATTCCGCCCAGCGTTTCTATTTCCTTTATCATCGCCCAGGCTTTTTCAGCCAGTTCAGCAGTCAGGCTCTCCACATAGTAGGACCCTCCCCACGGATCCACCACTTGAGTCGCACCTATTTTTGTTTGAATGTATTTCTGTGTATCCCTTGCGATTTTGGCAGAAAAATCCGTCGGTAGAGCCAGAGCTTCATCCAGAGAATTAGTATGCAAAGATTGTGTTCCTCCGAACACTGCGGCCATCGCTTCTATGGTTGTTCTAGCAATATTATTGTAAGGATCTTGTGCCGTGAGACTCCAGCCAGAAGTTTGGCAGTGGGTTCTGAGTGCCATTGACTTGGGATTGGTGGGATTGAATTGCTTTACGATTTTAGCCCATAAAATTCTGGCGGCTCTCATCTTGGCGATCTCCATGAAATGATTCATGCCGATTCCCCAGAAAAATGAAAGACGAGGCGCAAAATCATCAATAGCCAAGCCCGCTGCAATCCCCGTCTTGATATATTCCAATCCATCAGCCAGCGTAAAAGCCAACTCCAAATCCGCAGGCGCGCCTGCCTCGTGCATATGGTAACCTGAGATACTGATGGAATTGAATTTTGGAATATTCTTAGAGGTGTACTTGAAAATATCACCGATGATTCTCATAGAAGGTTGCGGCGGGTAGATGTAGGTGTTGCGTACCATGAATTCTTTGAGGATATCATTCTGAATGGTACCACTTAAGGCACCTTTGTCCACACCTTGTTCTTCTGCCGCTACTATGAAAAAGGCCATGATGGGTATGACGGCGCCGTTCATCGTCATACTGACAGACATCTTATCCAGCGGAATGCCGTCAAATAATATTTTCATATCCTCCACAGTATCTATAGCAACACCGGCCATCCCTACATCTCCAGTTACACGAGGGTGGTCGGAATCATATCCTCTATGCGTCGCTAGATCAAATGCTACAGATAAGCCTTTCTGCCCTGCAGCCAGATTTCTTCTGTAGAAGGCATTGCTTTTTTCTGCCGTGGAAAATCCTGCATATTGCCTGATTGTCCATGGTCGCCCGGCATACATGGAGCTATAAGGTCCACGGAGATAAGGTGGGAGGCCTGCGACAAAGCCTTGCAGATGTTTGTTGTCTGCTTGCTCATAGCTGGATTTTATTTTGATGCCCTCTGGTGTGGCGTATTCTTCTGAGCTATTTAGAATTTTATTTGAAGGCAGTTTGACTTCGCTTGTAACCTGAGCAACAAGATTTTCGGTCAAAGTTTCTATGAAATAGCTGCCGGCTGCAGGATCTTTGACTCTGTCCATATAGCTTTCAGCTTTCATCAGATGTGAAATATTTCTGGAGATGCGTGCCTGAAAGTCGGGATTATTTGATCCGGCAGGCGGTATGCATAGTGAATTCACACCTCCGATTATGGCAGAAAGCGTTTGTGCGGTTAGCTTGATTTTATTAGTGTTGTCATCGTCAGAGAAATCGTTATTTCTTAAGTCTCCATGAAGAATCATTGGGTGGGTAGAGTCTAAGCTGTTACTGGCTAGAGCTATCGCCCATAGGATTTTTACCGCTCTTATTTTTGCTATGTTTACAAAATAATCTGTGCCGATGGGTATGGATAAGGAGAGCTTATTGAGTTGCTCGATTCCAAGTTTAGCTGATAACTTTTCAAAGGTACTGTAAAGAATTCTTAGATATTGAATTACATTACCTTCATTCTTGCCTGGGCTTCCGAGTATGGTGAATTGAGGGTAGGGTAATAAGGCTGTTGTGATCTCGAGAAATTTTGTGGAGCTGACTTGGTCAATAAGGGAGATGGCTACTTTAACTTTACTGAGGTCTTGTCCTTTAAGAGAGATGATTTCTTTGAGGTTTTTTAATAGTTGAGTTAGTTGCTCAGAATGAGAAGAGAAATGCAAGGTGACCCATTCACATTGTACATCTGCTAGTAGGCTGGTAAGTTCTTTAAGGGCTACGCTTCCTACATCTCCAATATCTATTCCTTCTGCACCAGCATCCAAGGCAGCGAGGATAGCTTTGTTTGTCTTTGAGGTAGCTGAGACTTGTATCTTTTCGATGTAGACCCAAGCATTATTCTTCTTATGGGCATCTAGAACAGTGCTGCGTGGGGTAATGTCCTCCATGGTATAAAATGGAGAAAAACTCAGCTCTGCCAGGTCCCAGTTCAATTCTGATATAGGCCTGCCTTTGAGGTCTTTCTGGACCTTTTCCAGCCAGTCAGCCTTGGACTGCACCTCGAATTCATTAAACAAATTACTCATACTGTAAAGATACGAATAGTCTTTTGTCTGGACGGATGAAAGCTGGTAGATAAGTTGATGTAATTGTAAGACCAGACGATCTGACAATTTGAAGAAAGATATTACTCTACAGGTACGCCATCAAGTAGAACAAAGTTTCCGCAGCGAATCAAAATTGAATTTGAATACGATAAAAATGAGTTCGGTAGAATAAATTCTTAATTCTATTATGAATATAGAGGAGCGAGGAGCGGTTACAATAGAACTTTCTTTCGATGGTAATGGTACTCTGACTAGTGCAGGAAGTTATGTGAATGGCTACAAGACGGGTAAATGGAAAAATCTTGAGCCTTATGGAACTTACAACTATACTTCTCTTACAGATGATCCTTCGTCAGTGTCTAAAAAAACTCCAAAAAATAGTGTAAGAGTTGAGGTCTATGATCCTAAAGTGCATCGAGAAGAAAGCAGTATTTGCTATAGCAGACACCTACAACGGAATGTTCCCATGCTTTTTCTTGGGTAAGCTCACCGCTTTGTTTTCCAAGAGAGAAAAACCGCGTATCAGTTTCCTTCTGGTTTCCCTAGGCTCTATCACCTCATCCACAAAGCCCCGCTCAGCAGCAGAATAAGGATTGGCGAAAAGACGAGCATACTCTGCTTCTTTCTCAGCGAGCTTGGCTGCGGGATCATCAGCGCTGGCAATTTCTTTTCTGAAAATTATTTCACTAGCACCCTTGGCACCCATCACGGCTATTTCTGCAGATGGCCAGGCAAAATTGAGATCAGCGCCGATGTGCTTGGAGTTCATTACATCATAGGCACCGCCATACGCTTTTCTGGTAATGACAGAAATTCTAGGTACAGTGGCCTCGCTCAGGGCAAAAAGCAATTTAGCACCATTGGTGATGATGGCATTCCATTCTTGATCAGTTCCAGGTAAAAAGCCCGGTACATCCACTAGTACTAATAGAGGCACATTGAAACAATCGCAGGTACGGGTGAAGCGGGCTGCTTTCTTGGAAGAATTGACATCCAGAACACCAGCTAAGCTCATCGGCTGATTGGCAATAATACCGATACTCTTTCCAGCTAGACGGGCATAGCCTACAACAATGTTTTCTGCAAAATCTTTATGGATTTCAAAGAATGATTCTTGGTCAACTATGCCAGAAATCACAGACTTGATATCATAGGGTTTAGAAGCGACATCTGGTATTATGCCTTCCAGCTCTTCTCGGTATTCATCACCTAGAGTATAAGGGAGATCTGCTGCTTTTTCTTCGCAGTTCTGTGGTAAGTAACTCAGCAATTGCCTGACTTGTCTCAAGCAATCCAGATCATTGCTTGCGGTAAGATGGGTTACACCAGATTTGGTGGAATGAGCGCTGGCCCCTCCGAGTTCCTCTGAGGTGACTTCTTCATTTGTTACCGTCTTTACAACATTAGGTCCGGTGACAAACATATAGCTGGATTCCTCTACCATGATCGTAAAGTCTGTCATCGCAGGGGAGTATACAGCACCTCCTGCGCAAGGCCCCATGATGGCAGAGATTTGCGGGATGACCCCTGAGGCCTGTACGTTTCTATAAAAGATATCTGCATAGCCACCGAGAGATCTGACACCTTCCTGTATTCTGGCACCACCACTGTCGTTCAATCCGATAAGTGGTAAACCAGTCTTCATGGCCAAGTCCATTATCTTGCAGATTTTCTCTGCATGGGTCTCAGAAAGTGAACCACCGAATACCGTAAAGTCTTGAGCAAAAACATAAACTTGTCTGCCATCTATAGTCCCATGACCCGTCACTACACCGTCTCCGTAAAAGATCTGATCTTCCATTCCGAAATCTTTGGTCCTATGAGTAACGAGTATGCCAATTTCATCAAAAGAACCATCGTCGAGTAGCAAGTGAACTCTTTCTCTTGCCGTCAGTTTGCCTTTGGCGTGCTGCTTCTCTATCCTCTTTGCTCCCCCGCCTTGCTTGGCAAGCTCAGTCAGCTTTTCTAGATGATCTTTTTTTTCTTGCATTTCTTCTTAAGCTTTCGCTTTCTTAATAGCTTCCGTCAGTCGTGGAACCACTTCAAATAAATCAGCACATACACCATAATCGGCAGCCTTAAAGAAAGGAGCTTCAGGGTCTTTGTTAATGACAACGATGCACTTACTGCTGTTGACTCCAGCTAAGTGTTGTATGGCTCCGGAAATGCCTGCGGCAATATATAAGTTGGGCTTGATGGCGACACCTGTTTGTCCTACGTGCTCATGATGCGGTCTCCATCCTATATCAGCGACTGGACGAGAGCAAGCCGTTGTCGCACCTATTGCGGCAGCCAGCTCTTCTATGATTCCCCAGTTCTCTGGACCTTTCATACCTCTTCCCGCAGAGACGACGAGTTCTGCTTCTGGCAGTGGAGCAAGATCACCTGATTGCTTGTTAACTGACACAACTTTTACTCTACTCGCTGGTACATCTACTGCTAGTTCATTCACTGGCGCATCAGTCCCAGTTACTTCTGGTTTGATGGAATTACCTGACAAGGTCAGTACTTTGATATCAGAATTTATTTCGTAATCAGCAATCGCTTTTCCGGCGAATACATTTTTTTTCACTTTGAAGCTTCCGTCGTTAGTCGGAACGGCATTCGCGGCAGTGACACAACCAGCGTTGAGGCTGACGGCTAGTCTACCCGCTAGTGATTTGCCAGTGGAATTATGTGCTAGGATGACAACTTTTGCGCCTAATGATTTGGCAGCGCCAGATAGGGCCTTGGCATAAGTCTGTGAGTCAAAATGATTAAGGTTGTCAGAGCTGATCTGGTGCACTGTCTTAGCACCATACTGGCCGAGTGCAGCCGCGCCGTCCGTATTGCCTATGGTGACCGCTTCACAACTAGTTCCGAGAACTTCTGCTGTTTTAGCACCATACGCTACTGCTTCGAGAGTTGCTTTTTTGAAATGCCCTTCGTGGGCTTCTGCATATACTAGAACCATGGTTATCTATTCTTTAGTTAAATGAAAATTGATTAAAGTACTTTGGCTTCTTCCTGAAGTAATTGGACTAGTTCATCCATGTTTTCCGGATCTATCATTTTGACTTCTGTTTTGGCTGGTGGCAGTGTAAAGGTGGCAACAGTAGTCAGGTTATCTGCTCCGACTGCTGGCACGATGTTGAGTGGTTTTCGCTTGGCCATCATAATGCCTCTCATATTAGGAATTCTTTGTTCTGCCAGTCCTTTCGCAGCGCTGATGACGAGTGGTGTTGCAATTTCACTCACTTCATTACCACCCTCTACTTCTCTGGTAATAGTGGCAGTATTACCGTTCATTTCCAAGGTTGTCGCATACGATACAAAAGGTACATCGAGATACTCCGCTATCATGGCACCGACTTCTGATCCATTATAGTCTATGGTTTCTTTTCCGGTAAGAACCAGGTCGTAATCTTTGGCGTGCTCTGCTATCTGCTTTGCTACGAACATCGAGCTGTCAGGTTCTGCATCTACACGTATGGCATCATCAGCTCCTATTGCAAGCGCTTTTCTGATGACGACATCATTAGCAGTGCCACCCACATTGATGACGGTTACTGTACCGCTGTTAGTTTCCTTTAGTTCAACGGCTCTTACCAGTGCATACCACTCATCGTAAGGATTCATGATAAAATTCACACCATTTTCGTCATAAGCTGTATTGCCATCTTTAAAGGCGATCTTTGCCGTAGTTTCCGGTGTCCTACTTATGCAGACTAATATTTTCATTCTATTATTTATTTAATTTTTTTCTGAGTTATATTCTGTTAGAAACCCAGTTGCTATTTGGGCTTGACTGCTTTTTGAGTTTGGCACTTTCTTCCAGGTAGATTTTCAGGGCCACTTTGGCAGCAATTTTCTTTTCTGCTTTATTAGAATTGACAACAGCATCAGGGATAAAATGTTTCTTGACGAAATGAGTATCGATTTCTCCTCGTATGAAAGTTTCGTGGTTGAAAACAAATTTGCCGAAAGGCAGCGTCGTTTCCACGCCTACGATCTGGTAATCAGAAATGGCATGCTTCATTCTCTCAAGGGCTTCGGATCTGGTAGCGCCATAAGTGATGAGCTTGGCTATCATGGGGTCATAATAAATCGGGATATCCATCCCTTCTTCAAAACCATCATCCACACGGACTCCTGTACCCGTAGGTTTTTTATACACTGATAAATTACCTGTACTGGGCAGAAAGCCATCACTTGGATTTTCCGCGTATACTCTCAACTCAAAAGCATGACCTTCTATCTTCAAGTCCTCCTGAGTGAAACTCAATTTTTCTCCTCTGGCGACCCTGATTTGTTGTTCTACCAAGTCGATGCCTGTAATCAATTCTGTCACCGGATGCTCCACTTGTAATCTGGTATTCATTTCCAGAAAGTAAAAGTGTTTATTATTTTCCAATAAGAATTCGACCGTCCCTGCTCCTTCATACCCGCAAGACTGAGCGACTCTGACTGCAGCTGCCCCCATTTCCGCTCTGAGTTCAGGGGTCAATACAGCCGAAGGTGCTTCTTCCACCACTTTCTGATGTCTCCTCTGAATACTGCATTCTCTCTCAAACAAGTGCACAGTATTCCCATGGCCATCTGCAAGAACCTGTATCTCAATGTGTCGTGGAGATGTGACATATTTTTCTATGAATACGGAACCATCGCCAAAAGACGAGATAGCCTCACTGATGGCTCGATCCATTTGCTCTACAAACTCTTCTTCGTGCTCCACGATTCGCATCCCTTTACCACCACCTCCTGCTGAGGCTTTGACTAAAATTGGGAAACCTATTTTTTTCGCTATCTCCTTAGCTGCTTTCACATCTGTAATAGCTTCGTCCGTGCCGGGAACCATGGGGATATTGTAATCTTTGACAGCTTCCTTGGCCGCTAGCTTACTGCCCATCACGGTTATGGCATGCGTGCCAGGTCCTATGAATATGATACCTGCCTCTTTTAGTTTTTCTGCAAAGGCGGCATTCTCACTGAGGAAGCCATAGCCAGGATGAATTGCGTCAGCTTCAGTTTCCTTTGCCGCAGCAATTATCTTATCCATCACTAGATAGGACTCGCTGGAGGGTGGCGGACCGAGACAGATCGCTTGATCAGCGAATTTTACATGAGGCGCATTCCTATCCGCTTCAGAATAAACCGCCACGGTCGCGATACCCATACGTCGTGCTGTACGCATCACTCGCAGAGCTATTTCTCCTCTATTGGCAATCAATATTTTTTTGATCTCTTTCACACTACTCCATTTCGATTATGATCTGGTTTTTTTCCACTGCGGCACCTTTATTCAGTTTCACTTCTTTGACGATACCCTGACCTTCGGCTTTGATGACGTTTTCCATCTTCATCGCTTCCAGTATCAAGATGGCATCGCCTTTTTGTATCTCTTGCCCAGGCTTTACCATGATGTCCAGTATGAGACCGGGCATGGGTGCTTTGATGTCTTTGAGTATGACTTCCTTGATCGCATTCAGACCCATCTTATCGATAAGCTGATCGACTTCATCTTCAATAGTGATTTCGTGAATATTCCCATTGACTTTAAGGGTCACGGATTTGCCATTTTGTGCTACGACTTCTACGACATTATTTTTGCCACTTTGCAAGATATTATATCTAGGGGCGCTGCCTGTGAGATCGAGTTGAGCTAGGTCCTCTGCTGTAAAATTAAAGCTGAGGCCGCCTGTATTTAGTTTGTAGTTACCCATATTCTATGAACTCGCAATATAAGCAGTATAATGATAGCCGAAATGAGCAGCAAGGTGGTTTTTTCAAAAATTGTACAAAAATTAGTTAAAATTGACTAATACTTCTTGAGGTCTTTATATTAGTGTGATATAGAACCTTGAAATTTCTGACACTTTGACTAATAAGGAGAAAATCATCGTAGAGAGTCGCAAATACCTTAATCAACACGGTTATGGTGCTTCTTCCTTGTATCAGATAGCTCAGACGATAGGCATCAGTAGAGGTAATCTCACTTACCATTTCAAGGATAAGCTCACGCTATTGCATACACATCTAGATAAGCTCAAGGCACTGCATGATCAGGCCCTAAGCCATTCAGTCTCTATACCCTCGTGGAAAAGTCTACAAGCAGCAACCACTAGATTCCATGATATTCAAAAGGATTATGCTTTCATTTTCTTTGATAAATCAGTACTGCGGCTAGAGCCCGTCATAGCCCTCATCAAGCAACTGCGAAAACAGAACATCAAAATTCAGATGTCCATGATCAATCTCTCTATTCAGATAGGCAATATGCGACCTGAGCCGATCCCTGGTATGTACCACAGCATATCCAGGAATTACTGGATGATCTCTTACTTCTGGTTGGTCTCAGAGCGCTTCCAGAAAGACGGCGACGTATCCTTGGACAAATTAATGTGGTCGATGTTGTTGCCGCATTTTACAGATAAGGGTCTAGCTTCGTTCAAGGAGCATTTTGGGGAAGCGTATCTAGGGGAGCTTGGGGTTGCTTTTGAGGAATTTGTGGGAGAGGAGATGGTTTTTTAATTGAGTACTTTTCAACGGATAACGGTCGAGTGGATCAAAGGTTTTAAAAAAAAACCAGCGAATTCATGATTGAGGTTAAATTCAATTACCTAATCTGAATAAGACATCTAAGGCTATGTTCTAACCCCGTAATTATGTTGCCAAATAAAGTGTAACAATAAATATGAAACAGCATCTTCAATTATTTTAGTAGCGGGTTTTTTATTCGTATCGAGTCTGTCTCGAGCCCAGCAAAATGTAGAGTCTCATATGATAGAGGTACCTACATTACATTTTGCTTACAAGCTAAATGGCAAGAAGAATCCTATTACAGTATATGGTTTATATGTATTTGAATTTCCAGATTCCAACGAACAGTGAGTCAGAAAATCGATGAAATAATTTTGCAGTAAGTCCCTGTCGCAACAAATAAAAAAGATGTACTAAAGGAAAACGTAACTTTGTTAGAGTCAAGCAAAACTGTACAATTAAAAGGGAGAAACTATAAGAGGTCAAAAGTAACCTGGTCGGAAGAAAATGTACTGAGACCATTCAAGGTAATGCATATTAAAATTGATTGATTAGGACAAGGGCACAACGAATTGTCGATGTGTCGGTGGGAGTGGGCCGGGGCAGAGCGGTCTTTAGATTTTGAACTTTCTTGTTTTTTCTCGTACCATTTTATCAAGCCATAAGACTTTGTGGGTTTTCTGACCTTGAATCCTCATACTACGTTAAAACCCCTTCACGGTTATCTCATATTCTTAATTATCTTCACGGCATGTTAAAATGTACAGACCCCACTCAGACTGAAGCTTGGAAGAAACTTACTGCTCATTATCAAGAGATGAGATCTGTTCATATGAAGGATCTCTTTGCAAGTGAAGCTGGGAGATTTAAGAAATTTTCATTGAAGCATGAGGAATTGCTATTGGATTTCTCCAAGAATCGGATAGACTCAAATACTATGAAGCTTCTGCTGGAACTGGCTGAGGAGCTGGACTTGAAAGGTGGCATAGAGCATATGTTTGCTGGAGAGGTGATCAATGAGACGGAGCAGAGAGCCGTCTTGCATACGGCCTTGAGACAACAAAGCGATACGCCTGTGCTGGTGGGTGGCAAAGATGTCATTCCAGATATCAGAAAAGTTCAGGCTCAGATGAAGGCTTTTGCCGATCGGTTTCATAGAGGAGAAATTTTAGGATATAGTGGGAAGCCTCTTACACAGATAGTTAATATCGGGATAGGGGGTTCTGATCTAGGGCCGGTGATGGTGACTGAGGCGTTGAAGCCTTATTGGGTGGAAGGAATAGAGACTTATTTTGTTTCCAATGTTGATGGGACACATATGGCAGAGACGTTAAAAAAAGTGAATTCTGAGACGACACTTTTTGTAATTGCCAGTAAGACATTCACCACTCAAGAAACGATGACCAATGCCCGCAGTGCTAGAGCTTGGTTCTTAGAAAAGGGAGGGTCTGCGAAAACGGTCAAGAATCACTTTATTGCTTTATCGACAAATGGTGACGGTGTTAGGGATTTTGGGATAGATCTTGAAAACATGTTTGGTTTTTGGACTTGGGTAGGTGGTCGTTACTCGTTGTCTTCAGCAATTGGGATGTCAATTGCTTTGACGATAGGGTATGAGGATTTTGAAGAGCTGCTGCGTGGGCTGGGTGAAATGGATTTGCATTTCAAGCAGACGCCACTAAACCATAATATTCCTGTAGTACTGGCCTTACTAGGTATTTGGTATAATAATTTTTTTGAGGCCGCTTCAGAGGCCATCTTACCATATGATCAATATATGCATCGCTTTGCTGCTTATTTTCAACAAGGAAATATGGAGAGCAATGGTAAGTCTGTGGATCGTCAGGGGAATACAGTTACCTATCAGACAGGGCCTATCATCTGGGGGGAGCCTGGTACGAATGGGCAGCACGCTTTCTATCAGCTCATTCATCAAGGAACCAAATTGATTCCTTGCGATTTCATCGCAACTGCACAATCTCACAATAAACTGGGCGATCACCATCAGAAATTATTGTCTAATTATTTTGCACAGACTGAAGCGTTGATGAATGGAAAGACGAAAGAGGAAGTCGTCAAGGAATTTGAAGAGAAAGGAATAACCAAAACTGAATATGAAAAGCTGGTGCCTTTTAAAGTATTCGAAGGCAATCGGCCGACTAATTCTATTCTACTGAAAAAGCTTACCCCTTTTTCTCTAGGTCAGCTGATTGCGATGTATGAGCATAAAATTTTTGTGCAGGGATATATCTGGAATATTTTTAGTTTTGATCAATGGGGTGTAGAGCTGGGCAAGCAACTGGCTAAGAAGATTTTGCCAGAGTTGGAGAGTGGGGCGGTGGTCAATTCTCATGACGAGAGTACTAATGGACTGATCAATGCGTGGCAGGAGTGGCGGTGATTTTTTTTTATTATTTAGGAATATTCTCTAATTTGACAATCAATGCTTAACCACCCCAATCTCAAAAGGGAAACTCGATACGGGCTCCCTGCTGCAGATCAAATACTCTACAATAGACATTATGTACTAGGTTATTCTTATTATTTCCGACAAGCAAAGTGGGCTCTGGAAATTGTTAATCCTGACAATGTTGAGATAATCAGATCAAATCATTTCAGGTCCGATTATCGAATTCCTGAAAGATTCCGAGCAGATAAAGATGTGTATGAAAAAACTGGTTATAATCGAGGACATTTAGTTTCAAGTTCGAATCAAAAAGAAACTGAAATTCAAAATAGCGAAACCTTTCTTTTATCAAACATGTGTCCTCAAAAACCCAAATTTAACAGCGGAGTATGGCGGAATCTAGAAGAAGCAGTTCGGGGACTAGACGCTAAGAAGAATGTATTTGAAACTTACGTCATTACTGGACCACTGTTTTACTTTGATCAGGAGGTTATTATGATGGGTGAAGAAGTAGAAGGAATTAAGGTAACCTTGCCCATTCCACATGCATTTTTCAAATCGATATTAATAGAAAAGAATACTGGTACCATTAATATGTGGTCTTTTGTCATTCCCAATAAGAAGACAACTCTGGGGCTGGAAGAATACCTGGTCAAAACTTCAAGAGTAGAGAAAATTTCAGGTTTATTACTTTGGGAGACATTGTTAGGCACCAAGATGATCAAAGAAAAAAATAAAATCAGAAAAATATGGAGATAACTTGATTTGAGTACTAATGCTTTAGAAAGTTACAAGCTCTGAACTAGGTAAGTTCTACACTACATAATTCAACTGTCTCAAATTTATCTTCCACTCATGGTAATTGTAAAGGCAATAGGCTTTAGTCCTTATTTAGTTGAGGTTTCTACTCTACTATATACAGCGATAGAAAATTGTATTCTTTCAATATCTCTGATATTATTTAAAAATTGGAGATATATTCAGGATAAAATATTATTCAGATTTTAATAATTAGAATAAGCACTTTGAGGTCCATTGCACTTGAGGTTTTAGCAAATCATAAAACTGCTAGGCACTTACAGCTGTATAAAATTGAACTATGTAGGCTTTGTCCCTCTCTAAGTGAGCGGAATAGTTTTCCTCGATCTGAATGGGTTGATCGATCTCCTTAGGTTGATATTATTATATGAAAATAATAGGAATTGTCGTTGCAAGACTATTTTTATTATCCTCAGATTGCAGTATTACTTAACTTGGACAATATTATTCACTAGTCAAACTGATCATCATGCGCTCATCTTTCTCATTGCTATTGGTTTTTGTTACCTGCATTTACAGTTTTTCTCAAAATCTTGCTCCAACTATGGAGCACTCGGTAGATCAACACCTTTCTGAAGTCAATCCTGTATGGGAAGCGGAATTCTTCCTAGATGAGGTTGTATATTTTAATGACGAAACAGCGAGGATAAAGTTCCATTTTGAAAGGGTTGTGGAGAGGCTGGAGGCCCGCACCCAAATCAGTGAGTTTGAGAATAAAATTTTAGTGAATAGAAAGAAACTAATTAACTTACTGGAATCCTATAAGGAAAGAGGGGACTTTCCAAAGAATGATTTTTATCCGAACAGAAGACCTGTATTCAAGGATCATTATCAGACAAGTTGTGCTGTGGCTTACTTGATGGAGGAAACTGGAGAATCTGCCTTAGCTAGCCGAATACAGAGAACCAATAATTACGATAAAATTTCTGTGATCGCAGAGGTTGTTCCAGAGGTGGGAGACTGGGCAGCAATACACGGGTTCTCATTAGAAGAACTTAAGCTTATCCAGCCATCATATCCCGCAGACTACAGGAATTTTTATTCAGTGGGTAGTGGCGGTGGCCCTGTCGATGGTAACATAAATGTAATGGTGACAGATAAAGATGAAAAGATATTGTTCATGGCTGGTGACTTCAAGGAAATGGATGGTCAAGCAGCCAATTCCATTATTGCCTGGGATGGTGAAAATTGGTTGGACATGGGCGCTGGGGTAGATGGTGTAGTGCTGGACATGGTCTATGATACTCGTTATGATAGATTAATTATTGTGGGAGATTTCGCGCTGACAGATGATCCTGAATTCCGCAATGTAGCTTACTGGAAAGATGGACAATGGAAAGGATTGCAAAGGGGAGACATGCAGGGAGTCATAAAAACTGTCGAGATAAATTTCATCAACATTTTCATAGGAGGAGATTTCAAATCGGTAGATGGGGAACCTATTTCTTTTTTGGCTAAAAGAGAACAAACCAATGATGATAATGCAGGATGGACCGATCAGAAAGACCCTGATTTTGCGGGCTCACAGACGCCTGGGGAATTCGCTGTAAATGGACCAGTCAATGTAATGACCACGGTGGAGGATAGGCTCTTGATAGCTGGAAATTTTTCCATGACGGCTCCTGAAGCAGATACTAGCTCGGTTATGAGAAAAGAAGTGGATAATGTGACCTACTGGACGAATAATACTTTCTTTGAAGTTGAAGGTCCTGATTTTAATGAGATAAATGCTGCTGGATACGTGGATGGACGTCTCTTCTTAGTGGACAGCACCTTCCAAGAAGAAATGGATGTTGCAAGAATTCATTGTTTGAAAGCCGGATTATGGGACGAAAGAATAATGATAGGAAATTGGGGAGTCGATGGTATGTTGCTGCCAGCTTGTGTCAGTGGATTTTTAGGGGATGGAGAGACCACTTATATCTATGGGGAAGTGATGGAATTATGGACATTAGTCAATCAAGCAGGTTTTGTGGATTTGAATGGTAGTAAAGGGGTTGCCTTCGATGGAGCTGTTCATAGTGCTATCATATTTCAAGACCGTATTTATTATGGAGGAGATTTTTCACATCCTGAAGGATCGGGATTAGTTAGTTCTGCAATAGAAACTGGAAGCCCAGATGCGACATTGGATTTGGAGCTTACAGAGGCTTTCAAAGTTTATGCTGCGAATGCACAGCTGCATTTGAGTTATGAGGATCTGGAAGGGCCTGCTGAATTCAGTCTTTTCAATATGAATGGAAGGAGAGTGGATTCTTTTACTTTAAAGCAAGGGAATTACTCTATGAATAAATCTTATGAGGAGTTAGCTTCTGGTAATTACGTATATCAAATTCAAAAAGGCGGACGTATGACCGCAGGTAAGTTGTTTTTTTATTAAGAGGGAAAAGCTTCAAATATTTTGTGATTTTGGTGATGTGCCTCTCTTTCTCTTAATTTTATTTTTTGATTTTATTTTTAATCTAAGTGCTTTGCACATTCATATGTGGGCAGATCGCAGTATAGTTCTATGGTTGTCAGGATTTTCAGGAACAGTCGGATATTCATAAATGTAGATTTTGACATGATGATTTATACCTGACTGTCAGCTAAGAAAACAATTAGCGACTTATTAGTAAAAAGAACTAAACATCAAGCATAGTTACCTAACTTTATCAAAAAAAAATAAATGGAATTAACAGGAAAGACAGCAATCATTACTGGTGGAACTAAGGGCATAGGCCTCGGTATAGCTAAAGCTATGCTACAAAAAGGTATGCACGTCATGATCACCGGTAGAAAAAAAGCTACGGTGAATCAAGTCGTGAAGAAACTATCAGAAAAGTATGAAGGGAAGATAATGGGCCACGCAGGTGATGTGAAAGATATTAAGAGTCAGAGAGCTGCAGTCTCTGCATTGAAGAAAGAGTGGAAGCGATTGGATGTGCTGATTGCTAATGCTGGGGTGGGTCATTTTGCAAGTATCGAAGACTTGACAGTCAAGCAATGGAATGAAGTCATAGATGTAAATCTGACAGGTGTATTCAATTCTGTCAAGGCCAGTATTCCGTCACTCAAGCGTACGCAAGGCTATATCATTACGATAGCCAGTCTGGCAGGTTGCAACTTTTTTGCCAAGGGTACTGCTTACAATGCTAGTAAGTTTGGCTTGGTCGGATTCACACAAGCGATGATGATGGACTTGCGACCATATGATATCAAGTGCAGTACGATTATGCCGGGATCTGTCGCAACCTATTTTAATGATCACAAACCAACTAAGAAAGATGCCTGGAAAATACAACCTGAGGATATCGGGCAGATGGTCATTGATCTACTGCGAATGCCAGCAAGAACTTTACCGTCTAAGGTGGAAGTGAGACCTTCACGACCGCCTTCCAGTCGTAAGTAAAAGACCATAGTAATTTGGAAATTGACAGGAGAGAAGAGCAGCGGATACTATTGAGATTGACGGCCTTGTGGGGATTGAATGAAACGGCACTCGGTGGTGTTTTGCATTTGTTCAGAAGTCCTTTCACGGGTATCTTTGTCGGAGGGTTGGCTATAATATTGATATCACTAATCGCCTATTTTTCCAGTAACCCAATGAAGTCTATCCTCAAGGCACTAGTGGTGGTGCTGATTATCAAATTTACCTTGAGTCCCCATTCTCCGATCACAGCCTATGTGGCAGTGACCTTTCAGGCCCTAGTGGGTGGCTTGCTTTTTCAGTGGTTACCATTCAGGTTAGCGGCGGTGCTTTTTGCGTTAATGGCGATGTTGGAATCTGTGTTTCAGAAGCTGGTTGTTTTCACTTTTTTATTTGGGAAGCCTTTCTGGAAGTCTTTAGATATTTTCATGGAACAACTTTTATCCAAGCTAGGCTTTGTGGATAGTATGGGTAAGGGTAGCCTGATTATCATCGGGTCTTATGCTGCCCTCTATGCTGTTAGTGGTCTGTTCATCGCTAGATATATCATAGGCTTACCTCCTAAGCTCAATGTGCTATTGTCAGAATTTAAAGATCAAAATTTTGATTTTACAGTTAAAGTAGGAGGCAGAGGAGAAAAGAAAAGAAAAATATGGTTAAAGTGGATGCCTTTGGTAATCATTCTAGCTTTGATAATGACTTTTTTACCAGGAGCATCCCTAAAGAATAATGCCGTTTTCATCTTCTTAAGAGCCACTAGTGTCTTACTGTTGTGGTTTCTCATAGTGTCACCTATTCTTCGATATTTTCTTAAACGCTTTATAGAACAGAAACGTACTACTTATGAATCAGAAGTGGGCTCAGCTTTAGAGTTATTACCAGTTTTCAAGCAGTTGTTATCACTAGCATGGGAAGATGTGTCTGAGCTCAAAGGGATCAAAAAAATAGATCAGTGGGTTCTGAGATCCTTAGGGTATTGTCTCAGTTATAATTCTGATAAGAATGTGGAAGAATAATATTCATATTCTTACAGGGCCCATAAGAACTGGAAAAAGTACGGGCCTGCTTAATTGGGTTGCAGGACTAGAGGCTCGAGGAATATCAGTAGGTGGTTACTTGACGGCTGATTTGGATGACATGAGATATCTACAAGGGATAAGATCAAAAGAATGGTATCCTTTTCAAACGCTGGACTTGTCCACTAAGGAAGAACTTATTGAGGTTGGAAGATTTACATTTTTTAAGTCTGCCTTTGATGATATGGAGGCTATTGTAAAGGCGGATCGTGAGTCAGGTTGTGATTGGATAGTAATAGATGAGCTGGGGAAATTAGAGCTAAGAGAGGAAGGTGCCTATGAAACGATTTTGGCTGCTATCAGTAGCAGTAAACAGGGTATGAATACCAGATTATTAATTGTTGTCCGGGATTATTTATTGAAAGGAGCTCTAGAGCAATTTGGCTTAGAGGGTTGTAATATCATTAAGCTTAGTGGCTTGTCAGGATTAACCTGATTTATAGTTTTTATTTCAGGAACTGATATGCTGCAAAAGCAAATACATACGCTAGAATAAAAAATATTACAAACTGCCAGATCGCATATTTCCAGCTCCCCGTTTCCTTCCGCACTATTGCCAAAGTGCTCATACACTGCAGCGCAAATACATAGAAAAGTAATAATGAAATGCCTGTAGCCATCGTAAACCTTGGCCCACCAGTTTCCATATTTTTTTCATTCCGCAAGCGCTCTACTATTGTAGCATCTTCTTCAGAACCTATACTATACACAGTGGAAATCGTTCCTACGAATACTTCTCTGGCTGCAAAAGAACTTAGCAAGGCTATTCCTATTTTCCAGTCATAGCCCAGCGGCTTGATCACAGGCTCTATGCCCTTTCCTAAGTATCCGAGATAAGAATACTCGACTTCGAAGGCTTCTTGGGTCATAGGATGGCCATTTTCTAATGATGCCGCATGCTTGGCAAATTCACCCTGTATGAACTCATTACTTTTAGGACTGAAGGATGCCAACAACCATAGAAGGATGGATATTCCAAATATGACTTTACCTGCTTCCACCACAAAAGCTTTGGTTTTCTGATATACATTCAGCCAGATGTTCCGCCAGTTGGGCATGCGATAGACGGGCATCTCTAATGACCAGAAATTATTGCCTTTCAGCTTGGATCTATTGGTCATGAACCAGGCGACGACTAGAGTCGCTGCCACTCCCAAAAAATACAAGGACAGCAAGATCAATCCTTGGATACCGAAAAATCCAGAATCATGCGGAAATAATACCGATATTAGTATGGCATACACTGGTAATCTAGCACTACAAGTCATCAGTGGTGAGGCAAAAATAACAGCCAGCCTTTCTTTGGGATCATCTATGATTCTTGTACTCATGATGGCAGGAATTGCGCAAGCCCAACTTGACATCAGAGGAATGATACTCTTGCCGCTCAGTCCAAAATTCCTCAACACATTATCAGAGATATAGGAAATTCTAGAAAGATAGCCCGTATGTTCCAAGACCCCCAATAAGAAAAATAGAATAGCAATCTGCGGAATGAAAATCACGACACCACCGATTCCTGGTATGATGGCATCTGCTATCAGATCCTGAAACCATCCAGACGGTATCATCCCTTTAGCCCAGCTGCTCAGACTGGCCATGCCCCCATCTATCCAGTCCATCGGAAAACCAGAAAGCGCAAAGACGGCTTGGAAAACCAAATACATAACAGTTACGAAAATCATCAATCCCCATAATGGATGCAATAAGATCTTATCCCATCGCTTGGAGGTTCTCAGATGTTCGCTGTCTTCTTCTTTGGTTACTGCAGTTCTGACGATGGAGCTGATTATTTTCTGTCTCTTGAGAAAATCTGATTCATGCAACTCGATATCCACCGGTAATGTGTTGTCTTTCAAGTTTTGTCGGTAAGTATTTTCTACCGCAGTTTTTGAAACTGTTTCGTACAGACTTCTACAGAAAGAGGAAGGCACTTTGAAACCTGACTTTTCTATGAAATGCTTAAGCTCATCCAGTCCGCTGCCGTTCCGACTATTAGCGAGTAAGACAGGGCAGCCCACCAGATCTTTGATTTTGTGCACATTCACATTGATGCGATTCTTTTGCAGCTCATCTTTGAAATTAATCACAAGGATCATAGGGAGCTGCAAGTCTGCTATTTCTGAAAATAAATTGAGGTCGTCGCTCAGATTGGTGCCACTGGCAATGAATATCAGTCGAGCATCATCCTCTGATAGAATTATGTCTTTGCTTATTTTTTCTTCAGGGGTTACTGATCTCAGTGATCTCAGTCCTGGCAAATCCGATATATGGTAAGTCTTGTATTTGCCAGAGGAAATTTCCACGGTCACGCCAGCGTAATTCCCGACCTTCTGATTGAGCCCTGTTATACGATTGAATAGGCTAGTCTTACCAGAGTTGGGTTTACCGACGAGTAGTATGTTGTTCGCTGTCATTAGATCTTGACCCAGTCTATTTTATCAAAATCAGCTTTCCTGAAGGACAACATTTTTCCATTTACAGTAATTGAGATCAAGGCGGAGAAAGCGGGGCTGTAATTCTTATAAATGACGGTACCCACTGTGATACCATTGTAAAGTAAGAAGGCTTTGAGCTCCCGGCTGCCATTGATGTAGGTTATTATGGCTCTTTCGTCTATTTGTAGGATGTCTTGTTTCAACTTTGGACCTTGAAATACGGCAAAGAAAATGCTTTATTTTGAATTTGTCTAAATAAGAGGATCAAAAATATGCAATGTGGAAAATTGCTGTGCCTGGTATAGAGAAGTAAAACGGAGATACTCTTAAATTAGCTACTCAAGAACCAAAAAACTTATGGGAAACACATTAAAAAACGTGCTAGGTATCATAGCAGGATTCTTCATCGGATCTGCGGTCAATATGGGTATAGTCACTTTGGGTTATAAGATCATACCTGCACCAGTCGGAGCTGACCTCACGAGTAATGCAGGTATGAAAGCGGCTATGGAAATAATGGAACCTCAGAATTTCATCTTCCCTTTTCTAGCCCATGCGGGAGGGACGCTGGTAGGTGCTTTTTTGGCTGCCAAGATTGCTGGTTCATTGAAAAAGGAGATGGCGCTTATAATAGGCGTCTTGTTTTTAATGGGTGGATTTACAGCCATCTATATGTGGGGTGGCCCGACCTGGTTCAAGTTCTTGGACCTTTTGGCGGCTTATATTCCTATGGCTATACTGGGGTGGATATTAGCGGGTGGAAACGGTGTTAAAAATAGTAAGGTCACTGACCAATTGATTTCGTAGTTAAGCAACCTCGTTTGGGTCTGGATGAATATCCTCAATTCAATTTCAGACAGCGGATATTTCCAAATATAGTTGCGCTACTTTTATTACTCGCATGTATGATCTCCAATGAAAGTTATGATAAGATGAATTTAAAACTGAATTTTCACTTTTTAAATTAGGCTGCTATCCTCGATAGCGACTGTAGCAAGACAAACTGTGAATGCCTCCTGCTTTTACTCTAAGTTTAAGTCTCTGTAAAATGAAATCATAAATTAATCCTACCTCAGAATTATGCCCGTAAATAAATTGAATCTAATAAAGTCAGGTGCAACTAACCTTATTACTGTTTGCCTCGGTGGTGGTTGAGACGAAGCCTACTGATGGAGTCATAATCACTCTCAAACTTTGATTTAGCCCTGTGGTAAATACTGATTTCATTAGCCAAGAGTTGTTTGAGTTCAGCCATCTCAGGATGCTGATAAGATTGATCAGTTGACTTATCAGGATTAGTATTCAAGGCCATTTGTTCCTTGGGAATTTTAAGCTCTGGTAGGTATTTCTTTTTAAGTATGCTTAGAGATTTTGAATATTCTTCGGTCAGACCTGTGAATTGGAATTGTTCCGGCTGAACATTGTAGAAGTAGGAATCTTCATGAGACAAGACAAACTTGACAAAGTCCAAGAAATCCAGATTCTTTTCCTGCAAAGCTCTTCTAGCCTTGGAGATTCTTTTCGGGAACTTTACTGGTGTCCGTTTCCAATAGTCGTATAATGAAATTATCTGCTGAACCGGATCACGATAGAAGGTCATATAGAAAGCGTCAGGAAAAGCTCTTTTATACTTCTCTACTTCTAAGTGACCATATATCACTTTCTTATCCGCTCTATCACGGAACGGATTTAAGTATCTATCGTAAGTCTGATGGTAATATCTTTTGAATACATTGAATTCTTTTCTGAGCTTTTCATCTCTGTCTCTGAATACAAAGTAAGGTCCGTAAGACTCTCTAAGTACTTGTGCCAAAGTACTTCCTCCGGTTTTTCCTTGATGTACAAATATTATCTTACTCATCACGGCTTCTTGCTTGCTACACTTTCTCTATCACCATCGCATACCCCTGCCCGACGCCTATGCACATCGTCGCCAGACCATACCTTTTGTCCTGCTCATGTAACTCCAAAGCCAGACTGTGAGAAATTCTAGTCCCGGATACACCGAGTGGGTGGCCTATCGCAATCGCGCCACCGTTAGGATTGATACGGGAATCTTTATCATCCAAGCCGAGCTCTCGTGTACAGGCCAGAGCCTGTGCTGAAAATGCTTCATTCAGTTCTATGATACCTATTTCATCCAGTTTGAGTCCTGCTTTGCTCAAGGCTTTTTGACTCGCCTTGACCGGGCCGATGCCCATGATCCTTGGCTCCACTCCCACCACGGCTGAGCTGACTATTCTGGCTAGTGGCTTCAAGTCATATTTCTTGACAGCTTCCTCCGAAGCCACTATGACAGCCGCAGCACCATCATTGAGTCCACTTGCATTACCAGCCGTAACGGTTCCGCCTTCCTTGAATACTGTTCTTAGTTTTGCCAGAGCTGCCAAGGAAGTATCTGCTCTTATGAATTCATCTTGATCAAAGACCAATGGTTCTTGTTTTCTTCTAGGAATTTCTATCGCCACAATTTCTTTGGCTAGTCTCCCGCTGGATCTGGCCGCCGTTGCTTTTTGCTGAGACCACAAAGCAAACGAATCCTGATCTGCTCTGCTGATATTGAATTTCTCTGCCAGATTCTCCGCTGTGTTTCCCATCGCTTCCGTCCCATAAAGTTTGCCCATGCGCGGATTGATGAAACGCCATCCAAAGCTGGTATCATAAACCTTCACATTACCACCGAAGGCTCTATCTACCTTGGTCATCGCCAGAGGCGCTCTAGTCATGTGCTCTATGCCGCCACTAATGAATAGATCCCCGTCGCCTGCTTTGATGGCTCTATTGGCGTGGACTATTGAGGACATGCCAGAGGAACAGAGTCTATTGATGGTTTCACCGGGTACAGACCAGGGTAGGCCCGCGAGCAGCGCTGCCATACGGGCAACATTTCTATTGTCTTCTCCAGCCTGATTAGCGCAGCCTATGATGACATCCTCGTAAGCGTCGAGCGGGATATTGCTATTTTTCTCGACCAAGGCTTTCAACACGTGGGCCAGTAAGTCATCTGTTCTGACGGTAGAGAGTGTACCTCTGAACTTTCCGAAAGCCGTTCTAAGACCATCTACGATATAAGCCTCTTTCATAGTCATTTTTATTTATAGTGCACAAGATCATCATTTTCATCTAATTACCTTTTCAATGTAAAATATGTGAATCACTTATTGTCATGGCCTAACAACTATAAATCAACCTGAATGGTGTCATAGAGCTTGCTGCAGCCCTTGATCACATTGTCTATCTTTAGGGCTATGGAAAGAGTCATAATTGGTATTTCGGATCATATTGCTACTGTAACACTGAATAGGCCTGACAAAATGAATGCCTTGGATCTACCGATGATCGAGGCTATTATCGAGGCAGGCGAGACCTTGGCTAAGGATGCAAGTGTCAGGGTTGTCGTGCTGAGAGGTGCTGGTAGAGCTTTCTGTGCTGGGTTGGATTTGGACAATTTTGTAGAGGGTAGTGGTCTGGAGAAGATTCCATTATTAGATAGAACGCATGGTGCAGCTAACTTTTTTCAAAAACCAGCCTGGGTTTGGCGAGAGCTACCAGTTCCAGTCATCGTCGCAGCGCAAGGCGTTGTATTTGGGGGTGGGCTACAGATTATGTCGGGTGCAGATATCAAGTTCATTGCTCCAGATACCAAGTTGAGCATAATGGAGATGAAGTGGGGGTTGATTCCTGATATGGCTGGTACACAGTTGTGGCGACATGCTGTTAGGGATGACATCATAAGAGAGCTCACGTATACGCATAGGATATTCAGCGGAGCGGAGGCAGTGGAGTATGGCTTTGCAACGCATCTTTCAGATAACCCCTATGAATCATCTATGGGTCTGGCCAAGGAGATTGCATCTAAAAGTCCGAGTGCAATAGTAAAAGCCAAGAAGGTTCTTAATGCTGCACCTTACTTGGAAGCTGAAGCGGGATTGGTAATGGAATCACAGGAACAAGTTGCAATTATCAGGAAAAAGAATCAATTAGAAGCCGTGTATTCTGGCTTACAGAAGCGGAATGGGGAGTTTGAGGATTATCGTGATTGAATAATAGGTAGTGGTTGATGTTGAATTAACCTTGAGAATCCACCTGCTTTGCAGGTGGTTATGTTCTGATGGCTATGCCTATATTTAATCTATGAGCAAG